>Ga0187878_1003968_pt1 | contig 11718 bp, 10 predicted proteins | sample June2016WEW_17_1_FD_132979 | JGI IMG/M metagenome (GOLD analysis project Ga0187878, IMG submission 132979) | Peatland microbial communities from SPRUCE experiment site at the Marcell Experimental Forest, Minnesota, USA - June2016WEW_17_150 | ecosystem: Environmental > Terrestrial > Soil >...
ATCTTCGGTTCAAAAGAAGCCGGCCACGCTATAGGCATCGGCGCTATTATCGGTGCGCCTTTCATGCTGGGAACCCTGGCTTTCTTCATCGCCGGAGTTGCCGTCATAGTGAACCGTAAGAAACGACCCGATTTCCCGGTGATGCGGGTTGAGGTCTGGGTCATCAAACGCGACCTCGAATTTTTTCTTGTCGTTTATATCATCGCCATAACAAGTTCTTTCCTGAACCATCCGATCCTGAAGCTGTTCATTGCCGTCGGACTTGCACTGGCATACGCCGTTTACGTATTCAGAACACTGAAAGGAAACGGCGAGGAATTGATACAGGAAAGTGACATTGACCCCTGCTATTTTGCCCCTAAATCCCATGACCCGCATTTCGCCATCATCCTGTCGCAGGTTGCATTCTCCCTCTTTCTAATTGTCTGGGGAGCCTACATTTTTGTCGAAAAGATTCAGGTCGTATCCATCCACCTGGGCATCTCCGCTTTCATCCTCGCCTTGATCATCGCACCCATTGCCACAGAACTCCCCGAAAAATTCAACAGCGTCATCTGGATCCGCAAAGGAAAGGATACACTTGCCATTGGAAACATCACCGGAGCAATGGTATTTCAGAGTTCCCTGATCACCGCGATAGGCATCCTGATGACGGAATGGAGATTGAGCCATGCGGCATTTCTCACCGCCCTTCTCACCCTGTCTTCCACCGGTCTTGCCTATTGGCAGATCCGCAGACAAAAAAAACTGACCCCCTACACCCTTCTGGCAGGAGGGCTCTTTTACCTTCTGTTTGTTGCGTTGGTTTTCACCGGAAAAATCTGATGGTAATTGATTATCATTCGGGCCCTTTACAGGCGGGTGAGCAGGCAATACAATCTTCAGAAATTTTGCTGCAGGGATCGATGTGGATGATTACCTGGGTATTCGGCAATGCTGCCAGGATATCTCCCTCAAGCTTGTCACTCAGGATGTGGGCCTCATCTACAGTCCACTTCCGGGGGACTGCAACGTGAAGGTCGATAAATTTCATGGAACCTGACTTACGGCTTCGTAACCGATGAAAATCAATGAAACTATCCTTGTACCTTGACAGTACCTCGTGAATCTTCGCCTCGTCTTGTTCAGGAATCCGCGTATCGAATATATCTCCCATCGCTTTCATAGTAAGTTCCAGCGAAGACTTGACTATCAACAGGGCGACAATAAGTGCAGCTACAGAATCAAGCCAGGTCAATTTCGTAACGGCTATCAAACCCAACCCCGCAAGCACACCGATGGAGGTATATACATCGGCTCTCAGATGCCAGGCATCGGCATCCAGGGCAATAGAGTCCGTTTTTTTTGCCACCTTGAACAGGTAGCACGACACGAACCAGTTAACAAGCGCCGACAGTGCCATAACGGCAGTTCCCAGGCCCAGATGCCCGACCGGTGAATTATGCAAGAGACGGGCAACAGCTTCATAGACTATATATGCGGCAGCCACAAGAATCAGCAACGCCTCGATTACGCCCGAAACGTTCTCCCACTTGCCGTGGCCATAAGGGTGTCTTTCATCGGCAGGCTCCCCTGCTTTTCCCACAGCATAAAATGCGACCAATGAAGCGAGCAGATCGAGCCCGCTATGTATCGCTTCGGAAAGTACGGCAACCGAACCCATGACGGTGCCAACCATTAGTTTCAGAAATACAAGTGCTGTATTCGATACTATAGACAGTCGAGCAGCTTTAACTTTTTCTGCAGCTTGAGAATCAGACATATTTGTTATTCCTTAACAGGATTGCTTATTACTGGTATAAGAAAACTTTTAATATAGCACCAAGCTACGACTTGTTACAATCCTTTTTGAAATGAACTGCGCAAAATTGACCTGTTTTACTATAATGCATAAAATTCTGCTAACCGGAAACATTTACCTTGACCAATAATAATGGTTTTGTTAGTTATGATATTCTTTTATTAAATTGCCCTCAATCAGTATTCGGTAAAACCCTCAAAATAACGTATCCAAAGGGGCATCGTTATGAGCAAAAAAATATTAATAGTTGATGATTCTCCCATTTCCCGAAAGATGCTGAAAAGTTGTATCCCGAAGGATAACGGGTATGAATTTTTTGAAGCGGGTGACGGTCATGCAGGACTGGAGGCATTCAAGGAAATCTGCCCGCACATAACCTTTATGGACCTGACCATGCCGGTAATGGACGGCGCCCAGGCACTTGAGGAAATCAAAAAGCTGGATAAAGACGCTGTTGTCATCGTTTCCACAGCGGATATCCAGGTTAAATCCATCGAAAAGGTTTTGGGCCTTGGAGCCCTCCTGGTGGTCAAAAAACCGCCTACGAAAGAAAGTGTACAAGATGCTCTGAACAAAGCCATCGAGGTCTTGGGGTAACCACATGAGCGCTGCCATCAGTCAAATTTGCATTTCCGACGAAGAAAAAGAAATTCTGCAGGAAATCATGAATATCGCTTTCGGTAAGGCCGCAGCCGATCTTGCCGAAATGATAAATATCTTTGTTGAATTGAGTGTCCCCTCCATTAACATGTTGCCCACCACAGATCTGCCCGGTTATATTAAATCCGAGATGCTTGGGTATAATACCATAAGCATAGTAGAACAGAACTTTTGGGGAAAATTCAAAGGAAGCGCACTACTGGTTTTCCCCGCCGGAGCAGGAAAAGAACTGATCACCATGTTTGAATGCGATGGTGAAAGCTCTTTCGCAACCGAATCCATGGATATTCTGGAAAGAGAGACCCTCATGGAAATCGGCAATATTCTTATCGGTGCATGTGTGGGGAAAATCACCGAGTTGCTTGGAGATTTTGTAACTTATTCTCCTCCAAAGGTTGTCATCGAAAACCGCTCTAATGAAATAATACCTAAAAACCTTTTTAATCCCGAATATTCCGCAATCGCCATGAAAACCGTTTTCTGTTTTAAAGATCGGGATATAAACGGGTTTTTGTTCCTGTTGACCAGTCATGAATCATTTGCCTGGCTAAAGGGATCCCTTGTGACTTTCATGGAACAGTATGAATGACTTCTCTCAAATTCTGGAAACGGTCAACATAGGGCTTGTGATACTGGACAAAGATTTGAGAGTCCGGTACTGGAATCGTTGGATGGAATCCCATAGCGGGATTTCGGAAGACAAAATAATCGGCACACCGATCTTCGATTTCTTCCCATCCCTGAATACTCCAAAATTCTTGCGTAGCTGTAAATCCGTGCTGGCTTTCGGCAACTTCTCTTTCTTTTCCCAGAAACTGCATCATTTTCTATTTCCCTTCAAACCGGATACCTCCTTTGAATCCAGGTTCACCCACATGCAGCAAAGCTGCACAATGGGACCGATGCGCGGCGAGAACAATGCCATTACTTCAATATATCTTACAATTCAGGACATGACGGAACTGGCCACATATGAGCACAGGCTCCTGGAAATGAACATGATGGACGGTCTGACCGGGATTTATAACCGCAGATTCCTGGAAAAAAGGCTGATTGAGGAATTCGACAGGCACAATCGGTATGCCAGGAAGTTCAGCATTATCATGTTCGACATAGACTTCTTCAAGAAGGTGAACGACACCTATGGCCACCAGTGCGGTGATTTCATCCTGAAGTCCGTTTCCGCAAAAATTGCTTCCATAATCCGCAAGTCTGATTCCCTGGCACGTTATGGAGGCGAAGAATTCTGCTGCCTGCTCCCCGAGACCAATATAAACTCAGCTACAAAACTGGCGGAACGATTCAGAATTGCAGTCGAAGGACTCCACAATATTTTTCAGGACACTTCTGTCAGTATCACCATCAGCCTTGGAGTTGCGGAAATGTGGGTCGAACACGGTTCCGCAGAGATGTTGCTGAAAAAAGCCGATGAAGCGCTTTACGCGGCAAAAAGGTCGGGAAGAAACCGGGTGGTCTCACTATAACAGTTCCCTCTGTCGACGTCCGTAACATCACCATCCGTAGGGGCGAAGCAAGGTTCTTCTGCTTCGCCCTTCGAGACGGAACGGTATCGGACGACCAATAAATTCTAGACCCTAAAGGTCTTCAAGACCTTTAGGGTCTGGTCTTTGAAACCATTAGAGTCTATAAAGACAAGATCTTACTGCAGGCACCGAAAAAGCCCCATGCGGAAGAGACAACCGCTACCGTTTTCAACGCCCCTACTGCTCATAACACCTCTTCTGCAGCTTGAAAATAGTTTACTTACATGATATTTTCATTGCTGGTATTTGTCCGGAAATCGCAGCAACCTGACCTAAACTGATCTGGAACGTACTGACACCGGGTTTCGCGACCCGACATACAAAGGTTCTCAAGGGGAATAGTATGGAAAATTGCCAATGCTTGCGAAAAAATGAAGGTGCATCTCCATTGAACGACGGCAAGGGAAGCCTGATCGAGGCGATCGGTAAAACACCTCTGGTCACTCTGGGCAGTCTGAATGAAAACCCGAATGTGCGCATAGTGGCAAAGCTCGAAGGCAATAACCCGGGAGGCTCGGTAAAAGACCGACCGGCGTACTACATGATAGCCAAGGCGGAAGAATCAGGTGAACTGACCCATGGGAAAACCATCCTGGAAGCAACGTCCGGCAACACAGGAATTGCTTTGGCAATGATCGGGGCCGCCCGTCATTATCGGGTGAAACTGGCCATGCCGGCTTGTGTAAGCACTGAAAGACGCCGAATTCTTGAAGCATACGGTGCAGAGGTTGTCCTGTCACCGGCTGAACAGGGTACAGACGGAGCCATTATGCTGGCTCATCAGATATTGAGTGAAAATCCGGATACCTATTACATGCCGAATCAGTATGCAAACGAAAATAATGTCCTGGCACACTACGAGACGACAGGTCCGGAGATATTCGCCCAGACCGGAGGAGAAATTGACGTTTTTGTTGCGGGCATGGGAACGACCGGAACCTTGATGGGAGTCGGCAAATACCTGAAAGAGAAAAATAGCCGGATCAGAATCGTCGGTGTCGAACCGAAGATCGGACATAAAATCCAGGGCCTCAAAAACATGAAGGAGGCGATAGTTCCGCCCATCTATCAGCCTGACAAACTTGACGAAAAAATCACGATCGAGGATGACGATGCATTTGAAACGGCCCGGATTCTGGCAGTCCGCGAAGGACTTTTTGTCGGCATGTCCGGCGGTGCGGCAATAGCCTGTGCCCTGCAACTGGCGAGAAAAATGGACTCCGGCACAATCGTCACCATTCTACCGGATCGGGGGGATCGTTACCTGAGCACGACCCTGTTCAGATCGTTTTGCGCCTGCTGCCCGCCGTAAGAACATAAAGGGCCTATGGGCTATGGGTGAAGGGTGAAAGTCAGTTTCCCTTGTCCTCTCATCCTGAACAGAGTGAAGGATCTGCTTCTGCAGTACTAAAAACAGATCCTTTACTCTGTTCAGGATGACAAATTAAGAGATCTGCAAGAGCCTCAATAGTTTATTTTTTCGGAAGGCAAAGGTTTATGAATAACAACTTCGAAGTTCCCCCCACCAAAAAAAAGCGCCCAATCTGGCTCCGGGCTGTGGACACTCTATTACGCACCTGCCATATCGGGGTAACCAGCGTTCTGTTTGGAGGCGCTGTCTGTAATGTCCCTTTCGACCAGCTTTTCCTCTGGCATCACCTGGCTATCGTTACAGGGTGCGCCCTGATAATCTCGGAGGTATACCATTGCGGGCACTGGTTATACCAGGGGCGCGGGGTAATGGCCCTGATACACGTTGGCCTGCTCGGGATAATCCACTTCCGGCAAGACCTGATGGTGCCTGTCCTTACCGCGGTCCTGGTGTTCGGAGTCGTCGGCAGCCACATGCCCAAAATCCTGCGTTACTGGTCATTTATCCATGGCCGGGTAGTAGACTGATCGACAGAGGATTCACCATGCAATTTTTTCTTAAACTGTTGATCACCAATGCAATCATTATCTGTTGCACACTGATTGGCAGGAGAGCACCTTCCCTCGGTGGCTTGATTGCGACCATGCCGCTCACCAGCTTGATCGTATTGGTCTGGCTTCACTCCGAAAATCCCGGCGACTTCAGGCTGATGACGAAGTATTCGGAAGGGGTGCTGTGGGGGATTATTCCTACCATTTTCTTCTTTGCCGTAGTCTATTTCTGTTTTCGCAAACAGTTTCCCCTGTCGACGACCTTGTCTGCCGGATTCGGCATATGGCTTCTGGGGGCATTGGTCCACCAATGGTTACTGCGATAGGCTCCTAACCCGGCAAAGCCGGAACCAAACAAGAAAAACAAAAGACAATTTCACACGGATAAAATCTGATTTTGACGGATTAACACGGATAAAGCCGGGATATGAAAATCTTGTCTGAAAAATCCGTGTAAATCCGTACAAACCGTACAATCCGTGTGCTATAGAAGTTGTGTTTTGCTCATTTATTGTAAAGACTCAAGTCGTAAGAGACTAAAATAAATGCGATGGATTATCTGCAGGAATCTGATTTACAGGGGGCAGAATGGCTTTGAAATACAGAATTTTCATTGGACTTGTCACTGTCCTCTTTTCCTTCTGTTCCGGCATTTTTGCGACGGCAGAAACCATCCCCGCTTATGCGCTGGCAATTCTCCCAACTCCGGTATTTCATTCCCCCGATATCGCTGCTATCTTTGGCGGTAAAAACGGCAAGACGTTGCGACTCGACAGTTGCGGCCAGATACCTGAACTTGAGTTTATTGCCTATCCAGGAACTGTTTTTCGCGTCGAAGCAGCTACCGTCAGGGGTGGCTCCGTTATCTACCGTGTGAGTACCGATGAATACCCGTATCCGACGGATAAGGGATATTTTATAGATAGCCGTTTTGTAAAGACTGTGGACCGGAAACCAGCTGCGAGATTGCGCCGGCTGCCGCCCCGGGAAACCGTGCTTGAGAAACTTATTGCCGCCAGGGGAACCGCCTATGTGTGGGGTGGAAATTTTCGCACCGGCATACCGCAGATGCTTGATCTGTACCCCTTCGCACCAGGGCATCAGCTGTCAAGCGCAACAAGTGCTCATGTACAGCTGCTAGGGGTAGACTGCTCAGGCCTGTTGTATGAAGCCACCGGCGGGTATACGCCCAGAAATACCGCTGCCCTGATTAATTACGGCTCTGCAGTTCACATAGCGGGCATGAATGGCGCCCGGATAATCGAAGAGGTGGCGCCATTGGACCTGATCGTCTGGAATGGGCATGTCATGATTATTCTGGACCGGCAGAGGGTTATCGAAAGCCGTCTTGATTGTACCGGAAAGAATGGAGGAGTGCAGATTCGCCCTTTGCACGAACTGCTTAATGAAATAATGCTGAACAGAATTCCCGTTGATTCTTATGAAGACGCAGCGGCAAAAGGCAGGAAAAGGTTTGTCATCAGGAGGTGGTACGATACTCACTGAGGATAAATTCGTAGCAAATATTATAATGGACAGCCGCACACAAAAAAAGGGAGCCATGGGCTCCCCTTCTCATAAAAAACTGCAACCTCAAACTCCTTAAACCATTACTATCAGCAGGTCTTCCTTCTCAACCTTGTCACCCTCTTCGAACCTCACTTCAGCTATCTTGCCGTCTTGCTTGGCCTTGATGTTCGTTTCCATCTTCATCGCCTCAGTCACAATGAGAATATCTCCAGCCTTCACTTCGGCTCCGACCTTGACGGCAACCTTCAACACCCTGCCCGGCATCGGCGCTGCCACATGATGGGGATTGAACTTATCCGCCTTCTCATGCTCGGCAATCTCGGAGACCACGGACATATCACGCACGGTGACCTGGCGCGCCAGCCCGTTCAGCTCAAAGTAGATGTTCCTGGTCCCGTCGGGATGAACACTGCCTATGGCATTAAGCTTTATGATGAGAGTCTTGCCCGGGTCGATCTCCACTGAGGTTTCCTGTCCCGGCTCAAGTCCGTAGAAAAAAACCGGGGTTGGAATTACCGATGTATCGGAATAGCTTATCTGGTGTTTATGGAAATCCGGATATACATTCGGATAGAGTAGATAAGAAAGCAGGTCCTTATCATTAATAGACCAGCCGAACTTCGTTTTGACTTTTGACCGTTCTTCGTCAAAATCAACCGGCTCCAGCAATTCGCCGGGCCGACAGGTAATCGGATCCTCACCCTTAAGGATGATTTTCTGCAACTCTGCCGGGAAGCCCTGATACGGCTGACCGATCATCCCCTTGAAGAAACCGACAACCGATTCAGGGAAAGTCAATTCGTCACCCCTGGTGAACACGTCATTCACATCCAGGTTATTCTTGACCAGGAAAACCGCCATATCGCCGACAACCTTGGATGAAGGGGTGACTTTTATGATATCGCCAAACAGGATGTTGACCTTTTGATACATATCCTTGCACTCTTCCCAGCGATCCAGCAGTCCGAGACCGGCAACCTGCGGCTTGTAGTTGGAGTACTGGCCACCGGGAATTTCATGGTGATAGACCTCAGCCGTGCCGCTCTTCAGACCGGATTCGAACGGAGCGTAATAATCGCGAACTGTCTCCCAATAATTGGCCAGCTTCTGCAAACCTGCTTCGTTAAGCTGCGGATCCCACTCGGTCCCTCGCAAAGCAGCGATGACAGCATTGAGATTCGGCTGCGAAGTGAGTCCGGAAATGGATGAAAGGCCGGCATCCACGATATCGACCCCCGCCTGGCATGCCATGAGCAGTGTCGCTTCGCCATTGCCCGATGTATCATGGGTATGGAGATGGATAGGGATGCCGATCTCGTCTTTGAGGGCTTTTACCAGTTTCTGGGCGGCAAATGGCTTAAGCAGACCGGCCATATCCTTAATGGCCAGGATATGAGCCCCCATCCGTTCCAGTTCCCTGGCGAGCGAAACATAGTATTCCAGCGGGTATTTGTCCCGCTTGGGATCGCTGATATCACCGGTATAGCAGATGGATGCCTCACAGATCTTGCCGGTTTTCAGGACCGCTTCCATAGCCACCTTCATGCCCTTGGTCCAGTTGAGTGAGTCAAAAACCCGGAAGATGTCTATCCCCGAGCGGGCCGCTTCTCCAACAAAACGTTGCACCACATTATCCGGGTAGTTGGTGTAACCTACGGCATTGGACCCGCGCAGCAACATCTGGAAGAGAATATTGGGGATTGCTTCCGTCAATTTGTGCAGCCTCTCCCATGGACACTCCTTGAGAAAGCGCATGGCCACGTCGAAAGTAGCTCCCCCCCACATTTCCAGAGAAAAAAGTTCCGAACCCAGGTATGAGGTCGGTTCGGCAATTCTCAGAAGATCAAAGGTTCTGACCCGGGTAGCCAAAAGAGACTGGTGAGCATCACGCATCGTGGTATCGGTGATCAGCAGCTTTTTCTGCTCCAGGATCCATTTCACAAGACCTTCGGCCCCGACTTCCTTCAGCCTGTCACGGGTCCCATAAGGATGGGGCAGAGTTGTATCTATCTCAGGAATCGTCGGCTCCAGCATCTCGGCGGACCGCAACGGTCTGGGGATGCCCGGCAGACCATTAACGATGACGTTGCCGAGGAAATTGAGCACCTTTGTAGCCCGGTCCTTTTTCTCACGCATCTTCAACAGCTCAGGATGCTTGTCAATGAAGGAGGTGTCGCACTGGCCGCTGAGGAAAGTGGGATGGGTAACGACATTCTCCAGAAACATGATATTGGTATTCACCCCGCGAATACGGAATTCCTGCAGGGAACGGTTCATAACACATGCCGCATCCTTTAGAGTCAAGCCCCAGGTACTGATCTTGACGAGAAGGGAATCGTAAAAGGGAGTGATATGGGCTCCGGTAAAGGCATTGCCCGCATCAAGACGCACGCCGTAACCGCCGGGGGAACGATATGCCTTGAGTGTTCCGAAATCAGGGGCGAAGTTGTTGACCGGATCTTCGGTGGTGATACGGCACTGGATGGCATAACCGCGCATATCGATGGCCTGCTGATCAGGAATGCCGATCTCCGGATCCGACAGTTTCAATCCCTCTGCCACCTGTATCTGTGCCTGGACAAGATTTCTGCCGGTTATCAGCTCCGTGACCGTATGCTCGACCTGAATCCGCGGGTTCATTTCGATAAAGTAGTAGTTGCCCTCCTGGTCAAGGAGGAATTCGACAGTCCCCGCATTGCGATAATTTACCTGGCGGGCTATTTTCAGGGCTGCTGCGCAAAGCTCTTCACGTCTTTCAGGTGTGAGGCTGAGAGATGGAGCGAACTCTACAACTTTTTGATGGCGGCGCTGGATGGAGCAGTCACGCTCGAAGAAGTGCACCAGGTTGCCGTAGTTATCCCCGAGGACCTGAACCTCTATATGTTTCGGATTTTCAATGCACCGCTCCAGAAAAACCGCGGCATTGCCAAAAGCGGCCTTCGCCTCACTCCTTGCGCTGGCAAGACCTTCAATCAGCTCCTTGCGGTTTCGGGCTATGCGCATGCCCCGACCGCCTCCACCGGCTGCAGCCTTGACAATAATCGGATAACCATAATTCTTGGCGAATATAAGTGCGTCTTCTTCCTGTTCTATGGCATCAGCTGTCCCCGGGATTACCGGAACGCCGGCCTCAATGGCGACACGGCGGGCGGCGATCTTATCGCCGAGCCTGCGTTGCATCTCTGCCGTAGGACCGATAAAAACAATTCCGGCCGCTTCGCATTTTTCTGCGAATTCCTGATTTTCCGACAGAAAGCCATATCCTGGATGGATAGCATCCACATTTTTCTTTTTTGCCAGAGCAATAATCTCTTCAATTCCCAGGTAAGCGTCTACCGGGCCTTTTCCTTTGCCGATCAAATATGCCTCATCTGCTTTATATCTATATAGGGACAGCTTGTCTTCCTGAGAATAGATGGCAACTGTGCTGATACCGAGCTCGGCACAGGCGCGGAAGATGCGGATAGCTATCTCGCCGCGGTTGGCGGCCATTACTTTTTTGAATTTTCTTTTCACTCTCTCTGTCTCCTGGATAGCATATTGGTATGAGAAATAAACCTGTTCCCCACGGAAGGAAGTGGTTAATATTAGAAGAAAATAGTATTTTTACAGATAGTTACAGTTATCATTGTCCCGTATAAAACCAGATTCAAAAAGTAATGTCAACTCTATAATTTTTAATGCAAGTGAGTAAATATCGAGGAAGGCAGACTTACACTCCAAAAAAATCAGCAGGGGGAAAATGACCGACACAGCACACGCCTGCGGGCAAGGAACAAGAAACGCTTCAAAATCCAACATCAAATTATCTGCTTTTCATAATTCTCCCGACATGTTAAACTCTCGGAGACTGTCAGACGTAGGGAATCGTAGCGAGAGAATGGCAAATCGAGGACAGATTTACGGAAATTTGAAGACGAATAGTGGGCCTATTCGTCGAAAATTTCCGGGAATATGGACCGGTTTACCGTTCTCGCAGTAGATTCATTCCTAAGTCCGACTGGCTCCTAGCACTCAATAAAACAATGAAGGAGAACCTGCATGAATATTTCAAAAAAGATACTGCATCGTACGACATGCACAACAATGGCGCTTCTGTTTGCCTTGACCGGGCTTGCTTCCGGCGCTGAAAAGAAAGTGGTAAAACCTGTCAAGGAACCGGCGGCGGCAACCAGTACAAAAAACATTGTTGCGAAAGTAAACGGTGTAGCCATAACCCAGACTGAAATAGATCGGGCCGTAAAAATTTTGCTTTACCAG
>Ga0187878_1003973_pt1 | contig 11708 bp, 8 predicted proteins | sample June2016WEW_17_1_FD_132979 | JGI IMG/M metagenome (GOLD analysis project Ga0187878, IMG submission 132979) | Peatland microbial communities from SPRUCE experiment site at the Marcell Experimental Forest, Minnesota, USA - June2016WEW_17_150 | ecosystem: Environmental > Terrestrial > Soil >...
CGTACTCTTGCGAATCTGGCCAGTTGAAATAGGTGTTGAAGGCATCTGGCTTGCCGTCGGTTCTAAAGACGCGGTTGTAGCCACTCGTCAGGACCAGCAGGGTCTTTTTATCCGGACTCACCAGGGTAGTAGCCGCCTGCCCGGCCAGCCAGTTTGGATTGTCGGCCAGACCGGGATTCAACGGTTCAAATGTGGAACCCTGGGGTGCCAGCGGCGAAATCTGTTGGCCCATATTGGGTAGGAACTGGATGCCCTTCGGGGTTGGTTGGGGCACTGGAACGCACGAACTCAGGACAGTGGCGGCAATAACCAGCACAGCCACCCACAAATAAGCCATACGACGGATTTTCATTTCTTTCCCCTCCTTGGTGTTTAGTCACAAAAGATCACTTACATTAACCACTTTTGTGAAGGTATGTTGTTTGGTTAAACCGGGGCTATAGTGCTGTCAATGATTACCTGAAATATGTCTTGCCGATTTTTCAGGTATTCCTCCCTAGATATTGTTTTTATGTTATAACGCTTCTGCATTATTCCACTTATTACCTTTGGTTTTTCCTGTCACCTTTCCTGTATAAAAGTGCCGTAAAATACAAAGACCCATTTCAAATCGCAACTAAGCGATTATCAACCATTATCCTTCCCTTGTCATGATCATATTTCCTTTCTACGTGGTTGTTAATGCCACTATATCTCATACAGCAGAGATGGATATTCGACAGTCCCCTATAACAATCAACTAACTGTACCAAAATAACTATCAAACTCATTTTAATTTGAAAACGTCTACTGTTTGCCTAAGAACTTATTAACTCTGTTTTGAGCATTCGCGCGAAGATTGTAGTAGTAAAAAGGAATATCAAAGCTATGGTAAACCCCACTAGGGAATGCTCCTGGATTTTTAGTTGATGGTCCCGGAGACCAGAGACTTGCATCAGCAGTACTGCAAATCAAAACACCGTTAGTTTTATCGATCCTGGCATCAGCGTACTGCGGCTCTTGCTGCCAGGATACAAAATTCGGCGGAATTGGCATGAATGATCCCTGGCCTTCGCCAGTGGTTGCTAATGTTTCGTCTGTCTTCCAATTGATCGGATTTATGACACGACCAACCATGCCATATAAGACTGGATTGATTCCACCTATCACAGGAGCTTGAGTGTTATATGAAATTATCACTCCAGTGTCATCAGGACCTGTGGCAAATTTCAGGTGCTTATTATTATCAAGGTATGCCTGAGTTACTGGATGGCCGATAACGTATGCAGCAACCATATTTTTATTTACCTCCGGGTGATCTTTCATGTATCCGGACAACAGGTTGCTTATTACAGTTGCGCCTTGCGAATGTCCGACTAAAATAAACGGACGGCCGTTGTTGTAGTGCTTGATATAGTAGTCGAAGGCCGCAACTGCATCCAATGTCGGTATGCCTGCTATAACGTTTAATCGATCGGTTGACGACAAGTTATCTTGTCTATAGTATGGCGCGTAAATATTACCTACGGTTTCAAAAGCAGTAGCTTGTCGTGCAAATGCTGCGGGTGCCTGTGTTAACATGGTTGGTTCGTCGATAGCACAAATCTGTGGATTATTAGGATCAGTACTCGTCCAGGCTGTTGGGTAAAGGTAAAATACATCTACTGCTTTGACTGTAGCAGGTAAAGACAACCAATGCGCAGTTTGTGAGTAATCAGTAGCTGGTTCCTTACAGCTTGCCGAAAGCAGTCCTGCCGCGACTGCGCCCAGCGCCAACACGACGATCCCCGCTGTTTTGATGAAACCGCGACGCGTAAAGCCCCAATTAGTATCAGACATACTTGTCCTCTCCTTTTAGCAGGTTCAAATTTTCTTTACTTCAGTTTTACTCATTAACCGGGATTTCCCATATCAATCCGCAACCAAGCGATTATCATCCGTCATTGCCCGGGGTCATTATTATAGCAGATAATTTTAAAGAAAAATGTTAAACTGAGTGAGAAACTAAGAATAATTGAACAGTTGCCTGTAATGTGCAATTTGGTTTTACCCCTTTGTCGCTGATTTGTATAAACACATTAGGGCAAAGTGTTTATAGCTGCTAGACAAGATAAAAGCCATGCCCTACGAAACAGCCGTGCCCTCAAAGGACAAACACTTTCCCAGAAATGTTAGTCCTTCACCCCCACCCCCTCTCGATGCCGCACTTCTCCTTCATTGGAGTATAGCTAGTGGAACTGGCGTGTCCGGAGGTTGACCATAGCTGTGCGCAGGTCGGGCCAAACATGCCGATGGAATGTGTCCTCTCAGGGTAGTCACGAAGGTTTTGCCCATAGATTCTCATACCATCGGCGATGTTCTTCACCCGCAACCTTCCGATATCTCGCTGTGGTATTGAAACTGGCGTGGCCCAGGTGCTCCTGAAGCAGGCGCAGTGCGTCGCCGGAGTCGTCGAGCTTCATTGCGTGAACGCTGAAGGCATCCCTTAGGCGGTGAGGGCTAATGCCCCTCACCCTTCCTGTTTCAGGATTCACCAAATCCGGAAGCCCTGCTTTACTAGCACAGTCCCTGACTATCTGCCAGGCTCGATGCCGGTTCAAACGGAAGATCATCTCCGAAGTACCACTGCTGGCTGGCCGATTACTAATGTAGTGCTTCAACATCAGCATGGTGCAATTGTCAACAGGTAACGTTCTCATGCGTCGTTTCTCTTGCTGACGCTTAGTAGCCTCATTGACTTCCTCCCCGCAGCTAGGGCAGAATTGATGTCTCTTGGCTAGTCTCGCCTTGCACTTCGGACAGGACAGCCTGATGCGCGTCTTGAGATGCAGGATTGTCACAGTACCTTCCCCGAAATCAATGTCGCCTGCCTTAAGCGCCAATGCCTCTGAAACTCGACAACCCAAGCGAAACAGAAGCCTGATAAGCAACCTATCGCGCAGGTGGCTGGCAGCTCGCTCCAACAGTTCTACGTCAGTAAGGTCAAGATAAGTTTTCATCTCCTGATTCCGTTGGCAAATCATCTCTCTTGTTTTCCTTGGTATGACTCGGCCCTCTGAAAGGAGCATCTATAACCTGTAGCCTGAATGGGATGACTGAATATGCCGTAAGCGACGGTAAAAATTGCTGTAGTGGTAGGTCTCGATGCTCAGTTGTTTGAGGTTGAAACGGATATTTCGATTCGTGTTTCAACATTGACCATCGTCGGCCTGCCCGATACCGCAGTACAGGAAGCCAGAGAACGCGTCCGGGCGGCCATACGTAACTCCGGCTGCACTTTCCCCATGAGGCGTATAACGGTGAATCTTGCCCCTGCTGATTTAAAGAAAGCCGGTCCCGCCTACGACTTGCCCATCGCTGTCGGCATATTGCTCAGCTCCGACCAGATATCTGCCGATGTCTCCAAAACGCTTTTCCTGGGCGAGCTTTCCCTTGATGGCAGCGTGCGCCATACCCAGGGCATACTGCCCATGGTGGCTCTGGCTCAAGAAAAAGGTGTACCGGAAGTCTTCGTGCCGGCGGATGATGCCAACGAGGCTTCAATGTTAGACGGCATTAAGGTCATGCCATCCATCTCATTAGCCCAATTAGTCAGCCACCTTCGCGGAGAGCTATCGATTCCTCAGTACCAGCCGGATAAAGACTGGAGACACGTTACCTCTGATTTCGCCCATAGCGACCTGGCCCATATAAAAGGCCAGGAGCATGCCAAACGTGCTCTGGAGGTAGCGGCGACCGGCGGCCACAATGTAATTATGTCCGGTCCGCCGGGCAGCGGCAAGACCATGCTGGCCCGCTCATTGCCCTCCATTATGCCCATGATGACCTTAGCCGAAGCCTTGGAAGTCACTAAAATCTACAGCGTCAGCGGTCTTCTCTCTCAGGACACGCCGCTTATAAACCAGCGTCCCTTCCGTTCGCCTCATTACACCATCTCCCACGCCGGACTGGTCGGCGGCGGACACTGGCCTCGACCCGGCGAAATAAGCCTGAGCCATCGCGGCGTGCTCTTCCTCGACGAGTTCCCCGAGTTCAGCCACATGTCTCTGGAATCGCTGCGCCAGCCGGTTGAGGACAAGGTGATTACCATCAGCCGTGCCCAGGGCAGCGTCACCTTTCCCGCCAACTTCATGCTGGTAGCTGCCATGAACCCATGTCCCTGTGGCTATTTCGGTGACCCGGTAAAAGACTGTAAATGCTCCTCCGGCGAAATCTCGAGCTACCAGAAGCGGCTCAGCGGCCCGCTTCTCGACCGCATCGACATCTTCATCGAAGTTCCCCGTGTCGAATACGAAAAGCTCACCGATGATTCCGTAGGCGAAGGCTCGGATAAAGTTCGTAGCCGCGTTGAGACCGCCAGGCAGATTCAGCAAAAGCGCTTTCAAGGCACCAAGCTTACCTGCAATGCCGAGATGACTCCCGTAGAGGTCAGGGAATTCTGCCGTGTCGAGCCGCCGGCTCAGAGCCTACTGCGGACAGCCATGAAACAGCTCCACCTTACCGCCCGTTCTTTCCACTGCGTCCTCAAACTAGCCCGCACCATCGCTGACCTCGACGCCGCCGACATTATCAAAGCCAACCACCTCGCCGAAGCCCTCCAGTACCGCCAGCGAAGCACAGGATAGGTAACAATACAGGCTTTTGTTACATCATTGAGGCTTATCGGAATGGTGGCGTCCTCAACACGTGGGAATATGCGAGTAGGCGCCGGCTCAACGGAAGACCGGCGGCAGTAGCTGCAGGTAATCCTTGCCGGTTATGGCGCTGGCACAGATAAACCCGGAGTGAGCAGCGCCCTCTATACCTCCTTCGTTAAGATGCTTGCCGTATGTATCCCCGGCAAAATACAGCCCCTCAAGGGATGGGCACCTTACATCAACCCACTCATCTTCCGGATGCCGCCACAGTATGCAGGTATCACCAACGGTAAACAACATAAACTCCAGCGATTTTCGCCAGCCTGGAAATGCCGTATCCGCAAACTTCAACATCCGGTCAATCACCATATCCACCTTCTTCTTATCGTGTGCCTCTTCAGCCAGGATGCTGCTGGCCATACCCGCCAGGTGCTTTCCTTCGGGGGCCGTTGTCGGTGCCATTGTGGACATGGACACTATATCAAGTGGAACATTGCCCCGGAACATCCCTTCGCTTTCGGGAATCAACATGGAGGTATGATAGAAAGACCTGGGGTCTACCTCGAGCTCACAGAAAGCACTCAGCGGCTTTGTCATGCCGAACTGGCCGGCAACCATAGAAGTATGTATTATATTTTTAGTTAATTTAACAAAATCCACTGGCAGCAAATTTTCAGGCAGGATTTTTAGCAATACCTTCGGCGGGACAGTGCAGATTACCGCCGTGGATTTTATTTCCATCTCTTCACCATCAATTTCAGCTAACACGCCGGCCACTGTTCCATTCCGGATGATAACCTCTTTGACCATAGCATTGGTAACTATGTCGCCTCCTACGTCTATGACTGCGGCAGCAAAACCCTCGGTAATAAAGCGGTGCCCCGGTGCGCCGGCGAAACCCCAGGAACCATTGGTTATATGCACCCCGGTTTCCTGTACCTGTAAAAATACCTTGAGATTCTCTCCGGCAGCATTTAGTGCCGGGTCATTAATGATGGTCTGAAAAGTCCCCATGGAATAGTGGAATTCTTGCGCCAGCTCACTTTTAGTTATTCCTTCCACCCAATCTTTCAAGGTTACATGGTCGAGTTTTTCAGCCTCAGCTATGGTACGTACCTGGAACTTGTGCTTATGGACCTTAACCATTTCAGCATAATCTTCATTTGTCATCCAGCCGTACTTCTCTCTCCTGCCCACGATATAAGGCTTCCAATCGTGGTCATACCACACAAAGCCGGAATTGGAGTAGAAAATCGAAGCCTTGTTAAACAGTGCCAGGGCATGGCTTACACGCCCCCGGTTAGTGTACCAGGCACCCCTGCCCCCAGCTTCCAGGATGTACCCATTGAGCAGCTTCTTCTTTATCAGTGTGGGTAAATCAGGCTCTGTCCTATCACTAGTCCATGAATGAGCCGACAATGCCAGTGTCTTACGGAACTCATCAGCATCCCTGATACCTTCTCCGCGGAATGATATGGCACGCCCGCCAATCTGCGACGAAGACTCAAGAATGAGAACCTTCTTTCGTTCCATGTTGGATAATATTGCACCTACAAGCGACCCAGCTATCCCGCAGCCGACTATTATGACGTCATAATCCTTTGATATTTTGGTAAACATTTTTGTCTCCCATTTTAGGCAAATTTAGGACATACGACTCACCAAAGTTCTCCTTTGGGAAGATAGCTAAAACCCGTGTGAGAGCGCCGAATGATTTGATGAGGTGGTAATTCAGGACTTCGTTAGGTTGCAAATGTCGTGGAGCATTGAAGACGATACTCGCCATGACTACCTCCTCCTACAACTTGTTCAGTCTGTTCATTTGGGAATATACTACTAGGTAATGCCCTTGTCAATACATTCACAGAGCAAAGCAAAGCTGACATTCTCCCATTGCACAAACTGCCCAAATGTGACATTGTTGATCTGCCCCCAATTATTGTACCACTCTATACGTTATAGCTGTCATATAAGCCTTTCTGACCACCGACCGCTGCTCGCATTTTCAGCTGGATTAATCACCTGAGTAATTCAGTGCTGCGAATCTGAAGCTCGGACGTAGGCGTGAACGGCGGTTAGGGCAAGCGTTGACTAATCAACGCCATAACGACTGGATCCTTGCAGTTTCACTATGGTTACCCCACCGCCACCCTCTTCCTTGCCTGCTTGCCCAAAGGACTTTACCAGAGGATGCCTCCTGATGAAATCGTGAACTATCTGCCGCACGGTGCCGGTGCCAAAGCCGTGTATGATGCGCACCTGGCTCAAGCCTGAAACAAAAGCATCATTAAGATAGATGTCGAGTTTCGGCTCTACTTCATCAGCTCGCTTACCCCGAAGGTCAAGCTCGAGTGAGCTTCGCTTCTTTTCACTGCTTGTTTTCACCACCGACGATGGAAATGCTGCTGCAGTCGGCAAAGGTGAAACCTTCTCCACGCCTTCCGACTTCATCTTTAGCTTGATGTCCCCTGCTTGAATCTCAAGCACACGCCTGTTTTCCAGAACTGAAAGGACTACCCCCTCCAGCCCAGTCTCGATGAGTCTTACCCGGTCACCCACCGCAATGGCGGAGGTCTCCTCCATAATAGGACGACTTCGCTGAGTTTGCCAGGCGTGGCTTTCCAGGTCTTGGTGTACTCCAGCCAGCACCTTTTTTGCCCGCTCGATATTTGTTTTTGTTTTCGCTTTCTGAATTGCCTTAATAGCCTCACGTATGTTTTTCTCCAGCGAGGCGGCTTCCTTCAGGAGGTTGTCCTTGATTTGGCGTAGCGTATTCCGCTCCTCCACCTTAAGCCTCTGAAGCTCGCTCTTAAGCTCCTCTCTCAATCCATCGATTTTGCTTCTGTCACTTTCCAGACTGTTGCGTAGCTCTTCAACTCTTCTCTTTTCATCCCCCAGGCCTGAAAGCAGGCTCTCCATCTCCAAGTGCCCTTCAGGCATGAATTTTTTGGCGGTAGCGATAATCTCCGGCTCCATGCCTAGTTGGGAAGCTATAGACAGGGCATTGCTGCCGCCGGGCACGCCCATAGTGAGGTGATAAGTGGGTTTCAAGGTAAGCGGGTCAAAATCGAGCGAAGCGTTTTTCAATCCTGCGGTCTGGTGAGCGAAAACCTTGAGTCCGGAATAATGAGTGGTAGCCACGACCAGGTTCTTATTCGACAGGAAATTCAGCAGTATTGACTGGGCTAGGGCAACTCCTTCAACCGGGTCGGTGCTTGTCCCTAACTCGTCCAGCAGCACCAAGCTGTTTCTGGTGGAATCCCGAAGTATTCGGACGATATTGCCCATATGCCAGCTAAAGGTAGACAGCATCTGTTCGATGCTCTGCTCATCGCCGATATCGGCAAAGATGCCGTCGAAGACAGGGATGCAACTTTCAGGCGCTGCCGGTATAGGTATACCAGCTTGTGCCATCAAGGTTAGCAGCCCGACGGTCTTCAGAGCTACAGTCTTGCCCCCGGCATTGGGGCCACTGATGACGAGGATAGAGAAGTCGTTACCTATCTCAATAGACAGAGGCACTGCTTTTTCCTCAAGTAGAGGGTGACGAGCACCAATCAGATAGAGCCTGTTCGTTTTAGTTATTGCATCCGGGCTATCCTCGCCGGTAGCGGCAATAATGGGTTCGGTGGCATTGACCTTTTCCGCATATCTCGCCTTGGCCAGAGCCAGGTCTATTTCAGCTGCCAGAGCCACGTTCCTGGAGATTTCAGCACAATGGATGCCCACCTTGCTGCTCAAATCTGTGAGAATCCTCTCTACCTCCTGCTCTTCACCTAGCGCAACCTCCCGCAACTGGTTGCCCATCTCTACGGTTGCCAACGGCTCGACAAATACTGTGGCACCGGTGTTGGAGATGTCATGTACTATGCCTTTGATCTCCTTCCTCAGCTCTGCCTTGACCGGAACAACGTAGCGGTCGTGGCGCATCATGATCAGTGACTCTTGGAGGAATCTCTGGCTGTGGCGGGATTTGATTATGGAGTCCAGGCGGCCTAAAAGCTCTTCACGTGTCCTTTTAAGCTGTTGCCTCAGGCTCGATAGTTTGTCCGAAGCTGAATCCAATATCTCGCCTGTCGGTGTCAGGCATCTTCCTATTTCAGCTTCCAGGTGAGACAGGTCTGTAATACCGTTGGCAATGTCCCATAAAGCGGGGAGCTTATCTTTTAGCTTGCCGATAACCGCGCGAAGAGAACGGGTTTCTTGCAGACTGTCTTTAACACCTACTAGAGTGGACGTAGCGAGAATCTTGCCCCGGCTTGCCATTTCCGCCTCTACACGGAAATCAACGATGCTGCCGATGGAGCCGCCGGAATTTAAAGCCAGAAGTCGCCGAGCTTCAGCTGATTGCGTCAACAAAAGGGAGACAAGCTGTGGCTCCACTGATGGCATCAAATTGAGGGCAAGCTCCTGACTTGCCGAAAAAGAGGTGAAGCTCGCCAGAATTTCCCTCACTTTGGGAAATTCCAATAACTCAAGGCTGGTTTGGTCCACGTAGGCTACTCCTGGCTATAAGTCTATCACTAAACAACCGAATCTGAAAATGGAGATATGCGACAATGTTGGGCAACCTTTGTCAAAGTTGTTACACAATGTTAACAAAAGCGTTCCTTTTAAGGTGGCTTTGTTGCGGTAGCTTAGAAGAAACAATACGCTAAAAGGTGCAGCGGCAACAAAATACTATAAAGTGACTAACACTATTAACAAGGTGCTATAATGCGAAGTTGAGAAGGAGTTGCTCCTGTGCCTGCAGTTGAAGTCAATCATATAATCAAGTCCTACGCAGATAAGGCGGCGGTTAACGACCTAGCCTTTTCTGTGAATCAGGGTGAGATATTCGGCCTGATTGGTCCTAACGGTGCAGGCAAGACTACCACCATCAGGATGCTTATGGACATCATCAAGCCAGACTCGGGCGACGTGACAATCCTCGGAGAGAAGTTGAGTGAAGCCAGCAAGAATAAGCTTGGCTACATGCCTGAGGAAAGAGGCCTGTATAGAAAGCTAAGTGTCATTGACTCTATCATCTATCTTGCCTCGCTGAAGGGTATGCACAGGCACTCAGCCGAGGAAAAAGCTAACGAGTTGCTCAACCAAACAGGAATGCTTCCCAACAAGAGGAAGAAGATTGAGGAGTTGAGCAAGGGCATGGGACAGATTATCCAGTTCATCGTTACTATCATCCACGACCCAGAACTGGTTATTCTGGATGAACCCTTTGCCGGTCTCGACCCGGTTAACACTGAGTTGTTGAAAAAGATGTTTGTTGGTCTGAGAACTCAGGGTAAAGCCGTAATTCTGAGCACACACCAGATGAATCAAGTAGAGGAGCTTTGCGACCGAGTATTAATGATAAACGACGGACGGGCCGTCCTTTACGGGAATCTGACTGAAATCAAATCAAGGTACAGAAGTCATTCGGTTATTCTTGATTTTGAAGGTGAACTGGGGCAGGTACCGGGAGTCGCCGAGAAGCGCATGCACAAGGGCTACGTCGAGCTGGTCCTTGATGGAAATACAGCGCCTAAACAAGTCCTGGAACGATTGGTAAGCACAGGCATAGTAATCAATCGCTTTGAGGTAGCTACTCCTTCATTGAATGAGATATTCCTTGAGGTGGCAGCTAAGGATCATGAATAAGACGTACTTGATATTCAGGCATGAATTCCTCCACACAATAAAGCGGACCGGGTTTCTTATTCTTACCCTCGCCCTACCGGTACTGGCTCTACTGGGCATAGGAGTTTTCCATATTGTATCAGGAATTACAAAGCCTCCCACAGAAGTGGCCAAAGTCGGATACGTCGATGAAGCCGGAGGATTTGACCAGTTTACAACACAGGGGAAAATAACCCTGGTCCGTTTTGATACCCAGGAAGCAGCCACGCAAGCATTGACTAAAAAGGATATAAGCGAATTTTTCGTTATTCCTCCAGATTATATCTCCGCGGGGATAATTGATCGTTATACTGTGCAGAAAGAGGTAACTCCCCCTTCTGCCACCGAAACCGCGATCAAGAATTTTCTAACGAGTAATCTGTTAGCGGGGAAGGTGCCCGTAGCAACTATAGCCAGGATTGAGGCGCCCTTGAACCTGGTCACCACTACTCTCACCGGTGCCGGAAACGTCGCCACGGAGCAAGGTGGATTGGGAAACCTTATCATCCCTGGTGTTTTCGGCTTTCTTCTGGCGCTCGCTTTGATTTTCTCCTCCATTTATGTACTTCAAGCACTTGGCGAGGAGAAAGAAAATCGCCTTATGGAGATATTGTTATCCTCTGTTTCTACACGGCAGTTGATGACCGGCAAAGTTCTAGGAATTGGTTTGGCGGGGTTGGCGCAGGTTGCAGTCTGGGTGGTTTCAATTCCATTGTTGCTGGGTCTGGCTTCATCATCTATCGGGGGCTTTATCAGCACGATACGAATACCCGCTAATTTTCTGGTGCTAGGTGTAACATATTTTTTCTTGGGCTACTTGCTGTTCGCGGTGCTGTCGGCTGGTGTCGCAGCCATAAGTGCCACTGTACGAGAAGCCCAGGGATTAGCCGGGATCTTTACCATTTTCGCAATGGCCCCATTCTGGTTTTTCAGCCTGATCCTGTTGTTTCCGAACAGCCCCATCTGGGTTGTGTTCAGCATCTTCCCCTTCTCAGCCCCAGTGTTGGTAATGTTACGGCTTGGCATGACAGGCGTCCCTGCATGGCAACTTACCGTCAGTATAGCTGTGTTGGTCTTATCCATCGTTGGGGGGCTGTTGCTGACCGCCAAGCTCTTAAGGACTTACTTACTGATGTACGGGAAAAGACCAAACCTCGGCGAAATTTTCCGAAATCTCATGATTGGATAGGCCATGTAGGACGAAAGCCAGCTCAATGCCCTGCTTCTATCTATCGTACAGTATTTCCCATCATGTCACATTCTGAGTTTTTGTTAACAGAACCGAGAAGTGTGAAATGAAGTGCCAGCTTCTGCTCCTGTCTTATCGATTCCGTGGGGATAGCCAAACGATTGCAATACCCACCACAAACAAAATAAGTAAGTTGACAGCACTTTGTTCACTCGCTACCGCGAATGTAAAGATTGGATCCACGA
>Ga0187878_1003976_pt1 | contig 11704 bp, 10 predicted proteins | sample June2016WEW_17_1_FD_132979 | JGI IMG/M metagenome (GOLD analysis project Ga0187878, IMG submission 132979) | Peatland microbial communities from SPRUCE experiment site at the Marcell Experimental Forest, Minnesota, USA - June2016WEW_17_150 | ecosystem: Environmental > Terrestrial > Soil >...
CAATCGATTCCGCTGAGCTTCCCTGTTTCCCTGTCATTCATTCCTCCTCGTATGGTTTTGTTATTGGAAACCATAGCTTAGGAGAAATCAATCCCTGTCCGAATTTCGCTGACGTCAAGCAATTGGTAACTTCAAGAAATTTGAGGGGAGTTTACGTCAGACGAAACTCATGGAATTGAAATATTGGAAGATCGAGAATAACCCGAAACACGAGCCAAAAACCCAGACAACCGCAGGAGAAATTACGATCGTGCAGAAGGGCTGGATAAAGGGGATTGTTGGAGACGAATACGTGACGATAAAGCAGGGCGAATATATCTATATTCCGCCGGGCACTAGAAATAATCTCATAGAACAAGCAAGCAACGATGCTGAGGGACTCACCATCAAGGCTCCAAGTGACCCGAGCGACTGTGTAAGAAACGGGTGACTTGCTCTGCAAACGACTTTTCGTATGTTGTCGGCCTGAAATATATGCCTGGCATATTGCCAACATGATCGATAATCGAAATCTGGCCTTTTTGTCGAGGTAAATATGAAATTGAAGCAGCTTTCCAAATCACTTTTAACAATGATTTTCAAGGTTAACTTGACGAACCCTGAGGGAACCAATGCCACGAAGTTTCGGGCAGAGCATCATACAGACTTGGACTTATTAGATGACTTGGAATCATCTGGATACTTAGAGAGACGAGACAATAGGTATAAGCTTAGTTTGTTCGCTCTAGCAGAGCTTCTCGAAAGCGTCGATGAAGTCAAAGACGTAGTGAAGAAGTGTGACCACGTATTTCACATTCTTTATAAGTATTATTTAGAACATCCGGGAGAAAGCATTTCTCCGAATGATCTATCAACTATGTCATCCTTCTCACGGGAGGATGTCGGTATCAGCCTCACATATATGACTCAAGCGGCAATTCTTGGCGCGTGGACCACGGACCTATGGCGAAACATGGACGCAAAAGTAACGCCATCAGAATCTATCTTGAGACATAAAAACTTTTATGATGTTCTCAAGAAAGAACGATCCTTAAGGACGCAGCGCGCCTCAACGGGAATTGGAGCAGAGACATGGATTGAGGAATCTAGCGGAAATCTCACCCAAAAAATGATTTTATTGAAGAGGTTGGAAAAACTCTATCGCAGGAAAGAAATCAAAGACGGTTTCTCGTCAAAACAAGCTTGCCTCGAATGGAGCAACAAAGTCGCTCCTCTTTTGAGATTCAACAACCAGTATTATGCGAATTTTCTCGCTAACGCGCACAAAATGAACTTGCGCCTTTCTCCGCCAACTATTGAGTCTGCTTTTAGTATCATGATTAGCCAACTTCGAATGGCGATCGAAGAGTTGAAGAGCGATATCGAATTTGCCCGAGGCGATGCCATCACGGGAACCGAATCGGGACGGTACATTGACGAGACACGCATAAAAGAGTTGAAGGACTTGCCGAAGAAAGGCCTGGATTTGACAAGACTGGTCCGCATACTTAAGGAAATTAATCTCTGTAGCCAGCATCAGTGTTTCATGGCGACTATCTCATTAGTTCGTGCACTAATAGACCATGTGCCCCCGATATTTGGATGCAAGAATTTTCCGGAAGTTGCGAACAATTATAGGGGTTCAAAATCCTTCAATGAATCTATGCAACACCTGGAAAAATCCAGCCGAAAGATTGCCGACCAGTATCTTCATTGTCAAATCAGAAGGACCGAAATACTCCCAAATAAAACGCAAGTGAACTTTAGTCCAGAAGTCGATTTGCTCTTGGCGGAGATCGTTAGAATCTCAAGACAATAAGTCGCCAACCTGTTCAAACAAGAGCGATAGGTGCCATTCCTATTTTCTTGGGTCGGATTCCGGCGACCAGATAGGAGTTCAGAAGGGACGGCTAGAAAAGCCCTGTTGATTATTAGGGCCGTAATTGTTTAGCTTACGCCTCATCTCTATTCTAAGCCGACATTGAATTCGAATCGGTGTTGGATAGCCTCTGAATGCCCCTTGTACTATGAATTAGGTTGATCCTACGAAACCCACTAATTCAATAGAGACAATATAATTAATGGGATAGACAAAATGATGGCGAGTCGTATGAGCTTCCAGGCATAACTCCCCGCCCGCACGCCCGTCCCCCGGATCACCCGAGGGGCCCAAGGCGGGGCGGCCCCTTGCCCGACCCTTGCCCGGGCCGTCCGGACTCGACCTGGGGCGAACGGGGGCCGTCCGGCGGCCGCCGTACAGGGCGATGCGCGACTCTTTTGACGCCCCGAAGGCCCGTTTAGCGGCCCCAGGCAAATTTTTGCCCCGATTTGGGGCAGCCCTTCCAGAACCAGCCATATCTGGGGCAGAACCAAAAGTTGCAAATTTTTTGGTCAGGCTATGTGCAAGGTTATGTTTTCACGGTATACCTATTCTCGGGTGCTGAAGGAGGGCACGCGTATGAAACAAGCCAATGTCAAAACCCAAGCGAAGGCGAAGGTCGAGCCTGAGGAGGGGAAAAGAGCCGATGCTGAGGCAGTCGCCGAGGCCCACGGGCTCGATACCCTTCCCGAGGCCATCGAGTACCTGACGGACGACAGGTCCCACGGGGATGAACTCATCGCCGGCATCGCCGCGCGCCTCGCGCGGGAGCGCTGGGCCGGCCGGCCGCCGAAGGGGAACCGGGAGATCGCCGTCGAGTTCATCATCGAGTGCCAAGACCTCGCGGATAGCGAAGCCGGGAAGGGCGACGCGGCATTCCGCGCCGACCTGAAGACCCTCGAGGCGAACAACCTGAAATACTTCGGCAAACAAAAGAGGAAGTAGGATGGCCGGACGCCCCAAGGGGACGGCCCTCAACGGGAGGGTCAGGTACCTCACCGACGACGAGCTCGCGCGGTTCATGGCGGCGGCCCGCCGGCACGGGAGGAAGTGGGACTGCCTCTGGTCGCTCGTCTACTTCTTCGCGATGAGGATCGGCGAGGCCGTTTCCCTCGGGCTGGACGACGTCGGCCTAGACGCCCACCAGATCACGGTCAGGGCGGAGAAGGGCGGGTTCTCGAGGACCTACGACATCCCGGAGAAGCTCGAGAGGAAACTCAAGGCGTGGCTGAAGGAGAGAGCCGGCCGGCCGGAGGCGAAGGAGAACCCCTACCTGTTCCCCTCAAGGGTGTTGCCCAGGACCGGCCACATGACCCAGGAGTCGGGGTGGAAGCTGTTCCAGTCGACCTGCGGGAAGGCCGGCCTGGCGAACCCGCACAGCCCGCACGACCTCCGCCACACCTGCGCGAGCCAGATGGCGGCCAAGGGCGACTCGCTCGTGCAGATCGCACGGTGGCTCAGGCACAAGAACGTCGCCAGCTCGGAAAGGTACCTGTCGGACATGAATTCCGCCGAACATGAAAAAGAAATGGAACGGCGGTCAGCGAAATTTCTTTGAGGATTTAAATGGAAACTGAAACGATCAAGAAAAGCACAACCAACTTGTTGCACGGTCCCAATCCGGAGGCAAGGCACGCCATGAATATCATGGCCTTCGGGGTCCTCCGCGACCTGAGGGACTGCCTCGCGCTCAACGGCGGGCTCTACGAGGCAGACGACCTCATCCAGGACTTCGTCGCCTCGGGCCGGTGGCGAGGCTGGCCCGAAAGCAAGGGCGACTGGAGGAGCTACCTCCAGGCCGTCAAGTACCGGCGATTGAATGAGAACGAGTCGCCAGTCTGCTGGGCCAGCCAGATCAGGCTCAGAGCAGACGACGAGGGAAACGAGGAGGCCTATCCGGAGGGCGTTCCGCTCGGAAGGGGCACCGATATGAGCCCCGAAGCCCCGTTGGAGGCCCGAGAGAGGGGCCCGGAGCCCGCCGAAGCGCAGCCCCCGGCACTTCCCCTGGCCAAGGGCTGGATTGAGGCCAGAGGGCCCAAAGAGATGCGCTTCTTGAAATGCCTCTTCTGCGAAGTGGAGGCGGGCCGGATGACGGCGGACCGGGCCGTCGAACTATTATTCGCAGCCGTTACCCTCGAGAACGCCGACCGCAGGCTGACCCTCCCCAGCCTGAAGGACCAGAGGCGCGTCCTGATCCGGCGGCTCCTGCGGACCGGCATCACGGACACCTTCGAGGGGAAAGAACTGGCCGAGATATTCGGCCTGTCACCGGCCTCCATCTCCATGCTTAAGCGCGAGGCCCCGCCGGAACCCGTGACCGAGGCCCAGGTCGACGAACTCTGGGCGGAGGCCGAGGCGGAACTGGCCAGGCGGGAAGATGATGTCCGCTGCAAAGCAAGTAAAGTCGTTGAAGCCAGGACGGATAAGGACGTTCGCCGGGACTAAGTCATCACATCCATCAGACTGGGGTTCGAATCCTCTCGGGAACGCCCCGTTCCTCGAGGCCAGCGTGGTCGATAAGCAAACATCACCTCTCGGACTTCGATAGCCAGAATCAGGCTCCTCTTGGGGCGATTTCATGATCGGGGGCGCGAAAGGGTGGTGATGCAACTCGCCAGTTTACTCCTCGGCTTGACATTGAGCTCCGGATTTCTCATATTCAAAAGAGAATATTCCTGCGGGCCTGATTACATCAGCTCAATGGGGGGCCGTTCCCTGGGGAGGGTCAGCATGAAACAAGCAAGAATCAACCGAAGAGAGTTTCTGGACAGGAGCGGGAAACTCCTTCTGGGGGCTGCTGCCGGTTCTCTGGCTTCAGCTGGGCCGGCTTATGTCCCAAGGAAAGAGAAACCCTTTGTCAGCATCGTTAAGATCCGCAACGATAACATCGGAGCGGCCGTCGAGGAAGCGATAGACCTTCTCGGCGGAATAGGTGGAGTGGCCAAGGGCAAAGAGCGTATCATGCTCAAACCGAACCTCGTATCGCCGTTGCCTCAGGCGACGACCAAGCCCGCCGTCATCAAGAGCCTGGCCGAGATGATGAAAAAGGCCGGCAAAGAGGTCGTCATCGGGGAGGGCTCGGCGGCTTCTCCTCCATTCAACGTCCAAGGCCAGGAGATCTTCCGGACGAAGAAGAGAGAGCTTTTGGACCGAATGCAGGAATTTACATTTGACTCCCTCGGCTATACCAAGCTGGCCAAGTCTCTAGGCATACCTCTCGTCAATCTTCACTCCGACGAGCTGGCCGAGGTCAAAGTACCCAACGCCTTTGTTTTCGATAAGCTGACCATCCATCGCTCGCTCACCGAGATCGATCTGCTCTGCTCGGTTCCGATGATGAAAACCCATGCCCTGGCCCATGTCACCCTGGGGATGAAGAACCTTATCGGTCTGTATCCAGGTACGGTTTACCAAGCCGTACGCGGACGGATGCACGATCTCGCTTCTGAGGTGGAACCCTCGGGAACTGCCGTGGCCATCGTCGATATGGTCCGCGCCAATAAGCTCGGCCTTGTCGTTGTGGATGCCTCTATGGCCATGGAAGGACAGGGGCCGACTGCGGGGACGCCGGTGAAGGTGGATTTGATCATCGCTGGGACGAATCCTCTCGCAACCGACATGGTTGCGGCCAGTTGTATGGGATTCGAGCCTCATGAGATCCCCACCTTCACCTGGGCCCATAAGGCGGGATTGAAGCCGGCTCAATTGGCAGACGTCGAGATCCGAGGATTGGCGTTGGATAAGGTAGCGAGGAAATTCGCGCGGCCGACCGTATATGCTTGGCAGGATATCAGACAAAACTGGGGGGCCAGGGAAATATAGTCATCGAAAAGTCCGGAAAATGCAATCAACCGTCCGGATCCAACGGTCGGAAGTTCGAATCCTCTTTGTCCCGGTTTTGGACACTTTATAACCACCGTGTGGACACCGAGTGAACAGAATCGGACCTCATCCCTGAAAAATGGTCCAGACATAAAGCCAGGTTTCTGGGGCGTTGAGCCGCTCCCCAGCTCCGTTTGACTTCCCGCCTATCCCTTTGTTAATCTGAGGCCAGCAAAGATAGGGGGCCAGCGGTGGCCATCAAGTGTCCCAAGTGCCATTCTGGGAATCCAGCAGATACCACTTGTTGCGGAAAGTACGGCGCGAAAATGGAATTTCCTATCCTCAAATTAAATGAAGTCACATAGAAATAAAAAGAAAAGAGACGAGACATGAAAGCGACGCGAACATACGATGAAAAAGTTTTACAGAACGAGGATAAATTCTCGGATCCGTTTTACAAACGCTTCAAACTGAAGCCATTCACCCTGAAACTCGACGACAAAATATCGAAAACCTATCAGTTCCCCGCGCTCTATGGGGATGTGACCTGCGCAATCGGGATCTTTCTCTGCTCCATGCGCGGCGCGAAAAAGTTCATGCCGCACGCTAAAATGCTGCCGGTGAAGATGACTGGGGGGAAATCGCTCGTCATCTTCTCGTGCTACGAGTACAAGAGCGTGCTGGGCATGCAGCCATACAATGAAATCGCCATGACAATTCCAGTGATGGTGAACCCGTCATTCAACGTGCCGGTGCTTCCCATGCTCATGAACAGCGCGTTCAAGGAATTTGGCTACTACGTCATCTCCATGCCCGTTACTTCGCTCGAAAACCAGTTGCGCGGACTGAAAATCTGGGGGCTTCCCAAAGTCGTGCAGGATATAGATATGTACGAAGAAGGCGGATTCAATATCTGCAAGGCATATGAGGAATCCGGAGAAAAATATTTTGAACTTCATGTGCCTACAAGCGGCGAGGACAAGCATTTCGATGTACATTTCAACCTATATTCGCGCCTGGGGGACAAACTTCTCCAGTCGGAAACCTGCCTCGAAGCCACTTTTAAAGTGAACATGAACTTCATGCAATTATTCGTGAAGAAAACACCTGGCCGGCAGTATATCACTCTCAGCAATACGCCATCCGGCGCATGGTTGAGAGAGCTTGAAATTGAAGAAAACGCGTTTCAGTTCCGCTTTGCCAAGGGAATGACCGCCTGCTTCGATCTACCTAACGAATCATACAAGGCACCGTTCAGTTTCAAATAAAGGAAGCCCCACCTAAAAATTGGTCCAGGAATAAATTCTGTTTCCGCCCTCGTGACGATCTTGATGCGGCAAGCCACGTTTGACTTCCCGCCCATCCCTCTGTTAATCTGGGGCCAGGCTAGGGGAGGGGATCTCGCTTGCCCATTACGTGTCCGAAATGTCATTCCGACAACCCTGATACCCTTAAGTTCTGCGGAGAGTGCGGCACCCAGCTCCCTCCGCCCCAAGACCACCCTCCGGTCATGACGGAAACCCTGCAAACGCCCGTCCGCGAGCTGACCACAGGCTCCACTTTCGCCGGGCGCTACCAGGTGATCGAGGAGCTCGGCCACGGCGGCATGGGCAGGGTTTACAAGGTCTTCGATACCAAGATCAAAGAGAAAATCGCCCTAAAACTCATCAAACCCGAGATCGCCTCGGATAGGGAGACCATTGAGCGCTTCGGCAACGAGTTGAGGCTTGCCCGGAAGATCAGCCAGAGGAACGTTTGCCGGATGTTCGATATCGGCGAAGCCGAAGGGGCCCATTTCATCACCATGGAATACGTCCATGGGGAAGATCTGAAGAGCATGATCCACATGTCCGGGAGCCTGAGCGTGGGCATGCTGCTGAGCGTCGGGAAGCAGGTCTGCGACGGGCTGGCCGAAGCCCACAGCCTGGGCGTTGTGCACCGGGACCTCAAGCCCCAGAACATCATGATCGACAAGAACGGAAATGCCAAGATCATGGACTTTGGGATTGCCCGTTCTATCAAGGATAAGGGGATCACTGGCGCCGGGGTGATGATCGGAACGCCCGAATACATGAGCCCGGAGCAGGCCGAAGCCAAAGAGGTCGACCATCGCTCGGATATCTATTCTCTGGGCGTCATTCTTTATGAGATGGCGACGAGCCAAGTGCCCTTCACGGGGGAGACGGCACTCAGCATTGCGATGAAGCACAAGGGGGAAGTCCCTAAGAATCCAAAACAGCTGAACTCCCACATCCCCGATGACCTGGGCGCGGTCATCCTGAAATGCCTGGAAAAAGATAAAACGAAGCGATATCAAAGCGCCTCCGAGGTCCATTCCGAACTTGAAAAGATCGAAAAGGGCATCCCAACGGCTGAGCGCTTCATTCCTGAGATAAAACCGATCACCTCTCGGGAGATCACGGTTAAATTCAGCTTGAAGAAACTCCTCATCCCCAGTCTTGCTACAGTAGCTCTTCTCACTATAGCTATTATTATCATTTGGCGAGTTATTCCTCAGAAAGCGGCCACCCCGGCCAAACTAGCTAAGCATTCCATCGCTGTGCTTCCTTTTGAGGATTTGAGCCCCACCAAAGACCATGAATACTTGTGTGACGGGATCGCTGAAACACTCATCAATTCTTTAAACAGCATTAAGGACCTCTGGATTCCGGGAAGGTCTTCCTCATTTTCGTTCAAAGGGAAAAACCTAAGCAGCCGGCAGATCGGCCAGCAGCTCGGCGTGGACAACCTGTTGGAGGCCAGCGTTCAGGTCATTGGGAATAGGCTCCGAATAACACCGAAGATCATCAATGTGTCTGATGGCTCCCAAGTCTGGTCCGCTCAGTATGACCGTCAAATGGAGGATGTTTTCGCTATCCAAGACGAAATAGCTCGGGAAATTGTCAAAGCTCTAAAGATCACACTGCTGGGAGAAAAAGAAGCGCCTCTCCTCAAAAGTTATACGGCTAACACCGAGGCTTATCAAGCCTATCTCAAAGGACGTTTCTACTGGAATAAGCGGACAGAAGAGGGGATGAGAAAGTCAATTGAGTACTTTGAACAAGCGATCGAAAAAGATTCCTCCTATGCTTTAGCCTATGTCGGACTTGCCGATTCTTATACTACGCTAGGCGAATGGACTGTTCTCCCAGCAAAAGAAACCTTCCCAAAAGCAAAAGAAGCTGCGATGAAAGCTCTGGAGATAGATAATTCCCTGGGGGAAGCCCACAACTCCTTGGCGACCGTTAAGTATGATTTTGATTGGGATTGGAAGGAAGCTGAGAAAGAGTATCAGCGAGCCATTGAACTCAGCCCGAGTTATGCAACAGGGCATCAGTGGTATAGCGAGTTTTTGACATTTTTGGGACGGTTTGATGAGGGGCTAAAAGAGATAAGACGAGCTCAGGAGCTTGATGGATTGTCACTCATCATAAACGCTGTTGTAGGGAACTTTTTTTATTATGCCCGTGATTATGATAAGGGAATAGATCAGTGCAAGAAGACACTGGAGATGGATCCTAACTTTTTGCCCGCACACTTCCGTCTCTCCTATATTTACTTAGCCAAGGGGATGTACCAGGAAGCCTTGAGAGAAGCTCAAAAAATAGATAGTCAATACTTAATGGCCACTATTTATGCAATAATGAACAGGCAAGAGGAGGCGCGACGATTGTTAGCCAACTTATTAAAGCATCCCCAACCACATGAGGTTGGAATTGCGGGAGTATATTTTCGGCTCGGCGAGAACGAAGAAGGCTGGAAATGGCTTGAGAAGGCCTATGATGAACGTTCGTATTCCTTAGTATTGCTCAAAGTGGACCCTTTTTACGATAATATTCGTTCGGACCCGAGGTTCCAGGCTCTGCTTAAAAAAATCGGCTTGGAATAGGATGAAACGCGCATAAGGAAAAGTTCTTAAAGATCACGAGAAATTCCTCGACCTCTGGAAGGACGCTGACCCCGGCCTGCCCGAGGTTACGGACGTTAAGGCTCGGCTGGCCGGGCTGACGGGCAGCCAGTTTTCTCTCATCAACCCACCAGACCTACCTTGAATTGCCGATACAAACGACCTAATTCCCGGTCTGATTCGAACTACTGACACATGGACGTCGACTCCGGTCGGAGGTTCCATTCTCTTTTGGCACCCCAGACCCCCCTTCTTCTCCCCCCAACGATTTATCAAAACTCCCCGAAACTGAATCAGTTTCCCCTAGTGTATGCGGAGGGAACGAAGATGACATACGAAACGGAACTGATAAATTCGTCTAGCAGGCCCGTAACAGTCTGGGACGCGACCGGCCCGCCCCTTTTCGCCGTCCTGCCGGGCAACAAGAGGACCCTTGAGAGCGTCTCGCCCCAGCCCCTCTACAGCCGTTATTCGCGCGTCGAGTGGGCGCCCGACGGTGGCGTCGTCCTGACCCCGCGCCCCGGTTTTGAAATGCTCCCTGGGGTAGTTGGGGACTGGCCCATCTTGCTCAGGAACGTCGACGGCGGCGACGTGGAGACCAGGGAGCTCGAGGGCATCGGCGAGGTCCATGTCCCCCGAGGCATCCCGGTAGTGGTGCTCTGCCCGTTCAACTCCCCGCTCGTCGCCTACAAGGAGCTCCGCATCGCGGTGACTGCGGAATGGGTCGAGTCGAGGACGTTCCGAGGCTACGCTTACAAGAGCGAGCGCCTCAGGGACAACTGGATCGAGCGCGACGAAGTAGACCTCAGGAGGCTTGACGAGATTCGTGCGAAGACGGGAAGCGGGAGATGAAGTGAACATGGCACAGGATGACAACCGACAGAAACTGGCTTCATTCGAACTGCTCCTATTCTCAAATCGCCTGGTGCAACAAAAGAATGCGGCGGGACGGGGGCGTCCGGGTCTGCTCCTGACGGAACGTGCTCCCGCCCCGCCCTCCATTCCCTTTTAGGAGTAACAAATGGAAATAAACCCTAATGATCTATTTGAAACCGAGCTGGTCAACAAGACCGACGGGGAAAAAATCGTCCTGGAATACAGGAAGGAGATGCTGAGGCTCGGCCCGGGCGAAACGAAGCGGATCCATTCGATCGTGCCCACGACGAGCTATGCCCGCTACGGCCGGATCGTTTTCGAGAAGGACGGCGGCGTTACCCACAAGGTCAACCCGAAATGGGCCCCTCCCCCGTCATGGGAAGGCCGTTGGGTCCTGGAGATCGTGAACGAGGCCCACGAGCACGAAGCAATGAGGATAAACCAGGAGAGCGTCTCGGCGTACCGGGGGGTCCCCAGGCTCGCGCCCGTGGACATCGACGACCCCCTGGTCTGGGTGAAAAGGCTGATCATCAAGGAGGCCGTCGAAAGGACGCAGGACGGCTGCCACCCGGGCTACCTGAAAGAGCAGCGGCGGGTCGTCTCCGTCAGGGAGTTCCGGCCGAAGAGGGACCTCCTGGCGATCAAGGCCCGGCTGGACGGGCTCGTGGAGGCCAAGGTCATGCGGCCATTTGCCCTGCCCACTGATGTAAGGGCAAAGCTCCAGGAAGACTTAGTCTGCTGATGGCCCAGTGCCAGGCGCTCCGGGTCGACGGCCGCCCATGCGGCATGAAGGCCCTCAGGGGTGAGCCGTTCTGCGTCCGCCACAGCGAAAGGACCTGCCCCGGGAATATCGTCGAGGCCATGTTCGACAGGAGGGCCTTCGGCAGGCAGTTCCATGATCCCGCGACGTGGTCGAACTGGGTGGTGTGCCTGAAGACGATCTACGGCCTACCTCTCGCCCCTCCCGAGCTCGAGGTCTTCAGGGCCTGCACTGGCCGTATGTTTCCCCGTCCCAAGGGTTATGAGGAGGTCTTCATCATCGCCGGGAGGCAGGGCGGTAAGTCCACGACCATGGGCTTCGTGGCCGCGTATGAGGCGGCCCTGGGCGGCTGGGAGAAGAAGGTCGGCCCGGGCGAGCAGTGGAACATTTTCTGCCTGGCCGACACCAGGGAGCAGGCGGGCATCGTCTTCGGCAACATCAAGCGGTTCCTCGGGCCCTTCCAGAGGCTCGTCAGGCGCGA
>Ga0187878_1003979_pt1 | contig 11703 bp, 10 predicted proteins | sample June2016WEW_17_1_FD_132979 | JGI IMG/M metagenome (GOLD analysis project Ga0187878, IMG submission 132979) | Peatland microbial communities from SPRUCE experiment site at the Marcell Experimental Forest, Minnesota, USA - June2016WEW_17_150 | ecosystem: Environmental > Terrestrial > Soil >...
AGAATCAAATAACTTCCAGCTCTATTATAGGCAAAATTCACCAAGATGAGAGGATAAAAATCTGGTACTTTTTTGGTGAAATGGTAATAGATTATCCCATAACAGGCATCGGATTCGGAATGCAGACGTACTATGACGAAAACCTCTTAAACAAGTATAATGAAAGGGTACCAGCCAAATACAGACAACGACCACTCCATAAAGCACCACATAATTTGCTGGTTGATATTGCTGTACGCACGGGATTGGTTGGCCTCGCTCTCTTTCTTTACATTATTTTCAAATTTTTCCAAGTAAGCTGGCAAATCATCAAGTCTGGGAAAGATGACTTTATCAGACACTGGGGATTTTGCTTTTTAGCAGCTTTCGTTGCAGTTTTCATCCAGGGCCAGTTCGAGAATATCCTATCGGGGCCGCCAGTTATCATTCTTTATACAATATTTGCTCTAATGACTATTCTATGGCATATGAACACAAAAAAGGATATCATTTGAACAAAAAGTTATGATAAGTTTAATAACTTCTTATCATACTCAGGTATCTATCGTCAGAGAAAAGGGGAAATCTAGGTGAGTATTCACGATATAGTCAAAAGAGCCGTCGAACAGTTCGGTCATGAAACAAGAGCATTGGAATTCCTCCCTGAGAATCGTTACAATAGGAATATATTCCCAACGACGGGGCAGTATGACTGGTTTTCCGGCCAGGTATTGTACTGCCTGATCCGTAGCCTTAAACCAAGCAAGATTTTGGAGATATCAATGGCTTCCGGCTACTCAACCATGTTTATGGCCATGGCTGTAAAGCGAAATGAGTGGGGCAAGATCGATTCTTTTGAATTAGACCCTAAGGCAGAGAAAGCAGCAGCAAAACTTTTTAAGAAATGTGGTGTGGATAAATTGGTTCAATCTTACATCGGTGATGCGCGGCGAAAATCATCCGGAATGCCGTCTGATTACACCATCTATTTTCTGGACAGCCTCCATACGGAAGATTTCGCGCGCTGGTTCATTGATACCCATGTCATGCGTGCAGAGAGGACAGATGCCCTTTTCCACATTCACGACATCATGCCGCTGCATGCGCGTGTTCGCCGATGGAATATGCCGCCATTTGAAGGAAACGAATTTGAAGAGAAACCCAAGCAATCATGGCTGGGAAAAATTAAACGAAAAGTGGGAGGACTCGCCTATTCGCCACATTGCAGCGAAGTCCGAAGAATCCCTCTTCGGGTTTATCCTCCTGAGAAACCTGGAGGACTGCAAACCTTTGATGGAAATTGCACCACCGAGGCTATCTGGGGGAGTAAACTGGCAACTCTGATGAAACAGGAAGACCATGTTTTTCTTCATGACATTGCCAATGATTATCCACAACTGACACCCAGAAAATATGATCATGCAGCCGTTGGCCGCACCAGCAGCACTAATCTCCCGATGGAATGGAACGAGACCTGGTGGTGCAAGGTGGAAGCATTCAAAACGGTATACCGCCAATCTAATGAGATTGAGGAAGAAACAAAAAAGTAGATGTCTGATGTGCACAAAATCGCTATCGCGATTCCCAAATATGGTCTCGTGGGCGGAGCAGAACATTTTGTTGCGGAACTTACCAAGCGTATTGCCCTGAACCCCCGCTATGATATCCATGTCTTCGCAAACCGATGGTCGTCAAACTCTCCACGCGTAGCATTCCATAAGGTTCCAGTTATTAATTTTCCGAAATTCTTAACCACCATGAGCTTTGCCCATTTCGCAAAAAACAAAATGGCAAGGATGAAATTTGATCTTATTCACGCCCATGACAGGATATTTGGGGCCGATATTTATACGATGCACGGGATTCCCCACAAACTATGGATTCATGAAGTCCGGAAGAAGAATATGAGTCTCAATGATCGTGCAACGGAATGGACGGAAAAAATTTTGGTAGAGCGCTCAGGATGCAGAAGATTCATCTCCGTATCCAATTTGGCGCAAGAAAAATTCCTGCAGGCCTATCACATTGACGCGGAGAGTACACGGGTTATTCACCCCGGCATAGATTCGGGAAGATTTCGGAGCCTTGACCGGGAATTGTGCCGTCGTGAAATCAGGAGCCTCTGGAGAATAGGTCAAGCAGATATTGTTATCCTCTTCGTATCCATGAACTTTGATATCAAGGGCCTTGATCCACTCATGGCGGCAGTAGCGAAAACGAAATCGAACAATCCGGAAGAAAAACTAAAATTGCTCATCGTGGGAAAAGGTGAAGAAAAAAAATACAGACAAATGGCAAAGAGCCTGGGAATCGGCGACGATGTCATTTTCGCCGGCGTCCACAAAGAAAAACTCGAACCCATATATATGGCCAGCGATGTGTTTTCCATTCTTTCAAAATTCGACACATTCGGCATTACGGTCCTAGAGGCAATGGCTGCTTCCCTGCCCGTCGTCTTGAGCGGCAATGTTGGTGCGAAGGACATTGTAAAGCAAGGCACCAATGGATTCGTCATAGAAGAAAGAACGGATATAGATGCAATCAGTGAAAAAATAGGCCTTCTATTGAAAAGGGAAATGAGGATAAGGATGGGGGAAGCTGCCTACGAGACGGCCATGAATAACTCCTGGGAGGCTGTCGCAAGAAAATACGAACTCATCTATGATGAGTTAATGAAACGTCCTTCATAAATATCATGGATTTGTCTATTATCATTGTATCTTATAATACATCTGATCTAATTGGCACTTGCCTCGCCTCCGTCCATGCGGCTGACGATATTAACAAAGAGGTATTCGTCGTCGACAACGCATCAACAGATGGAAGTGCGGACTTCATCCGGAAAAATTTCCCTTCCGTCAGCCTCATTGCAAACACCGAGAACAGGGGATTCGCTGCCGCCAACAACCAAGTCCTGCCGCAGTGCAGGGGACGCTACTTCTTTTTCCTCAACCCGGATACCGAGGTAGTTTCAGGGGCATTCGGGAAAGCCTTATCGTACATGGATGCAATGCCGCACATCGGTCTGGCAGGCACGAAATTAACCAATCCTGACGGCACACTCCACGAATCGGTCTCTTACAGGTATCCCGGACAGAAGTATACTGGCCGTGAGCTATCACCCCTTAAAGGTTCCATAGCCTGCGTTCAGGGCTCAAGCACGATTGTTCGTCCCGACGTGATGAAAGCTGTCGGTGGGTTTGATGAAGACTTCTTCCTTTACGGCGAGGATCAGGATCTGTGCCTGAGAATCAGGAAGTCAAGGTTCGAGATCGGTTATATAGAATCCGCGGTTGTCGTCCATCTGGGGGGGCAGAGTGAGCGTCAAACTCCGCTGTCAGAAATATGGCAGAAAAAAACAAGTGCCGAGCTTCTATTTTATGGCAAACATTATCTACCCGAAAGCATCGCACGCATCAGGAGGGCAAAGCTCCTGCAGGCGCGCTGGCGGATAGCAATGCTTAATTTGACGATACCCTTTCTTAAGGACAGGGCGAAGGCCGAGGCGAAACTGATTAAATACAGGATTACCTGCAAGGCAATGCGACAGAACTGTCAAGAATAAAAAAAGGGCTGAATCGATGGAACGCGCCGACACAAGATGTGTTCTTTGCAACAGCGAGAGACGCGCATTGTTGTACCAGCAGGGACATTGGAGTGTTTACAGATGCTCGGATTGTGGCCTCGGTATTCTTGATCCTCGTTCTGACCAAAATGAGCGGGACGCCCTTTACCAAAGCAGTTACTTCCAGGAACAGTATGACAAAGGTTTAGAACCGGGATCATCGGAGATGAAACGGCGACTGTCCCACGAGGATCACCGCGTGCGCTTCTTCCGCGGTATAAAGAAGCGGGGACGGCTGCTTGATATCGGATGCGGAATGGGCTATTTCCTCCTCGCCTGCCGCAATTATGGTTACCACGTGGAGGGTATCTGACGATGCAGCCGCCTATGTGAAGGGAAGACTTGAAATACCGGTGAAGACCGGCGATATAGCATCTCTGCCTTATGAAAGCGCATCCTGGGATATTATTACCATGTGGCATTTTCTGGAACACACACCTGACCCGCGGGTGTATCTCAAGAAAACATGGCAGTGGCTGAAGCCGGGCGGGCTTCTGGTGGTCGACGTGCCCAGCTATGCAGGAACGGATGCCCAGAAGACATGGGAACAATGGAAGTGATGGCAGCTACCCCATCACCTGTATCATTTTACTGAGCAAACCCTATGTGATATGTTGCCACAATATGGATTCCGGCCAATCCGTAAAAAGGATTATCTCTCGGAATATGTAAATGAGGGCCTTGAGAAGAACCTTTTGATGAGGCCATTTGCCCACCTCATAGCGCGATGTTGTTCGGACCACAGTGTTGCCGTCGTCTCTCGAAAAGAATCATCATTATGAAATGCGGTGCGTAAAGGTATCCGTTTGATAATAACATGATGAATGACACTTGTACCAACCTTCAAAAAAACGTGTCATCTTGAAGGAACGGAGTGACTGGGAAATCTTAAATGTGAGTGGAAGATATTTCTCACGGAGTTTACCCTGAGTAAAAACGACGGGGTCGAAATGATACAATGCGAACTTCCGCAGGTTAGCACTAGTCTTAATGATTGCAGTGAGGTATCTTATTTATGGAAGACATGTCACCTCTAAACCGCTTGCTTGAAAATGGAAAATTCCGATTTGAAAGGCTCCTTCTCAAGGATATTGATAATCTCCCTGTCATCAAGATCAACGCCCCGGATATTGTAGATCAGGAAACCTGTCTGTTCCACCGGGACGTTCCTACAGGTGATGACTATTTCAGGATATTGCATCTTGCTATTTCCCGTGGATTATCAGAGCGAAGGGCAACGCCGGTTGTTCGTTTTGCCGATGGGGAATACGCATTTTATGAATACGATCTCAGTTGTAATGGTCTCTATCAGCAGGCCGAATCTGTTCGTGCCATCAGAGAGGCGATGCCCTCACATATTGATGCCTTGGGAATCCTTGCCTCATCGGGGATACTTGCTCCCCTGATTTTCCCGGGAAATACCACCGGTAAGGAAAAAAAATTGTTCAAGCTTTTCCGCAAGTCAAAAGAGGCACCATCGGCCTCCACGTTTCTGAAATGTCTCTTTCAAAACGGGATCTACCTGACTTCTGAAAATTACATCCCCTTCTATGTGGTTTATGCATATCTGACGTCAGAGGCTTTCATACGCCTTGTGGACAACAAGAAGGTCTGCATACTGAACTCGGATTTCAACAGAGAGTCCTGTACAAACTGGTTTGCCCGGTTTTCGAGCCAGCCAGATCTGTCGTTTGTGGAAACACCCGCCGAGTACGTTGCAACACGATGGGAATCGATAAAAGAAGGGATTTTAAAGCAGATATCATCTGAGACCGCTTTATGCATCGTTGGAGCTGGTATAGGATCGCTCCCTGTATGCGTCGATGTGGCAATGCGGTTTTCCATCCCCGCCATCGATGCCGGGCACGCGCTCAATATGATGAATGACCGGGTGGACAAGTCCAATGGAGCGAGGCTGTACACCATCAGGAAAACGAAGAACACAGACTGATACCTGTTAAAACTAACTCCTATGTCACGATGAATGACCCGCTGAAAAAATACCGCATCAAATTCCGGATCTGGAAAAATGATCTCAGATTGAAGCGGGAAGGCAGCTATTACGAGAGCGCGTTTGCCTCGCGCCATCTCAAGATACCCGACGAAGAGACCATCCGGCAGGAGATGAGGAAAAGGTTTCCCCACATCCGCTCCAAAGCCAAAGGAACCCTTAGCATCCTCGCCATCTATCATCACTACAACTGGGAAAACGAATCGTTGAAACCGTCGTTAGAAAAATTCGGATACGTCCGGCACTACGATTGGGTCGAGCGATTCAATCACCAGAGAAAAAACTGGCATAAAGCTCTAAGGCCAGAAATGAACAGATACCTCGTGAAACAGTTAGAACAATGGGTCAAACAGGATACAACCGATGTCATCTTTACCTATCTTTCGGGAGAGATCGTATCGCCGGAAACTGTCCAGGCATTAAAGAGCTTAGGTATCCCCATGGTTAATCTTGCCTTGAACGACAAAGAACATTTTGTGGGAAAAATCAAAAGCGGCCACTCCATGGGCTCCAGAGACATCTGTCGTTTCTTTGATATCTGCTGGACCAGTACGGCAGACGCCGTGAAAAAATATTGCGTGGAGGGGGCCGTCCCCATCTATCTCCCCGAAGGAGCAAACCCTGAAATCCATAAACCATATGATACGGACAAAACTATTGATGTGTCTTTCGTCGGTCAATGCTACGGAAACCGACCTGAGGTCATCAGAAGACTTGAATCTCACGGCATTCACGTTGAAGCATATGGGTTTGGTTGGCCGAATGCCCCTCTTACCGCGGAGGACATGGTGCGCATGTATTCAATAAGCAGGATTAACCTGGGCTTCGGAAGCGTCATCGGCCTCAGTAACACATACTGCCTCAAAGGGAGGGATTTTGAAATTCCCATGAGCGGAGGACTCTACCTTACTGAATATCACCCTGAGCTGGATAGATTTTATGATATCGGTTCTGAAATCGTCACCTATAGAGATTTTGATGACCTAGTTGAAAAGATCCGCTTTCTCCTGTCAAATCCCGAGAAGGCGGATGAGATCAGAAGGAAAGGCTACGAGCGGGCACGCAGCGAACATTCCTGGGAAATGCGTTTTGAGAAGATATTCCACCTCCTTGGGCTAATTTAATCAGTGAGATGGTGATAGAGAAATCATGGAATTGGATAGGAGTCGAATCAAAGAAGGCCTGCAATCGGGCCTTCGCAAAGGGCTGAATGGTTTCCTCTGGATCATGAAGATCCTCATTCCCGTCTCTCTTTTTACTGCCCTCCTTGCATGGACCGGATGGCTGGGTCGCCTGGATTTTCTCCTTCAGCCCGTGATGAGCATCCTCAGCCTACCGGCTATGGCCACCCTTCCACTCCTGATCGGCATGCTTACAGGTATCTACGGCGGCATCGCCGCTATGTCCGTGCTGCCGTTTTCTCAGGACCAAATGACTTTGATGGCCATCTTTCTTCTCATTGCCCATAATCTGATTCAAGAGGGCATTGTCCAGGCAAAGTCAAGAATTCATCCTCTTAAAGCCACGTTATTTCGTCTTGTCGCCGCCACAATCACGGTAATCGCAGTGGCGCCTTTTTTTAATATTACGATGACTGCACCAGAAAAAAAGGGCTCGTCTCTGGAAATGACCCGGCCCTTAATTGAGGCATTGCAGGAGTGGGGTTTGACTACACTAGGCCTCAGCATCAAGATATTTGTTATTATCATGTGCATCCTCACCCTATTGGAAATCTTAAAGACATTTGATCTGATCAGTCCCATGGTCAGGGTGCTTAACCCTCTCTTAAAGATTATGGGACTCAAGCAAAAGGTGGGTTTTCTCTGGCTCACCGCCGTCATTTTCGGGATCCTTTACGGCGGCGCCGTGATCGTTGAAGAGGTTAAAGCCGGACACTTGACTGAAGAAGAACTGGAAGAACTTCACCTTTCCATAGGCATCAATCATGCCCTGGTGGAAGACCCCAGCCTGTTTCTGTCGCTTGGCCTCAGTCCTTTCTGGCTCTGGGTGCCGCGGGTGATCGTTGCCATCCTGGCAGAGAGAGTGCTCGCCCTGTGGCGTGTTATTAAGAGAAGAAAATGAGATGCTATTTAGGAGACTGCTTAATAACACTATGAGGAAAAATCTATGGGGGAGATAATTTTTCAGATTGACGCATTTACAGATCAACCATTCAGAGGAAATCCGGCCGCTGTCTGTATCCTGACACGGCATCATGATGACGCATGGATGCAGAATGTGGCACGGGAGATGAACCTGTCTGAAACGGCATTTCTGGAAGAAAAGGAGAATGGTTATAATCTACGGTGGTTCACACCGGCCGTGGAGGTGGACCTCTGCGGACATGCCACCCTCGCCAGTGCTCATGCCTTATGGGCAGGCGGGCACATGGGTGCGAAAGAACAGTGCCGCTTTTATACGATAAGCGGATTGCTGACTGCCAAACGCAAAGATGGCTGGATTGAAATGGATTTCCCTGCTGAACCAGAGACAAGAGCGTCCGCCCCTTTGGATCTCTCCAAGGCGCTGGGGGTCGGCTTCAAATATGTGGGAAGAAATCGCTTCGACTACCTCGTGGAAATAGAGTCAGAAGAAATGCTCCGCAGGATCAATCCCGACTTTGCGCTCCTCAACACAATACCGATGCGCGGCGTCATCGTTACGAGCCCTTCGAGTTCCAGTGAATACGATTTTGTCTCCCGCTTCTTTGCCCCGCAGGTAGGCGTAAACGAGGACCCCGTTACCGGTTCCGCCCATTGCTGCCTTGCTCCATACTGGGCAGCTCGTTTCGGCAGGGATGAGATGGTCGGCTATCAGGCCTCAACAAGGGGCGGCTTCGTGAGGGTACGCGTGGATAATGAACGTGTTCACCTGGGCGGCCAAGCCGTTACCATATTGCAAGGAAAGTTATCTGACCGCTTTTGAAGGGATTTACTTACCGAGGCTTTTTGCACCTCGCGAATATCTGCCAAGGTTCTCAGAATTTTATTCTATCTTCCAGGATGTACCGGCAGGGGTATCCTTGAGAATGATATTTTTTTCCGCGAGGAGATGTCTGATTTCATCGGCCCTCTTCCAGTCCTTGGCCAGCCGGGCTGCCCGCCTCTCTTCAATCAGACGGTCGATTTCATGCACGTCCAAGCTCCGCTTTCCGGCCTCCCTGTTTCGATCCTGCATAAAATAATCATCAGGGTCGTCGAGGAATAATCCCAAGACCCCACCGACTTCCGCAATGACCATTCTCGCCTTATCCAGAATAAGGCAAGCCTCGGCGGATACGGAGAATTTTTCCTCTGACATATAACCGTTTACAAGTCTCACGGTGTCGAAGACGTAGCCTATGGCCCTCGGTGTATTGAAATCATCATCCATGGCCTCTTTGAATCTATCCGGGAGCGAAGCAATTTTGTCGAATATATCTCTATCCTTTCCAGAAAGTTTTTCCATGGTGACCGCGGAAAGATCCCCACAGGCTGCAAGCGTGCCCTTGACAGCTTTCAGAGTGGCATAAAACCGTTCCATGCCCATCCTTGCCTCGGCAAGTGACTCGCCCGAAAAGTCCACGGGCCCCTTGTAATGGCTCTGAAGCATAAAGAGCCTCAGTACCTCCGGATGGTAATTCTTCAATATGTCCTTAATGGTAAAAAAATTGCCGAGCGACTTAGACATCTTTTCACTGCTGACCTTTACAAAGCCATTGTGGATCCAGAATCTGGCAAGCGGTTTACCAGTCGCCCCTTCCGACTGGGCAATCTCATTCTCATGATGGGGAAATATCAAATCTTCTCCGCCGCCATGGATATCGAAAGTATCCCCGAGAAAATTTTGGCTCATAATTGAACACTCGATATGCCATCCCGGTCTCCCTCTGCCCCAGGGACTGTCCCACCATGGCTCCCCTTCCTTGCTGGCTTTCCAGAGGGCGAAGTCGAGGGGATACTTTTTCTTCTCACTTACATCCACGCGGGCGCCGGCTATCATTTCTTCCAGATTTCTGCCCGAAAGCTTCCCGTATCCTTTAAATTTCTCAACCGCATAATAGATATCGCCATCGGCCTCATAGGCAAGGCCGCTGGCAAGAAGAATATTGATCAGCTTTATCATGCCGGCGATATGCTCTGTGGCCCTGGGCGCAATTGTAGGCCTGGCTATCCCGAGCGCATCCATATCTTCGTCATGCTCTCTGATATACCTCTCCGATATTTCAGATATTGTTTTCCCTTCCGCATTGGCCTTCATGATAATCTTATCATCCACGTCCGTAAAGTTCTTCACGTACGTGACATGATATCCTCTATACTGAAAATACCTTGTGATGACATCGAAAACTACAGCCGAACGGGCATGGCCCACATGACAGACATCATAGGCGGTGATGCCGCACGCATAGATACCCACCCGTCCTTCAACGAGGGGTTCGAATGTCTCTTTCTTCTTTGTTAGCGTGTTGTATATTTTTATAGACATCTATCTCTCTTACAGTGCAGTCCTTTGAAAATTTGCGCTAAGTGTCACTTCCTAGATGAGCCGCAGCCATGAGCAGTCGTAAGGAATCACATCGGCAAAGGACGTTCTCTTAAGGAAACAAGGATATCATGCCAAGTCCCATATCTTCGCTGAGGCCGCACATGAGATTCATATTTTGTACAGCCTGGCCGGCCGCACCTTTGATAAGATTGTCGATGGCGCATATGATGATAACCCTTCTTGTTCTGGCATCAACAGAGAGACCTATGTCACAGTAATTGGAACCCCGGACCGAAGAAATATTGGGAAGCGCACCCGTCTTGTATACCCTGACAAACTTCTTTCCCTTGTAAAATACCCGGTAAAGATCGATCAGCTCCGCCGTTGCAACTTCCTTCTGAAGCGTAGCATATATCGTGCTGAGGATTCCCCGGGTTATGGGAAGGAGGTGGGGTGTGAACGAAATCATCACATCGCAACCGGCGAGAATACTGATCTCCTGTTCCATCTCCGGCGTATGCCGGTGCTCTCCAACTTTGTAAGCCTTAAATCCTTCGTCAACCTCGCAGAAGAGCGTCCCGACCTGCGGCTCTCTTCCCGCACCGCTCACGCCGGATTTTGAATCAGCTATAATAGAGCAATCATCGATCAATTTTGCCTTCACCAACGGGGCAAGGCCAAGAATTACACTGGTTGGATAACAGCCGGGATTGGCAACCAACCTTGCCTTGGCAATTTCGTTTCCGTATAGCTCCGGTATTCCGTAAACTGATTCTTTTATAATATTCTGAGCAGTATGCCTGCTATACCATTTTTCGTAAGTGGCAACATCGTGCAGACGAAAATCCGCGCTGAGATCGATCACCTTCTTCCCGGCCTTCAAGAAAAGCGGGGCCACAGTCATGGAAACCCCATGGGGCAGGGCCAGAAAAACGATATCCGCCGCGCCTGCTATATCCTCCGGAGACGCGTCAACGAATGCCAAATCGGTCAAGCCGGCAAATACAGGGTAGATATCAGCAACCGGGACCCCCGCATATCTCCGAGATGTCACCGCCACAACTTCAGCCTGCGGATGCCTGAGCAGAAGCCTGAGAAGTTCCTGTCCGGTGTATCCACTCGCCCCGTATATCCCTACTTTAAGCATATATGTTACCTGTTGTTTATTTGCGAAAAAAAAAGTTACAAGTCTACACAAGTGTCATTGCGGACGGGACATGCCGTGCAATCTCAAAATATTTAAGTAACTCATAAGATTTCTTTCGTCGGTCGACATGATAATCTTATGTTTCGTCCAAAAAAAAGGAGGCCGAGAAGCCTCCTTCCATAATACTATCTTTTTGAAAATTGGAAATGCTTCCTCGCACCCGGCTGGCCGTACTTTTTTCTTTCCTTTATGCGCGAATCCCTTGTTAAGAAACCCGCTTTCTTAAGTACTGAGCGCCATTCCGCATCATATTCAACGAGCGCCTTGGTTATGCCGTGCTTTATAGCCCCTGCCTGCCCGGCTACGCCGCCGCCTGATACGTTGACAAAAAAATCAAACTTGTTTCGCGCCCCCACAATTTCGAGCGGCTGCATGATAATCATTTTGAGGCTATCCCGAGTAAAATAATCATCG
>Ga0187878_1003982_pt1 | contig 11700 bp, 10 predicted proteins | sample June2016WEW_17_1_FD_132979 | JGI IMG/M metagenome (GOLD analysis project Ga0187878, IMG submission 132979) | Peatland microbial communities from SPRUCE experiment site at the Marcell Experimental Forest, Minnesota, USA - June2016WEW_17_150 | ecosystem: Environmental > Terrestrial > Soil >...
ATAACGCATCATTTTTGCCCTTTTTCATGGTTTTCGCCACTCTTGGAGAGGAAGAAATCCCGTCCCCGCCTTGTAGGGGCAGGATCTCCGACTTTCGGGACAGGCTCTACATATCCCTAGATTCTTCCGATTTATCAAGCTTTCCAGAGCCTAAGCTCCTGAAATGAACAGGATTCGATTGGGATAATTAGTCCTAATTGTGTGAAGTTATTTTTGCGCGGCCCCTTAGCCCCTCGCCCCAAACTCGTCCCAGCAGAAATCAGATCGCGATCCTTCGGTATTCCGGTGCGAACTTCGAAGCGATATGTTCCTGCCGCCTTGTCGACGATCGGCTCAAGCCACGTCAGCATCCCACCCTTGCTAGAAAGCCAGTAGGTACTTATGAACGGTACATGCTTTCCCTTCGCCGCAGGGTTAGGGCTGGCAACAGTTCGTGCCCAAATCCACGAAATCACGGCGGTCTCACCCCCGCCATGCTCCTTGGGTAATTGGGCCTTCGGGTAAAGGTGGCCGATTTTAGCCTGTGCACGCTTGCGGATGATGCGGGCGTAATATCGCACATCGGCCGCCAAACCTCGGGTCCCACGCCAGTTTTCCGTGCCGCCGATAAGGCTGCGGTCTTCTGGATTTATCGGTGGATGTCCTGACCATCGTGGTGCAAGCTCCAGGTTGCACTTGTTCAGAAGCACGGCAACTGGGTTCAAGTCGCCCGCGTGAGCTTCGAATCCTAGACGGTTAGCTTCGAGGGGAATGGAGCCTCCGCCAGCGAAGGGATCAAAAACGGCCGGTAGCTTGCCATCACAGTAATGCAGCATCTCCGCATGGGCATCGGCGTAAACTTCTGGCCTTTCGTGAAGCTTCTTCCCCATCATCCGTCGCAAGACATCGAAGAGCCGCTCCCGTTCCGCGTTCTGGGACTCCTCGGTGGGCCATTTTTCAGGATGCCCCGACGGATCATCCACGACCGACGCAAAGAGGACAGCGCGGGCGGTTGGGAGTGGCAACCGGGCCCACCACTGATGAATGCCTTTCGGATGAGGTCCGATGCCTGGCATTTTGTCGTAGGCCGAGGCGTCGTTGATCTCAGGGAGGGGCAGCGCTACCTCGATAAGCTTCTTCTTTGGAGTGACTTTCATAGACAGGCTGTAAGCTCCGATCCTAGCCTAAGCTGATCTCTTTGATCAGGTTCCGTGATTTCAAGCCTGTTACGGCATTCCTGATTTCCCAGCGCTAACGGGCGCCCTCAATGAGTGTGGCCCTCGGAAGTTACCGTCCGCGAACGGCTAAAATAGCTCAAATGGCGGCTTCAGACCCGATAAATGAGCCATTTAAGGTGTTGATTTAAAAATGCTTACGCAGGAACTGCCAAAACCTGCGACTTTCGACCTAGTCAAAATGAGCCAATTAACTTGCTGATTAATAATGATTTATCGTGTTATGGCCCAAAACCTTATGGCTCATTTTGGCTCAATGGGTGTCTTGTCCACCGGTTCTCGCTTGCCAGGGTACCATTTCGCCCCACGGTGTAGGCCACGAAAGTGAATCCTATCCTCCCTCCGCAACTCTGAAAGAAGTCGTTTGAGGTGGCCGCGTGACAGGGACGGGACAACCTGTTGGAGCTCTGAGATTGGGCAGCCTGCCGGCGCATTCTCTTCAATATGCTTGGCAAGCAGTTCCTTATTCGCCTGACGGTCAAGACCCCTTCTGCGTGTGTAGGTACCCTTCTGGCCAAGGGCTGAATAAAAACGACGGCTCAAAAGATAGCGAGTGCCGCGCCCGCGGCCCACGGATTCAACGATGCCGGTCTGCATAAGATGCCTGATCCGCGAACGGAGGTTCGCAGGAATATCCTCTTCGCGTTGGAGGTGGTCAAGCACGAGCAGATCATGGGTAGAGAAACTGGCCATGGTTTGCTCGCCCACCTTTTCCAGGAAGCGGAGGAATGCCGGGTTGGTGACGGTTCCATTCAAGGTTAAGCGCACTTCGTGAGCCGCGCTGCCGGTGAAATTCGGAAGCGGTTTGCTCTGCAACACTGAGCGCTCGAACATGATGTTCATGCCCTGGCCCGCCCGCTCGATCATACCGCATTTCGCCAAAGTTTCGGCAAGTCGTCGATTCCGGGGATTCTGTTGCTCCAAGATGTTTTCCGGCGTTATGCCTGGCGGAAAACCTCCAGGGCTGATGACCTCGAGCCGACGCGGAAACTGACGCACAAAAACCGATCCGCCAAGGCGGTAATCGCGGTGGCAAAAGGCGTTGAGAATGGCTTCACGAATCACCCGCTCGTCAAAGGTCGGGATCTCAAATCGGAAGAATCCATCTTGGTAGCTTTGGCGATCGTTGCGCTTGTCTATCTGCCCCCAAAGGTTGTCATGAAACAGGAGAAATCCTTCTCGATACTCCCGGCGATCCGGGGCCGGTCCAGCCGTCTCGGACGATCGGTATTCGAAGATGACTTCCCCCTGCGCCAAATGCTGGCCCAGTGCCGAGTGCGTGCCGAGCAGTATTAGTGCGGCATAGGTAATCTGTCCTCTGAGTACTAGCTCAGCGCTGGCGAGCGTTTGCTCCTCGGTCCAGGAGAGGATGCGAGTGTTGCCGGTTTTTTTCGACCAGAGCGAGCGAAATTCCGCGACGGCCGTGGAGTCAAGATCTGATGCCGTGGCAGCAGCACACACCTGCCCGGAGAAGTCGAGCGCAGCCTCCGCATGAATCTGCTGAAGCTGTTCGTCGGTCATACCCACCAAAGAGTCACCGGCTCGCATCCAGAAAATCCCGTTATCGCTCCACGCTGAGCCGGAAGGACGCGAGGGGACGTGAACGATCAGGACGCGTGTGCCGTTGTGCGAATATTCCTCGATTGCGACGCGCCTATGCAGTCGCTGAAAGACGCCCGCTTCGGTACGTCCCGGCTCTGAAAAGGCCGACGTTCCCACAACCTGCCGGGGACGACGGTCCGTAACGCCAAGCAGGACCTTGCCTCCACCTTCATTGGCAAGGGCGACGCAGTATTGGATCAATTCGTCGAAATGATATCCGCCCCTGGCTTCCTTGTACTCGAAATGACTCCCCTCAGCAGCATCGAGGAAAGATTGGAACTGCTCCGGCGTGGTCATGACGGATCCCCAGCCCTGGCAAGCAGCTCCGCGAAACTATAGTTCACACTGGTCACTCCAAAATCAGGTTCGCGATGAAACGATTGGCGGATGTAGTGCACTTTGTGCGTATCGCCATCGAACTCAACGATGGCCAGTATAAAGTCCTCGGGCTTGTTCAGGGAATAAAGGATTTCGTTGCGCGTCACGGTAATAGTGTCGGCGCCTGCCACTGGGCCTTTGACCTCGATGAATCGCAGCTTGCCGCTGCCGGGAACCCGGCTCTCGATATCGTAACCAAGCTTCTCCGCCTCGCGATCCGTGGGGTCGAAGCCCAGACTGCGCTCTACGTGCATAACAATTTGCCGGGCGCGCGCAGCGGAAGCCTGTGTGTCGTGTACCACAAGCGGCACGCTTGCCACAGCCGGCGAGATCTTGGCAAGCAAACCGGCCGGAACCACGAGCAGTCCGCCAAGAACGACCGGCGGCAATGCAGAGAGTTGCGCATCGAGCTTGAGTTCGTCCATCCGCTTCTGGAGCCGGGCCTGGAGGTTGTCGGCGCGCTTGCGGGCTTCGTTCGAGTTGAGCCGTGCATTCGGCCTTCCCGCTTGCTCTTGAAGTTTCAGATCTTCGGCCCGATGATCCCAATAGCTGATCTCTTTTGTGAGCCGGTCCTTAACTGCCGCCTCAGTCTTGGCTATCAGCTCGATCCGGCATGAGCGGACTTCGTCGAAGTGCTTCGGAACCACGTTGCCGATAGCGTAGGCTTTTGCCTTTTGTTCGAGGTCTTGGCTGATCCAGGCACATTCCGGATGACTGATGATTTCTTCGACCCCCGGCTCAGCGGCATGCAACGGGCGAAAGTCCAAGTAAGGCGCGTATTGCGGATGTCGTATGGTTCCGGCGGCGTCCATCTCGACGTACAGCATCCGCTTCGATACGATCCGCCGCTCACCCGAGCGTGTGAGGCTGGCGTCCTGGATGGCGTGCTCGAGGTAGAAAAGAACGCGCGGCTGGTCGCCGGGATCCCGTTCATCCACCGGCACGGCACCTCTGCGGAGCAGATCGCGGTGACGCTCGCTGACAAGGTCGAGCGTTGCGTCCAGAAGTGGGTGCCCTGGGCAGACGAACGCGGCCGGCGGCTGGCCCTGGGGTGCGATGAGATCCTTCTCGAAGACGATGCGTTCATACCGGGGAAGAACGGGCTCGCCGATGCCGATCAACCGATCGCGATTGCGCACGGGCGCGGGAACGTGTGTAACCTCGTAACGGCGAGCTTCACGCTGGCGTATGTTGCCACCGAGGCGCCGGAAGGCTTCAAGGAAGAACGATTCGATGTAATGTGGCTGCAGGCGTCGCGTCTCGGCACGTTCCATATCTTCGCGGATGCGGTGGACACGGCTTACGTCCATCACATCGTGGGCGAGTGCCCGCTCTTCCAGGAGATCCTGGAGCTTGCTTCGATCGAACGCATTGGCCACAACGCAGGTAAGACGGGCGCGCACCTCGGGCGTCTCGCCATACCGGACGGCTTCCACCAGCAGGTCCCGCAAGGGGCGCCCCTCAAAGACCACTTTGCCGAGAATGTCGAAAACCTGACCTCCAAGTGCTTTGCGAGCCTCCTCCAGTTTTTCGAGCAGCACCCGATAGACCTCTCCCTCTCGGGTTTCATCTGCCACCAGGTTCCACAGGTGGCATACCTCCGTCTGGCCTATGCGATGGATGCGGCCGAAACGCTGCTCGATGCGGTTCGGGTTCCAGGGGAGGTCGTAATTGACCATCAGGTGCGCCCGCTGCAGGTTGATCCCCTCTCCGGCTGCATCGGTGGCGACAAGTACCTGGACTTCCGGGTCGTGCCTGAATGCTTCCTGCGTCTTCAGGCGCTCCTCGCGCCCCATCCCGCCGTGAATACACACGACAGCCTCACGTCTGCCCAGGAGCGTTTCGATACGCTGGTGAAGGTAGTTCAGGGTATCGCGGTGTTCGGTGAAGACAACCAACTTCTGCCTAGGCGAGAGCTGCGGAGCAGCGTTAGTGCCCATGCCATAGGGCGGTGATCCCTCGGCCATACGGTTTGCGATGGCCGCCGGGGTAAATATCTCGGACAGAAGATTTGCCAGTTCGCGCCATTTCTTGTCCACGCCGCTGCGCCGAACGGAAACTGCGAGGGCTTCAAGCCGGCGGAGGGTGTCGATTTCAGCCTTGAGCTCGGCAATGGTTCGAGCCGCAGTGGCTTGGTCGAGGATTTCCTCCTCGACTTGCTGGACCTCATTGTCTGGCGCGTCCTCGAGGTCCTCGATTTCATCGTCCTCCAGCTCAAAAGGCTGTGAGCTCAGCTCCGGACGCAAGCCGGCGCCGCGCTGGAGAAGTTCCAATTCTCGCAGGCGGCTCTCAAGACGTTCCTTGCGCCGGCGCAGCGACTGGTATATGGCCTCCGGCGACGAAGCCAAGCGTCGCTGGAGGATTGTCAGCGCAAAGCCCACTGTTCCGGCCCGCTTATCGTTCTGCAGGGCCTCCGCGCGGTTGAACTCCTCGCGGACGTATTCCGTGACCGCCTTGTACAGTTGGGCTTCGGCGTCCGAGAGCTTGTAGGGAACTGTGTAGGCCAGGCGCTCGGGGAACAGTGGCGTGGAATCAAACTTAAGGAGGTTTTCTTTCACCATCCGCCGCATCAGGTCCGACACGTCGGCCGTGTGGACACCGTCGCGGAACTTTCCCTCGAAGCGGTCACCGTCGATCAGGGCCATGAAGAGCTGGAAGTCCTCTTCCTTGCCGTTGTGGGGCGTGGCCGTCATCAGCAGGAAATGGCGAGTGAGCGTGGAGAGAAGCTGTCCGAGTTTGTACCGCTTGGTGTACTTGATCTCCACACCGAAGTAGGTAGCCGACATTTTGTGCGCTTCGTCGCAGACGATCAGATCCCATCGACCATCTGGGACGGCCAATTTCGCCTGGACGTCTTCGTTGCGGCTCAGCTTGTCGAGCCGGGCAATGACGAGGTTGTTTTCCAAGAACCAGTTCCCGGTGCGCGCGGCTTCCAGCTTGTCGTTGGTAAGGATTTCGAATGGGAGGTGGAACCGGCGATACAGCTCGTCCTGCCATTGTTCCGCCAAACTGCCGGGGCAGACAACCAGGCAGCGCTGAAGGTCACCGCGGACGATCAGTTCCTTGATGAGCAGCCCGGCCATGATCGTTTTGCCGGCGCCCGGATCGTCGGCAAGCAGGAATCGGAGGGGCTGACGTGGCAGCATCTCCTCGTAGACTGCGGTGATCTGATGCCGTAGCGGTTCGACCACCGATGTGTGCACCGCCAGCACCGGATCAAAGAGATGGGCAAGCCTGATTCGATGGGCTTCCGAGACGAGGCGGAAAAGCGCCCCATCGCCATCGAAACTCCAGGGCCGTCCATGCTCGGCTACTTCAATGCGAGGTTCATCATGCCGGTAAAGCAGCTGGTTGGCGACCTTGCCCTGCGGATCTTTGTAGGTGAGCTCGAGCGCCTCGGATCCAAACCACTGCACGTTGACCACCGTAACGAGGCAATCCGGCAAGATTCCACGAACGCTGGCGTTTGGTTGAAGGTCTTCGAGTTTGCTCATCTGCGTTTGTTGCCCATGAAATGCTGGCGCATTATAGCATTGACTTGAGGCGTGAATCACAGCTGTGAAGAGAGGATACACTCACTCGAGTAAGGCGGCTGGCGTCACGCTTCTGTGCTTCAGCAAAAAAACCGCAACTACAAGGCACTGCCGAGTACCTCTAGAAGCCGGTGTTGATTTTGGTCAAGCATGCTACGCCACCCAACCAATCATTCGAAGTGGCGGCACAGTGATGGAATGACTTACCTCAAGACGTGTGCTTTGGGGGCGAGTTCTTCAGGAGGTCCGATGGTTGAAAGATCATCTGGATTGTTCAATACGAGGGGATGAAGGTCAACAGCGGTGATGTTGTCACGTTCCTCAGGGGCAAAGTCTTCGGAGGCGATTCGGGATACACTTACATCGGGTCGCACCAAACTCAGGGAACCAACATATTTAAGGCGCACATGATGGTGCGAAACTCTTTGCCCGGCATACCGAGGGCGGTCGGGGCCGAAGGAGACTGCGCATTGGACATTAATGGAAAGCTCGGGGGAGAGATCATCAGGGGAACTGGGAGTCCTTCCAAACCCGTGGGCAGCGGGCATCCCGCTGTAGCTGACGAAGAGAGATCGCGCGAAACAATTCGGCATGCGGTTCCGCCCGCGGTCGCGGGAGTCGATATCCACTTGCTGCCCTCACGGATCTTCGTCAAATTTCCTCTGCCGCTTGAAACTCCCTTTCTGCGATTCTATTGCGTAGGCTGTATGTCTTGAAAAATGAGGCGCCCTGCCGGGGTGCGGAGCGCGTCTACGGTCACTCGGTGATTGACCATGGGGCCAACGACATCATCAACAGTATCGCCAATCTGCTCGATGCGTACATGCCCGGTGTCTATGACTAACTCCAGCCAATCTCCATCAAGATCCAGGGCTCTTAGAATCCCCTCTAAAGTCACGGGTTGATTCTCAGGAGGGAGTGTCGGTCTCGGGAACTGGCGCTTAATCGCTTCATTAATGGATCGCCGGATTCCCTCAACAAGCGCGATCGGTCTTGGCTCATCTGCAGCTCTGATCTGAAGCTCTGAAAAGGTCTGCCCGGTTGGAGCAAGATTACGCGTGAGCTTTAAAAACGTTCCCCTGTAATCGGGATCAGGAACGATTTGTGGTAGCGCCCCATCGGGATCCTCTACCGTAGCTCGCAAAATCTGAAGAAACTTCTCAGCAATTTCGTGAGTGCTTGGGCTCGGCACTTCGAAAAAATTCTGCTGTGCAGGCTCTTCAATCGCTACCGCGAACTGATAACTTCCAGGTGCGGCCTGAAAAAGCCAGGGCCTGCAGAGTTGTTGAGTTTGAACTGACGCCGGGCCGTGTTTTCGGTGTGGGGACCCTTTGAGAAACTCTGTGGTCCGATAAAAAAGCGACTGAACCGCTTCGACTTTTTGAATAATCAAGTCGAGTGGGGCGCCTCCCCGTACAATCTCGCCGCCCATTACGGATACCAAAACTTCGCCGCGGGAGAATCGGGCCGTGGCCCCCTGACGAATTTGCTCGCTCCAAATGGTCTGCAAAAGCATCTACAGCTGGTCGACGGCGAAGCTGGGGAGTTTGTCCGTGCTGAGCCAAGAATGAGCGATTCGCTGGGCCTGCAGATACAAGTGCGCCTTGTATAGAAGAGCAACTGCGCTAACTGCGGTAATTCCGAGAGTCCGAACTTTCGTCGGGTCCAAGTCGCTCAGCGCTGTGAGTTCTGCTTCCGCCGCCTGCCGGTACAAAGTGACGGCTTCCGTCGATTCCCCTCGACGGGCTGCCGCCTCGGCCTCGCCGACTAGCCGCTCACTCTTGCTGTGGTGCTCGGTCCACGTCATGATGGTTCTCTCACATCTTCAAGCAGAATCACTTTGACCTGAGATCCAACGACACCTGCGATGGCGGGAAGATTGCTGTTACCTCTCCTAGCCTGCTCCACTTTCTCGCGCAGTCTACGATCAACCGCCGACTTGGATGGTGAATCCGTTCCAGATACCTCCAAGCGGTAACAGTTCTCCAGGTCCTGAAGTTCCTGATCGCATGGTCCAAGATAGTAGTCGGCACCCGTTCCGGTCTCCGCACGTCTTACTGCATACAGGTGTAAGGCTATCTCAACTGCAGCGATGACGCAGGCATAAGCGCCTTCCTCCGTAGCGTCCGTGCGATTTGCGTGAGCGGCTTTGACTCGGTCGGTCGGCGTGTCCCATTCGACAATTGTGTCAATCGTGTCGCTGAAATTCGCTATGGAAAAGTTTATGGGGCTTTTGTGATGACGATCAAGACAAACAGAGGCAGCTTCCAAGAATGTTCCCGCCTTCGCCGGTGTGAGCCCTAGAGACTCATCCGGAAAGCCTCTTTTTCGCGATTTCACGGCCCAGAAGTCCTTTGTTTTCAATGTCGTCATTCGCAAGAAACGGCCTTTCCGGATGAGTCTCTAGGTGACGGGCAGCCAGATCTCTTAGCGGAAGCATTCTAAAATCCAAGGTGATACACCCCGCGGTTTCACTGTCAATAAACGTCACGAACAGTTTGGGCGATCATAGATCCTCGACCGCGAGCCATCAAGGACCTTTTTAACTTGTGCATCGCTTGCAATCCAGCGGCCTGAAACGCAGGCGCTTTAGCTCGGCGCAAGGGCGGAAACCACAAGCAGGCTCCTGGACTGAGAGCCCGCTTGTTATTTCTTCTTGCTTTCGCTCCCCTTCAGTTTCTCGACAGAGACCCTGGGGTGCGTTGCAGCGTAATACTTCTGTTGGCAGGGCTTGGTGTCGAAAGCTTGCCATTTCCGGTTAGGGGTGAACTCCTTGCCGCAAACAGGGCACTTGCGGCGGGGCAGTTCTTCCTTTTGCAGCGGCGGCCTCAACATCTCGACATGACGAACCATGTTGGCACATCCTCCATTGTCAACGCAATATAATGCATTGCTCGGACTGTGTCAACTCGTTTTGCGAGGATCAAAACGGAATGTCTGAATCGTCAATGCCTGCTGCCTCGGAAGTGTCGGCAGGCTCGGCGGCTTCGGATGTCTCGGCGGGGGCTTCCTCTGCTTCGCCGTTGCGCTTTCCGCCAAGCATCACCATCTTGTTGCAGACCACCTCGGTCGTGTAACGGTTGGCACCATTCTGGTCCTGCCATTTCCGGGTCGTCAGTTTGCCTTCCAGATAGATCAGGGCGCCTTTCGATAGGAACCGCTTCGCAACCTCGGCAAGCTTATTCCAGAGCACAATGTTGTGCCAGTTGGTCTTCTCTTGCGGGTTGCCGCCGTTGTCCTTCCATTTCTCGCTTGTTGCGAGACTGAAGGTCGCGACGGGGGTGCCGTTCTGCGTGTACCGGACCTCCGGATCTTTGCCGAGCCGGCCGATCAACATTACCTTGTTCAAACTTGACACTAATTCGCCTCCTGTTTTGATAGCACATTTCATTTTTGTGCTTTTTATTGTTGGTAATGGATTTCCAAATGGCCCTAAACCTCAAAATTGACACGAAAAGGAAATCGGCTTTGTTCGCGCCTGGATCGTTTGTGGGGCGGCAACGATCTGGTCGCATATGAAATGATTCCGTCGTCGACGTTCGCGTTTTTGCAGGTTTCCGAAATCGCCGCCTAAACAGCCGCTTCCAGCTCTTCGAACATCAGACGGAGCAGCTTGACATACACGCTGATGTCGCCGGCCCGTGGCCCTGCGCCCTCGACTTTGTACTCGATTCTTTGGCACATGCCCCAGAGAATACAGTCCAGCTGCTTCAGCAAGTAGGTCACGTTTACGCCTTCCCTGGTGTCATAGGGGAATCCTGGATACAACCTCAGGATCGCGGCCACTCGCTCGAAATTCCCGAACACTGGGCCACCCTTGGCGTAGTCGTGATTCTTGTTGTGGTGCAGCCGAGCTTCCTCGATAAGCAGCTGCAAGAAGCGCGGGTGTCCATTCGGGTAGAGTACACGCAATTTGTCAAGCCCGGCCTGTTCCAGCGACCTGGTCTCCGATGCCTCATTGGCTTGCTGAGCCCGCCCATTTGCTACGTTCGGCAGGTCGATCTGCGTGCCGTGAGACGCGGCAGCGGCCCGCCGCTCTTTCCTCTTTCTACTCGTAGCCACTGACAGCAGCCTCCTCCCTTTCAGTCATCTCGATGAACTTGTTGAACTCGCGCAAGAAGCGCAGCCGTACCGTCCCGGTTGGGCCGTTGCGCTGCTTCCCAATGATCAGCTCGGTGTCGTTGGCAGGATCGTCCTCGTATAGGAAGATCACGGTGTCAGCATCCTGTTCGATCGAGCCGGACTCCCGGAGATCCGATAGCTGTGGTCGGCGCCGCCCGCCGGATGATTTCTCCATCGCCCGACTCAGCTGGCTGAGAGCAATAATGGGGATCTTCAGCTCCTTCGCGAGCGTCTTCAGGCCCTTCGAGATCTCGGTGATTTCCTGAACCTTGTTCTCGATCCGCCTGCCTGCAAACATCAACTGGAGGTAATCGATTACGAGCAGATCGAGCCCGTGCTGCATTTGGAGTTGACGTGCTTTGGATAGCACTTCCATGACGGACACGCCGGCAGTGTCGTCGATATGCATTCGCGCTTCGGCGATCCGGGACGCCGCCGTGGCGATCTTGCCCCAGTCGTCTCGGCCAAGGAATCCAGTACTCAACCGGTGAGCCTCTACGTCGGCTTCGCCGGCCAGCAACCGCTTCATCAGCTGCTCCTTGGTCATTTCCAGGCTGAAGACGCCAACGGAACGGTGACGGCAGAGCGCGACATGCGCAGCCACGTTGAGCGCAAGCGTGGTTTTCCCCATGGCTGGGCGGGCCGCCAGGATCACGAGGTCGCCCGGCTGGAATCCCGCCGTCATCTTGTCGAGGCATGGGAACCCGGACGGAATTCCGGTGATGGTGGACTTTTTCTCGGCCTGCTCCTCGATCGCCTTATAGACTCGCCCCATCAGCGACGCTGTCGATTCGAACCCGCCGCGGAACGCCTGGCCTGCTATCCGAAACAGGCCCTGCTGCGCCGCGTTC
>Ga0187878_1003984_pt1 | contig 11689 bp, 6 predicted proteins | sample June2016WEW_17_1_FD_132979 | JGI IMG/M metagenome (GOLD analysis project Ga0187878, IMG submission 132979) | Peatland microbial communities from SPRUCE experiment site at the Marcell Experimental Forest, Minnesota, USA - June2016WEW_17_150 | ecosystem: Environmental > Terrestrial > Soil >...
AGATGCTTTCATATCAAGGTTCAGAACTATCGATGTTTCTTTATTCGTGATGCAGCCTTTGTTAAGATTGAAGCTGATCTTTCCCGTCCCGCTTGTTTCGGAATTTACCAGCTCAAACTTAACGCCTCTTTGTTTCACTTCCTTGTTCAGAAATTCCGTGGTCTGCATTGCATCAATATTAGCTATTTTCTGGTTGTCCTTATCCTCGATTCCTTTTAAAGTATATTTAGCGCTATTGACAACATCGAATAATAATAACTGCGTGTTATACGATTTTGTCCAGCTCGAATCCATGTATACATCCTGTTTAGGGAACATCTGGTATTCCTGCTGGAGTATTTCCTTCATGGATTCTTTTCCGAAAGATTCCTTTATGTTCTGCTTGTCCTCTTCTTTGAGCGTATCTCCGAGAGCCTTGAAAAGATTTTCGTGTATCTTTTCCAGCCCGTATATATCGGTTATCTCACCATCGGAAGTAACGCGAAAGAAGAAAGGCTCGTTGATGACGGCATTGTATTGCAGGAAAGCGGGGTTTGATTTTACCGTATCATTAATATTAGAATTGTACTTTACGTTTTGTTCACCCATCTGAGCGTTTATCGTGATGGAATCATATTTCACTTTGAAGGTGATTATTCCCGAACCGTCCACATCCTGTACCTCTTTGCTGTAGTAATAATTTATCTCATTATCCTGTGTCACATCTTTGCCTTCTGTAGCGGGGCTGTTCTCGGTCTGTGATGTTTTCGCAGTCATTTTATAAACGAACTTATCCCCTTTTTTAACCAGATATTTCAATAAGACCTTTTCTTTTCCTGTTACCGAATCTTTTTTGATCAATCCGGATACATCAGATCCTTCTTTATTGAGGGTTTTATCTTCTTTCTTACCGCAGCCGACTATCAGAACGAGCAAAACTACTATAAATAGCTTAAATAAATGCATTTTTTGCATTATCGAATCCTTTCTTCTTAGATTATTTAACAAATATATCTAAAAATGAGAGCACATTCAAAGCAATAGGGGTAAATGAAAAGAACCTTAGCTCATACCTGTTCAAATTAATTTACATGAAAACTTTGAATCATATTTCTTTTGTAATAAAAATTAATAATCAATAACGCATTTAGCATAAATTTTTGCTTCTAACCCCCCTCTACGAGGTAATAGACCTATGTCCCCCCTTAGCGAAAGGGGGGTAGGGGGGTTTTAGGCTTAGTAAAATCGAAGATTTTACACTAAACCGTTTCAACGGTTTATACATTTAATAAATATTTTATAAACAATCTGAAACCGTTAAAACGGTTGATTGTAAATCTTATTCTTGTTCCCATAGCTAAATCCGCCACGGCGGAATGGGCTACTTTATTCTATTTTTTGCCTTAAACTTTAACTTGCGAAATCGACAAAAATATAATTTTTTTATGGCTTGAATTCAAAAATATATATACTTATTTATTAATAATAAAATATCATTTCCGGGGGTTATATGGACATTGCATTTTGGACCCAACAAAAAAGTAGTGTCATGAAAAAATATTTACATATTATAATCATTTCGTTTACTCTCTTTTTATTATTTACAAATTCTATAAATTCTCAATCAGGTTGGTTTCAGGAAAACTCTCATACCAATAAAAATCTGTATTCTGTTCAATTTATAGATACAAATACCGGGTATGCTTGTGGTTCGGGCATCACAATATTTAAAACATCAAATGGAGGAACTAATTGGATAAATATATTTAATTCAGGTTACGATACTACAAATTTAAATTCGATTTATTTTATTAATACCAGCACAGGTTATGCTGTGGGTGGAGGTGTATTTTTAGGTGGAGTAGTTATGAAAACCACAAATTCTGGTCTAAATTGGCAATATCAGAATTCAAATACTTCAAATTATCTTAACTCAATTTTCTTCTTACCTCAAAATTCCGGATTGCTAGGTTTTGCAGCAGGAAATAATGGAGTTCTGATCAAAACAAGCAACGGCGGGACAAATTGGTATCTGTTGACTTCTGGCACATTTCTTGATTTGCTATCTATTTTCTTTCTTGATTCAAGTTCAGGTTTCACAGTAGGTATAGCATACAGGTGTCTGTTAACTACTAATGGCGGAATGGATTGGATAAACTTTCCTACTCAACCCATTCCTCCACAAAGTCAGGATTTTCGTTCAGTTATTTTCTTCAATAGTAATACTGGATATATATGTGTCACTGGAGGTTATGGTTCAAATAATCCATATTGTATGTATAAAACTACAAATTCCGGCAATAATTGGATATTACAGCAACCTGGCGGAGGCATTGCAATGAGCTTTGTTGATGTGAATAATGGTTATACAGTAGGGGGTTTAGGCTATATATATAAGACAACAAATGGAGGAACTAACTGGTTCAGACAAACAAGCGGAACAACAAAGAACCTAAGAAGCGTTTATTTCGCAGACGCAAATACCGGTTGGGCTGTGGGTGACAGCGGGATAATTCTTAAAACAACCAACGGCGGCGGACCCATTGGCATAAGACCCATAAGCACACAGGTTCCGGATCAATTTTATCTCTTTCAAAATTATCCAAACCCGTTTAATCCGTCAACAAAGCTAAAGTTCTCGATTCCCCTCTCGAGAGGGGTGCCCGAAGGGCGGGGTGTGTCAGTGAGGATTACCATCTTCGACATCCTCGGCCACGAGATAAGTACACTAGTTAATGAGCGCTTGCTGCCGGGAACGTATGAGGTTGAATGGTCAGCATCGGATCATCCTAGCGGGCTGTATTTTTATAGATTGGAATCGAACAATTTTGTTGAGACGAAGAAGATGATATTGTTGAAATAAGGATTCGGCAGTAATGTTCTAATGAATATTACTTTTTCCACTCTGTCAGATTGTATATCATACTTAACTATTATTTGCTTTCTTTTGCCTGCTCAAAAGAAAGCAACAAAGAAAAGAGCACCCCCGGGGAACTGTCTGCTCGGTATCGGAGAAAGCTAAAAATTCGAAACTCGTCCGCTTGCTGCGGACTCAAACAGTCGAATTTTTTTAACGCTTTCCCCGATACCTCGCTTATTCGCCAGTTCCCCTAATGGGAAAAATATAACCGTTAATTCAAATTACTTTATGAAACCGTTAAAACGGTTGATTGCGAATGTTATTCTTATACCCATAGCTGAAGCTATGGGCTACCTATATCTACTCTTCATCTAATTATATTTTTTATACTACAAAATGCAATCTATTTGGTTTATATTGGAATGAATTCAGGATAAAACTGTTTTAATAAATAATACTCATATCCCGTTCATGAAGAAGATAATTCTTTTTTTGCTCTTCAGCTATTTCTTCGTTTCAAACCTGCACGCGCAATGGATAACACAAAACTCCGGTACGATCCTCACATTATTTTCAGTCTCAGCGGTTGATAATGATATCGTGTGGGCATGCGCATCAGGTTCCAACATCTTCAGAACCACAGACGGAGGAGCCACCTGGGTAAATATCGGCAATAATATTCCCCCGCCCCTTGGAGTAGAAACGACCATTTTCGCTGTGGATGCCAATACAGCACTTTTTGCATGCTATGCCGGAAACCCGACAATAACCTATGTGTATAAAACTACCGATGCGGGAGCATCATGGAACCTCTTTTTTACCCAGCTGAACGGATTTATGACAGGCATCTGGATGCAAACCCCGCAGCAGGGATTTATGGTCGGCTGGCCTACCGGAGGAAGATGGTCACTCTGGAAAACAACCAGCGGAGGATCGCACTGGGATTCAACGGGATTGTTTGTGCCGGAAAATAATTCATCCATCTGGAGCTATGAAAATTCATTAGTGTACATGGGTACGAACATCTGGTTCGGAGCAAGAGGAAAAGGGATCTGGCATTCAACAAATGACGGCAGTTCGTGGACACTTCAAGACCTGACTTCAGGAGGTTTTCCCTACCCTTCTGCAATATGGTTCACGGACCTAAATACGGGACTTTCAAGCGCCAACCTGAACATTGTAAAAACCCTTAACGGCGGTGCTAACTGGGCAACAGTCGGAGGACAGACGGGTCCCGAAGTTGTCCGCGGAATTACCGGGCTGGGCAATGAATGGTGGTATGTGAGGGACCTTGACGCGAATATTTATTACACATCAAACGGCGGAACAAACTGGAGCATCCAATTCACTTCGCCATCCGCAGTAGGGTTCAAACACATTACTAAAGCGAGAAACGGGAACTGCCTTTGGGCAGTTAATATCAGCGGAAATATTTATAAATATATTATACCAACGGGCATAAAACAAATCTCTTCTGAAATTCCCTCCTCATTTAAATTATACCAGAATTATCCGAACCCGTTCAACCCGGAAACAAAAATAAAGTTTTCAATACCCGATTTCCCCCTTGCGAAGGGGGTCAGGGGGATGGGTGTTCTATTATCTGTTTACGATATCCTTGGACATGAAATCATCACACTTGTCAATGAACAACTTAAACCTGGCACCTACGAAGTACAGTGGGATGCATCAAGATCCGCGAGCGGAGTATATTTTTATCGTATAGAAGCAGATAATTTTATTGATTCGAAGAAGATGTTGGTGATAAAGTAACTTGTTACTTTATCAGAAATCCCGCCTTAAAGCGGGGGTGCTGTTAAAGTAGAATTTGCATTAAAAAGACAAGGGAGCAAGCTCCCTTGTTCAGTGTTAATAGTTAATTTCCTGAAAGATCAATAATTCGTTTCTCCAGTGGTGAGTCGATCGTCTTCAGCATTTTGACCGCATCAATAATAATGTCCCTATCAATAAGACCGGTTGTCTTAAACTCCGGCTTTGCCGGGAACTCGCCGAAAAAGTTCACGAACTGGCTTGTAACAAAACTATTCGTAGCAATAGAATACATTTTATTTCTATCTAATGGCTGACCGCTGAAGGTTATACTTATTTCGGTATTCAGCGAATCCTCTTCTATTTTCTTGGAATTAAAAGTATAGGTCATCCCCGAAACGTCCAGAATCTCGCCGGCACCCTGCTGTTCCTGTTCTATCATTTTCAGCCTTATGTGATTTATAAGCATTTGTTCGAGCATGCTTCCCGAGACAGAAAAAGTCTCGATATCATTCCCGAACGGATTAATTTCCCAGATATCGCTGACTGTTATATCACCGTTGGCAAGGCTCTTTCTAAGCCCGCCACCGTTTATGAAAGCTATATCCGTTCCTGTCCTTTCACGGAACATATCGGCTTCGAACTGCCCGAGATTGGATTCCTTGCTGTATGATGCTTTCCAATCCGACTTCAGTTCGCCTATAACCTTTAACATATCTTTCCCTATTGATGCGATCATACCCTCAACCTTCTGTTCCGCCTGTCTATCATAAATAGTCGAATCGAAAATTGTTTCGATAAGCTTGCCATAATAACCGGAAATCGTATCTTTTATTATATCAACTTTCAGGTTCAGTTCACCGAGCCATCTGCCCCAGCAACCGGCCTGCACAATAACAACTCCGCTGTCTATGAAGGGCCGAAACAGAGGAGTATGTGAATGTCCCCCTACTATGACATCAATATCTTTATGAAATTTTTCGGCTACTAATTTATCAGCTTCAACTCCTTCATGGGTAAGCAATATTATGAGATTGCACTGTGCTTTTTTCAGTTCCCTGATATTAACAGAAATAATGGAATCTGTATTAAGCATTATTACTTCATTAATATTTTTGGGCAGAGTCCCTTTAGGAAGATCAGGTTCAGTGATGCCAATAATACCGATCATCACGCCGTTAATATTCTTAATCACATACGACTTTCCGAATGTGGAATGTTTCGGTTCATAGAAAATGTTAGCTGATAGATAATCGAACTTAGCAAGCTGAAGAGCAGAATCGAGTGCATACTGCCCGTAGTCGAACTCGTGATTCCCCAGCACAAAAGCATCGAGACCAAAGAGATTGAGAAGCTCTATCTGTGATCTGCCTCTCGTCAGTGTCGAGATCGGTGTTCCCTGAAAGTCATCCCCGGCATTAAGAACAAGTGAGCTCTTATTCCTGAACTTATTCAGATAACCCAGTATACTGGATGTTCCTCCAACATAATAATATATGCTCTTGCCCGTTGCTGAATCTTTTTTGGATATTTTATAAGGAAGATTACGGGCATGGAGATCATTCCAGTGCAGTATAGTGACCTCTTTGATATTATCCTGTGAATAAAGAGTAAAAGATATGGATAATATTAATAAAGTAAGAATTATTTTTTTCATGTTTTAATAAACATAAATAAAAAAACTTAACTATTAATATTAAATATAACGATTAATAGTTAAGTTTCAAATAAATTATAATTAATAAAAAATAAAATTTTTCCCTACTTCAATAAAACCATTTTTTTTGTGCCGAACCTATTGCCGTTCAGGTACAGCGCATAAAAATATATACCTGAGGGTAATTCACTTCCGTTAAAATCGACGGAATAATTACCGCTGTTGAGCCTGCTATTGACCAAGACCGAGACCTTACTGCCTAAAATATCGTATACGATTAATTTTACCGCTGTGGTCCTCTCCAGCGTAAAATTTATCCTTGTATCGGGATTGAAAGGATTGGGATAATTCTGTCCGAGACTGTATTTGACAGGTTCCGAATTAGAAATGACAGAAGTAACTACGGCATACTGGAACTGAACCAGAGGGGCAATTGTACCCGGAGGGTTTTGACCTCTTCCTCCTAAGGGCAATGTACCTACAAAATTACCCAGCGAATCCTGTGCTGCGATGTAATAATAAACCGTTGAACCCGATTGCTGTCCGGGAATAGAAAATTTGAAGGTATCGAGATCATTGTAAAATGAATTGACATAATAATAAGAACTGCTGTCCACCTTATAATATAATCTGGGTGCGTTTGAACCGTGCGCGATACCTTTATTGGAATTTATGATTACAGTAGCAATAGAAGGGATATTTGCATAACCCGTATTAATCGGGACGTGAAAAAAATTCATGTGGTAATCGAGCGATGCGGTCAGAAGCCATGCGATAGCAGCCCTCGAAATCCCCAGGAAGAAAGGCACATTTACGTGACTAAAATTGTCATTTATTGTATGGTAATACGGATTAAAATCCAGCAGGCTTTCGATGCATAAAATAGCCCTGTACCCGTGGTCCCAGAACGATGCGTGATCGCTGTTATGTGTGGGGTCGAATATCAGGTTCGGAGTGTACTGATGCTGATAAATATCGAATATATTAATAGCTTCTATAGAGAGCGGATAAGAATTGGTATCAGTCCTGAACTCCATAACGTTATCATTGTTGCTGTCATAAGCTATCATATCCATATTAAATACCCCGACTATAGAATCACCCCTTGCAAATGCCGAATCAACATAAGCATGGCTTCCTATCAATCCCAATTCTTCTTCGTCGAACGTGACAAATTCGACGGTATAGTCTAAAGTTAAAGTACTCAGGAGTCTTGCCGCCTCGAGTACAGCACAGGTACCGGAACCGTTATCATCCGCTCCGGGTGCAATGGGACCCGGAGGCATGTCGTCATAATGCGAGCTGATTATATACTTTTGATTCGGATATTTTACGCCCGTTTTGGTTGCAATCACATCTTTGCCGGTAGACCTGTAGACCATGAAGCGTGCATTCAGTCCGAAGCTCTGAAATTTCTGCAGGATATATTGAGCAGCCAGCGTTCTGTAGGGTGAGCTGTAATTCCTTGATAGGATAGTATCTGTCTGGCTTCCGATAAGTACAGTAGTATCACCGCTTATTTCACGGTCGAGCCTGGCTATGGATTGGAGAGTAACGAGGTTAGTGATAGAATCGATCATACGGCTGTAGCCCACCTGTGCGGTGGTGTTGACCGTACAGCAGGTATAAAGGACTGCAAAGGTTAGGACGATAGAAATTCTGTATGATCTTTTAAGATTCATCTTCGATGCAGTTTAATCGAAACTGTTTTTAAATAAAATTATTTTTTTTAAATATATAAATAGTATATGTATAATACAATATGTATAGCAAAATTACGAAAAATTAAATTTTTCAATATGAATGATGGATTTTGACAAAATGTCAAAGTAAATTGCAAAATATTAAAGCATTGTTTATTTGAAGTTTATTAAAAGGGTACCCTCCGGGTAACTTAAGTTACCCCCTAAACGAAAAAACATCAAATACATTCACGAAACGCCATTTTTTGAAAATTTAAGTTAGGGTAACTTAGTTACCCTTTCGACGTATAAAGTTTTGCCAAAATGTCAAAGAACCTATTTATACTCTTTGTTTGTCACCCTGAACTTGATACAGGATATCCTCAGCCTCAATATGATATGCTGAAACAAGTTCAGCATGACAAAAAGCTAAAACACAAAATCTACAAATACAAATATAATATATCAATCTGCAGAAATCAAGGCATAAATTTTGGGTAGTTGAGGAAAGCAGGGGATGAAGTGCCTTAAATTTCAATAATTCGTCATTCCCGCGGAGGCGGGAATCCAATTCTTATTTTACCACAAAGACCCAAAGACACTAAGAATATGCAAAAATCCATTAACCCCATTCTTAAGAATGGGGTATAAGAATAAGACAAAAAAACCGGCTTTAGCCATGAAGCTTATTTCTTGTTGGTGACAACACCAACAAAGGGGAAATAATTACCCCCGATTATGCAAGTAGTATCCCCGCTGAGTTCCCTTACAAATTGTCTTAAAGGAGCCGTATTGATCCTGGCAACAATAGAATCTATTACAATATTGTAGGTAGTTTGAGCAAACAATAGAGGCTGAAGATAAATGATAAATATAGAAAGTCCTAATATTATCTTTCTTATTTTCATATCATTTATTTAATTAACACCATCTTCTTTGTATCGAACCTGCTTCCGTTCAGGTACAATGTATAGAAATATACCCCTGATGATAATTCGCTTCCGTTAAATTCCGCATTATGAACTCCGCTATTTAGCCTGCCGTTTATCAGAACTGAAACTTCCCTGCCTAAAATATCATATATCGCAAGTCTAACTTCACTTGTTCTCTCGAGTGAAAAACTTATCTTAGTACTTGGATTGAACGGGTTCGGATAATTCTGTGATAATGACGTTTTCACAGGAACCTGATTGCTCACGATTCCTATCGGATTATAATAATAACCATTCAAGCACCAGCTCACCAGCTGTCCGGTGTTGGTTAGCGATAGATTATAAACCCTCAATCTCCAGTAACCCTGCACCGATTCATTATTAAACTGGCTCAATTTTTGTTCAGGGATATAGCTTCCCGTAAACGGCGGTATACCGTTCTTTATCGAATCAACAGCACCGTCATCGAAGGTGGTATTTACATAATTCGCACCGCTTCCGCCGTTACCGTAACTTAATTTGAGCAGGACACCTGAAGGATCTACTACTCCTATAAGGAGATCCTGGTCGTTAGGGTGATAAATGGTCAAATTCACGGTCAAGCCGAATAGAATGAAATCCCGCGGAATGTAAATTGAGTCATATGTAGCCACCCTTGGCGGAATATCTCGTGGCACTGTAATTGAGCAATAACTCAGTGAACCAAGAATCTTGTACGAAAGAGGAACAGCAGGCGGTTCCGTACCGGGCGGATTAAATCCGAATCCGCCTGGCGGATAAGTTTGTACCAACTGACCCGTAGAATCCTGGGCTGCTATATAATAATAGACAGTTGAACCGGTCTGCTCTCCCGGTATAATAAACTTGAATGTATCGAGATTATTTAAAGAAGAATTCACGAAATTATACAAACCGTTATCTGTTTTATAATACAGCCTTGGTGAATATTCACCTGCTGCAATACCCTGACCTGATCTTATTACTGCAGTTGCAATCCTACCGTTTGTATCTGGGGTAGAAAGCAGCGGCTGGTGCTCGATGTCAATCATGAAATCAAATGCAAGCGTTGCAAATGCTGCTACTGCACCTTTCACCATTCTTGTAAAATATTTCATATTTAAAAGTTCGATCGAATCAGCCGGATTGTTCACGTAAGGATTCACGGGATTTTCGAACGGCCATACAGCCTTGTAACCCGTCTGCCAGAATGAATAATGATCACTCGCACCTGCAGCGGGATTTAAGCTGATCGTCGGATTCATATCAAGAACATATATTCTGTCAGTAGAATACATAATATTTGCCAGGCTCAGTGAATTTGCATCAGTATAAATAACAATATTCCTCTGGTTATTCGGGTCGTAGCCGAGCATATCAATATTGATGACCCCTTTGATTGAATCACCATGCATGAACGCAGTATCAGCATAAGCATGGCTGCCGTAAAGACCCCTTTCCTCTTCATCCCATCCTACGAAGAGCAAAGTATATTTGCTTTGATAATTCATTAATTGCTTAGCTGCTTCAAGGACGCCCGCAACACCGGTTGCATTATCATCTGCACCCGGGGCAAAAACTTGGAATGGATAAGAATCATAGTGAGCACAAATAATATATTTCTGATTAGGATACTTTGTACCTGTTTTCTTTCCGATTACATCTTTGCCGGTCGAACTGAACTGAAATGTGGATGTATCCAAACCGTAACTTAGAAATCTTTCCAGAATATACTGCGCAGCCAATTCGTTTTCCGGCTGGTTATAAGCACGGGTCAGCAGAGTATATGTATTTCCGCCGATAATACACGTGGTATCCCCGCTGAGTTCCCTTACAACTTGCCTTAAAGGCGCTGTATTGATCCTGGTAACAATAGAATCTATAACTAAATTGTAAGATGTTTGAGCAAACGAAACGAATTGAAGAGAAAAGATGAGGGTAAAAAACGTAAAAAGTTTTAAAACGATCTTCTTTGTTTTCATGATATTTATTGTTTTAAAAGCTTTTTAAAAACTTAAGCTATAAATCATTTAATCAGCATTTTTCTGTAAGAGAAATTTCATAATTCTAAACCATTTGCTTAAGATGTAATTTTTGGAAAGATTTGGAGATATAATCAAGTTATCTTCCCCTATTCTATTATAATACATATTTTCGTTTTAGTATATTCAAAAAAACGGTTTTTTCCTCACCGACATAATTGCTTAATAACATTTTCAATTGATACTCATTGAAATTAACTCTAATTTTGATAAATAAGGTGTTTATAGTGCGTAAATACATATATTTCCTTTCAATCTTAACAATATTCTTTTTTTCATCCTGCGGTAAAAAAACAACTGAAAACCAGTCCCAAAATAAACTGATGGTAGGGTTGGTTTTCGATGTCGGAGGAAGGGGCGATAAGTCTTTTAATGATGCTGCTTACCACGGACTGGAAAAAGCGAAGCAGGAACTGGGTATTGATTTCGAATATATCGAACCCGGTCCCGGTGCAGACCGGGAAGCCGCGTTAAGGCAATTTGCCGTAAGACCCGATGTAGGGCTTGTATTAGGAATAGGCTTTATCTTCACAGATGAGATAACAAAGATGGCGCAGGAGTTCCCGGATAAAAAATTTGCCTGCGTGGATTATACGATAGATACTAATAGAACCATACCGTCAAATCTGCTTGCTCTGGATTACAAAGAAGGGGAAGGTTCCTTTCTTGTGGGGGCATTAGCAGCACTGGTCACAAAAACCAACATTATCGGTTTTGTAGGCGGGATGGATTCGCCTCAAATTAAGAAATTCGAGAAATCATACGAAGCC
>Ga0187878_1003985_pt1 | contig 11688 bp, 16 predicted proteins | sample June2016WEW_17_1_FD_132979 | JGI IMG/M metagenome (GOLD analysis project Ga0187878, IMG submission 132979) | Peatland microbial communities from SPRUCE experiment site at the Marcell Experimental Forest, Minnesota, USA - June2016WEW_17_150 | ecosystem: Environmental > Terrestrial > Soil >...
TACCTTTGATAAAGGACACTTGGGTACCACCTCGGACAAATTAATCTCATTCAATCCATGAGGAATTGAAATTTTTCTTGCATATCACCTGACTATTTGTTAAATTTTTGCTCTTTAGAATAAAACTACTCAGAGGGAGATGAAGATATGGCTAAAATATGTGCAATATGTGGCAAGGGGCCCAGTTTCGGTAACAATGTGAGCCACGCCCACAACAAGACGGCAAAAACCTGGTATCCTAACCTGCAGAAAATCAAGGCTTTGCGGAACGGTTCGGTACAAAGCATCAAGGTCTGCACCCGCTGCATTCGCTCCGGACATGTAACCAAAGCACTTTAATCCGACTGCAAACAGACTCCATGTTAAAAGCCGCACGAAAATGTCGTTGCGGCTTTTTCTATCTTCTGAAGCATCTCCAGCCAACATTACCGGCAAAGAGCAGTTACTTCTATCTCTACCGCGGCCCCCTTTGGCAGACCTTTTACTTCGACGGTTGAGCGGGCCGGAGGGTTGAGAGGAAATCTCCGTCCATAAATTTCGTTTACCGTAGCAAAATCTGCCAGATCGGTCAAGAATATGGTGCTCTTCACCACGTCGGTGAAATCCAGGCCTGCCGCATTAAGCAGATTGGCAATATTCTCCATGACCTGTTCCGTCTGCCCGGCAATATCAGTCCCATGCAAAAGCCCGGTTACGGGGTCGAGAGGTATCTGACCGGAAAAGAAGATAAATCCCCCGGCTTTCACCCCTTGGGAATAAGGCCCTATGGCCTTGGGAGCCTTCTCGGTAGCAACAATCTCCTTTGACATGTGAATCCCCCCTATCAGTTTATACTGTTCAAAGAACGTAACGCTCTCCTGACTCCTGACTCCTGACTCCTGACTCCTGACTCTTCAACTCTTCAGCCTGTCCACCTTTATCACACCATTAATCTTCATGATATTGTTAATTACCCGGTTCAAGTGCTCCAGGTCAGTGACTTCAACCTGAAAAATATTGACACCACGCTTATCGACAGTGCTGTGAACATAAGCACTGGAAATGTTTGCCTCGCAGTTGGTGATGGCCTGGGTGATATTGGCCAGTATACCCTTCTGGTCATGACAGGAGACCCGGATTTTAACCGGAAGAGCAGTACTCTTATCCCTGTTCCATGCAACTTCAATACGCCGTTCAGGGTCACTTTCAAGGGCAACCGGACAGTCACCGCTATGAACTGTAACGCCCCGGCCACGGGTAATGAAACCTACTATTTCATCCCCCGGCACAGGATTACAGCACTTGCCAAAGCGGACCAGTACATCTTCTATACCGCTGATCTGGATTGCGTTGGATGACTTGCGGGTCAGCTTGTTAAGTACCTTTGTAAGACGGGTTTCCTTCTGCTCCCTGTGCTCCTCAAGCTTGTGCTCGGGTATCAGCTTGCCAATGAGCTGGTTGCAGGAAAGCTTCCCGTAGCCGACTGCCGCCATTAAATCTTCATCGCCGACGAAACCGAACTCCGTCGCCACCTTCTTCAACTCACCAATCTTCTGCAGTTTACCGAAGTTGAGATTATAACGCCGAAATTCCTTTTCGCATATCTCCCGCCCCAGTGTTATGCTCCGCTTCCGTTCTTCTGTCTTGATCCAGGCCCGAATCTTGTTCCTGGCCCGGGAACTTTTGACAAGCTTAAGCCAATCCTTGCTGGGTGTATGATGGGGAGAGGTTACGATTTCAACAATATCACCGATTTTCAGTTCATATTTAAGGGGAACCAGCTTGCCGTTCACCTTGGCGCCAACGCACCGGTGGCCGACATCGGTATGGACACTGTAGGCAAAATCGATGGGTGTGGCGCCCTTGGGAAAACCCTTTACATCACCATTCGGGGTAAAGACATAGACTTCTTCAGGAAAAAGCTCCACTTTAACAGTCGCCATGAACTCTGATGAATCCTGCAGCTCCTGTTGCCACTCGAGGAGTTGCCTGAGCCAGGCAAACCGCTTCACTTCGCGCTCGTCGTAGCCTTTACCTTCCTTGTACTTCCAGTGGGCGGCAATTCCCGCCTCGGCAACCCTGTGCATCTCCCAGGTTCTGATCTGCACCTCCATCCGCTCTCCATACGGGCCAATAACGGTCGTATGCAGAGATTGGTACATGTTCCCCTTGGGCATTGCAATGTAATCCTTGAAGCGTCCCGGAATCGGTTTCCAGGTGGAATGGATGATGCCGAGCACCCCGTAGCACTCACGTATGTCTTCCACCAGGACGCGGATAGCCACCAAGTCATAAATCTCGTCAATGTCGACGTTACGGCTTTCCATCTTGTTGTAGATCGAATAGAGATGCTTGCTCCGGCCGGAAACATCACCTTTGATGCCGTGTTCGGCAAGTTTCAGGGCAATTATTCCCTTGACATCCTCCACATAGCTTTCCCGTTCCATTTTCTTCTTGGTGACCTTGGCTGCCAGATCATAATAGAGCTGCGGGTTCAGATAGCGGAAGGAGAGGTCTTCCAGTTCTCCCTTTACCCGGGATATCCCGAGCCTGTGGGCCATCGGTGCGTAGATATCAAGGGTTTCCTTGGCAATGCTGCGCTGTTTGGGTTCGGGATGATACTGGAGCGTACGCATGTTATGCAGACGGTCGGCCAGCTTGACGAGGATAACTCTTATGTCGTTTGCCATCGCCAGAAGCATTTTGCGGAAGTTCTCCGCCTGGCTTTCCTCTTTGGTCTTGAAATATATCTTGCTGATCTTGGTAACGCCGTCAACGAGGTTGGCTACTTCGACGCCGAATACATTTACCAGCTCTTCATAGGTGGTGAGAGTATCTTCGAGGGTATCGTGCAGCAGTCCTGTGACCACGGTGGGAACGTCCAGCTTGAGATCGGCCAGAATTGCCGCCACCTCCATCGGGTGGATAAGGTAAGGCTCTCCCGATAGCCGGGTCTGCCCCTGATGCACCTTGGCACAGAAGACATAGGCCTTTCTGATCATATCCAGGTCGGCTGACGGATTGTACGCAGTGACCTTATCAAGAATGTCGTTTAACCTGATCATACGAAAACTGCACCGGAAATTGAGAGAATTTTTGAATGTAAATGCGAAATACTGAAGGACAGGAGATAAAAAAAGGGCGGAAGCTCTCAGGCTCCGCCCGTTTAAAGCCTGCGTCTAGCGATTTTTTTTAGGTGCTATCTCATAACCGACCTTGCCCGATGCTATCTCACGCAATGCAATAACGATGTTCTTGTTGTTTGCTTTATTCTCAATCAAAGGTTTCGAGTTTTTGAATAACTGTTTCACCCTTTTTGCCGCCAGCATAACCAGCAGGAACCTGTTCTCCACTTGCTCCAGACAATCTTCAACGGTAACCCTCGCCATAACTACTCCTTTCTGTTTCAGCCTCTTGATGCTGGAGGCCAGCAGCCTTCATTGTATATCAAAAAGACCTGAAACCGCATCCAGAACTCTTTCCGTGCGGCAGCGCTCGGCCATCAGCACCGACTTCAACTCTTCGACTGCCGTGGTAAACACCTCGTTAACAATAATATAATCGTACCAGCGGGACTCCCTGATCTCCTCGGTAGCCGTTCTAAGGCGGCGCTCTATAGTCTCGGCCGTTTCCGAATTCCGGTAATTCAACCTGCGGCGGAGCTCCTGGAAGTCAGGGGGCAGTATAAAAATATAAACACCGCCCCGGTAGCGCTCTTTTAAAGTTCGCGCACCCTGACAGTCTATATCGAGAATGACATCGATTCCGTTGCTGCGGTAGTCCTCAAGGGTCTTGATTGCGGTGCCGTACATATTGCCGTGCACCTGCGCCCACTCGGCAAATTCACCCGCCTCCACCATTCGCCCGAATTCTTCCATGGAAATGAAAAAATAATCCACAGCATCAACTTCCCCGGGCCTTGCAGAACGGGTAGTGTAGCTAACAGAATGACGCAGGTTAGGCAAAATGTCAATGACTTCCTTACAGAGCGACGTCTTTCCGGCTCCTGAGGGAGCTGATACAATATACAGCAAACCTTCTTTTTTCATCGTAATCCCTCACACAGACATACTGTGGCCGTTATTCGATATTCTGCACCTGTTCGCGGATTTTTTCGATCTCGGTCTTCAACTCCACCACATGATAGGTTATCTCGGCATCATTGGCCTTGGAACCTATGGTATTTATCTCCCGGCCCATTTCCTGGAGAAGGAAATCAAGTTTTCTCCCGACCGGTTCCGCAAGGGAGAGGGCCGCATCAAACTGGTTGAAATGGCTGTCAAGCCTTACCAGTTCTTCGGTGATGTCGCAACGGTCTGCCATTATGGCAACCTCCTGGGCAATGCGATCCGCATCAATACCACGGTTGAGGTCAAATTGCGCCAATCTTTCTTTCAGCTTTTGCCCGTAATCAGAGACAACTTCCGGAGCGCGCTTAACCACCTTTTCAGTAACAAGAGATACCAGCTCTCTCCTTTTGCGCAGATCCTCCAACAATGCCTCGCCCTCTTGCATCCTCATAGTATCCATACTTTCCACTGCCCCTCTGACCGCGGCAAGCAGCGCATCCTTCAGCGAATCATCAATCGTGAGATTGTCGTAGGAGGTCAGCACATCTTTCTGGGAGGCGATGAGTGACAGGGTCACCTCATCGGCAAGGCCCAGTGTGGTTTTCAGTTCATTGAATGCATCATTATAAGCCTTGGCCATCGGCAGATTGACGTTCAGGGGGGAACTTTCCATACCCACCTCGTGCTGGATGAACACCTCGATCTTGCCCCGCTTCAGCCGGTCGGCAACAAGTTTTTTCGCATCATTTTCAAAGCAGGCCAGATTCCTGGGCAATCTTATGGAAATCTCACCATAACGGTGGTTTACCGAGCGTATCTCGACGCTTATCCGCCCTCTCTCGTAGGAAACCTCGGCCTTACCGTAACCGGTCATACTCCTTATCATTAAAACTCCCCTTTCTTTTCAGCCCGCAGCAACTGCAGAATTTCCTCATGCCGGTCAATCCTCGCCAGGCATGGCATATCCGCCTTGTAGGCAATAAACGGCACACCGGCCGCATGCGAGGCCCGGCAATCCAGTTCGGAATCGCCCACAAACAGCGCCTCGCCCGGCGTGATGGCATAGTATTCCAGCACCTTGAGCAAAGGCTCCGGATGCGGTTTCGGGTTATTTACCCGGGCAGCCGTCATGACACAGCTGAAATACGGGGTCAGCCCGAAATGCTCCAGAACCATCTCCATGGAAGTCGAACGATTGGTGCATATTGCCAGTCGCACCATGTCCCGCAACGCCTCGACCGTTTCCCGAAAACCTGCCTCCATCTGCATGTACGGCAGAAGTTCATGATAATCTATCGTTCCGGCAAAATTCACAGCCTCTGCACTGCGCTCATCACCGGCAAAAAGATGCGCCAGGACTTCCCGGCTGGCGCTGGTATGCAGCAGGTGCATCACCTCTTCATTGTTCCTGTCCAGAGGAGGTACTCCGAAATGTTCCAGAATCTTTGAGTAAAAGATAAAATTGGACTCAAGCGAATCAAACATCACCCCGTCGCAGTCATATATCACGGCCTTATAGCCATTCAGCGGTTTGTCATTCACTCAGTATGCCTCATCAATTGCAGATATTCCTCCCATTCCAGCGGGAGCAGGTATTTTTTTTTGCTGTTGCACTCCTTGCAGGCAGGCACAACGTTTCCGCGGGTACTTTTCCCGCCGCGGATTATCGGCACCAAGTGGTCCATGGTCAATTCATCGGGAGGGAATTCACCGCCACAATAGTAACAGACCCCTTGCGCCAGCCGGTTTTTCCACCATCGGGACCTGCGCAATTCCCTGGCCTTGTCTTTTTCCCGTTTTATTTCCTGTTCTGAAACCTCGATGATGAAATGGTCTTGTGACACCTGAATTTCAATTCCCCGTTCTTTTCTTAAGCTCTTCGATGGCGGCCCTGGCCAGTTCGTCGCACCTTTCGTTTTCCACGTGTCCGTTATGGCCACGAACCCAGTTCCACGAAATCCGGTGCGTTTTGCTCAGCGCCAGCAGTCGCTCCCACAAATCCCGGTTGAGCACCGGCTCCTTTTTGCTGTTTTTCCAGTCTTTCTTTACCCAGCTATATATCCATTCGGTCATCCCTTTGACCAGGTACTGGGAATCGGTCGTTAAGGTTACCTCGCACGGACGCTTCAGGGATTCGAGCGCCGTTATGGCGCCGGTTAATTCCATCCGGTTGTTGGTGGTAAGCGGCTCAGCTCCGGAAAGCTCTTTTTCCTTATCTCCACAGCGCAGAATGCAGCCGAAGCCGCCGGCGCCGGGATTGCCGCTGCATGCCCCGTCACAGAAAATCTCAACCTTCATTGAAGTAGGCTCCCTCAGCCTTGAGCAGATCGGCGATCCCCTCCATGACCCGCTCGACTATCAGGATATGGGTTTCCTTGCAATTTTCACGCTGCAACAGATCAGAGAAATCGATCGGGCGGCCGAACAACACCTGGGCTGGCAACCCCACACCGGGAAATTTCCAGTGATTCAGACCGATAATCGCAGTAGGAATGACCATCGGACGGGTATCGTAGATCAGTTTGCCCACTCCCCTGTTGCCTTTCCCCAGAATGCCTTTCCTGTTTCTTGTCCCTTCGGGGAAAAGCATAACCTTCTGATCCTTGAGGAGATCGGAAAGAACCTTGCCTGCCCGCACATCCCTCCCCCGCCTGACCGGGAAAGCCCCCCAGGATGAATAGATCAACCTTTGGAACGGTTTGACAAAAAGCTCTTCCTTGGCAGGCGCCCAGAGCATCTGCATGGGATGTTTTCGAAGGACGGCCCATGGAAGGAATATGGTATCGTAGGCGGAAATGTGATTGGAAGCGAAAAGGACGCCGCCTTCCCGGGGAATATTCTCGCTCCCTTTGATGAGAAAACGGTTGATGGTGGAAGCGTAAAGACCGATAACGTGCGCTGAAAAAGTAACCCATAACCGACGAATAAATGAGACTTTCAAAAGAACCCCTGACAATATGTAATAAATTTAACCGGCAAAAATAAAAAAGAAGACGGCAAAGCAAAAAACTCCAAGGCTCACAACACTGCCACGGATTTTTTTATGGAGACATCTTTTTATAGCATTTTTTCGGGAACCTCGGCAACCTTTATGCTTGTGCCGCTGCACCTTCCGGAACATATCAGTGATGGCCAGGCAGGTTTTTGGTTGTTAATATGAGGGCTGGTTTCTTCCAATAGGTGTAAAACCGGGGCACTGTTGTGCGTTTGACAACCTGGCTGTTCACCAGTGACCGGCAAAGTGACATTGTTCGGACCGGTGCTACTCTTTGTTTTGGGCAGCTATCAAACTTGCCAGCTCTTCCGAGGTGCAAATGGATATTCTGGATTTCTTATAGTCCTTCTGATTACGCGTCACAATTATATCGGCTCCGACATGACAGGCCGCTTCATGAATCACCGCGTCTTCGAAATAGTTAAAATCGGCACTAAGAGCGGATTCGAGGACAGGCCTGTTGACAGGAGCAACCTCAAACAGGCTCAGCAATTTCCTGAGTTCTTCTTGCGCCCGTGAAGCGCCCACAACTTTGGATGCAAGATAATAAACGGTAGTTATAGTGGTGCCGCACAAATATCCGATGATAGTTCCATCTTCTACTTTGGAAAAAAGCTCAACCGCCGCATCCGAAAACGGTATTCTGTCCATAAGCACATCAAGGACAATGTTTGTATCAAACAGAACTTTCAAAGATGCTTTTTCTCCAGATATTTTTTGTAAACTTTCTCATCAAGTTTAGACTCCCGCAGCAGTCCACGAAGGGATTGAGTTATTGGAGTTGATGGTGGAAGAATTTTCCTTTTTTCAGATGTAAGCATCCTGAAGTAATCAGCGACAAGCTGCGACACCGATTTACCTGCATGAGCGGCATAAGACTTTGCCTGTTCGATTAATCGCTCTTCGAGCCGGAGAGTGAGTTTTGTTTGCATATAAAATCTCCAGATTTATGACGTATTCAGTATTTAATATTGTACGTCAAGTTCTTTTTGATGTCAATAATATCGGGATTTGTCACGGGAGTAGCGGGTGTCACGGTATATGCGGGAAATGCGGGTCTACACTCTGACAGTTTCTCATCCGGAGTTTCCGGATGGAAGCTAACTTAGATTTCCAAGGTTTAGACACCTACCTTTTCCCTCCCCCGAATTTAATCCCCACACACTCCAGAAAACTTCCGAAGCATCTGCCCAATAGTAATTTCCTGAAATCGATACTGATCCTCTCCTTGTTTTCCTGCAGCAAAAACCCCCGGGCCAGGACTGACTCTTCTATTCCAGGCATGTGAAGAGCGCCCCATGGAATGACAATGGTATCATACCGGGAAAGGACTTTTCCCAGATGGCGGATTACTTCTCTGTTTCTCTGGTAAAGAATATCGTCCATGATGGTTTTATTCACTTCCGGAGTTACGTTCTTCTTCGCCCATGCATTGAAGGATAATAGCGCTTCTGCAAAGGAGGTACTATCCATCAAATGCTTCCCGAGTGTATTGAGAAAACTAATGGTCGACGGGTGAAAAGTCCTGATATCAACATCCGCCCGCAGAATATCAGTTATTCCAGCCTCGCCCCCCTCAAACCCGGGTTTTTCAATCTCCCCGGCTTCGATGAGCCTGCCTTTGAATTGCATTTTTTCCTGCGAAGTCAGCCCCAAAAAACCAGCCATTTTCCCATAGCCAAACTTGTTTCTAAGCAGGTTTTGCTCGTCGGTAACTCCTTCGGCCAGGACGATAGTCCGGCCTGAAGAGAGCGATCCGACCAGAGCGTCGTAATACTCCTTCTCCCCGACATGAATCATGCTCACGAGTCGTATCGTTTTGTCATCGAGCCGATAGACTCTCTCGGTCATGTAGAGACCGTCAGGCGCAAGACGCACAAAGCCGGAGGTCTGCTCGTCTATATACGAACTTGCAGAAGAAAGTCCGAGTAGAAGCAAAGCGATTGGGATGATAAAAAGGTTGGCTGCTCCAAAGAGCAGGGTATTTCTGATACTGAAAAACGGAGATTGGAACATCGCTTTTGTCATCAGCAGGTTGTGTCCACCCATTTTACGGATATGGGAAATAGACAGAATACCTAGAAAAACCTGTCCGGACGCGGCAAGCAGTCCATATATCCTGTTGTCGGAAAAGGAAGGGAAAAACCACGTGGCTATGGCGCACCAGAAAATATAGAGTATCGGAGGGAGAAAAACCCGTTTGGGTAACCGCTTGTCGATACCGAGACAGAGATAGATCGGAACCGACATGACGATAACGACACTGGCAAAAAAATTCCGCAACCCTGGAAGGGCCGTCCCCAGGGAGAACAGGGAGAGAAGCTCGTCAAAAATTGAAATCCCCCCGTCTACAAGAAACAGAATCAGGAACAGGTTGGCAAAGACTCTCATCGGGTGAATTCCTGTGACAACGGTGTTATTGGGATTGGAATTTTGTTTCATGCCCCTCTTTGCCGAACGGCTCAGAGCTAACTGGCCAACCGCTTGCGGGCGGTCCGAGTTGAGCGACTGGTTGGGCGTTTTGCCTTAGGAGCCTGCTCTCCTGCAATATCAAGCAGCACCTCTGGATGTAGAGAAGCAACCCGTAAGAGAACACGCGCCGGGCCTTCCGGTTTACGACGGCCCTGTTCCCAATTACGCAACGTTCCAACGCTGATTCCCACAAGGTGCGCAAATTTGTCCTGCGAAAGACCGAACTGCTCACGCAGTGAGCGCACTTCGGTCTCAGGAAATTCAAACGTGCGAGAAGGCTGCATTGTGCCCTTCATGATTGCCGCCCCCTGCTTCACACTTTCCAGCAGTTCCTGAAATAGTTCATCTTTCATGATATTCCTCCTCAACGACCTTCTTGAGCTGCTTAAGTTGGTCGGGCGTTAAATTGTCCTGCACGTTCTTTGGATAGATGAATAGGAGCAGAATAGTACCCCGTGCTGTAAACCAGTAATAAATCACCCTCAGACCACCGCGCTTGCCGCGCCCTTCCGCTGCCCACCGCAATTTACGGAGGCCACCGCTACCGGGTATCACCTTGCCAGCATCAGGGCGTTCCAGCAACATATTCTGAAACAGACGGTACTCGTCGTCCGACAGAGTAGAGAGAATCTGCTTGGTAAATATGGGGGTTTCGACGATGACCATAAGTTTAATATACGTCAATGGCGCAGTAATGTCAAGAAAGAGTAGTCCGCTCCTGGGGTCGGACCAAGCTAAGTTATCTGATATGAAAGGGAAGTGTCCAAATAATAGCTGTTTTCTGAGGTTAGATGCCCCTTTTGTGGGTGAAAATCGCCGTTATAAGGTGCAGGTTCTTCTCTCAGTACAAATCGGTCTTCCTGCTGCTCTTCAATCCTTCTCCCCCTTGCCTTGATTCCGAGCTTGACTTTGGTCTCTTCAACAAAACTTGAGCTGCCAACGGCAATACTCTTCGTCCAGCAACTTTCCCGCTGATACCTGCCATTGTCAATTGTGTCATGAACCCACTGCCTATGCTGCTCTGCAAATTGCTCGGGGTCTGAAAATCCGCAGAGATGCTGTAACCCCAGCCGATCAATCACGCCGTATCGTTCGGGCGGATTCTGGATCTCGTTGTATCCACTTATCTCCCATTCAGCGGGATGGCTTACCACGCCGGCACGAACCATGTTCAAATCGATGTAAACAAGGCAGCGAATAAGATGTTCATTTCGCTCAACAGCCGTTGCATGATAACGGTCCTCCCAGAATGCACCCTTACGTTCCTTTCGATGATTGAACTCCTGGGCGATCCTCCCGGCGACCAACTGAAGACTCTTTGGTATGACATCCGGCTTGCTGTCGATCACCAGTAGGTGGATGTGATTGGAGGTAACCACGTAGTTGAGTATCCGCAAGCCAAAGCGTTTTTTGGCTTCAAAGAGCCAGTAATGCCAGAGCCGTCTGTCCTTTGCGAATTTCAAGAGAAATTCTTTTTTGTGACAACGGTGGGTAATGTGCCACACCTGACCCGCAATATAGTGTCGATTTGCACGTGCCATCGTTAATGGCCCCTTTTTACCTGCGAAAACGTGTCTCTAAGACTGAAAATGTGGTTAATTGTGACCCATTTGTTTTATGATTATAGATGGTTAGCTTGGTCCGACCCCAGAAACAGACCCCTCGTGAGTGTAGCCATCATTCAGTGAGGACCTGGTATGCTTCATTTAACGCGACACCCAGCCGACGATACTCATCGATAGATTGTTGGTACGCGTCAAGGTCCTTGTTGTAAGTATCCCATGAATAATGGGTCGGATCCTGGCTCTTTTTGTAGAGGTTCTGAGATATTGCTTCGAAGTGGGCGAGCGTCTTGGACAAGGCTTGGTTGTAGTCCCTGAGGCGAAGAACGAAAGTTCGTACCTTGACGTCTCTGACACCTTGTCTGAGCCAGGTTGAGATCTCCCCGTCCACGGAAGCAAGGGTCTGCCGCTGCTTGCGAAGTCGAGAGACATGCGATTTGAAATCGATGGCCTCGAATACGCCGGGTATGGGCATTATCCGTCTAGCAGATACCGTGAAAACATCGTCGTGAACTCGGATGTAGTCAGTTAGTACGTCATTCACTTTCACGGCTATTGCCCTTGCCTTGTCCAACTCCGAGAGTTGCTGACCCATTGCATTGTGGTTCAA
>Ga0187878_1003989_pt1 | contig 11677 bp, 9 predicted proteins | sample June2016WEW_17_1_FD_132979 | JGI IMG/M metagenome (GOLD analysis project Ga0187878, IMG submission 132979) | Peatland microbial communities from SPRUCE experiment site at the Marcell Experimental Forest, Minnesota, USA - June2016WEW_17_150 | ecosystem: Environmental > Terrestrial > Soil >...
CTTCATTAAGGTCGTACCCATACTTACCCTTCCAGTGAAAGGTTTTGCCCGAATCCCGCACCAATCCACGCAAATCTATATCTCGGGATTGGAGGAAGTCAACGTGTTCCTGAGGGAAATCCTCGCCCACCACAGCAACCAGATTTACATCAGTAAAGAAACTTGCGGAGGTTGAAAAATAAGTTGCCGAACCACCAAGCACGTTCTCCACTCTGCCAAAAGGAGTTTCAATTGAATCAAAGGCAACCGAACCTACCACAAGTATACTCATCGCATAATCTCCCAGAAATAAAGTTACGCGAAGGCGCAAATCAGCGCTTCGCACAAGCAAACCCTCAGGTTGACGCCGCCAGGGCGGAAAAAGACCGTTTCCGGTTGGAAACTATTTAACATATTTCCCGACTATAATGTCTAAATCATTCAAAGTCTTTTGAGAAATAGCTTTTTTATCGGTAATGATGGCATATTGCATTGCTGATGCGCAAGAGCATTTTCGTTCTGAAGCAACATTTCCTACGGCAATCTTGATGATAGTCTTGGCACATGTTACGTTCTGCCTGATAATTGCCAGAATGGCGTCCACAGAAACGTCGTCATGTGAGTCATGCCAGCAATCGTAATCGGTGGCAAGAGCAATAACACCATAACAGATTTCAGCCTCTCTGGCCAGTTTTGCCTCCGGGATATTGGTCATACCGATGACTGAAACACCAAAAGTGCGGTACATGTCAGATTCCGCACGTGTAGAAAAAGCCGGACCCTCCATGCAGATGTATGTCCCGCCACGATGGACGGTGGCACCGGCCTGTATTGCAGCAGCATGAATGGTGTTGCCCAGCTCGGTACAGACCGGATCGGCAAATTGCACGTGCGCAACAATACCATTGCCAAAGAACGTATTACACCGGCTTCCATTCGTCCGATCGATGAACTGGTCCGGAACAACAATATGGCCTGGAGCGATCTCCTCTTTCATGCTGCCTACGGCAGATACCGAAATGAGATGTGTAACCCCGAGCTTTTTCATACCATAAATATTTGCCCTGTAGTTGACTTCCGAGGGTAACAGCCGATGACCTCTGCCATGACGTGGCAGGAACACCATCCTAACTCCGTCCAGTACACCAGTTATAAACTCGTCTGACGGCAAGCCAAAAGGTGTTTCCATAGCGACGCTTTTTATTCCGGCCAATTCTTCCAACTCGTAGAGGCCACTACCTCCGATTACACCGATAACAGGTTCAGTCATCTTTCCTCCCATATTGCTTGAACGCTTCAATGCTTCTCCCCTTTAGCCATGCTGCGAATCAGGACCGGTCTTCTCTGGCAGCATCTCCAACTTTCCCCGTAATTGCCCGCAGGCAGCCGATATATCGACCCCTCTGCTGGAGCGGGTGATTACGGTAATGTTTTTATCCAGCAGATAGCTGTGAAATCGGTCAATAGATTCCTGTCCAGGGCTTTTGAAAGAACTCCCTTCATATTCGTTGAACGGGATGAGGTTTACCTTGGACGGGATTCCGTGGATGAGCTTTACAAACCTTTTCGCATCATCCAGAGAGTCGTTGACATCCTTTATGAGAACATATTCAAAGGTGATCATCCGGCGTGACGGCAAAGGAAACTTCTTGCAGGCTTCAATAAGTTCCGGAAGTGGATATTTCCTGTTGATCGGCATAAGCTGGTCGCGCTGGGCATTTGTCGTTGCATTGAGGGATACAGCCAGATTAACGATAACAGCCTGCCCCAGCAAGGCCATTTCAGGCAGCAGCCCTGAAGTCGATACCGTCACCCTGCGGTTGGAAAACTGCAAACCATCAGAGCTGATAAGAATCTTTATCGCCCTTATGACATTGTCCAGATTCGCGAGAGGCTCGCCCATCCCCATAAATACAATATTTCGGATATCCGCAGACCGTTTCACGGCACACACCTGATTGACGATTTCAGCACAGGTCATGTTTCGCTGCAGCTTAAAGCTGCCGGTGAGACAAAACCGGCACCCCATGGCACAGCCAACCTGACTGGAAACGCAAAGGGTATTGCGCCCTTCATCAGGAATCAGGACTGATTCAATTGCTGAACCATCGGCTAATCTGAAAAGATATTTTCTCGTACCATCGACAGACACTTCTTCGACCTCAGGAGCAAGGGTACTTATCCAGGCCCGTGCGGCAAGCTCTTCGCGGAAATCCTTGGAAAGATTGGTCATCTCTTCGAAATGGTTGACATCCTTCTGATATATCCACTTGAATATCTGCTTGGCGCGATAGGTTTCCTTTCCAAGCCCCTGAAGAAAAAGCTCCAGTTCTTCAATAGTAAAATTCTTGATGTCCACTTTTAAATTACTCATAGTTTGGATATAAAAAAGCCCTTCGCAGGAAGGGCTGATTTTCTGTCTCTTTTCGATTTAAATCAGTTCCAGTTGGCTGAAAAAATAAGGTATCTCATAAGCCGCCGACTCAGGAGAATCGGAACCATGAACACTATTCTCTTCGATACCCAGACCGAACTCCTTCCGAATGGTGCCACTGTCTGCATTGGCAGGATTCGTGGCTCCCATGAGCGTGCGCCATGCCTGGATAGCATTCTCCTTCTCCAAGACCATGACGAGTACAGACCCTCTTGACATATAGCTACAAAGATCGCCAAAGAAGGGGCGCTCCTTGTGGACATAGTAGAAACCTTCCGCTTCATTTTTCGTAAGGCGGATTTTTTTCATTCCCACAACAACAAAACCGGCCGATTCGATTTTATCGATGATCTTTCCGGCGATATTCCTTTCTACTGCATCGGGCTTGATGATTGCAAAAGTTCTTTCCACTATTTCCTCCAACCGCCGCATTTATCTGTAATCAAACGTTTTTTGTAGCATTCAGAACAACCCTTGTCAAGCTGATTTACGCAAAAAAAGCCTACAGAAAATTCTGTAGGCTTTTCAACCTGTAAAACGGCAGGTTACTTGCCAATTACTTCTTCTCAGCAGGTGCAGGTGCGGGTGCAGGTGCAGGTGCCTTAGCAGAAGACATCGGAGCCTGAGCAGGAGCTGCTGCTTCGGGTGCAGGTGTTGCAACAGGAGCTTCTTCCTTCTTCTTACAACCAGCGGCGAAAGCCAGAGCAATAATGAGGCACAAAACTAATGAGAGCAGTTTTTTCATTGACGGTATCACCTCTTTTCTTTTTTGATTACCAAATTCGCGCAAAGCGCGTGGTTTTTAGCAGCAAACAAATCGCGAATATACTAGCTTTAATCGAAATGTCAAGATTTTTTTAACCATCTTTATTGATTTTTCAATCGATATTCAAAGGCATGAAACCTGGCAAGCATACAGCATTTACAACTATGTTAAAGATTTCCGTATAGTTATGACTGTTAAAAATCGCTCATTACATGCTCCCTGCAAAATTAATCTTCTCAAAGAACACCACCCATATAGCGGTTTAATCATTATAATCAAAACTGTCTGATAACATTTTTATGAATGCAAGCTCCTCTATCATCAACTACGACAACTCAAATAGCAGCACTACCGGTTACAAGGCAATACACACAAAAAACATCTTTATGTCCTTGACATCACATAACTAATGGTATTTATATAGTAAGCAATATTACTAACAGGGGGACAACGTGAAAAGCCACCTATCAACTACCGAACAAAATCTGCTACTTAAAATTGCCAGAGAGTCCATAATCAACTATGTAAGCAAAGGCAGCAAAACCCCGATTGAAGAATGCTGCGAGAGTCTTCTGGCAAAACAGGGTTGCTTTGTGACGATTAAGCATAAGGGAAGACTCCGTGGATGCCTTGGTCAATTTACATCAGATAAACCGTTATGTCAACTTATTCAGGAGATGGCCATTGCTGCAGCCACACGCGACCCGAGATTTTACCCGATGGAAAATGAGGATCTGCAGAATTTTGAGTTGGAAATTTCCGTTCTGTCACCTCTGCAAAAAATTGAATCCATCGAAGAGATTGAAGTTGGGAAGCACGGTTTATACATAGAAAAAAATTTTTATCGCGGCGTACTGCTCCCTCAGGTCGCAGTTGAGTATGCTTGGGACAAGGATACCTTCCTGGCTCAAACCTGCCTGAAGGCGGGTTTGGACAAAGACGCCTGGAAGGAAGATGCCGATATCTTCATTTTCACTGCTCAGGTGTTTGGGGATTAGCCCCTCCCCTTGAAGGCTGACCATTACCCATAAGCTGGGTACCTGAATGGAGGAAACTTATTTTCTTTCTTAACGCAAAGACGCAAAGGTGCAAAGTCGCAAAGAAAACCTTACAATCGGTTTTTGATTCGGGTTACTGGAAATCATCTTTTTGTTTGTTTTTCTTTGCGTCTTTGCGTTAAAGTTTCGGCTTTGACAGATCCCCTCTTTGTGTTCGGAAAAAAGATATGGGACATGCTCAACCCTGAGGGAGAGGGGCTAGGAAACTAATCAGGGTTTACCCTGCCTGTCCTTAATTGCTTCCGCGGCAAACTGTTCCAGCATATCGGTGGTAATCGATTTGGGGCGCTCAAGGGGATATCCCAGGGCGCGGTCCCATATAATATTGGCAAGAACGCCAATGGAACGCCCCACACCGAAAAGAACCGTATAAAAGTCATATTCGGTGACCCCGAAGTGCCAGTGAACCACGCCTGACTGGGCATCGAGATTCGGCCAGGGATTTCTTGCGTGGCCATGCTCCCTCAGAATATCGGGAGCCACTTTGTAGATCATCTTGACAACCCTGAACAATTCATCGTCTGGCAGGTACTTCTCACAGAATTTCATGAGAGCAGTGAAGCGCGGGTCGGTTTTGCGAAGAACGGCATGGCCGTAACCTGGAATCACCCGTCCGCTTTTCAGGGTTTCCCACAGGAATTTTCTGAGTTCCTCTTCCGTAGGAACTTTACCGCCCGACTCGTGCAAGACACTCTGTATCCAGCGGAGAACCTCCTGGTTTGCCAGACCGTGCAAGGGACCGGCGAGGCCGTTTATTCCCGAGGAAAGGCTGTAATATGCATCAGATAACGCCGAAGCTACCAGATGAGTGGCGTGAGATGAAACATTGCCGGACTCATGGTCAGAATGGAGAATGAAAGTCATCCGGGCCGTGTCGTCGTAAGGTCTGGCAATTCCCATCATATGTGCAAAGTTAGCCCCCATGTCGAGATATTTACCTGGAGCGATGATTGTGTCGGAACGGTATTTCATCCGGTAAATATAGGCGGCGATACCGGGGAGCCTGGCAATGATATTTGTGCAGTCTTCAAACATGGGATCCCAGTAATCGAACCTCGTCATCCCTTCGGAATACTTTCTGGCAAAGATCGATTCGCGCTGCATTGCCAGGATGGCGGCAGATAACATGGTCATGGGATGGGTATCCCTGGGCATCGCTCTCAGGACTTCAAATACGTAATGGGGAATCTGGGAACGGGAACTGAAATCCTCCACAACAGCAAGGGTTTCAACCATTGACGGAATTTCTCCGGTCAGGAGAAAATACCAGAAACCCTCCACGTACGGATATTCACAACCGGGAACATGGGGCAGGTCGGCGAAAGTCTCGTCCACCGTCTTCCCTCGGAAACGAATGCCTTCAATCGGGTCAAGATAGGAAATGTCGGTAACAAGGCATTTGACATTACGAATTCCACCGATACACTGGCCGATGGTTACCCTGTCAATCACAACATCCTTATGTTCTTTGATCAGTCGGGCCGTCCTTGAACGGTGCGACTGGATTTTTTCAAACAGCTTCTCTTTGAGGGTCATCAGCCGGGGAATCTCCTTTAGTCAATTATATTGTCTGCTGTTTTCATGTTTATGGATTCCGGTTTTCGCCAGAATAATATAGTTGCACAGAAAGGCAGATATTCATCTACAACCTGCAGAAACCGCATAAAGCATCACGGCCTCTTTTTCCCATCTGGAGCTACCGGATGCAAACCGGGAGCCCGTCGGACTCCTAGAGAATCATGAGTTCCTCACTGGAAAAGGTTAACTGCTCAAGACCTGTTTCAGCCAGGTAAAAGGTATTTTCTATTCCGATGGCCCCGATATCCGGAAAGACCAGCTTCGGTTCAAAAGCAAAAACCATCCCCGGCTCCAGGGTCATCCCGGAGAACCCCCTGGCAAGAAAAGGATACTCATCAATCTCGATACCGACCCCATGGCCTATAAATGAAACCTGTGAGCCTTTATATCCCATGAAATAATCCGCATGGCCGCGCTCGACAGCCACAGACAGACAGGCATCGTAGATGTCACCCCAAACCACTCCCGGCTTTGCCAACGCCTTCATCATCTCCTGAACTGCCAGCATATCGTCATAACCAGTCCGCAGCCGTTCGGAAATCCCTCCTACGGCAAATATCCGGGTCTGGTCAACAAGGTAGCCGTCTGAGCTCCCGGCAAAATCAATAATAACCGGTTCATTTCGACCAATCTGTTTGTTGCCTGCCCCCTGACCGAAGGAAGAGCTTGTCCCTTTCCCACCGAACGGCGTGTCAGTATAGGCGGGGACTGCGCTGTCCACACCGGAAAAGGTGTGCCCGAACAGCATTTCTCCGTTGAAAACTCGCATCCTGATATGCCCAAGATGACCCTCCCGCCGGGCAACGTACTCCAGTTCAGCAGCGAGTTCCAGATCAGTAATTCCATCACGGATGACAGCACAGGCACGTCGATAGACAGTGTCCACCTGCCGGGCCGCACATTTCATAATTTCGATTTCATAGGGGGATTTTATCATCCTGACCTTGCGAATGAGGGGTGTAGCATCGATGAATTCCGCGTCGGGATAGACCTTTTTATATCGTTCGAAAAGATTTACCGGAAGGACATCAAGCTCCATCCCGACCCGTTTCGGTTCATCGTAGCCATATCCGGAGAGAATTCCGGGCAGCTCCCGCATTGAGACAAAGGAGACGATTTCAGTCAGGGGCGATTCTGCTCCGGCACGCTGGAAATCCCTGCGAACCATGTAAATGGGATTGCCCGAAATGGGAATATAGAGGTTCCCGGACTGGATTGTTCCCGTAAAGTAGAAGAGATCGGCGTTCTGCAGGATAATCACGGCATCCAGCCCCTCTGCAGCCATCAGTTCCTGAAGTGCGCTGCACCGGGCATCCAGTTCGGTCTTTGGTGTAATCCGCATTATGAGTTTATCCCCCTCGGAAAGACGGCACAAGACGCAGGGGCAGATCTGTTGATCACCCGGGCCGGGCTGATGCGAGACTATCCCCTGCGTCGAGTTTATTTTGTCATTTCTAAAATCGCAGTACTCACTAAAGTTAACTAGTTTCCATCCGGAAACTCCGGATGAGAAACTATTGGTTTCCAATTCGGAAACGAACGACTGCACACTACTCCTTACCAACCTCATCCTCCAGCTGCAATTCCCGGATCGCCATCTCGCGCAACTTGAATTTTTGAATCTTGCCGGATGCGGTCATGGGGTAGGAATCTACAAACTTCACATACTTGGGGTTCTTATAGTTGGCAATCTTACCCCGACAGAAATCCCTGACCTCATCCGCAGTCATCTCCACACCTTTTTTCAGGACAATGGCAGCCATGACCTGCTCGCCATACTTGCGGTCGGGAACGCCGTACACCTGGACGTCGGAGATTTTCGGGTGAGTGTAGAGAAACTCTTCGATTTCCCGGGGGTAGATATTTTCCCCCCCCCGGATAATCATGTTTTTTATGCGCCCTGTGATCTTGCAATAGCCGTTTTCGTCCATAACCGCCAGATCGCCGGTACGCAGCCAGCCATCTTTATCTATAACCTTGGCGGTTTCTTCGGGCATCTTATAATAGCCCTTCATCACAAGGTAGCCCCGGCCGCAGAGTTCACCTTGTTTGCCGGGAGGCAGAATGGCCCCGGTCTCAATATCAACAATCTTGACTTCAACATCCGGGAGAGCCCTGCCCACCGTGCTTACCCGCAATTCAACAGGATCCTCCGTTCTTGTCTGGGTAATGACCGGAGAGGCTTCCGTCTGACCATAGGCAATAGTTATTTCCGACATGTTCATTTCTCTGACAACCCGCTTCATCACCTCCGTCGGGCAGGGAGAACCTGCCATAATGCCGGTTCTCAGGCTGGACAGGTCAAATTTGTCGAAGTCGGGATGTTCGAGTTCAGCTATAAACATGGTCGGTACGCCATGAACCGCTGTACATCGCTCCTTTTCCAGAGCCTGCAGTACCTTGAGCGGATCAAAGGTTTCGATCGGCACCATGGCAGTCCCATGGGTTACACAGGCCATAACACCAAGTACACATCCAAAACAGTGAAAGAACGGGACAGGGATACAAAGACGGTCATTTTCGGCAAACTTCATGCATTCGCCGATATTGAAGCCATTATTTATCACGTTAAAATGGGTCAGCATTACCCCCTTGGGGAACCCGGTGGTTCCCGAGGTATACTGCATGTTGATCACCTCATCCGGGGTAAGGCCTTGCTCCACGTCGGCAAGTTCGCTGTCGGACACTTCGGTTCCCATTTTCGCAAGCACGGAAAAATTAAACATACCTAGGGGTGTACCCTCCCCAATGAAGACCACATTCCTGAGACAGGGAAGTTTTTTGCTCAGCAGCATGCCCGGAGCGGCATCCCTTAACTCGGAGGCAACTGAATAGAGCGTCTCCGGATAATCGGTATCCTTGAAGGACTTGACCAGGAACAGCGTGCTGGAATCGGACTGCTCGAGGATATATTCCAGTTCAGCCGATTTATAGCTGGTATTGATGGTCACGAGGACAGCGCCGATCTTTGCCGTAGCAAACTGCAGGATTACCCACTCAGGGACATTATTGGCCCATATGGAAACGTGGTCTCCTTTCTTGACACCCATGCGCAGAAGACCCTTGGCAACACTCCGACAAACTTCATTAAATTCCCGATAAGTATAGCTCACGCCCCGCTCCACTGAAACGAGAGCATCATTGTCGGGAAAACGACCTGACATATGATCCAGTAAACCACCGACGGTAAATTCAAGCTGCCGTGACATAAACGAACCTCCCAAAGCTTTCTCGATAGCAATAACAATTTTAACTTGTTGATTTAACAGAATTTTTATCAATTAGCACAGCATGGGGGACAAGTCAAGAATTTAAAACATGGTTTTGCTTGTCACACAAAAGGTCTGAGTTGTGACAGCAACGCATAAATCTGCGGTTGCACGGCGTGAAAAACCTGAGAAATGAAGCGGAGACAGAAGTATTGTGAAGCAGCCAAGGATACTGACAGTAATAATGCAGCGGAACTTTTCGTAAAACAGTCGAGAACTAAATTTTTTTGGTATAATGATTTGTTTCACCTGTGTTACATTTCGGATTAAACGCATTCTGTGAAGAAGACCTGGGGCTGCTTTCAAAGCAATTTCCCTGTTTTTACAGCTAAATCCGAACTGCAGCCTGAATGCCCTTTTTTTGTGCATTTGGTTATCATGTACGTCTTTATAACACCTTTGACAGGCATTCACATTTTTATCCACAAGGCTTTCCACAGTTTTTGTGGAATAATTTAAAACACATCGATTTTATTGGATTTTAAGTAACTACTCAGGTTGATAGACTGAAGGCTGAAGACTGTAAGGGTAAAACCATGCATGATCACCAAACTCAAGGTATTTGAACTGGGAGACAAAGTTGCGAAATTATTTCATCGAATAACCTTCAGCCTTCAGCCTCAACACCTGAGTAGTTACGATTTTAACTCAATTGAAACACGTTTGTAATATTACATGTGTACTATTGGCCGGAAATTGAGGGTCATATTATGAAAACTATACTTGTCATTGAAGATGAAAAAGACCTGGCGGAGCTGATTTCTTTTAACCTGGAGAAAGAAGGATACCGGGTAATAACAGCCCTGGATGGCACTTCGGGTCTGGAATCAGCGCGCAGTCATGCCCCCGACCTGATTATTCTGGATTTGATGTTACCCGGAATCAACGGAATCGAAATCTGCAAAATCCTGAAAATAAATGAAAAAACGGCGCGGATTCCGATTGTCATGCTGACGGCAAAGGGGGAAGAAATCGATCGGGTGGTCGGCTTTGAGGTCGGAGCAGACGACTACATGGTCAAACCCTTCTCCAACAGGGAACTCACGCTCCGGATAAAAGCCGTTCTCAGGCGTGCGGAACCAGCCCCGCATCCCGAAAAAATACTCAGGATCGGGCGAATTACCATCGATCCCGCACGACACCTGGTTGCTGTCGAAGGGGAAGAAATAGTACTGACCACCACCGAGTTCAAGCTACTGGTCAACCTTGCGGAACGGCCGGGGAGATTGCAAAGCCGCGATGTCCTCCTGAAAAACGTCTGGGGCTACAATTATATCGGTGACACACGAACAGTTGATACCCATATCACCAGACTGCGCACAAAACTCGGCAAGGCAGGCGATTTAATCAAAACCATCAGGGGTTTCGGCTACAAAATGGAGGAGTAATGAAATTCGGAATCCGCTGGAAATTGATGGCATCATACCTGGTATTGGTTATCGTAATTGCAGGAGTGTTCTATGGCTACATGAGCAACACCCTCGAAAAAAATCTGATCGATGGGATTACGGATAATCTTTTCAACGAGGCCAGGCTGGCCAGGCTCATGGCCACCAAGGAAGTCACAGCTCTGCATAAAGACGCACCGGCCATGGCCTATAGTATCGGCAAGGACATTAAAGCACGGGTTACCATCATCGCCCGGGACGGACTGGTTGTGGGCGACTCCGAACTCACCGGTAGCGAAATCCGCGGAATGGAAAATCATGCCGACCGTCCCGAGTTTATCGGGGCGCTAAAAAGCGGGGCAGGACATTCCATCCGTTATTCGGCAACACTCCATACGCAAATGTTATACGTCGCGTTGCCGTTTACTACGAAAAACCTCGAGACGGGTGTCGTACGTCTGGCCTTGCCGCTCTCCCAGGTGCAGAATGCCATGACGGGCATGCATACCGTACTGGGTGCAGCGGTGGCACTGGCGTTTATCTGTTCTCTCCTGCTCAGCTATATACTCTCGAACCTTACCACCCGTCCCCTCAGACTCATTGCCGCAAACGCCGCCCTGATCGGAAAGGGGGTTTTCAGCTCCCGCATCCCGGTAACAGGCCGGGACGAGGTTAGTGAACTTGCCTTGGTGATGAACGATATGGCTGCCAGAATAGAAGCCCAGCTGGATCGTATTTCCGCCGAGAGGAACAGGCTCGATACGATTCTGAGCGGTATGGGTGAAGGAGTGCTGGTAACCGACAATAATGGAACGATAACCCTGGTCAACCCTTCGTTCCGCTCCTTTTTTTCCCTTGGGGATACACCGGAGGGAGAATCTCTCATCGAAATCACCAGGCATCCGGACCTCATTGCAGCGATGAAGAAGGTTTTAGCGACTCGCGAAGAGATTCTCGAAGAGATAACCCTGCAGTTACCGGCAGACAAAAAGGTGACTATCCTTACCCATTGGGTTCCTCTGCTCAAAGAAGGAGAAATGCTTGGGGTGGTGGCCGTCTTTCATGACATTAGCGATATAAAACGACTGGAACAAGTCCGCAAGGATTTTGTGGCTAACGTATCCCATGAGTTAAGGACACCTGTCGCAGTAATCAAAGGGTATGCCGAGACATTGACCAGTGACGGGCAGGCGATGGATCCGGAA
>Ga0187878_1003990_pt1 | contig 11674 bp, 20 predicted proteins | sample June2016WEW_17_1_FD_132979 | JGI IMG/M metagenome (GOLD analysis project Ga0187878, IMG submission 132979) | Peatland microbial communities from SPRUCE experiment site at the Marcell Experimental Forest, Minnesota, USA - June2016WEW_17_150 | ecosystem: Environmental > Terrestrial > Soil >...
CTGAGCGGGGCCTGCTCGATTCCGGCTTGATCCGCAAGGGTACGTTTGGCTTTATGGCGTCCAACTCCCGAGTCGTCAATCGTTGTTTTTGCGGTGCGCTCCAATACACCTACTACCTGGTGCAGATTGCCGACAGCGACATCAATTGCATCGTTCCGATTGAGGCCGATCCGGTCGCCATGTTCAACCAAAACGAGCGATTTGGACAAATAATCTGGGGATCGATGGTGGTGGCGGTGCTGCCCCTGGACAGCCGGTACAAGTTTCGGACGCTCTGCAAAGTCACCGAGCACGTCGAGGCGGCGGTGGACTCTCTTGTACGCATCGAACGCAGGGGATAAAATACTTGCGTTCTGCCCATTACTTTTTTAAGGAGCTTTTTATGTTTCGAGACGATGCTGCGAATGTGGTTTACATTACCCGTGCTCTCGACCGTTATCCCGATGTTTCATCGGCGATGGCGAAGTCCCTGATCGATCATGGGATTACCGTGAAGCGAATTGAGGGCACCGGCAATGTCTGGTGTCGAGACTACATGCCGACCCAGGTGGATTTGAACAATTTCGTCAAGTTCAACTACAAGGGCTACGGCGACCCCGAGGCAGTCAAGAGCGGGTTGGCCTACAACGATTACCCGCAACTCGTTGTACCGGATGAATGCTGGAACTTCCTGCCCGGCCTGACCGTCTCGCCGATCATCCTGGACGTGGGCAACGTGTCTCGCCGTAACGGCAAGGCGATCATCACGGAAATCATCTTCAAGCACAATCCGCAATACCAGCCCAAGCGTCTGTTGCAAAAGCTGGAAGGGCTATTGGAGGCAGAAATCGTGTTGATTCCCGTCGAGCCGGGCGACGACCTCGGTCACGCGGACGGCATCTGCAAGTGGATCGACGACGAAACGGTGTGCATCAATGACACTAGCGTCATGCAAGACCCGGATTATGATGAGTACACCGAGCGGCTGAAATTGGCCTTTGGCATCCACGGAATCGAGTGCGTTCCGTTCGCCTACGCCTACAACGTCAGGCCCACGATGACCGAAGAAGAGTTCCGGGCGAAGTATCCCGAAGCCGACGATTTTAACCCCGGATTTGGGTACTATGTCAACTTCCTGCAAGTCAAGGATTTGATCCTGTTGCCGGTGTTCGGCATCGGCCAAGACGATTGGGCCTTGAAGTGCATCGCCAAATACTACCCCGGCGTCAAGTGCGTTCCAATCGATTGTGCCGACCTGTCGATGGAGGGGGGTTTAGTAAACTGCACGTCCATGAACTACATGGAATAGCGGACAATCACCAGCAGCCCGTCAATTTTGGCGGGTTGCTGGTTTTCTTCTGGATGCTGTTCTACGACGAGGAGCAATAATGGCTGCATGTCGGATTCGATTGCCTTCGGGGCCGGAATTGAACCTGGAAATCATCCACCACGAGCACGGCAACGACCGCTGGATGGCCAGTTTAACGCTGACCACTTCTTTTCAGGCCCTAGACATCGAAACCGCCGAGGAAATGGCCCTGGATGCAATGGGCATGGTCCTGGAACACGCCCTGCACGATCTCAAGGGTCTGGCTGACAAAATCTAAAAATATTTTCAGAATTCTCTTGACAGGATTTTTCTTTCTGCTCTAATCTGGGAATTCACAACCGCTAACGGACACCGCTAACATGGTCCACTCGAATCTACCCCCGCGTCCACTCGCTCTAAATGCCTGTCTTAGCGGTCGGGCTGGGTGGCCGGGGGCCTAACATGGAGGAGTTTTATGATTTTACGTTGGCTGACATTTCTGTTTATTCTCAGTTGGAAAGACAAAAAGTTTTGTCTGAAACATCGGTGGACACTATCCAACAACCGTCTAAATGTCATTCGCTTTGGGCCGCAGGTTGGCTTGCGTGAATACATTCGCGTTAGGCGAGAATGGGAAGAGACGGGCATGATTCGTGGTGAGAAATCGGATATGCCACCGGAATTGTCGGGCGTAACACCTTTTAGTCATTGGCCGTGGGTTCGATAACTGCAATTTTGAAAGGATACTGTAATGTTGGTTTTATCTCGAAAAAAGAATGAAGCCATCGTCATTGGGCACGAAATCACTGTAACAGTCGTCGAAATTCGCGGCGATAAGGTTCGTCTTGCATTTCAGGCAAATCCGAATATAATCATAGACAGAAAGGAAGTCTATGATGCAAAAAATAAGAAAACCGTCGCATAATTACATTGACCTAACTGGCTTTCGTTTTGAAAGACTTCGAGTAGTTTGTCGAGTTGTGGACTCGAATCGAAAAAATAAGAAGCCTAGATGGAAGTGCGTCTGCGATTGCGGAAAAACAATTGAAACTCAAGGCGACCAACTCAGAAGAGGGCTGACAAGAAGTTGTGGATGTTTGATGATAGAAAAAACCAAACAAGCAAATACAAGGCATGGAAAAAAGAAAACTCGCGTATATCGGATTTGGTCCGGCATGATGACTCGATGTTATAACCGAAAGGCAAAGGATTACGGACGTTATGGTGGCCGCGGTATTGTTGTTTGTGAACGATGGAAAAACTTTTCATTGTTTTATTATGATATGGGTGAACCACCCACCGATCTGCATCAGATAGAACGTAAAAACAACTTAAAAGGCTATGAGTTAAACAATTGCGTTTGGGCAACGGCAACCGATCAAGCAAGAAACCGGCGATCAAATACTGTATTGAAATGGCAAGGAAAAGTTCAGTGCATAGCTGCGTGGGAACAAGAATTGGGGATTATAAAAGGAAGAATATCAAAAAGGCTAAATGCTGGATGGTCACTGGCCAGAGCAATGACAACACCTACAAGCAAGCGGGCAAAATAAACCCCAAAAGGAAACCACGCCATGAAGCCAAAATGGAAAACCATCGAGCCTGAGAAGGTTATTCCATCCCCGCCGCCAAAAGAGTTAAAGCTGGCACACGGGATAATCGACTTGCGGAATAACTTGGTTTTTATCAACTATGCCGGAAAGTCCGGCACTTGCTTGGGCAGCATTCCCCGTCCAAAAGAAGACCGCAGCGAGTCCGCCGCCCTCATGGCTTGTCGGGACGCGATGTTCGCCCTGGCGAAAGACATTCAGGAGTTTCTATCTGACCCCCAAATCGAAGGAGAATGAACATGGACATTCGTTTCAAAGGCAAAAATCCGCCGACCGTCAAGTTCACCAAAACCGATCAATCGGCCGCCGACTTGGTGATTTTCAATCTGGCCGAGTACGGCAAGCACATGGCCGAACCCGAGATTGACGTTCTTTCCGAAAACTTGCGGAAAGCCTGCGTCGAGATCGGGATGCTCGAATCGGAAGATGCGCCAAAGGAGGGCGAGAAGTGAAGATCATCAAGAACACGCTGAAAGCCGTCTTTGACCGCTGGGAAGACCCTGGCGATTATCCTAACGCCGTTGCCAGTGGGCCGCTGCCTCCCGGCCCGTGGCAAGTTGTCGAGATCGAGGGCGAAGTCGTTTTGAAGCTCAAACGCAAGGAAATGAAGACGGTTTTCTCGGTTGGCTTCAAGGAATTTTTGGAAGAGACAGACGGAATTGACCTTCCTGAAGGTGTTTTATCCGTCGAATGGCAGTTAGATTCGGTCGTATTTTCCGAGCAGGAGGTGACCATTTCCTGCGAAGAGTGCGAGCCTGACCCAGAATACCGCGGCCCTGAGCCGCCCGACCATGAGGATTACTGAAATGAAGAGACATGATGGTACATGCAGTCAATGGTTGACCGACAACGGTCGGGTGCTATTAAGGTTAAACCGACTGGCTGAACCAGACCAGACATTCTCGGTCGCCCCGGCTTTTGCCAGCCTAGATGAATTGAGACAACTCGGCGAAGCGATCAAAGAGGCGCTTATAATGATCGAGGAGGAACCAAAGTATGCGTGATGAAAACAGCCTAGTTGTCCCGCCGGAAACGGGACTTCAACCAGTTGACCCCACGCCCCTTGCCCTCATAGCGAAGATGCTCGATTCGGGGAAGCTCACCACCGAATCCGTGGCCGTTGCCAAGGAGCTTGTCGCTCTCCGGGAGCACATGGAAGATCGGCAGGCCGAAAAGGATTTCGCGGAGGCGTTTTCCTTGTTGCAATCAGAGCTTGGTTCTTTCCAGGCTACGAAGGCAGTGCCTGATCGGAATGGACACACCCGGTACATGTATCTCCCCTACGAGGAGATCATGGTGGTAGTCAAGCCGCTTTTACAGCGGTTTGGGTTCTCGGTCAGCTTTTCGACCGAGATCAAGGATTCTCGCATTGTTCAGACCTGCACTTTGCAGCATCAGGCGGGCTATCATCGGGACTACACGGCGTTCGTGCGGATCGGCAGCGGGCCGCCGGGTTGTACCGAGTCTCAGGCCGACGGCGCCGCGATGACCTACGCCAAGCGGTATGCCCTGTGCAACGCCCTCAATATCACAGTCGAGCACGATACCGATGCCCGGCAGGAGGGTACGCCGATCACGCAAGTGCAGGCCGAAACCCTGATGCAAATGGTTCACGATGCCCGCGCCGACGAAATGGCGTTTCTACGGTATGCCGGTTCAACGACCTATGAGGGGATCGGATCGAAGCGGTATGACGAGCTTTTCGCCATGCTCAAGAGAAAGATGGGGACAAAACAATGAAAACCTTCAACATGCCCCAGGGCAGCAAGGAATGGGAAAGCATTCGCCGCGGCGTTGTAACGGCGTCTGAGATTGATGCCCTCATTACTCCCGAATGGAAGCCGAGGACCGGCGAGGGCGTGAAAACCTACCTTTACAACAAGATCGCCGAAAAGCTGATGGCGCCCGACACTGAGGACGAGGATGTCAACACCACGCCCTCCTGGGCGGCGGATCAAGGCAAGATTCTCGAAAACACGGCCATTCCCTGGTTCGAGTTTGAGACCGACTTGAAGGTCGAGCGGGTCGGCTTCTGTCTGTCCGACGATGGCCGCATTGGCTGCTCACCGGATGGGCTTGTGGGCGACGATGCCGGCCTTGAGACCAAGTGCCCTCAGCCGCACTACCAAGTCCGCTATCTGCTTGGTCAGGCGGTTCCAAAGCAATACCTTGGCCAAGTCCATATGTCGATGCTGGTCACTGGCCGGCCGTGCTGGTGGTTCGTGTCATACTCGCAAAACATGCCGAAGTTGATCGTCAAGGTGGAGCGAGACGAAGCGATTCAAGAGAAGCTGCGCGACGTGATCGATGCGTTTCTCGGCGACTTCGACCGGGAGTTTGAAAAAGTACGAGAGTTTGGGCAGATATTGGTGGTCAAGTGATCGAAGAGGTGGCCAGACTTTTGGAGGGAAAATGATGGCATTTATAATCGCCGAATATTGCAGCGCCAACTTTTACATGGGCTGGTGGCTTTATGAGCGAGATACCAATGATGGCAATAGAAATTCTGACGGTGAATGGGGTTGGCTCCGTGAAAGCTATTCTTTTAGCCAGCAAGCAAAAGTCAGAAAATTGTGTGTTTCTATGGGCAATTCACCGCCGGAACTTAAAGAGCATTCCCAAGCTCTAGCCGAATGGTTTGCCAAACAATTTCCAAATGGGCTGGAAGTCGAGCGATTGGAATATGGCGAATATCGCTTGCTATCGATTCCCAAATCCCGACCGAAGCAGCACCGGCACTCGATTAGAACGATTCGCGGCGCGGAACAAGCGGACAGAATGCGAAGAAAAAAGAGACTGGCCAGTACCAAATCCCGTTGATGCTTTACCGCTGGATCGCGGAGTGGTATCGGCTGGTGAAAATCGCCGAAAGGCTTAACCCGGAGTGAAATAATGCTCGAAAGTTATTCGATAACCACCGATCACTGCGATTCCTGCAAACCTATCCAGCGACCCGATCAGCATTTGCGGGATCGAATCGCCGAACTCGAAAAGGCCCTGGCCAAGGCGGAAAAAGAGATTTCATGCGGAATTGCTTTTGCTTACAACATGCTTCCCACCCGTAAAGGTCCAACGTGTAATTCTTTAGATGAACAACTGGAATTAGTAAATCAGTGGATTCTCAAGGCGGAATCCCAGAAGCCGAGCAAAGAACGGCCTGCGTCCCATGTGCATGTAGAGTGGAAAAACAAAACGGGCTGGAATAGTTGTGGTGAATACTTGGTTTCAATCATTAAAAATCTATCCGGCTATGCCTACCAAATACGAGGGAAAACAGTGGCGTCAATAGAACTCGCCAAGGAAGGAGCCGAGGAAGCATTGGAAAAGATCAAGCAGTTTGCCATTCGAGCCGCTGTGGGAGAGGAGGCGAAGCATGACTGATTGGATACGAGTGCCAGAAGTTAAAAATGCGATTGAGTTAATTCGTAAATTTGGCCGAGGAGGCGATGAGGGATTGATTGTGGTTGACGCTCTCGAAGCATCCGAACGCGAGAACGCCGAGTTGCGGGAGGAAATTGAACAACTGAAATCAGCACGGGACAAGATGAAAGAACTCAACGACAGAATCACGGCATTCAACAACGCAGACATTCCAAAATGAACTGTCGCCGCGAGCGGTGAAGGAGGAAAAAAGCGAAAGCAGGAGATTTTTCTAAATCCTGCATGGCACGGGGTTGACATATCTTGGATGGTGTGTAAATTGGTGGCAGATAAATTCTGAACCAATGAGTCTCATTATGAAACTTGCGTCAATACCCCCTGGACAGACGGCTACAACCGCGAGGTTGCTGCGCGCATTCTCATTGATGCGTATCTAGTCTGTCTGGGGGGTGTTTTTGCACGGAGGCCGAAACATGGCCCAGAAGTATCGAAAGGTTGACCCGCGAATATGGGGGGATGAAAAGTTTGTCCTATTGTCATCCGAAGAACGACTGGTTGCGTTGTACTGCTTGACGTGTTCCCAGGTGAACCGAATCGGCCTTTTTAAGTTCAGCCTGGCGCTTGCTGCCGAGGAATCTGAAACGTTACCGGCAACGTTCCGTAAACGTTTCGACAACGTTTGCCATAGGTTTGGGTGGGGTTTCCATGAGCCAACAAAAACACTCTACTTCCCCACCTGGTGGAAGTATAACCGTCCCGACAATCCAAACATGCTAAAAGCGTATTTGGCCGATCTGCATGATGTTCCCACAAGTCCTTTGATAGCAACGTTTTGCGCTAATGATATTTACCTTCCTGAAACGTTTGCTCATATTTTACGAAACGTTACCCAAACGTTACCCCAAACGTTACCCCCCCAGGAACAGGAACAGGAACAGGAACAGGAACAGGAACAGGAACAGATAAGGGCGGGCAAGCCGCCATGTGGTTTTATTATCCCCTCTTTAGAAGAAATCCAAGAATACTGCACCCAAAGAGAAAACAATGTCGATCCAGAATCATTCATAAACTTTTATACCTCAAAGGGGTGGATGGTGGGAAAGAACAAAATGAAGGACTGGCGAGCGGCGGTTCGAACCTGGGAAAAGAACAGCAGAATAAAAACTCCCGTCTCTGAGCCACTTTTTGACAATACCCCCCAAAAGCCGCCATACGCGGACGAATTGAGGCGAACGTGATTTTACGCGACCCAACCGATGACGACCTGGAATGGATGCTCAAGCAAGCGCGCGAAGTTTCGGAGTTTCAACAAGAGCAATTTCGGCGCGACGGCATGATTTACGATCGGGTGTTGAAAAAAATCGTGATTAAGGAAGAAACCGATGCCGCCTAAAGTGACCTCCGAAATTTTGGATCGCTTGCCGCCGCAAAACTTGGACGCGGAAAAAAACGTTCTGGGTTGCGTGATGCTGGACCCCGACTGTTTGGACCTGATCAGCTCGATTCTCAAACCGGATGACTTTTACGCCGATGCCCACCAGACGCTTTACCGCTCACTCCTGGCGATGCACGATCAAAACTTAAAGGTTGATGCTTTGCTTTTGCTCGATTATCTTGCAAGGAATTCAACGCTCGAAATTGTTGGTGGACAAGGCTACATCGCTGAAGTAGCACAATCGGTTTATACGGCTGCCAACGTCAGATATTACGCGGGAATCGTGAGGCGATGTTCAAAGTTGAGAAATATCATCCATGCAAATACGGAGTGCCTGCGGGACGCCTATGAAGGAATAAACGATCCCGATGAGATCCTGGCTTCCTTTGAAAAGTCACTCAGCGAAATACAGACTTCGAGCCACGGGCAAGAGATTGTCACGGCGCGAGATGCGGCGATTGCGGTTATGGATCGAATCGACGCGATAATGGAGCGATGCGATCACGTGGGTATTATGACCGGCATTCAAGAATTCGATATGACCATCGGCGGTCTGTTTGCGGGAGAATTGATAATCTTGGCGGCGCGTCCCAAAGTCGGAAAGACGGCCTTGGCATGTCAGATTGCCGAACACAACGCGGCAGCGGGGAAACTGGTTTACTATGCGTCCCTGGAAATGTCCTCTACGGAATTGGCTCAAAGAACGATCTGCGGAATGGCCGCAGTAAACTCCCGCGGCATCCGAACTGGAAAACTAAATGATGAGGAACGGAAGAAAATCGTGGAATCCACCTCAAGCTATGCGAATTTTACTTTGCGGCTTGATAGTCGTCCAGCGCTTTCGGTTTATGACATTCGTCGATCGGCAAGGCGATTGCTCAAGGAAGGCTTGCGGTTGATCGTGGTCGATTACCTGGGACTGATACAGCCGCGAGACAAGCGAATCGTCCGCGAACAACAGGTTTCGGAAATCAGCCACGAACTCAAGGAGATGGCCCGCGAATTGAAAGTACCGGTCCTTTGTCTGTCGCAACTAAATCGAGCGGCGGAACAACAAGAGCGGCCGACGCTTTCCAACCTCCGTGAATCGGGGAGCATCGAGCAGGACGCCGATATGGTAATGTTCGTCAACCGGCCGCCGAATGGCATCGTCATCACGGAATACGTCGCAGAAGGAAATAAAACCAAGAGCGTGAAACGCAAAGCAGACTGGCCGGCGGAATTGGAACTGGCAGCGAACCGCAACGGTGAACTGATTACCATCAAACTAGATTGGCATCCCGAGCGGACGCAGTTTTCCGCATGGTCTGATTCATTTTACCAAGGAGACTGAGCTATGAACCCGATCTGCCCCGGCTGCCACTCGAATCGGCGGATCATACCCGCGGGCGAGAACCAGCACACCTTTGCCTGTCTCGACTGCCGAATAGCGTTCGAGGATTTGGACGATGGAAACATTGGCCGGTCCGGTCGGCCTGATCGCGCCGCCGAGAACCGGGAAGAGTTTGAGCTGCGCGAAAAGGCGCGGCGGGAAAGGAGAAGGCAGGCATGAGAAATCCCATCCCGGCAGACATAAAGCCCGAAAACATCGTCTGCATTCAGGACAGCCGCGAGCAGGCGCCGCTGGACCTATCCCCGCTGGCCGTCGAGGTAGGCACATTGGCGACGGCCGATTATTCCGTGAAAGGACTTCAGCACATTATAGCGATTGAGCGTAAGTCGCTTTCCGATCTTCTTGAATGCCTGGGCGGCGAGAGGGAACGCTTCGAGCGCGAACTGATGCGGATGTTGGCCTACCCCGTCCGATGCTTGGTCATCGAGTCTTCGTGGCGGGAACTGGAAGAGGGTAACTGGCGTTCGCAGATTACTCCGGCGTCGGCGATTGGCTCTTTGCTGTCGTGGCAAAACATGGGCATTCCGATTTTGATGGCCGACACGCATGAACGCGCCGGTCGATTCGTCGCTCGAATGCTCTTGCTGGCGGCGCGTCGTCGTTGGCGGGAGAACCGCGCGATACTGGCTATTTTGGATGAACCGCCGGCAATTCCGCCGGTGAAACAATAGGAGGACGAAAATTATGTCCGAACGCCATGACTACTTTCACGATGTATGTTTCGAGGTTTGGCGGCGCGGTGGCAATCCTGATCGCGTTAACATGGATGTAATGTCCGAATACTTCGACCAGGATTTAAGCGTCAACCGTGCTGCCTTACATTCAATGGAAAGGCAGGAACCGGCGCCGGAAGAGGAATATCCAGATGAAGAAGATGATGAACCTTATTTTGATGGATTCGATCCAGGCGATGACGATCCGGGACAGGACGGCGCGATGTAACTTTTATTTTTCAGTCCATTTACAAAGGAGAAAATCGTGGCGAAACAAAAAACGATCGGCGACATGGTTCCCGAAACCCCGCCCGACGTGCAGGAAAAGGCGGACGCCTATGCCGCCGCGCTGAGGAAGCTCGGCGCTGCCAAGGAAAAAAAGAACGGGGCAGAAGAGGTGTTGATCCAGGCCATGAAAGATGCCGACCTTACCGAAGTTCGGATCGACATGGGAAACAAGCGGATCGTGCTGTCCGCGAAAGACACCCTCAAGATCAAGAAGGTTAAGGGCAATGGCGACTCGAACGGCGACGATTCCGAGGGCGACGACGAGTAAACTAAGCAGACGGCGGGGGAATGGTTGCCTCCGCCACAACTTACCGGGAGTATTTCAATGCCTAAAATTCATCTTTCACCGTTGCGGGCAATTCGCGCCCGCTGTCTGGACTGCTCGGATACGAGAACCGAAGTTATTGATTGTGTATGCAGTTCACCGATTGAAACGCCGCCGGATGAGAATGGCGGAAACTATTGCGCCTTGTACCCCTATCGGATGGGTCACAAGCCCAAAGGTGCCGGAAGCGTCCTAAAGGCAATCAGGAAATACTGCTTATGGTGTTGCAATGGTAGTTCCGCCGAAGTCGCTGCTTGCCCACGTCAAGAATGCTCATTGCACGAATTCAGGCGGGGTCATAATCCGGCGTTGGCCGGAAAGGGTGGAACTACCTCTAACCTCCTCGCCCATCGTTTTCAATCGGCCCAATGAGCTATTACGACGCTGGTGGGCCTATTTGGCGATCCTGATGGCTAACCAAGAGGCATTATCCCAAGATTTACCACCCCTTTGGAGGATTCTTGGGAAAATGTCCTCTTGACGCGGCTGTCACGGGATTGTTATGTTGATTGAGTCTTGCGAATTCTACAAGCCGGCTCGGCGGGGCCGGTTTTACCAAACCGGTTTGGCTGGTTCCCGCCGGGTCCGGCCTTCTACAAGGAGTTTTCTATGTTCCGTTACGTTTCTGCCGCGCTCCGTGATCATCGAAACGGCGACGTTGACACTGCACAGTGCATGACGTTGTTGGAGAGTACCCCCGTGGGGCGAACGCCGAATCCAAACCGGATTTGCATCATTGTCGCCTGGGCGAACATTATCGGCCCCATGATGGCGGCCTACATGGGATTCACGTGGATTCCTTTGCCCGTTCCGCCGCAATGCGTCACTCCCGCTCCCACGAGCGCCGACGATCGCGCCGAAGTTCGGTTGTTGTGCCACGCGGTTGCCGATGGCCTGGCCGATTAACCCCCAACCGAAGGAAAGGAGAAATCGAATCATGCCCATCAAAGAATTGACTTTGAAAACAGGCCGCAAGGTGATGACCGGCTGCAATCCCACGCCGCCGAATCGGTTACGCCTTGCCCGGCCATTTATCCGCCGCGTTGCCTCGCCGGAGGAGTGTTTCAACTCCAACGGTACGCCGATGCAGATGGACGGCAACGATGTCTACGGCGAATGCACCGACTCCGACTGGGCGAACATTATCGGTCCCATAATGGCGGCCTACAGGAGAAATCGAATCATGCCCATCAAAGAATTGACTTTGAAAACAGGCCGCAAGGTGATGACCGGCTGCAATC
>Ga0187878_1003992_pt1 | contig 11673 bp, 6 predicted proteins | sample June2016WEW_17_1_FD_132979 | JGI IMG/M metagenome (GOLD analysis project Ga0187878, IMG submission 132979) | Peatland microbial communities from SPRUCE experiment site at the Marcell Experimental Forest, Minnesota, USA - June2016WEW_17_150 | ecosystem: Environmental > Terrestrial > Soil >...
CCACATCGGATTGGCGGTGACCAGGTCAAAAGTCTCTATGCCGCCAGAGGAGGTCAGGAAAGCCGGGCGGCGCATGGTATCGCCAAGGGCAATTTCTGCATCCAGATCGTGGATGAAAGCGTTCATGCGAGCGATAGCGAAGGTCGAGGGGTTGATCTCCTGACCGTAAAGTTTGAGCGGAGCTAGATCGGGCGGCAGCCGCCGGTGGCCGTTTACCTGCTCGCCATGGGTCTCCAGGAGGCGCTGATGCAGCTTGATCTGCAAACCAAACGAACCGCAAGCCGGGTCGTAGGCCATCATGCCTGGCTGTGGATCAAGCAGGCGCGCCATGAGAATGCCCACCATGAGAGGGGTGTAGAATTCACCGGCGCTCTGCCCCTGTCCTTCGGCGAATTTCCGCAGAAGGTACTCATAGGCCCGACCAAAGATATCTGGTTCGACGTCCTCAATCCCAAGGCGATGCCGGCGCAGCACCTGAACCAGGGCATGCAGTTGCTCGTCGCTGATCATACGCTGGCCGGCGGTAGTGGCATTGAAATCAGTGACGTCAATCACCCCTGCCAGACGCGGGTTTTCGCGCGAGGCCGCCCGTACGGCATCCGTCAGAGCCTGTCCCAGACCGGCAGCAACCGTTTCAATCGCGCACCAGCGCGCTTTTTGCGGAAGAAAGAAACGTACGAGGGAGTGGTCAGCTTCCACCAAATCAGCCGCTGTCTGCTTGTCCCCATAAACCTCCGCCAGGCGGTTGATTTCATCCTCGAATACATCAGATAGACGCTTGAGGAAAATTAATGGAAGAATGTAGTCCTTGTATTTGGGAGCATCGACCGGACCGCGAATGGTACAGGCAGCATCCCAAAGCCAGGTTTCGAGAGCGGGCAGGTCTAGGTGTTCGTGCAAGAGTGGCAATTGCGATTTTTGATTATTCATTAATAAGGACAATCAGATGCGATTATTCTAGTTCTTAGGCAAATCTCGAAATAATAAGAAGATAATAAATAATGAGAAAACAAACACAATTATGTAAAAGGTAAATAGCAGATTGGGAGAAATTGCTAGATTTACTCCAAATGTTTCAATAGAAAATAAACCAGAAAAACACCCAAATAACAACAATATTTTTAAAGCAAAATTCCTTGGTGTAATTGGCTCTTTACGATCTACAAACCTTGAATACCAATCTTTCCCACCACCAATGACAGAAATTTTCAATCGGCAATTTGATAATATAGATATTCCTAGTTCCTCTTCTTTATATCTATTCCTAGAATTCAAGAATTCGCGGGAGATTATTAATGTCCTCTCCTTAATTTCCACTTTCGTCTTTTCCAAGGCATCTTTCGGGTTTGAAACTTCAAGGAAACTTAACTCCTCATTATCGGGAGATATTTTCAATTCAACCGTAAAATTTTCAACTACTTTTTTCCCTCGATTGCTAATAGTTAATGAATTTATCACTAAATTCTTTACGGCATTATTTTTAAATCTTATCTCTAAATCAGATTGCACATTTGGGGAAATAACAATCTGAGGGGTTTCAGAAATACGCGTGACAATCACCCGATTACCACGTCGGCTTGAGAAATAATTGATCAACAGAGCGACTACTGCTGTAGAAATTACAGAAATTAAAATTAGGGATACTTGCTCTGTATAACTGAAGACCATTTTTTCCTCCGCTCCACGGTCATTCCTTTCCCCAACTTCGACTAATAGTCATTATACATCCAACTTTAATTAGATTTCTCTCATCGGCTTCTAAGTACGCGATTCCCACAGGAAAAAGCCTTTCGGCTCTGAGATTGTAAGGAGAAATAAATCATGTTAGCTAGAATTTTAGAGAGTAAAATGCACGAAAAGGCTTGAGCCTGCGAGGCGCAGCCGAAGGGGTAGGTGCACCCGCAGGGGTGCGCTTCCCATTGAGATCGCAGCATGCCCAGAAAAATTTATCTCATCCATCCTAACCACAAGTTTGAAGCCATGGCTGAACAACCCTACGCCAAAGAGCACATTCTCCAATACTTGCTGGAAAAATACCCCGACCTGCTGGCCGGAGAACAAATCAACCCCGCCGCTACGCGCGTGCGGCTGGCTATTGATCTCAGGATATTTTATTCGGAACAGGAGCGCGGATTTCTACAACAGGTTGGTTTTGGGAGCGAGTTGAAAGAGTCTGCCGGGCAAATGAGGAAAAATTTGCCAGGAATTGGAAGAATGGACTTTTCTTACCGGCCTTTTGCAAACCCTTAGATAAATAGATCAGCTCAGACAGCGCTTCTTCAGTTTTTCCAATCTGAAGCAAAGTATTTATGTCTTCCAATTCTTTGTTCATCCAATTGGCCAGGTTTTCTTCCAGGGATTGGTCCTCTTTTATGTCTACACCGGCGCCTTTCAGTAAGCGCACAATTGCTTCCGCCAATCCTGCGAAGGCCTGGTTTCCTCCCACAGGTTGGCCTAACGATTGGGCCAGAACCGCCATGCAGTAAGCGTTCAAGCTGACCCCTTGCAGGTCGGCGGTATGCACCAGTTGGCGGTGCAGTCCACGCGGCACGCGCACCATGAAGCGGCCGCTGTACTCTTCGTCCACCTGCGGCTCAGGTATCGGGATGCCATCTTCCAGGGCTACCTCTAACCAGGCCCGCATGGCGTCGTGGATCATGGCGACGGCGTCTTCGGGAGTATCCCCCTGGCTCATGCATCCAGGCAGCTCTTTAATCCCGACAAACCAGCTTCCATCGGATTGCTGGATCATTTCTATCGTATAAGGAAGTTTTAGGTATTCTTCCATGGTTTTCATATCAGTCTCTTTTCCTTTAATCCTCATCCAAATTTCCATAAATTTGGATCAGCTTGAGCGCTTTCTTGACATATACTTCACCGACCGGTTTGGCATAGGGAAAAGTAAGCAATTCAAAACAGCCTTCGATTTTATAGACAAAATGGCTGGTGCTACTTGGTTTTCGTTTGATAAATCCTGTTTCCTGTAATAACTTATCCAGGTCTTTGAAAGTACCATTCTTCGGATTGTTTTTATTCTATCAAAGTCATCACGTATTGAACTCATTATTCCTGCCTTATGATATCATATATAGTGTCAAAATGCAAATTTCTTGTTCAATATTGACAATAATGACCTCGATTTGTTCTTGTCCAGAAATTTATATTATCTTGTGGCCCGGCTTTTTGATTATTCCCCATGGGGGGCATTTTCTGTAAAATGGATGGATTTAATTTTTCCAGTTTGATGCGAGTTTAAATTTTTGATGGTCTCACCCTTAATTTAAATTATAGCCTACACAATGAATCGCCCCATCCCGTAGAGAAATATTTGTGCCTTCGCCTGCCCCTCTTCAAATCCGATTTATCGGGTTTGGTGGGTTTTGGCCCACGCCCCCGATCTTGGGGGGAACGATTTCAATCGCTGGCGGGGCCGGGCAAACCAGAATCCGGGTTTTCGCAACCGCCCGCCATAATTTCTGTTATAAAAAACCCGGCTTCAAAAACCAAAGAGGCTTACCCGGGGTGGTCGAACTGCCCGGTCTTGGCGACCCCGGCTTGCAACTGGACAACCTCCAACCCGGCCTGAAGGCAGCCGCGCTGGATCACGACGTCTGCCTGGAACTTGCTCTATTACGGATTTGGCTCCCAAACCTCAATATACCATTGGCTATGAGATGCTTGAGGCATGACCACCCGAATGGTTTTGGTCAAATGATAATATTGTTTTACCAATTTAAAAGATACCAATGGAGAATGTCCTCGGGTCAAAATAACCCTGTCATAGGTTTTATTTTTGACGGCGTTTATTATTGAACCCTGAAATTGGTTAGCCTGGCTTTTCACCGCCGCGTAGGAAGGAACCATAATTGAGGTTTCATAAGGTTTAACTTCCATAAAATATTCAGTTTGGCCAGAATCGACCGGTTCCATTCCGAGTTCAAGCATGCGTGAAACCAATACCGGCGAATTCAAGACCTTGTAGGATGGCTGCAAATATTGGTAGAGTTGCTCCCAACTGGATGAATGCAAATTTAGATTTTTGGGATTCAGAGTTAAGCTGCAAAACAGCAGCATATTGAAGAGAATAATAGGGACTGAGCCTGAAGCAAGCCTTCCAGGAAATTTCAGATACTGGAAAAGCCATAGGAAAAATGGCGGCATGACTAACTGGTAAAAATAGGTCATATGTGTTCCCAAATGACCTCCCAGGACCAGTATGTTGGCCAACAGAGAACAGCCGAGAATGTAAAAAGGATAATTAACCGGTTTCAGGATAAATGGATTGTCCATCTTCAACAAGTCAAAATAATTGCGCCATGTTCCATGAAGAACGACTGCTTGTTTCCAGGGAAGCAGCTTATTTAGTACAATAAGCAGGCTCAATATCAGGCATGGCGAAAATTGGTAGGCCAGGATTTTCAGTTGGGATATTAAGTATTCGAAATGGTAATCTGATCCCTGTGCGTTGTTCAGCACAGTATTATAAAAATAAAAGGGGAAAAATCTATTTATCAGAAAGCCTGAGAGAACGGCTAAAAGAATGAAGTACGAGCCAAAATATAAGCCTTTCTTTTTGGAAACAAACAGGAATACAAAGCTGAAAACGATCCCGAAAGAAAGCAAGAAATATGGCTTGGTGTAAAAGGCAACCAGGCTTGCCAGCCCACTGAAGACCAGACTGGGTATATCAAATGAACGATTCGATGGGATCAGCACTGCCGCCAGGAACAAAAAGACCCCCATCGTTGATGGAAAAGCGCCGGGATTATTGTACGCTGCCAACCCCAAAACGGCCATACACCCTCCTGCCAGGGCAAAATCGAAGTGTGGATTATAGCCCGCGATCGTTTTGGTTATCAATCCACCCGTTAAGATAATAAAAAGAACCGACACAAACCGGTGTATGGCGAGAGTGTTTCCAAATAAAGCCGCCAATGGCAGCGCCACCAGGTTGTAAGCAATCCCATAATTATTCATTCCTGATGGTTGGTTTTGCCACGCGAATGGATTGCTTCCTTTCAGAATCAACCCGGTTAAAACCTGGGCGGCTCCTTCGCGATATTCAATTGGATAGGGGTTGAATATGGTAGAAAATAAATAGTACGCCAGCCACCCTATTAATAGGACTGATCCCCCAATCAGTAATATCCTGGGGAAATCTAGAAGCGTGATGCGCCTTCTACCAATCCTCTTCATCCAGGAAAGATCATGCACTTTATTTAAAAGAATGGCTCACGTCTACTGAAAAGACCATCAGCAAAAAAAGATTGTCATATAGGGGATATTAAGGACACAATCGTAAGAAAAGACCCGCCTTGCATTTATATTTACCAGATTATAAATCAAAATAAGGCAGACCTGGAAAAGGGAGTCAGATAACTATTAAGACCGGATTGCCTCTGTATGAGCTGCACGGCCAACACCTTGAGGCAAACGGAGTTCATTCAGTGGCCTCATTCCTGGTCACTTTCCCTTCAGCGACCTCATTCCCTTTTATCATCCTCAATGATTCTCCCCATGCAGGAAAAACTGCACATATTGCTCCCAAAACTGCACATTAATGCAGTTGACATCCTCCCTAACCCTGCTACAATAGAATATAGAACACCTATTCTATTTTTGGTTCGAGCCATAGCCTGCTTGCCTGCATCTAAGAAAGGCCACCCCCCATGCCCGGCACACCCCCTACTGCCCCCTCTGCAACCTCAACGCTCTCAAGCACAGGTTTCCGCCCATGCGGCCAGCCGCCCGCCAATCCCGAATTGTTTCTTTTTGTTTTTTCGCGGAACCATGGCCCCCGTTCTTTGGGGGCTACAGTCCCCGTTCTTTGGTGACTACAGTCCCCGTTCTGTGGGGGGCAATTCCCCTCTTGGTGGGTTTCAGCCTGAACCCCCGCTCTTTGGGGAAGCGATTTCAATCGCTGGCGGGGCCAGGTTAGCCAGAAGCCGGGTTGGCGTGATCTCCAGAAGGCTTGACTTGGACCAAATTTAAATGAAGGAAATATTGCATAGTTTGGCACACAAACTGCACAATAATGAATTTGAAGTCCTCACCGTTTCTGTCAAACTAAATCTGGTCTGGTGGGGAGGGGTGCGCGCAGCGAGCAGACAAGGGACAAGCAGCGGCGCTAACTATAAAGCTTTCGTAAGGTTAATCTACATTTAACTGTGCTATAGTTGAGTCTGAGGTGTGGGCTACTTATTGGATAGGCTGAAAGGCTTTATTATATGACGGCGCAATTTTTCCAGCAGCAGTTGGATTATATTTTATTCTTCTACGGTTTAGCGTTTATCCTGCTGGCGGCAGTCTGCGTCGAAATGCGCGGCGACCCCGGGCGGCGCCTGCCCTGGATCTGGCTGGCCGGCTTTGGCCTCGTCCATGGGATTAGCCAGTGGCTGGAAATGCTGGTGCAGAGCGAGGGGGAAAGCCCTGTTTTTTCAGCGGTGCGCCTGGCTCTGATGACCATTTCGTTCATCCTGCTGTTCGAGTTCGGCCGGGAGGGCCTGCGCCGGCTGACGGGCAAGTCCCTGGGCAGGTGGATTTATATTCCCCTGCTGGTGTGTCTCCTCCCGGCCATATTAGCCGGCATTGCCGGGCTGAATGCCGCCGCCCGCTACGCCTTCGGGCTGACCGGCGGCCTGTGGGCGGCCTGGACCGTTTTCCAGCTCTCCAAAATCAGGCCGGAGACCCGTCGCAGCTTGTATACAGCATCCGTCCTGCTGGCCGTCTTCGCCGTGGCCGCCGGCGTGATTGTGCCTGAAGCGCCCTTCCTGCCCGCCTCCCTGATCAACCAGGTCGCCTTCCAGGGGGTGACAGGCGTGCCCATCCAACTGGTGTGCGGTATCCTGGCGATGGCGATCACGGCTGCCGTGTGGAGCTATTCCCGGCAGACTACCCTTTCAGTCCTGCCTGAGGAGGCCGAGGATGTTACATCAAAATATTCCATGCAGTTTGTGCTGACGCTGCTGGTCGTTCTGGCTGCCGGCTGGCTGCTCACCGAGCTGCTTGGTAGGGATGCCGACCAGAGCACCCGCGCCGACACCCTCAACCTGGCCAAAGTGGCTGGCGCATCTCTTGATAGCAGCCAGGTGAAGCAGTTGACCGGCCTCCCAACCGACGCCAGCCTGCCGGAATATAATGCTTTGCGCGCCCGGCTGATCCAAATGAACCAGGCCACCTCGCACATCCGCTGGCTGTATTTAATGGAGAAAAACGAGGGCAGAATCATTTTCACGGTGGATTCGGTTGCCCGCGACAATCCCAAACACGCTGAACCCGGCGCGCCTTACGACCAGCCTCCCCAGGCCCTGTTCACTGTCTTTGCCACCGGGCAGCCGGCGGCGGTGGGCCCTTATTCGGAGGGAGGGATCTCATTCATCTCCGCCTTTGTCCCGCTGCTCGACCCCTCGACCGGGCAGGTCATGCAGGTGCTCGGGGCGGACATCAACGCCGCTGACTGGCAGATGGAGGTGGGAAAAGCACGCCTGGCTGGGATCAGCATCACTTTGCTGATCAGTTTGCTGTTCGTTGGCTTTTTCATTGCTCGCGAAAGAATGGCTGCCACGGCGCAGCAGATCAATGCCAGTGAAAAAAGGCTCTCTGGCGCCCAAAAGATCGCCCACATTGGCAGTTGGACCTACTTGCCGGAGCTTGAGCAGATGATCTGGTCGGAAGAGATGTTCCGCATCTTTGGTATCAGCGCCAGGAACGGCGCGCCGGCCTACGCCGACCTGCACCGCTTTTTCCATCCCAGGGATTGGGCCAGGTTCAATACATTAAATCAACAGGCTGTCCAAGAGAGTGGCAGTGATTACGAGCTGGAAATGCGCCTGATCCGGTCAGACGGCGTCATGCGTTTCGTGACGGCCAGGGCCCAGGGGGTCCGGCGTGCCCAAAGCGGCGGGATGGCGCAGGTTTTGGGAACGCTGCAGGACATTACCGAGCGCAAAAAAGCACAAGAAGAAATGGCTGAATGGAAAAACCGCTATGACCTGGTCATTGCCGCCTCTCGCCAGCTTGTTTATGAAAATGACCTTGACAGCGGGAATATGATCTGGGGCAGCAGCCTGCCTGAAGTGCTGGGTTACTCGCCGGCTGAAATGCAGGGGGGAGTCGACCGGTGGACCGAGCTGATCCACCCCGAAGACCGCAGTGAGGCTATCTGGACCTGGGCGCGCGCCAAGGCCAACCTGTCCAGTTACGACATGCAGTACCGCATCCTGCACAAAAACGGCGCTTATCGCTGGATGCAGGACCGGGGCGATTTCGTTTCTTCCAGTGTGGCCAAATCATCGCATATGATGGGCATGCTCCAGGACATTACTGAGCGCAAACAGGCCGAGGAAGCCCTGGCGCAAGCCCACGCCGAGTTGGAAGCGGCCAACGTGGAGCTGCAAAAGGCCAGCCAGATTAAAAGCCAGTTCCTGGCCAACATGAGCCACGAAATCCGCACGCCCTTGAACGCCATCATCGGCATGACCGGCCTGTTGCTGGACACCGAGATGAACGCCGAGCAGCGCGATTTTGCTGGGACGATCCGCACCAGCGGGGAAGTGCTGCTGGACCTGATTAACGATATCCTGGATTTTTCCAAGATTGAAGCGCAGAAGATGGATCTGGAAAACCAGGCCTTCGAGCTGCGGCGCTGCATCGAGGAGGGGCTGGATTTGATTGCCCCGCGCGCCGCTGAGAAAAAACTCGAGCTGGCCTGCTCGCTTGAAGAGGATCTGCCCAGGTTTGTCTTTGGCGACGTCACCCGCCTGCGCCAGATCCTGGTCAACCTGCTCAGCAATGCGGTCAAATTCACCGACCAGGGCGAAGTGGTCGTTTCGGTGAGCGGCCAGCCCGTCGAACACGACCAGTACCAGCTCCACTTTGCCGTGCGCGATACGGGCATGGGCATCCCGCCCGATCAGATTGGCCGGTTGTTCCAATCCTTCAGCCAGGTGGACCCTTCCACCACCCGGCGCTTTGGCGGCACCGGCCTGGGGCTGGCCATCAGCAAGCGCCTGTGCGAGCTGATGGGCGGCACGGTCTGGGTGGAAAGCGCCGGTGAACCCGGACAGGGCTCCACCTTCCACTTCACAATCCTGGCCCAGGCCGCCCCCGACCAGCACGGCTTGCAGCCGGTGGGCGCCGAAAGCCCGCTGGCAGACCTGGCGGAAAAGAAACTGTTGATTGTGGATGATAATTCCACCAACCGCCAGATCCTGCTGCGCCAGGCCCAGTCGTGGGGCATGCAGGCGTCGGCGGTCGCCTCCGGTCCCGAGGCGCTGGCCTTGATTCACCAGGGAGCCAGTTTTGACGCGGCTGTGCTGGATTACCAGATGCCGGGCATGGACGGGGTAGCCCTGGCCAGCGCCATCCGTAAGGAAGAGGCCGGCCAGGCGCTGCCGCTGGTTCTGCTTACGTCGCTGGGCTACCGCGATGTCCTGGTGGGTACCCCCACCAGGATCAAGAACGACCTGGATTTTGCCGCTTTTATGAATAAGCCGGTCAAGCCATCCCAGCTTTACAATATCCTGGTGGGGGTAATCACCCATACGGAAGTGCCTGAAAAGAAATACGCCGCTTCTCAGGCGCAGTTCGACCACGAGATGGCCCGCCTTCACCCGCTGCGCATCCTGGTGGCCGAAGATAACGCTGTCAACCAGAAGGTGGCGCTCAGCCTGCTGGGACGCCTCGGTTACCGGGCGGATGTGGTGGCCAACGGCCAGGAAGCTATCGACGCCCTCCACCGCCAGACTTACGATGTGATTTTGATGGACGGGCAGATGCCCGAGGTGGACGGAATGCAGGCCACGCGCCTGATCCGCCAGCAGATCCCGGCCGGCCAGCAGCCGCACATTATTGCCATGACCGCCGACGCCCTGCAGGGCGACCGCGAAAGATATCTTTCGGCAGGCATGAATGACTACATCAGCAAGCCAATCCGCCTCGAGGACCTGGTGCGGGTTTTAAGACACGAAGTGTCTATGCACGATGTGCATATGCATGACGAGCGTCAACCCATCGAAGCCGCCCCGCCAGGCGAGCCGCCCGAGCCTGCCGCCGCGGCCGCCGCCGCGGAGCGCATTGACCGGTCTATGCTGGCCGAGTTTGGGGAGCTGATGGGCGAGGAAGGCGGTCAGATGGTGGCCGGGCTGGTCACCCTGTACCTGAAGGATTCGTCCTTGCTGATCCAGGACATGCGCCAGGCGGCTGAATGTGGTAATTTGGATGATTTGCTCCGGGCGGCCCACACGCTCAAGGGCAACAGCAGCCAGGTGGGCGCTTCTCGCCTGAGCGGCCTGTGCTTCGAGCTGGAGCAAGCCGTCAAAGCCGGCAGCCTGGATGGCGCGGGAGAGATGATCGAGCGCATCCAGGCCGAGTTTGCCTGCGTGGAAACGGAGTTCAAGCTGGTTTAGGTTACTTAATCCCGCCCATCTTCTTGTACAGCGGCTTGAGCCGGTCGTACATCTTCAGATAAACTTGGCCGTAAAGCTGGTCGTAGATTTCGTGCACTTTCGGGTCGGGCTCAAAGGTTTCCCCCAGGTGGGTCATTTCCTTGACCGCTGTCTCGAAATCGGGATGGATGCCGGCCCCCACCGCCGCATCGATGGCAGCGCCCAGCCCGGAGGCTTCATATACATGTGGGCGGGAAGCCGGCAGGCCGAAGATATCGGCGGTGATCTGCATGGCGGCGTTGCTCTGGCTGCCGCCGCCCGCCACGCGCAGCTCGCGGATGGGTACGCCGCTGCGTTTGCTGGTGCGCTCGGCGCCCTCGCGTAGGGCGTAGGCCACCCCTTCCAGGATGGCGCGGTAAATGTGGGCGCGCGTGTGCACGTCGCCGAAGCCGATGATCGAGCCGCGCGCCTCCGGCCCAGGATGGCGAATGCCCGGCGACCAGTAGGGCTGTAGCACCAGGCCCTGCGAGCCGGGCGGCACCGAGCGCACCAGCTCGTCGAAAAGCTGCTCGGTCTCCACCCCGGTCTCTTCGGCCAGCTCCATTTCGCGCAGCCCAAATTCCTGCTTGAACCAGTTGACCATCCAATAGCCGCGGAAGATCTGGATTTCCAGGCTGTACATGCCCGGCACGGCCGACGGGTAGGGAGGGATGAGTGGGATGACCTCGATGTAGCGTTTGTGGGTAGTGTTGATCGTGGCGGCCGAGCCGTAGCTCAGGCAGCCGATGTGCGAATCGAGCGCCCCCGAGCCGATTACCTCGCAGGCCTTGTCGCCGGCGGCGGCGATCAGCTTCAAGCCGGCCGGGATGCCAGTTGCTGCGGCTGCCTGCGGGGTGACCTCGCCCAAAACGCCGGCTGGCGGCGTCAGGTCGGGCAGTATAGCAGGGTCCATTGGCACGGCCAGCCATTTCCAGTCGCTGGGAGCGGCCCAGGTCTGTGTTTTGTAATCGAAGGGGATGTAGGCCGCCTGGCAGCCGACCGAATCTACGAATTTTCCGGTCAACTGGTAGGTCAGGTAGCCCGAGGTGAGCATGTATTTGTAGGTTTTTTGCCAGATTTCCGGCTGGTAGGTGCGGATCCAATTGCATTCAGCCTCAGCCTGTAGGTAGGCGACCGTTTCGCTGATCCCGGCCAGGGCAAAGGCCACACCCCACAGGCCCTTGACCGGCGGCAGGCCTTCGGTGCGGCGCTGGTCGAGCCAGGAGATGGCCGGGCGCAGCGGCTGGCC
>Ga0187878_1003993_pt1 | contig 11670 bp, 9 predicted proteins | sample June2016WEW_17_1_FD_132979 | JGI IMG/M metagenome (GOLD analysis project Ga0187878, IMG submission 132979) | Peatland microbial communities from SPRUCE experiment site at the Marcell Experimental Forest, Minnesota, USA - June2016WEW_17_150 | ecosystem: Environmental > Terrestrial > Soil >...
GCTCTATGGCAACATTGTTTTGTGCTTATGACTGGCTGAGATCAGTTTCAAATCCGGGGTCTTAAACCACCAGTAATCTCCGATCTTTTTTCCACGTGATTCAGTTATCGTACTTTGGCCGGTTATGCCGCCTCATGCAGAGTTACCGTGTATCCAAGGTTGTTAAGCCTCTTTACATAGCCCTTTGTGATGCGGTTTCTTCTCCGCTCATCAAGATAGTTCCCACCAAGCTCTTTGTAAGGTACTTTGTGTTTCAATATGTGATAGCACATGATCAGTATCTTATGCCCGACAGCAACAAGTGCCTTCTTCTGGCCCCGTCTCCCCGCAAGGCTCCGGTATTTCGCACTCAGATAGGTGCCTTCTGTTTTTGCTGCCACCCATGCGAATTCCGTCAGGGCGCTTTTTAAAGACTTATTGCCATGCGTGATGGTCCCCGGTTTTTTCTTCCCGGCGCTTTCGTTATTGCCCGGGCTCATCCCCGCCCAGGAAGAGAGATGCATCTCCGTGGGGAATATATCCATATTGATGCCTATCTCTGCAATAATCACCGAAGCATTCTCTTTCACGCCTGGTATCGTTTTGAGGAGTTCGTATTCTACCTTGAAGTGTCTCTCAATCTTCTCCTGTATCCTGCATTCCAGGGCAGAGAGTTCCTCCTCAATCGCCTTTATATGTCCCAGGGACGCCTTGATCATGAACTTGTGGTTCTCCCGCATGTTTCCCACAAGTGCCTCTCTGAGCTCTTCTTTCCTTCTCCTCAGCCGCCCCTTGCTTAACTCTGCCATTTCTTCCGCGTTAAGATCACCCTTCATCAACGCTTCTATCATTTTGCTTCCACTTGCTCCGAATGTATCCGAAGCAATGGAAGAAAGTTTTATATTTGCGTCCTCCAGTATCTTCTCTATCCTCTGCTTCTCGGAAGTTGCGGCCTGGATGAGTTTCCTCTTGTACCTGGTCAGGTCCCTGAGCTCCCGCACCTCTATGGGCGGGATGAAGCTGCCCTTCACCAACCCGCTCCTCAACAGCTTGCAGAGCCATTCGCTGTCCTGGACATCCGTTTTTCTCCCCGGTACATTCTTTACATGCCGGGCGTTCACTAAGACCACGTCAAAACTGTCTTCCAGGATGTTGAATACCGGTTTCCAGTATATCCCCGTGCTTTCCATGGCCACATGGGTGACACTGTTCTCTTTCAGCCATCCCTTGAGCCTCAGGAGATCATTCGTCATCGTACCGTATGTCCTGATTTCCTTTTTTATGCCGATCCCCATGATACATGCCGCTATTGTTTTCTTGTGAACGTCAAGGCCGCATCCCCTTTTGATTATAATATCCATGGTAACCTTCCCTCCTATCTGGTATAGTTCTTCCAAAATAAACTATCCCGGCCATTAAACAAAGAGGGACATCCCCGGTAGATAAATTTTCATTCTCCTTTGTGCCGACTCGTCGGCATGGGAGTTTCAAATGCAAATCGTGATATTTAAAAATAAAGGTGAATAAGTTCCATCCCACATAATTGTTAGTTAGGGACATGTGGAATAGGTAATAACAACCCCGTATCTCTTAAAGAAAGAAGGCACGGGTTTTTTATTTTATTGCAGATCAAACAGGAGATTTTTTATACCGATCCGTATAAGATGTCGTGATAACCCGCGAGACAGGACGCACCCAAAGGAATATAAGTGGATTAGCGTGTCTTTGGCAGTCGCTCCCATGCCATGTTATGCGCATCAATATTAATTATTTTAATTATCGTCAGACAGTGAATTCATTAGGCAGGAGACTATATGCGTACAATCACGGTAATATTAATAGCAAGCATTGTCTTAGCTGGTTGTACTTCTCCAAATATGATCTTTAAGCCTGCGGACTCAAGCCTGTCCCAATTCGATTATTACGTGGCAAAAGAGGAATGCGCTAAAGACAGCAAGAGTCGCGGATTTGCAGATTGCATGAAAGCTAAAGGATGGGTTTGTACCAGCAATTGTCCCGGTTCATCTTCCGAAACAGTTGTGATGGAAAAATCACAGAAACAGGTGAACCCTCAAGTCTTGGCCAAATGGACAGAGACAATTCGAGCCGAAAAAGAAAAAGAATGGGTCTTCTATGCAAAAAGCCAAGATGGGTTACTTTTTGACTACAGCCCGGCATCCGTATCTGTCGTAGACCAGCGATATGTGTTCTTCAGGGATCAGGTAAAATACCCGGCCGATGGAACAAAGGATCTAAGTTATCTTTGGCGGTCCGTCAAGGTTAACTGTACAGATAAGATGTTCAAGCTCTCGGATTTTGCAGCGCTCGATAAGGCTGGGAAAACTACGGACCCAAAAATGAGCGAAACTGCGTGGGTAAGCCTACCAGAAAACTCTCCGTTAGGGACATTTGCCTTCAAAATGTGTCGCGAAAAGATCACGCCGCGAGCAAAAGGGAATGGACAAGTGGCTCCGTCATCGACACGAGACAAGTAGTCAGATAACAGTCAGTATACAAACAAGACAATCCAGCCACTCTTTAGGTGGACCAGTTCTTGCGAAACCCTCAAGACTGCAGAACTCTAACTCTGAATGTGGCACATGCTCTGGGGGTAGGTCAGAGCGAGGAGGTGAAAATATGTTAATACATGTTATTCGTGTCGACAATTGTTACGATTATGTCAAGAATTTTGTTTTAGACAGCCTGATTGAATCGAAGGGTATTATCAAATTCAAACGCAGAACAGCATGGGTAACCATAGGGGTAGACCCGATAAGACGAAGCAAGCGAAATAGTGTATTTAACGGTTCTGATAGAAGAGAGGTAAAGATTCAATAGTTGTCAGTGAATATCTCATAGGGATATTCACTGATAGATCTGCCTTGTTCCAGCTTGCGTCGGCACAGAGGGACACGTAGTGTCTGACCGGCTTTTATGCTGATGAGATATCAAACGAAAGAAGCACTATAAGGTGCGGATTGCCGTCTGCAATCATCAAGTCTTCCTGACTCCGCTTCATTACTGAATCCAGTCAAAAATCACTTATTGATCAAGAATCGAAACCTTGCACATCGAAATGGAAGTGAAATACCTTCAATAAAATCCCCAAAATAGAGGTTTATAAATGGTGCCGTAAGGCCGGGATGAAATTGTCATTTTGTCGAACGTATTTTATCGGCTCAGACATTAAAGGAAACGTACAACAAAAAAAGTTGGCATGTGTTTTGTAAGTAAGATGGATATAATATAAAGTCCGGGGTTAATTATGGCTATTCCGCCAGGAAATAATTTAGAAACGAAACCTTCATATTCGAGAGAAATTCAAGCCTACAAAGCGCGGATGCTGAATGAAGCCGCCCGCAAGAACAGTGCCTTTGAGGCTGTCCTGAAAGATGCCATGTCCGTGGCGCCCACCCTGGATAAGGAACAGGTTCAGACGCTATTGCTTACGATGAGAATGCAGATGAATGAGAGGTTATTCCGAGTAGTTTCAGGCGATAAGCGTGACAGTGATATGTTCAAGTCATTCCAGGGATTCATGAATCCGAATATCACCGGGTATCTGCCGGAACCATCAGCGTCAAAAATACAGCACGAGCCGCAAAAAAATGACGATATCCCGCGTAAAGACGATATTAGTGACATAATTGGCAGCGCTGCTCAGAGGTTCAAGGTTGATCCTGACTTGATAAGGGGAGTCATAAAGGCGGAGAGCAATTTCAACCGTAACAGCACATCACACAAAGGAGCAATGGGGCTAATGCAGCTCATGCCGGAAACTGCCAAAGATCTGGGCGTCAAAGATCCTTATGACCCTTATGAAAATGTCATGGGAGGGACACGCTATTTGAAAGGCCTTCTCGATCGATATGACGGCAATGTCGACCGTGCACTTGCTGCATATAACTGGGGCATGGGAAATGTGGAGCGGCATCCGGGTAAGTTGCCAAAGGAAACCAGAACGTATGTATCACGGATCAAGCAATATTACTTCGATGCAAAGGCTTAGTCATCGTGATTGAGACGGTTAACGCGTATTTTCCCCGGCCATTGATGATGAACTAAGATCATAACCCTGCCTTTCTTTCCAATCCCTCAGGGCCTTGAAGGAGCGTTCCGCATAATACTGACCCCTCTCTTTCTTGGGAACTTTTTCTCCCAGGGGCAGGAATATGCCGAAATTGATATTCATGGGCTGAAAAGTTTTTTGATCCGCGTGAACGATATAGTGCAGCATGGCGCCCAGCGCAGTTGTTGCGGGTGGTGGCGTCATGATCCGGCCGGAAAGACAACATTCCACGCTCAGTCCGGCGAGAAGACCGATTGCCGAGGACTCTACGTATCCTTCCGCCCCCGTAATCTGACCGGCGAAAAAGACATTGTCCTTCGTCCGCAATTGAAGCGAACCTCTGAGGAGCGCGGGTGAGTTGATAAACGTATTGCGGTGAATGCTCCCGTATCTTGCAAACTCTGCATCTTCCAGTCCCGGAATCATTCTCAATATGCGACGCTGTTCCGGCCAGGTAAGCTTTGTCTGAAATCCCACCATATTGAAGAGTCTGCCGCCCTCATCCTCCTGCCGTAATTGCACCGCTGCATATGGCTGCTTCCCTGTCTTTGGATCCAACAGCCCCACTGGCTTCATCGGCCCGAACGCCAGGGTATGTTTTCCGCTTCGGGCAAGAACTTCAATGGGGAGACACCCGCTGAAGAATTTCAATTCTTCAAACGGTTTCAGAGGGACCTCTTCGCCTTCTATCAACGCCTGCCAGAACTGCTCATATTCTGTCCTTTCCATAGGACAATTCAGATAATCACCTTCTCCTTCGCAATACCTTGATGCCCGGAATACCTTTGTATAGTCTATGGAGTCCCCGTCAATGATGGGTGAGATGGCGTCGTAGAAGTAAAGGTAGCCGCTGCCGGTAAGTTCTGTAATGCTCTTGGCCAGGGCGTGAGACGTGAGAGGACCCGTTGCGATAATGACCACGTGGTCATCGGGGATCTCCTGCAATTCCTTCCTGATGATGGTAAGCCTTCCCTGCGAAAGGAGCCTCTCTTCTACATACATGGAAAAACGCGCCCTGTCCACGGCGAGGGCCTTGCCTGCAGGGACTGCCGTTCTATCCGCCGCCTCTATGATGAGAGAGTTCATGATACGCATCTCTTCCTTCAGGAGACCCGCGGCGTTTCGCGGCATGTTAGACCGAAGTGAATTGCTGCATACCAATTCTGCCAGGGTGGGTGATTTGTGGGCGGGGGAAAAAGCCTCCGGTTTCATTTCATAGATGACAACCTGGCGGCCCCTTTGCAATAACTGCCACGCTGCCTCGCAACCGGCAAGGCCGCCGCCGATAACAATGATGGGTTTGTCGGGAGGCATCTCTATTACAGGGGGGCTTTGTATCGGCAATCCGCCGCACGGCAGGCCTTATGGCTGCCTCCTCGCGGAGTGCGCTTTTCGACGAGAAACGGTGCACCGCACTGGGGACATGGCTCTGATACGGGTCTATCCCATATGGCAAACGTACAGGAAGGATAGTTGGTGCAACTGAAAAATACTTTTCCTTTCCTCGTTCTTTTTTCACAGATCTTTCCCGTGCATTCCTTTTCCGGACACTCTATGCCGAGGTTGATGGGCATAGTATTCTTGCATTCAGGATATCCGGAGCAGCCCAAAAATTTTCCAAACCTTCCCTCCTTGATGATCATGCCTTTACCGCAGTGACTACATACCGTGTCAGTGGACAGGGTCTCAGCGGGGCTTCCGTTTTCCTGATTGGCCTCGGGGATATTCATCGTATTCTTGCAGGCGGGGTAGTTGGAACAGGCTATAAACCTGCCTCTCTTGCCCCATTTTATAATCATCGGGCTTTGACACTTGTCGCATATGATATCCGTGGGTGTTTCTTCCTTCTTGATATTTCTCATATGCAGCTCGGCATTCTTGAGCTCTTTTTCAAAGGAGGAATAGAAATCATTCAATGTGTCAAACTTCTGCGTCTTTCCCTCTTCGATCAGATCCAATTTATTTTCTAGAGACGCCGTAAATTCAACGTCAAGTATCTTGGGAAAATTTTTCACCAACAATTCTGTAACGAGCGTTCCCAGCTCCGTCGGGATAAACCTTCCTTTTTCCAGGCGTACATACTCTCTGTCCTGGATCGTGCTAAGAATGTTCGCGTATGTGCTGGGTCTGCCAATACCGTTTTCTTCCAGTTCTCTCACGAGGGATGCTTCTGTGAATCGAGGCGGAGGTTGAGTAAATTTCTGCTCCGGCTTCAAAGAAATAAGGTTGAGTGTTTCGCCTACGGAAACATCGGGAAGGTACTTGCTGAAATCATTGTCGTCCTCTCCATTTTCTTTGCCTTCCGTGTAGACGATCGTAAATCCGGGGAATTTCATCACCGATCCCTGCGCGCGGAAGAGGTATCTCCCTGCTTGCGTATCAATTGTAGTCTGATCAAGTACGGCGGGATTCATCTGGCTTGCCGTGAAGCGGTTCCATATCAGCTGGTAGAGGCGAAATTCATCGTTGCTCAAGTATGTTTTTATATCCTGGGGTCTATAAGCCATGGATGATGGCCTTATGGCTTCGTGGGCATCCTGGGCCGTTGCAGAATTCTTGAATGTCCTCGGCTTGGGAGGCAGGAAAGCGGAGTCATAATTTTCCTCTATATATTTTCGTACGTCTCTAATCGCTTCTTCAGCAGTGCGGAGAGAGTCGGTTCTCATGTATGTAATCAGCCCGACGGGGCCTTCAGCGCCTAATTCTATCCCTTCATAGAGCTTCTGGGCAACGCTCATGGTTTTTTTTGCAGAGAAACGAAGCCATCGCGAGGATTCCTGCTGCAGCTTGCTCGTCGTAAATGGCGGGAGGGGAGACCGCTTTATTTCTTTCTTTTCCTGTTTTGCGACAATAAAGGGAACTGCTTTGAGGTACTCCAGAATTTCTGACGATTGGGATTCATTGGTTATCTGTGACTTCTTGCCATCGGCCCTGATAAGGCGAGCCTCAAAGGGAGGGGGATTCTTCCCTTCCAACTGTGCCGTGATATGCCAGTATTCTTGCGAGACGAATTTCCGGATTTCTTCTTCCCTGTCGCAGATAATCCTTACTGCAACAGACTGCACCCGACCGGCGCTCAAACCGCGTTTCACCTTATCCCAGAGGATAGGACTGATCTTGTAGCCGACAAGCCGGTCGAGTATGCGCCGCGTCTGCTGAGCCTCGTACTTGTTTACGTCCAGTTCCAAGGGGTTGTTCATTGCTTCCAGGACGGTTTTCTTTGTGAGATCATTAAAGAGAATCCTGTGGATGTCCTTATTTTTCATCCCTATCTCTTCGGCGATGTGCCAGGCTATCGCTTCGCCTTCCCTGTCCGGGTCAGGCGCGAGGTAGATGTGTTCTGCGCCCTTTGCCGCTTTCTTCAGATTGGTAACGACCTTTTTCTTGGACTCAATGACGGTCAATGTAGTCTCAAAATGTTTTTCCGGATCTATACCGAGCTTGCTCTTGGGGAGGTCCTTAATGTGTCCCATGGAGGCATGGACTTCATAATTCGAGCCAAGGAACTTTCTAATAGTTTTTACCTTAGTAGGCGATTCAACAATAATGAGGGAATGCGGCATGACTACTCCTTAACCATAAACTTTTTTCCAGGGAGTTGCTTGATAATCCCTCTTAGCTCCAGAGTCAACAAAATATTTAACACTTCGTTTGACTTTAACCCTGTAGAAGTGATTATACTGTCAATATCTAAGGCTTTTGAGGATATAGTTTTCAATAGGGACTTTTCTGCATCGGTTAATCCATGGGCGGCCGTCTTTCGTTCAGGTCTTTCCTCTTCGGCGTTATCCTGCCTCAATATTCCTTCATTCGGGGGAGTGTCTTGGGAATGTATTTCCACCTGCGGGAGTATCTCATCCAGAATATCATGAACATTTTCTACGAGTTTTGCCCCCTGTTTGATTAATTTATGGGTTCCCCGGGATCCTGCTGAATCGATGCTGCCGGGAACGGCGAATACTTCGCGTCCCTGTTCGAGCGCGAGTTTGGCTGTGATAAGAGATCCGCTCTTTTCATTAGCTTCAACTACAACAACGCCCAGAGAGATACCGCTGATTATTCTATTTCTTGCCGGAAAATTTACACCGCTCGGCGGCGTACCGAAGGCATATTCGGTAATGACGGCGCCTTTGGCGACAATTTCCTCATAGAGATCTTGGTTCTCAGGAGGATAGATTGTATCGAGACCGGAACCCAATACGGCAATGGTTCTGCCCCTGCCTGCGAGGGCGCCTTTATGTGCGGCCGAATCGATTCCCCTGGCCAGGCCGCTCACCACTGTTATGCCGTTTATGGCAAGTTCACGGCAGAGGCGTTCTGTGGAGAATTTACCATACGTGCTCGCCGTCCTGGAGCCGACGACGGCGATGTTTACGTCATCTTCTTTCAAAAGCCCTTTGGTGTACAGAAAGGGTGGAAAGTCATAGATATTTAAGAGGCCTCTTGGATATAAGGAATGCTGATATGTAATAAGGCGGGCATCATATTTTTTGAGGAACTCAAGTTCTTCTTCTGTCTTATGCCAGCCATTGAAGTCTTTAACATTTGCGGCTGTCTTGAAGCCTATTCCCGGAACCGCGGTAAGGTTCTGAAGAGATGCATTGAATACGCTTTTTGGATGACCGAAGGCATCAACAAGATTCTTGAAGCCGACGCTTCCCACTCCATCAATGGATTTTAATGCTATCCAGTATTTCCGGTCGTTCGCGATCATATTTTAAAGGGAATGCCCCATTAGACGACAAAAATCAAGAAAAGTCATAAACGTGAGAAAGATATATCGGATATCAAAAATGTGTCAAGATATTTCATTGTTAAAAACCGTTGCGTTCTCCCAGTCTTTGGGTTAGAAAGCAGCATATTTTCAAATGGAGTTTTTCATGGTTCGTCGATTGCCTGTGCTGATTATCCTGTCTCTCGTACTCATCAATTTATCCGGGGCGTGGGCTCTTGACAATTTGCCGGATATGGAAACTAAAAAGAAGGCGACTTCTGATCAGGGAAAGACGAATGCGCAAAGCCCCGTCCTAAATATCTCGCCGAGAGAAATAGATTTTGGCGTGATGGGACCGGATGAAGGCGTGAAGGGCACTTTTGTTTTGAAAAATGTCGGCTCAGGTTCATTGAATTGGCATGCAGACGGGTCGGAAGGATGGTACCTTCTGGATGAGAAAAAATTATCGGGTGTCTTGAAAAATGACATAGAGAACCTCCAGGTTCATGTCAGTTTTCTAAGAAAGACCCTGAACTCAAATGGCGCCGAGACGGACGGGAAAAACCTGGTCCAAATGAGTCTTGAAGCCAACAACCGTATCAACATTTATCGCAGGAATCTGCCATTCGGTACTTACAGGGAGGCGTTGAAATTTGCGTCGAACGGTGGCACGAGGACCGTTTTCATAAGATTTGAACTGGCTTCCCGAGATATGGAACCGAAGATTGATGTGGATCCCGTGAGGATCGATTTTGGAGCCGTGAAGCCGGGGGAATATGCAAGCAGGAGGATCAAAGTTACAAACAAAGGACAGGAAATACTAAGATGGCATGTATCCGTCAAGAACAGCGCCAACGGTCCATCCCCTGAAACCGGCAGATTCAGCTCATTCTTTAATGGAGATATCAAGGGAAGCGGAGTTTATCTGCCGCCCTCTCATTTGAAAGATATTATGGATATGACGGGCAAATGGGCCGAGAACAATGGGCTTCCCGCAAGCTCGTCGCCGTCCAGCGCCATACGATATCGTTTTTGGGGATCGGGGATAACTGTATTCTTATCGATGGAAAATGATGAGGAACGCGTAGCCTTCCATTTGGACGACAAACATGGAGTCGAGCCCGCTTGTCGTGAAGGGCAAAAAGAGACGACAGAATGCGTGGTTGCCGAGGGCCTTCCGCATGGCCAGCATGTCCTTAACATTATCAACAAGAATGGCAGTATGGTTGTTCAGGGTGTGAGAATTTACAGCAGGGATGTGAAGAAGGGAACCCCGGGTTTGATAAGCGTATTTCCGGATTCGGGTGATACTACAAGGGAAATAGATTATGTCAATGTCATGGTGAATACAAGACAGCACAGTCCGGGCTTTTATGATGAAAACATTATTTTCAATTCCAACGGCGGAAAAGCGGTCATTGAGGTATCTCTTGAAATATCAGCAGACAACAAACTGACGAAGGTTGTGGATGTTTATCGCTACGCCGCAGGAAGCGATTATTTGTATACGGCAAATCCCGAGGCAGAAGCAAATACTATTCGCGCTAAAGCTTATAAGAAACAAGGCATCGCATACAGGCTTTTCGGCCAAGGAACGCCCGGGACAACGCCTTTTCATAGATGGTATAATACCGAAAAGAATGACCACTTCTACTCTTATGACCTGCACGGAGAAGGAAGGTCCCTGAACGGATATGCGTACGAAGGGGCTATCGGGAACATAGCAACTTTCAGACTGACAAATACGAGAGAACTGTATCGCTGGTATAATCCTTCTTCGGGCCGTCACTTTTATTCGACTGATCCGAACGGAGAGACCGTCAGCAAAAAGGGTTATCGTTTTGATGGTATTGCCGGATATGTGAGATAGAATACGTGCATTTTGCCGGTGCTTATTGACAGCATTTAGCTTGACAAAATTTTTCAAAGGGGTTATTAGCTTCAACCTTATACGGTTTAGATGTGGCTGTATTATGCGCCTGTAGCTCAGCTGGATAGAGCAACGGACTTCTAATCCGTAGGTCCTGGGTTCGAATCCCCGCAGGCGTACCAGAGATAAATGGTGGGTGTAGCTCAGGTGGTTAGAGTGCCGGGTTGTGGCCCCGGAGGTCGAGGGTTCGAATCCCTTCACTCACCCCATTTTTAATAAGTTCATTGAGATACATAAAAGCGCCCGTAGCTCAGATGGATAGAGTGGCAGACTTCGAATCTGTTGGTCGTACGTTCAAGTCGTACCGGGCGCGCCAGATTATTGGATTATTTGTGAATCTTCAAAAAAGACGTGTGGGCCCTTAGCTCAGCAGGTAGAGCAACTGACTCTTAATCAGTAGGTTGCCGGTTCGATCCCGGCAGGGCTCACCAGATATCAGGGGGTTAGCGATTTGGCTAATCCCCTTTTTGCTGGTTCGTCTGCTTATATCTGCTTACTTGTCCTTTCCCGGTTTCAGTGAATCAGCGTGTCGCTTTGAATATTCATCGAGGAATGAAACTGCCTCATCCTTCTCTGCAGATTCTGGCATAACGGTTAGAATCGCCACAGAAAGAAGCCATTCAGCGAATAGTAATCTTAATTGCCTCATCCGAACGTCCTTTCTATCAAATCCTGCTTCGTCTTCATGGCAGGGTGTGTGTAGATCGCCGTTGTGGATACGTCCTCATGTCCCAAGAGTTCGCCGACGGTCGTGAGATCCGCGCCTTTATCGATCAAGTGCGATGCGAAACTGTGCCGCAGCATGTGAGGCGTCACCCGCCGCGTTATTTTCAATATCTTCTGCGCCCGGCGAATCGGCCAGCGGATATCGGTTAATTCGCCGCCGCCGCGTCTCGAACGAAAGACCCGCTTTGCACCCGCCGGCAATGTCTGCAGGTGGGCGCGCAGGGCTTCCTTTAGGCGTCCCGACATGGGCAC
>Ga0187878_1003995_pt1 | contig 11668 bp, 14 predicted proteins | sample June2016WEW_17_1_FD_132979 | JGI IMG/M metagenome (GOLD analysis project Ga0187878, IMG submission 132979) | Peatland microbial communities from SPRUCE experiment site at the Marcell Experimental Forest, Minnesota, USA - June2016WEW_17_150 | ecosystem: Environmental > Terrestrial > Soil >...
GACGTCAACCAGCAGTTCCCATGCTACAAAACCCGACGCAGATGCCACTCCCCTTTTTTGTGTGTGACCGAGACGGGTTCGGTTAGCAGAACCCGTTCCGTATGATTTGGTTGGCAACCAACTGGGTTGCCGCCTGTACATGCCGTGATTGTAGGTGTCCGCAGAACTTGATGGCCGTGCTTAAGGCGTGTGAGAGTTCTGGTCGTCAGCTCTGAGGCTAGAGTACCGCTGAGGGAAGCCTAAGACGAGCTGTGCGGCCAATTCCCACAATCGCGGATGTTTGTGTTTGTGTTAGATGTATCCGTTGGGTGGTTTCGTCCGCCCCTCTTGGCAGTTGAACACTAATTTTCACTTCGCCGGAGGACATGGACGAACAAAACCCTGAAAGTCTATTCTTAATGCGGAACAAATGTCCGTTAGGTACCTGCTCGGCGACTGTGCTGAATAGGTAGTCTCGTATCTGTTCCTCTTCAGCGTCCACGGTGTGGCTCTGTCTCGCAACCTGGATGAACTCTGTGATCTGAGCTTCAAGCTGCGCATCCGCCTCAGCCAGTGCCTTACCCACCGACCCCACAAGCGAATTGTACTCGGCCTGCAATTGCGCGAGCCTTCTCAAGTCGTTCTCATAAATTGACCTGCCATGGTCGACAGCGTAGTTCCCTTTCGACTCACCTGATAGAACCATTCCACATCGCATGTTCGTTGTGTTATTCACGGTAAGCCGGTGCTTGTCAGAAAGTAAAGGTGTAAACCTTCCAATCCGCGTCCGCCTGCTGCTGCGTCAAGCGTCCTCCGTAACTAGGCCGAACCCAGCAAGATTTTGCTGTCCTTTTTGTTGCGCCTTAGCGTAAGCTCTGAACTTCTTCCATTGTTCTAGCGGAAGCTCTGGATCTTCACCCTTGTGTTTCTTGCCCTTGACATCGTCTTCCCTCACAAGCCATGCCAGCCAAGACGGAATTACTTCTTTTACTGACCGTACTTCAAAGGAAACCGGCTTTAGGCGACTACCGTGCATGGCATGCATAGTCTAATAACGACTAACGGCGCATAAGCAAGGTCAACGAAAAAGAGACGTGAAAAGGGATTTGGCTAAGAAGAAGCAGACCGGGAAGCCAATCTATGCAGCAGGTAAGATTAACGTCAAGATCATCAAATCAAGAGGAAAGGTCTACAAACAGCGCTGGGTCTACGTGCCCGCCCAACTGATCGACTCCGGAACTTTCCCCTTCGACGACAATGAACCGGTCTTATTGGTTGTTGACTCACGCAATGAACAAGTCATAATCCAGAAACTACGCCCCCAACTCCCACGATAGAAAAAAGATAGGGGAGGCTACGGGGCAGCCCCGCCCATTGTGTCGGACACAGTCTCCCCGAACTTGTCAATCAGCTCGCGCAATTTCTTGAGCTCATAGGGGTCATTGATGGCCCGACCAACGCCAGCATCGCACAGTGCCTCGTCCAGCAGGTCGGATGTTTGCCCTACCTGAGCCGAATCCTTGGCTTTCAGCAGAAACAGCACATCGTCGCCGTGAAAGACTCGTTGAGTTGTTCGCCCTATGCGCACCTTACCCCACGCCAGATTGATTGGCGCCTTGAGGTGCGATGCCAGAGTCTTGTATTGGAGGGGTTTGATGACGAACGCTATTTCACGCGGCTGGACTGGCTGAGGCTGTGATGGGATGGGGGGTAGGGGAGGAAACACTACAACTTCGTCGTTGACCTCCGTGCCGTCAAGCGCATCGTACCTGTCGTTTTTGCTTAGGCGTTGAAGGAATGTGATGTCGTAGCCGTCGCTGGCATCTCGCATCGCAGGCTGTAGGAAGAATTTGAACTCGCCCGTGGCCAATAGAAAACGCAGCCCGAACGTTCTCCACTCACGCGCCTCCCTGTCATACCGGCGATCAGGCTGCTTGAAAAGCCAGCACACATTCCGGTTCAGATAGGACGCCAAAGTCTTGTCAAACTCCGGCTGCCTCCCAGAAACCTTCGCCCACAGCGCCGGTGCGATACGCAACGTCAGAACCATCCTTCGACCACCTCCAAGGTCGCTTTCGGTGGGAGTTGAAAGGTTCAGGAAACCGCCGGCAGGCATCTCCGTCATGGCACTCAGTCGTATACAGTAACCTGTATACCGCTAACACCGCGAATAAACCTTTCGGTCTGTTTGGCAAAAAAAACTTTCGCTCTTCGCTGGTCACCTTTCCATATATCTCCGGCAACTCCCAGGAGGGAATGAAATGCCCGCCGCGTATGTCGCTGACCATGAAGCGGGGCGCATTCGTAGGGCAACCTGTAGCGGTCAAAGCATCGGCAACGCTCACCGTCCGTCCGGAGTCTCGTAGCTGGACGGCGAAGATGTTTTCCTTCGCCCGGCGTCTTTCCCGATACCCGGCTAGTGCTTTGACGAGCCTGTCGCTAAAGTAGTATTTCGCCGGCACGGTGCTCTCGAGGATTTCGTTCAGGCTCTTCGTCAGCGGCTCCCCTTGGGGGAACTTGAACGGCAAGGGCGGCGGATCCCTGAAGCCAACGATGAAGATGCGCTTACGGTTCTGTGGGACTCCGAAATTCTTGCTGTTAAGAACTGTCCAGTAGACATGGTACCGGAGGCAGTCTGGACTCGCGGATAGGCGTGTCTGTTCGTTTACGTCGGCGGCTAAGTCGTCCAAGATCGTTGAGAGCGTGCGACCCTTGTCGTGGAAGACTAAGCCCTCAACGTTCTCAAGAAGGAAAGCTCGAGGTTGTTTGTCTTGCAGTATCCGGGCGATCTGGAAGAACAGCGTTCCCCTCCCGTCCTCGAAGCCACGCTGTTTCCCGGCGACCGAAAATGGTTGGCAGGGAAATCCCGCTACAAGAACATCAAAGTCCGGCATCGCCGACGTATTGAGGGTGGTCGCGTCAGGCCAGAAGAACTCGTTGGCAGTGTCGAAATTTGCTTCGTAGATTTTGCGGGCGTACTTGTCAATCTCGCAGCTCCCGACACACACCCAGCCGAGCCTTTCCAGCCCGACTCTGAAGCCGCCCACCCCGCTGAAGAGGTCGAAAAAGCGAGTAGGCAACCCATCGCTCTTGAGTTTGGTCTTCTCCGCCACTCATTACACCGACACCCCTGCTGGCAAAGTTCTAAAACGACGAAAAACTCCAACACGACAATTCGGATCACCTAAGGCAAGACGACAACACCTAACGCGTCGGTCTGGTTACGTACACGTTAGGTCAGTAAGTTAGAGGGAGATTCTTGGGCGAAGTTGAAGATGTCGTGAAGCAGTTGCTTGATCAGCCTGAAAATGAAAGACTATGATCGAATCAGTTCGCTCGATGAAGTTGCCGCCAAAAGGAGAATTGTGCACGCTTTCAGACTTTGAGATTTTCTATACGCGGTTGAAGGAGACTCTCGTCTACTCACGCTGGTTACGCGAGGAGGCGATACGTTGCATAAGATTGAATCGGGCGAACCCGATAATATTGGATTGTTTGGGACGCAAAGGAAAGGTCTTCAAGTCAGACCCAACTCAAGTCCAGAGCAACTGGATTCAATTCTTCTTCAACATCATGGACGACGAGATCGAGAAACCAAGGTCACAGAAAGATTGAATGAGGAAGCAAGCCGGAAGACAATCAAGGCACGCTTTTTTTGCGTGACATGCGCGTAGAGTTGCAGATTTGGCGCGACATGCGCTCGATCCTCTTACTATAAGGTCATTTTTGCCGAGACTCCGCGTGACATGCGCGCAAACCATCAAAGAAACAGTCTAATCTCGACTTATTCTGCGCGACATGCGCGTAAAATCTGAAAGTTTACGTGACATGCGCGCGCAAAAAAGAATTGTAAAGTCATTTTTCCATCACTACGACAAACTCGAATCATGAAAGTGAGCTTCCGTCTCTCGGGTTTTCATGGTTGATAAATATGGGGAGTCTGACGTGATGTTTTTGCTGAATCTTGCAGCAAAATGCAGACGCCTTTCCAAATGATTCACTGATTCAGCGCCCCCCTTTCTCGATGTCGCCCGCAGAACGCAGTGCGGAGGGTTCGCTCAGAGACGTTGAACAAAGCTGCGACATGTTTCGCCGTGCGGTAGTGAAGCATCAGCGAGTAGGGCCACCTTCTGCTCGGACTTCGTATCCTCTCGCAGCAGTCCCTAACCTCAGAGCGGGACGGATACCAGCGCCCCGCGGAGTCGAATTTTCCCTTTGGGTGCCTGTCGCGTCGTTGGCGTGCAAGGTACTCATCCGCCGCGAGGCTTGCCACATTCTTACGCCGTCGCCAAGCGTGAGCATTCTCGGATCACCTCTGCGTCGAACGTTCCATCATAGTCATGGAGTCTGAACGTCAACCAGTACCCGTGGGCATTATGCAAGTTGCCATTAATTTTCCACGTGCTAGCGCCTTGCCTGACGTACACGCCGATGTCGATCAGCTCGAATGATTCTCGAAGCGCATTGGCGATGTTGATGTGATGACAAATCAGACGGTGCTTGTAGCGTGGATCGAGAACCTTAACGATCAATAGTCCACCAGGGCGGAGAAACGACTTTGCTTTGTCTCGGACGCACTCGACACGGCGGTTGAACTGCTCCAAAGTCTGATTGCTTGTGTGCTTCTTCAGTCCGCCCGCCTTCGCCCACGACTTCCTCGATGTCTGTTCTTTGCCATAGTCGAATGCACGGCGTCCAATCAGGTATGGAGGATCGAACAACGCAACATCATGTTTACCAAGACTCGAATAGTCATCTGTGAGCAAGCTTCTCTTTTTCACGCCCTTGACAGTAGGAGCTGCATCGCATTTGGTCACCCGATATTTCCGACGCAGAGTAGGGTCGTCGAATATCGTAGACCACAGCGCTCCCCGTCCATACGTTAAATCTATTACCTTGACGGTTCGACGCGACGAGGAGTAGAGCTCCAGCAGCCGTCGCAAAATCTCGCCCTGATCGTCGAAAAAGAGAGTGAAGGTCAAGGCGACCCGCCTCTATGTGTAGAAGGTTGCGGCTGCATGTATCGCCGCTTGAAATCCTCCAGCCGTCTCCCCTGAACTGCGGTGGTAGGCACCATCAGTCCATGCTCAACCAGTCCACAAAGACGCCTGATCGTGTCCGGGTCTTCAGGGAACCCGTTCCATCCGGCATTCTGCTCTACGAAGAATACTTTGATCTGCCGATCCTTCCGCAGACAGATGTCACATTTCTTGCCGCACCATACCCCCTTATTTGCCCCCGTCAGCTTGAGACCCAGAACCTCCGGCGGACATGCTTCCCCGCCAACGAGCTGCGCTTGGGTTTGCGCTTGCGTTGCATCCTCACAGACAACAGCGTAGTTGTCCCGTGCTTTGGCGATCAGGTCGTCACGTATTCCCCCGAAACTCCGAATCACTGTAAAGTTCGGCAGTCGCTCAAGAGGCGAAAAGTCCATCCACACGCTCTTAGTGTACGCCCAAAAGTGTAGGTGCGGCAGCCGCTTAGCTATCTCTGTCCACGCTAGAATGTACGCTTGGCAGAAGAAGTCGCCAGCACCCTGTACACGGACGGCGACTATTCCTTTCATCTTTGAAAGATGTTCGACCATGCGGTCAACGAAGTCGTCCCGCTTGGACGCCTCGTAGTTGCTCGAGAGCGATGCGAAGACAACCCCATTCAATCCCTTCAAGACTTTGAAGGCGTAGCAGATCAGTCCGCAAATCGCCATGCCCGGACACGATACCGGAGGCAGGATGCTCCAGATCGCAGCATCTCGAGAAATTTTCCGATTGCCTCTTTTCACGGTCAGGCGAGGCACACCCGTCACAGCATTCTCAGCCAGAACACTCAGCCCGACAAGAAAACTGACGAGCGTTCCGAGCCTTGGCGCTGTCCCGCCCTTGTTCGAAACTTTTTTCGACAATCAAATTCACCGAAGCTCCTTTAGCGTTCGTTTGCACAGGAGACGTGGAGACAGGCCGCGATGGTCGCGTCCACGCGGCCAGAAAGAGGTCGAGATCTGGAATGGTTGGAGGAGTTCGGACTGGAATTCTGTGTTACATGGCGAGATTACACGACGTATGGTTCACGCCCGGAGAAATCAGACGCGCTCTCAAATTCGGACGATCAGGCATACAAAAAATCTTAACAAAATTCGAAAAGAAAGGACTCGTCGAACGATGGAATTCACCTTCTGTGAGCTTTCCACCCTCAATTGCCTCACTGCCGCCCACATACCCGACCACCGGCACCAGACTACTCGTCAAGAGACGAACGGTCACCAATCGTCAAGGCGAGAAGCCTTATCGCATCCTAGCGGACGGCGAGAGACTTTGCAACCTCATGAAAGCAATTGAGAAGATCGACCTACCTACAGGACTACAAAAGACCTCACTGGCAGGTGACAAAGATTTCATGGCCAAGCTGACAGCGAATGGTTTCAATGAAAACGACATCGAAAGAGCCGAGAAAGCAGGAATCCTAAACCACCGCAGAGTAAAAGTCAAGGAAGAGTGGCACGACACAAGTTACGGCATCGCCACAGAACGCTCTATCGCCGCCGCATTCCAACCCCGCATCAGGAAAACGCAGATCGTCATCAGACACCGCTACCGAATAGCCTAATCCAACCAATAGGCCGCACAACGCTTAGAACGACCACGCCCCTCAAGATGGATTCGATGTATGTCAGAATGGAGTTCAGAAGAATATTGTCTTCACTTGACGTCGACCTAGTGAAGACCCACCACGTATACGCAGTGAGTCCCTTCGACATCAAGTGGGTGTCACACGTCCGTGGTCGTGGGATACCCGTTGATCGCGACTTCATCCTTTCTGGCAACGAGTAAGCAACTTCTGGGTAGCTGCTTCGACAAATCGTTTCACACTCGGCTCCGCTGCGAGTAGATGCCTGAAAGGTACTCGACCAACTCCCCTTCACTGCTATCTTTGACCCAGAAATACATAAGCAGCTCACCTCGAAACCCTAACGGAATGAAGGCTCGGCGTGGAACCATCTCGGCCAAGCAACGCAGTAAGTCCAGTCTACTCAGCCCATCTTGGTTCTCGGCTCGCTCAAGAGCAATCGAGCGGTAGGTGCTTGGCATCGATGAAGGCTGCCTTACCTCCCGAAACGCGACTCCCTTCTCCTTCAGAAACCTGCTCACTGCCCGTTCGTGGCCTGAACCCATCATTGCGAGAATCCTCGCAGAAGAACTCTGTTTCACAAGTCCGGAAAGTTGACTAGCGTAGGCTTCGTCCCGCTGCCTCACCAGACTTCCACCCTCATCTAATGCCGTCCGCAGCTTCACCAGAGCTTCATCAAGCGATGCCGCTCGTGGCGGAACAAAGACAGCCAAGAACCTTCCCCCTTCCTTGTCAGTCCAAGGAGAATCTTCAAGCACAATCGTCTTCCCCGTGTTGTAAACCGCTTTCCCAATCTCCCGCTCGAAACCCCTGAACATGCTCTGAGGATCCCCGAGGTTGTCAATCTGTGCAGGCGTCTTCTTCCCCGAACTAAGCTCGTTCAGCAACCGAGTCCGCAACTCTTCACTGCCGTCGCAGCTTCCGTTTTCCACTACGAGTATCTTAGAGTCGCCCAGCAGTCTCAGAAAAACCGGCCCAATCGCATCAGGCTCATGGTTACTGAAGTAGACGATCAACAAGAAGGTACCATTCACTTCGTCCTTCGGACTAGCGCTTCATGAGCATAGGTTCTGACCGCGGGACTGCGGGCACTGATTTCAACCTCGACCAAAGCGGGAGCTGCCGCCTCCATCGTCTCGATTGCTTCTACCACCTTGAGAGCAGTGTCGTCGAATTCGGATGAGATAGCGACTTCTCGAAGTATTCTGAGGCATGCCGCAGCAATCTTACACTGGGTCTCATGAGTAACCTGCTGAGGCTGCTGCTCAAGCGGTGGCTTCGGTTTTTCAAGTACTCTCGGATGCAGCGGAGGCCCCGTGAAATACTCTCCACGTTCGGTTCTATGGAAAAGACCGCGCTTCTCCAACTTGTCAAGTTCACTGCGAACCTCCGCCTGGTCTTTGCCGATTCGAGCGGCGGCCTCCTTCGCCGTGACTTTGAGTGACATACCCGGGCTCGCCTTGAAGTGGTTGTAGAATAACCGGAGCAGTTCTGCCTGTAGATCGTCACCACGTAACTGCTCAATCAGCCATTCAGGCGAGAATTCTTGACCCCATTGGAGAAGATAGTCAGCAGTCACGTACTTCGCTTCGTCTTCTTTTGTCCACTCGCTCTTCAGTTTGTGAAGCACCATTTTGTGAGTCTTCCGATCGGTCACGATAACGTCCCCCGGGCTTAGGGTAACCAGCTGGCCTCCACTCTGCTCGCCCATCTTCCTTTGCGCTTCACCGGCTCGAACCCTAACAGCAACGCTTGGAGCTCCCTGACTAATCTCCATCAAAGTTCCAAGCCCCGCCATCAAATAAGTGCCAATCGCATCAACTACCTTTAGCGAGGTGCTTTCGAGGCCGGACGCCATAGCAACTTTTCGGAGCTGCTCAAGCCGCCACTGCTCCAAATCCGACAGGAATTTCGTACCCCGCTGAAATCGAGGCCCGGGCAACGGCTTCAAAATTACTGGGCGATTGAATGATTCGCATTTCGGGTTCACGCAAGTGAACTGCGTTCGCTCAACCATCGTAGGCAACAGTGCCCGCTCATCAGGAACCTGCACCTTCTCCTCCTTCATCTCAGACTTGCACTTCGAACATTGCACACCAGCCAGTTCTCCGTTGAACCAGCAGACAGCGGAACCGATAGTTAAACGACGACTTGACAGCCCAATTTTTTCGACGCCCCAAAAAGCCAATTTGCCGACACTTTCATCCGCTGTCTAGCTCACGACGTAACACCTAGCCGCATGGTTGCCCACCCCAGGCGCTTTCAGCTTCACCTAGGATTCCAACTAGGATATTCCTACATTAACATCAGGCAAACGCTAAAGAGAAACGGAGCCTTATTACGATGAAATGAGGTCAGAAAAAGTACCTTGTCTTCACTCAATCTGAATTTGGTGAAGACCCACCACGTATACGCAGTGGGTTCCTTCGGACCCACTACGTGTCGAAACGGATCATAGAAGTAATGTAACTCCTGTCTGAATTCGTGTGAGAACTGATAAAGCGGTACCAGGCTGAAAATCAAGGAAAAACAGCTCAAAACAAGGCAGACGCTGTCAAAAAATGGCATCGAACCCGACGATATGATGGGCCCGGAGAAGCTCAGCTCACTAGTGCTCACGAAGCATAGACTTTGCCGCAACCGCTGTGCCAGGGCTGAGAGAACTTATTTCTTCTTCTCATCGTGAAGAGGCTTTACGATTCTGTCTTGTTGGTTGAAGGCTTCTCCGAAGACAGCGAGTCCCTTCTTCTGGATCAAATCTTCCATCTTGTCGTGGGAGATTCTTGCGAGATCACCGAGTCCAAGTACTTGCTGCTCAGAGTAGCCCGCCATCAACAGGAACCGCCTGTTCAGAGTCCGGAAAATCTCGTCATCATTCGGGGCTTCCTCCGGCAAAGGCAACCAACCCGTCTTAATTACCTCCGCACCTCATATTTGACTTGTGGGGGCGCGGGCATGGCGGATGAGATCAGCATGAGGGAGCTGAAGGAGGACGCCCGCAGAGTCATCCGTGACCCAAACTCCCAACTTCTCAGAATGATCTCGGACGAACCGGACAGTCTGCCCGGCACTGAGGGTTTCGTCAAGCTGCAAATGTACCTCAAACAATTGTACATGGAGCGCGGCCGCCTCTAAAGGCGTTCAAGAAGAAGCGTTCCGTCGCGGAGTTCTTTGGTCACTTTCCAGCCGTCGCTGAGCAGCTGCCTCAACTTCTTCTTCTCTGTTGGCTCGAGCGGAATCTGCTCTCCTGCTTTCAGTTTTTTCTTCTTCGCTATATCCAAGAGCTTGGACATCTCGTCATGCGAGATACGAGCCAAGTTATACTTCTTCGCTTCATTAAGTGGCATACCTGCTGAGACGAGGATACGCAGGTTCATCGTGGCGAATATCTCATCCTCGCTGGGCGGCGCCACCGCAGTCCCGAGGTAACGGTCAGAAGACTTCTGGTAGGACTGCCGCATCTTCTCAAGGAGGTCGGAGTTGAAGGCGCCCTTGTTCAGAGTGTAGACCGCCTCAATGTCGCCCTTGTGACCAAGCCAGAAGGATCTCCAGCTGGGGATCGTGAGCTGATCAGCCTCCGCCATCATCAGCCTCGTGTCCGCATAACGACGTAGAACGTATGGTCTCCAGGTAAACCCTGTCTTCACGATCGCCGCCTTCAGCAGGAACTCGCCGATGGTCTGGGTCCGCAGGTGCTTCCCCAAATTGTTGTAGCTGTGCCCCCAGCTGACTTTCCGCTGTGTAACCGGTAGAATCGGCGTGTGGGGCTCAAGCTTCTCGTCCGCAGCCAGCCTGTCTCGGAGGAACTCAGCCAGGATGTCGGATCCCTCCTTGTTCAAGAAGCTCTCGTACTGGTGTCTGGCTTTGGAGAGAGTTTCACGGACGATGACGCGGGTCGGAATCTTCTGCAAAACAACCTCCTTCCCCGTGATGACCAGTTCCGGAAAGTCCTGAATTTCCAGCCCGTCGGAGCCGTCGTAGTTTCCGAGCACTTGTATGCGCACCCCGAGAAAGGCGACGAGCGCAACAGCCACTCTCTTCCGCAAATCAACCGCATCCAGAACCCGCTTCAACTCCTCTGGCAGCGGAACATGCTCTCCCTTGTACCGGACGCTACCCCCGCGGCCGACGATCTTGATCTTCGACCGAAGCTGAATCTGCTTGTAGTCAAACCAGCTCCGGATCGGCTTGACGAGGTTGTCGATGTAGTTGCCGCTGAACTTCCTATCCTCCAGCTCCGAAACCATGTCCAAAAGGAAGTTCGTAGCGGTCTTAGGCTTCATCCTAGCCAACTGTTGCGGCGTAACCTTGAACTCCCTGCAAACCCAACCCAACCGCCGAACCCACTCATAGGCGGTCACCTGGCTGCCACGCTTCACGTTCCGGAACCAACGGCGGACATCACTATCCTCTAGCAGGTAATGGTAGGGCGACCGCTCAAGAATCTCCGAACGCTCACCAGCCGCCGGATACTTCTCCGCAGCTCCCGCATGCGGGAGATCAGCCACACCGCCGACATCCGGCTCCTCCAACTTCACCAAAGCGGCTACCTAGGAGCCATAGAAGCCAAAGTCACGGTGTTAAAGGTATGGATTTACATGAAAAGTATGGTGGGGCGGGAGGGATTGTCATGATCGTTTGCGATCATTTTGAACCCTCGATCACCGGTGTGCTCGCCGTTTCAGGCAACTGGTCCCGAGACCGGTTTTAAGGCGTCTCGCGCTATCTTAGACCAAGTTGTCCCCACGCGGGTTGACTCGCGGTCTGGACCACCGCCCCTAATCCCCAAGAAAACATCCACTTCCTTAAATCCTTCCGCGAACGCGGCCAGTGCCTCATACCGACGCGCAGCAGATTCCTTACTATAGGCGAATCTTAGGTTTCAAGGTCGCTCCGATTTCGCTGACGCTATCACGTTTTCGACTCAGATACGTCAAATATTCGGAGGCAATGAGAGCTGAGTTGCTGACATCCTCGTTCTTATCGTTGATTGCTCGTTCCAGTTCAGGGAGCGCATCTTCTGCCCCAATCGAGCTTAGGGCTACCGCCGACTCATGCCGTACAA
>Ga0187878_1003997_pt1 | contig 11666 bp, 6 predicted proteins | sample June2016WEW_17_1_FD_132979 | JGI IMG/M metagenome (GOLD analysis project Ga0187878, IMG submission 132979) | Peatland microbial communities from SPRUCE experiment site at the Marcell Experimental Forest, Minnesota, USA - June2016WEW_17_150 | ecosystem: Environmental > Terrestrial > Soil >...
CGGATCTTGACCAGCATAACGCTAAATACAATCACCACGACCGCCAGGGAATACTGAAAAAGCGATGCGTTTTGGGGATGCAGGGTTTTATTTTTCGAAAACTGGACCACCAGAATTTCCAAACCAACCGGGGCAAGTGCGAACCATAACGGCTGGAATACAGTCCCAGCGTGAAAAAATCCGCCATTTACACTGGCGAAAGGAAAAAGCAGGCTCTCAATAAGAAGCAGGAGAAACCATCCCATTACCCCTACCTGAACACGAACCATGTGACGATAATGATAAATCCCGATGATTACCAAGGGAAATAAAACTATCAAACCCTGAGCGAAAAAGGCCGTGCTCATGTTTTGAAGTAGAGCTTCCGCACGTACCTTTAATATCACCTGCCATCCCTGCGCAATCCAAGATTGAAAGGTATAAACATCAGGTGTAAAAGAAAATAGTTGGTTGTAATTTGTCATCCAAAGGGTGTACCCACTGCCGGGAGGAAGAATCGAACCGAATACTACAAAGGTACGGATCAACCAACCTCCCATGACCAACAAATACCCCGCAAGGCTTAATAAACTCCAGCCAATTGAACGGATGATTCGTGCCCGGATGGAAGCTACCGGAGACTGACGGAAGGTGATGACTGCGATGGCAAGTAACGTCAATGGGAGCCAAAGCAACCCGTCACTACGCGCTAAGTTGAGGATGCCAGCAAGGAATCCGAGCAGCACCGATTTTGGCAGAGTCAACCGGTCAAGGACTAGGAAATAAACCGCACCGACCAGGAGGTAGAGGCTATAATTATCCGTAGTGGCAATAAACGACAGATAATAGCCGGAAAATACAGCCAAGAAACCAGAAAGCAACGCTAATGAACGTCGGTTGGTAATACGAAATGCCAGCGACGTGGTAACCATAGGAGCCAAAGCTGCCATCAACACAAAGCCTATGCGGGCTGAAATAAAATTGATGGTACCGGTGAGAACCATGCCGGCGGCAGCGACCATTGACGCCATTGGGTACCAGTAAGCATTCGAAGGATGCGGCAGACCCTGCGGGTGTTCGAGATAATTCCAGATGAACGGCTCCTGAAAACCCTTTCCTGAAGCCAATTGGGTACCATTCGCATAATAATAAGCTGCGTCCATATAGCCGGGGACACGTTGAAGTGCGGCAATAACTAGCGGGACCAATAGCGACACGATTAATAGTAATAAATAATCCCGCCGTTTCAAGACAGAATCAGGGCTGGACGAGGAAAACACGCGCCGCCTCCACGTCACCAAGATAATCCAAACCCGTCCACCCCTTTGGATTATCGTAAACCGGAGTTAAACCGACGGGAACGCTCCCCGCTTCCAAAACCAAGTATTTTGCCCCGTAACGGCTTGCAACCGTCAAAAGAGTATGTTCATCTCCATTGGGGACAGCAATCGCAGGGTTGCCGGAAGCAAGGTAAAACCCTGGAGGATTGGCGACCATGACAATCGACTGGACAGTCATCCCATCGGAAACCAATACATCCTTGATTTGGTTATACGCAATATTTTCCTGACCCCACGGTTGGTAACCACCCCCTCCCAACACCCGAACGTAGACGATGGCTGCTGTTATAAGAGCCATAATTGTTACCAAACCAGTACGGAATATAGTCGTTGAGCGGACAGGATTCCAAGATCGAATCCGGATTCCCCATGCAATCAGCCTGTCGAGTCCAACAGGCGCAAGTGCCCACCAAATAGTTTGCACAGATGCACCTGAATGAAAAAAACCACCACGTGCTCCGGCAAAAGGAAAAGCGATGGTCATAGCTGCGAGAATCACAAGCCAAGCAGCACCAGCCAATTGAACGCGATGATCATTCCTCAAATACCAGAACCCCAGCCCAGCCAATGGAAGCAGGATCACCTCCCCTTGCACCGTCAGCATGTTGGAAAGGTTGAGCCCAAGCGCCCAAAGACGGGCTCGAAGAATGGTCAACAGACCTGAATGAAACCAGACTGAAAACGTAATTTGATCAGCCGGATAACTAAATAATTGATCATAAGAAGTGAGCCACAGCGTTTTCGAACTGCCGGGAGCCAACGGAGCTCCAAAAGCCTGATAGTTGCGGATTAACCATGGAGTCATGACCAACAGATACCCCGCCAGCGTCAGGAGTAAGAATGATAAGGTATTTAAGAAGCGATATCTAGGCGATTTAGGTAAAACAAAAACTACCGCTAAAAAGGCAACCAGCAACCAGAGCAAACCATCGGCACGTGTGAGGTGCATCAACCCTGCCAGCAAACCGAGGAGAAAGGGGTTTATGGCGGAGGCTTTACGATTGAGGATAAGAAAGAATAGCCCTCCAAAAAGCATATACAGGCCGAAGGTATCCGTCACCGATAAAAAAGGAAGGTAAAAAGCAGGGAAAATCGCCAGCAAGCCAGAGACGAGAGCCAGGTCACGACGAGAAGAAAATGACCAAGCAAGTGCGGCTGTCACCGGTGGGATTAATGCAGCGACCACCAGGAAACCAGCCCGTGCTGTAATCCAAGATGCTGAACCAAAAAGCATCGCACCGGCGGCAGCGAAGAGAGAGGCCAAGGGCATCCAGTAGGCATTTGATGGGTGCGGCAACCCGACCGGATCATCCAGATAGTTCCAGAGATACGGTTCGGTGAAGCCATGCCCAGCAGCCAGCTGCAATCCCCCCGCATAATAATAGTCTGCATCCATATAACCAGGCGAGGGCTGAAGAGCAGCAACCAAGGTCGCAACGACCAGACCAAGCAGTGCCAAAAGCAAATAAATCCGCCAGGTCATGGGAGGCTATCACTCCAGGTACGCGGGGGACGAACTGCCCACCAGCGCATCCAGTACAGACCAACCACGAGCAAAAATGGAAAAAACAGCGCCAGCACTTCGGAAAGAGCTGCGTAGGAACCGACAAGGAACAGACCAGCAGTAATGCCCCAGAGTCCTAATACGATGGCAATAAAAACAAAAGCAGACAATCCCCAGCGATTGGGGAGTGACCAGCGTTCTACCAAAATGGATAAGAAAAGGATCAGCGGGAAGAAAAGCAATTCAAAGTACTGGGGGATGACGGGGACGCCAATAAGGGGTGTGACAGCCAGGGTTAAACATGTTGTCCAAAGAAAGTGGCGAAAATCCCTGTGACGAACATTTCGCCACTCAAAAAAAAGAACAACAAGAAGAAATCCGGTCAACAGCCAACCAAGGCGAGGGCCTACTACCGGCCACCAAGATACGAAGATGCCCCCGGGTGAGAGGGATGGGAGGTAACCGAGATGGGAAACAAGTCCTGCGATAAAGGGAAAAAACCAGTTCGATAAAATAAAAAAAGAGGTTGCCATTAGAATTGTGAGCGTCATCAGAAAACCTGCAACGAGACGACCACGGTGGTGATAGAGAGCCCACCAAAGGATAAAGATTACGAGGAGGATGGAAATGTCGAGCTGCAAAAAGGGGACAACCAGCAATGCGCCTGCCATCTCGTCGCGTCCATCGCGAATTGCCAACAGGAGAGCGACAATTGCAAGCGAGGAAAAAATGACCATACTGCCGCCGGTAAGCGGGAGCATCCCGTAGACCCAAATAATCGAAAAGGCCAGAAATACCGGCATGAAAGTGCGTGCTGGTTTCCAACCAGTCAATCTGAGAGAATATAAAGCCAGGGCAATCAAGGCAATTTCCAGAAAGGTCATCCAAAGTCCCCTGGCGAGGGCGTAGTCTGAGATGAGGGCAAGGGGAAAATAAAAAAGTTCGACCGGGAAAGGGATACTTAGCCGAAGGGAATCCTCGGCTTGTGTGGCTAAACGGCCATAATAAATTACCTGGGCGCGCTGCGCTGCAGGTTCACTGTAGGGACTATTGCCATATTTCAGGAAGGTACCCGCGGCCAACCAAGGAACAAAAAAATCCTTCTCTCCAGGATGCTGACCAGCATAGCGAGTGTTTGCCCATGTCAGCCCTCCTACAATGGCGAGGGCAAGAATAACGAAGGTGATCGTAGTGATAATATTGAGAGTGCGGGACATTCCGTGGGAATTCTACCTTACATTCACAAATCGGGGATGTAAAAATACGCGCTCATTCAGATATAAACTGAGTTTGAGGGTCCTGCATTTACCCGTGTTTGGGTAAACTTGGAATACAACCTCATTTATAGAAAGTCAAATTGTGCTATAATACCGAAAATCTGAGGCAAGAATGATCCTTATCCGCATCGCCAACAATAACAATAATAATGACCGGCTTAAGGCCGTTGGGCGAAGCTTACCTGGTTAAGGAATTTTCGAACCTTCCTCATCGCCCAACGCAAATGCGGAGGGCGATTTTTATTACATATTTGCAGGCAAAGGAGACCTTATGAAAAACCTACTCATCCCCCCAAAGTACAGCCCAAACCTGGATGTAAAACAAACGGAGCAAGCCATCAAGCTGATCAAGGATTTCTTTGAAGTCAGTCTGGCTGCAGAATTAAGGTTGAGCCGTGTGACCGCACCTTTGTTCGTGCTGCGAGGGACCGGGATCAACGACGATCTTAACGGAGTCGAAAAACCCGTCTCCTTCTCAATCCTCGATATGGACGGGCAGACAGCCGAGATCGTACAATCCCTCGCCAAATGGAAGCGCATGATGCTAGCAGATTATGGCATCCAACACGGATACGGCCTATACACGGATATGAACGCAATCCGCCCGAGTGAAAATTTGGATAACCTGCATTCCCTATACGTAGATCAATGGGACTGGGAGAAAGTGATCAGCCCCGAAGAAAGAACTATTCCTTTCCTGAAAGAAATCGTCCGCAAGATCTACGGCGTTATCAAGCGCACCGAATTTCACCTTTCAGACCGCTATGCATTCATTAGACCTGAATTGCCGGACGAAATTACATTTATACACTCGGAGGATTTGCTGCGGGAATATCCAAAATTGAACCCCAGGCAGCGTGAGGAAGAAATCGTTCGCAAATATCGAGCAGTATTCGTGATCGGAATAGGAGCCCCTCTAGCTGACGGTATACGTCATGACGGTAGAGCACCAGACTATGACGATTGGATCACCAAAACCGAGTCTGGCTACCAGGGCTTGAACGGCGATATCATCGTTTGGAACAATGTTCTGAACTGCGCCTATGAGATCTCGTCCATGGGAATACGGGTGGATCGCGAGGCTCTCTTAAAGCAATTGGAAGCAACCAGTACGATGGAAAGGAAAGACCTGTATTTTCACCGCCGACTGCTAAATGGCGAACTGCCGCTCTCGGTCGGCGGAGGGATCGGGCAATCGCGGTTATGCATGTATTTCCTGCGGAAAGCCCATATCGGTGAGGTACAAGTGGGCATCTGGCCAGCGGAGATGGTTGAGGTGTGCCGATCGAGCAACATTTTCCTGCTGTGAACACGTAGATAATATGTGCTATAATACCGCCAACCTGAGGCAAGAATGACAGCAATCCGCTTCGCCAACAATAATGACGATCATGATAACCGGCCTCCCGTCGTTGGGCGAAGATTGCATGAATAATATAAATCCGAAACACCCTCGTCGCCCAACGCCATAGCGGAGGGCGATTTGTTTTGTAAACGGACAAAGGAGATATGGATGTATAAAACTCATACCTGCGGGGAACTGCGCGCCAACCACGCCGGGCAATCCGTGACACTAGCCGGATGGGTGCACAACTTCCGCACCTTCGGTGGGGTGGTTTTTTTGGTACTGCGCGATCGCTTTGGAATTACCCAGATCGTCACCAATCCAGATAAATTCCCCGAGGCGGCAAAAGCTATCGAGGGAATGAAGAACGAATGGGTTGTGCAGGTGACCGGCAGTGTACGGATGCGCCCAGCGGACCAATTCAACCCAAAGATGCCCACCGGCCAGATAGAGTTGGAGGCACAGGCTGTTACCGTTTTGAACGAGGCCAAGGCCATGCCATTCGTTGTAAGCCGGGATGACGAAGAAATCGACGAGAACCTGAGGCTTAAATACCGGTACCTCGACCTGAGACGTGAACGTATGAAGCGCAACCTCATTCTGCGCCACAAGGTGGTTTTATTCATGCGAGAGTTTTTATCGGAACGCGGGTTCATTGAGGTCGAAACACCGATGATGTTCAAAACCACTCCCGAAGGTGCACGGGATTATCTCGTGCCCTCCCGGGTTTATCCCGGGCAGTTCTATGCCTTACCTCAAAGCCCACAGCAACTCAAGCAACTGTTGATGGTGGCCGGAGTGGAGCGATATTTCCAAATCGCGCGCTGCTTCCGGGATGAAGACTCGCGCGGCGACCGACAACCGGAGTTCACGCAACTCGATTTGGAGATGTCCTTTGTACACAGGGATGACGTTCTTGACCTGGTCGAGAACCTGATCACGACCATGCTTCCAGAAGTGGCTCCCCAAAAGAAATTATTGAGATCGCCCTGGCCACGCCTAACCTACGCTGAGTCCATGGAACGCTTCGGTACAGATAAACCCGATCTGCGCTTTGGGATGGAGTTGTACAATGCTGGTGAGATCTTCAAAAAGAGCGAATTCGTCGTTTTCAAATCCGCACTGGAAAGCGGAGGCATGATTAAATGCATCGTCGCACCGGGATGCGCCGGATATTCCCGCAAACAACTCGACATGTTGACGACGACCGCCAAAGAATTAGGGGCGAAAGGGCTGGTAGCGCTGGCATTGACAACAGAAGGTCCGAAAGGTTCAGGAGCCAAGTTCATCAACGAGAAGGAAATTACTGCATTGTCTCAATTAACTGGTGCAGCCAGCGGAGACCTAATCCTTTTCGTGGCAGACAACGCAAAGACTGTGCATAAAGTCCTTGGAGTATTGCGCAACTGGTTCCGGGATGCCCTTAAGCTGGTTGACCCAAATACGATGGCCTTTGCCTTCATACTGGATTTCCCGATGTTCGAATGGAACGAAGAGTTCAAAAAATGGGACGCAGCACATCACCCCTTCACCATGCCACGCCTAGAACACCTTAATCGGTTCGAGACTGACCCCTCCTCAATCCTTTCAGAAGCTTACGATATGGTGTGCAACGGTTACGAAATGGCCTCCGGATCAATCCGTATACATCAGCGCGACATCCAGTCAAAAGTTTTCCACTTACTTGGGATCGAAGAAGAAGAAGCCCAGTTCAAATTTGGGCATATGTTAGAAGCTTTCGAGTATGGGGCTCCGCCGCACGGTGGGATAGCCCCCGGAATTGACCGGTTGGTAATGCTGCTGGCCGATGAGCCCAACATTCGAGAGGTAATTGCATTCCCCAAGAACCAAGCCGCTCGGGATGTGATGGCAGATGCACCTTCATACCCGGACGAAAGACAATTAAAAGAATTGCATATAAAAATTACGGATTAGTGCAGGGTAACAAACCCTGCCGATCATGGAGAGAGAAATGGCCATCATTCGCGTGGAAGAAATCGCAAAATATACCGGGCAGCAGGTCACTGTCCAGGGCTGGGTGTATAGTCGTACCGATAAGGGAAAGCTGGTTTTCCTGCTGGTCCGGGATGGTTCAGGTTATGTTCAATGTGTGGCTTTCAAGGATGATCTTCCCGAAGCGATATTCGACCAGATTACCCGCCTGCCGCAAGAATCCTCTGTCATTATAAGCGGAGCAGTGCGAGAGGACAAACGTGCACCCGGCATACCCGGAGGATACGAGATCGGCGTTAAGGAAATAAAGATCATCCAGGCTGCCGCTGAGGATTACCCGATGGCCCTCAAAGAGCACGGAGTGGACTTCTCCCTCGACAACCGCCATTTGTGGATCCGCATGCCAAGCCAATGGGCGATCCTGCGAATTCGGGGAACGGTCATTTCTGCCATTCGTGAGTGGTTCGAAATCAACGGTTTCATCAACATGGATACACCCATCCTAACCCCGGCGGCGGTGGAAGGTACCACCACATTGTTCGAAACCGAATACTTCGACGAAGGGAAAGCCTACTTGAGTCAATCGGGCCAACTTTACAACGAAGCAAACATCATGGCCTTTGGAAAAGTCTACTGCTTTGGCCCGACCTTCCGTGCAGAAAAGTCCAAGACCAGACGCCACCTGACCGAGTTCTGGATGGTCGAACCAGAGATTGCTTTCTGCGACCTGGATGGCTTAATGGAGGTGGAGGAGCAGTTCGTCACGCACATCGTCAAGCGGGTGCTGCGGGAGCGAGGACCTGAGTTGAAAAGCCTCGGGCGAGACCTGACGAAGTTGGAAAATATTGCAGTACCTTTCCCGCGCATATCCTACGACGAAGCCACCAAAATCATCAAGGAGAGTTTCGAAAAAGAAACTGATCCCGAGAAAAAGGATTTAATCAAATTCGACTGGGGCATGGATTTTGGGGCGCCCCACGAGGCACTCCTGACCAGCCGTTACGAAAAACCCTTATTTGTGTTCGGTTACCCAACCCAAGTAAAGGCTTTCTACATGGAACCATGGCCAGGGCGACCCGAGATATGCAAGTCAGTTGACTTACTCGCACCCGAAGGGTACGGTGAGATCATCGGCGGATCAGAGCGCATGTCGAGCCCAGACTTGCTGCTCCAGCGCATTCACGAGCACGGACTGCCGGAAGCTGCCTACAAGTGGTACATGGACCTGCGTCGATACGGCTCGGTGCCTCACTCCGGGTTTGGAATGGGGGTGGAAAGAACAGTGGCCTGGATCTGCGGAATCGAACATATCCGTGAGGCCATCGCCTTCCCACGCATGATCAAAAGAGTTTATCCATAAAACCATTAATAACTAGTAAAGGTGCAACAAATTTTTTTATCAAGCCCTTTTATTTTCAATGCCCGGGGTGCACCGGATAGGCCCTTAAGCTTTCCCTACCCACCCCTCTTACTTTATGGTATAAAACATTCACCCTGCTGTGCTCGCGATGCTGCACCTCCGTTCTGAGCCAACACCCACAAAAAGGGGTCCAATCTCGCGACAAAGATGCGATAGGCTTCGGCCAAGGCTGATTTGCCGGGTAGAGCCCCGACCTGCGAAAGCAGGTTCAGAACCTTGCAGCACACGGCATAAGCGGGGTTATCTTAAACAACTGAATATGGAGAACCAGCGGCTGGCTCCCGGAATTATCGGGAGTACGAGGTGGAGGTTCCTCTGCGCGAACAGAGGTTAAGACTTATCTTCCAATCCTATTCCAAAACGCGGTAATAGGAACGAGGATGAAGGTCGAAAATCGGATAGATCAGCGGATGCCTCCGGAGCCTGATCACAGGTTCCTTTCTCCCTTCCAAGAAAAGCGCCCGGCAACAACCGGTTTAAAAAAACTGTGCTTGTTGCCTAGACCCAAAACTGCCCGGTAACGGTCAGGACAAAAGTCGGCGCAGTGGTCAGGCATAATAGAACCTGAAAAACTATGGAAGGGCTGCCAGCTTCATCTTATCGAACAAAGGGCATGTCCTCCGGGCATGTCTTTTTATTTAGGGAGAACCCAATGGGAAATACATTTGAAATGAACCTGCAGCAATTTGGTAAACCACGCTCATCCTGCGGAACAGGGATCCAGCCCCGGCCGGCGCATCCGGCCTGAGAACGGGATAAACCTGCATTTATCCCCACCCATGGGCCCGATGTTGTCCGGCAGATCTCCAATAACTAACACAAATAATAAATCATCCCGATCACATTCGTCCGACTACAAGCGAGATTATGAGAGGAAATATGGAACCCAAAGAATTAATCGCCCGAGTAAAATCAGATCAAGTTAAATTTATTTCATACCAATTCACCGATGTAACCGGGGCAGTAAAAAGTGTGGATGCCCCAGTAAAACAGCTGGAATCAACCCTGGAAGATGGCGTCTGGTTTGACGGCTCATCGGTGGAAGGATTCGCCCGCATCCAGGAAAGCGACATGCGGCTGGTAATCGATCCCGATACCTATGCCGTGCTCCCCTGGAGCCCTGCCGAGGCGCGTCGTGCGCGCGTCTTCTGCGATATATATACTCCCGACGGACAGCCTTTTGAAGGTGATCCGCGTGGGGCATTGAAACGGATCCTTACCAAGGTGACGGAGAGAGGTTGGACCTACAATGTAGGCCCAGAACCTGAATTTTTCCTTTTTCGGCGCAACGGGGGGGAAAGCATCCACCCAGTGCCACACGATGTGGGCAGTTACTTCGACTTTTCTGCTGATGACGAGGCCGTGCGCGTCCGCACCGAATTGATGGACGCTCTCAACAGCATGGGGCTGGACGTGGAAGTGGGACACCACGAAGTTGCAATCGGCCAACACGAAATCGATTTCCGCTTCGCGGATGCACTGCATACAGCCGACAACGTTTTAACCCTCAAATATACAGTGAAGGCGATCGCCGCCAAACATGACTTGATCGCATCGTTCATGCCGAAACCCGTTTTTGGGATCAACGGTTCCGGGATGCACTGTCACCAATCCATTTTCGACAGCCAGGGAAACAACCTATTCTATGATACCAAGGACGAATATCACCTTTCGCCGTTGGCTTACGGGTTCATTGCAGGACAATTAACTCATGCGCGAGCACTGGCAGCGGTTGTGGCGCCGACCGTCAATTCGTACAAACGCCTCGTGCCCGGGTACGAAGCACCGGTTTACATCGGCTGGGCGCAGATAAACCGCTCAGCCCTGATCCGCATCCCGCGATTCACAGAAGGACGGATCAAGGCGATGCGCGCCGAACTGCGCTTTCCGGATCCATCTGCCAATCCATACCTTGCATTCGCCACGATCCTGGCCGCCGCAATCGATGGCGTCGATAAAAAATTGACCCCTCCCAAACCACTAAACAACATCAATGTTTATCACCTGGATGAAGCCGAGCGGACTAAACTCGGAATCGCGTCCTTACCCGATTCTTTGGCAGAGGCATTGGGAGAACTTGAGAAAGATAAGGTAGTGCGCTCAGCGCTTGGTGAGAACCTGTACGATGCTTTCACCCGCGCCAAGTGGGATGAGTGGGATGCCTTCCGTATTAACGTAACCGATTGGGAAGTGCAACATTATCTTGAGACTGCGTAATCTCAGCATCCTATCAGCAGGCAATCTCCAAGCTCCAACTTAGAAATAGGTTGGCAGCAATAACAAAATATCAAAACAGCGATCATACTCCCTTATGATCGCTGTTTTTTTAGGTCTTTTTGTATTTTTAGGTAATACAGAAAAAGGAAAATCCATTTCCCCGTTTTATTTTTAATCACCAGTAAAGCAAAATCTTCAACTCTTAAACATGAAATGGATTAAAGTTTGTGTCACGGTCATAGTAATCTTCATTTTCTGTTTTCTTCAACCTGCTGACGGCCGCATAGGTTACCGGTGTCATCAGTGCTTCCACGCCCACTTTAAAGAGATAATTGGTTAATACCAACGTTAAGAACAAGGTCCAGGGAAAAACATGGAATATAGAAGCAATGCCAATAAATACTAACGTGTCCACCAATTCGCCAACAATCGTACTCCCGATGGTGCGAGTCCAAAGCCAACGTCCCCGGGTCATTAGTTTCATTTTGGCCAGTACAAACGAGTTGGAAAATTCACCTGACCAATATCCAGCCAAGCTGGCGAGGACGATTCCACCACTCGACATGCCACCCAGAATTGCGAGATAGGCCGCATTGCCAGCATATTGCTGCCATTGGGATTCACCCGGAAG
>Ga0187878_1004001_pt1 | contig 11653 bp, 17 predicted proteins | sample June2016WEW_17_1_FD_132979 | JGI IMG/M metagenome (GOLD analysis project Ga0187878, IMG submission 132979) | Peatland microbial communities from SPRUCE experiment site at the Marcell Experimental Forest, Minnesota, USA - June2016WEW_17_150 | ecosystem: Environmental > Terrestrial > Soil >...
CTAGGTCGTACCAGCCGAGCTGCGCGTGGTAGAGGAGATCCTCCGCGTGCCTCATGGCCTTTCGAGGCATGACGCTCGGCATCGTCTTGAGATCGCCGAGTCGATCCGAGGCTAGGATGTCGATGCCTCGAGTCCAGCACGAGACCCCCGCGTACTCCCACTCGAGCGGGACCTCGTACTTGGCGCCGTCTAGGTACTCCCTGGCCGTAGGATGCGCCAGCACCGACTCGGCCATGGCCTCTGCGAGGCTATACTCCCTGCCGTTCATGATTTCGTCGGGGTTTGGTGACGCAGCGCACTTCGCATCCCACGCGGCTCCACGGCGCGTGCCGTCGAACACGATCGGAGCGGGGCCGCCGAGGACAAGTCGATGCGTGGCCGTACCGATCCTCATGGAGGCGGATACCTCGCGCGGGGCAGACATCTGCGCTTTGAAGTGCGCGGGCGACGAAGCGAACGCCCGCAGATCCGAGTAGCTAAGTTTGGCTGTCATCGTCGTCTCCCGGTTCGCGTGGTGCGGGAAGCTCGCCTGCGCCGACCATCTGAGCGCGGCGCATGTCCTGGTCCATCGGGCCAAACGAGAAGTCCTGCGCGGGGGCGGACGTCGGTTTCGCGGGCCGAACACGCACGCACGGCACCGTCTGGCCACCTTGTGACTTGCACTCCGTGGCGAAGATCGTGAGGGGCTTTCCGATCCAACCCTTCCACTTCTTGCCGTACACGAGAATGATGGACTTCAGGTTCGTCGCGCCGCACAGCAGGCCCTTGTCGAGCGGCCGGCCCTTCGCGGTCGCGAAGAACACACAGCATTTCGTCTGCGGCTTCGTCACGACTGCGTTTCGGTCGAGGTGAGCGAATTTTACGTCGCGGATCACTAGCGTCGTGTCGCCAGACAAGTCCCATGCGCCGATGAACTCCGACTCAGGGAGCATCTTCGTGGCATCGTCCGGGGCGTCGCTGAATCGGGTCACGACTTCGCCTCCGCGTCCGGCGCCGGCATCGTGGGGGCGAGCGCCTCGAGTTCCTGGGTCCAGTGCTGGATCAGCTCTCGCGCCTCCTCGGCCCTACCCTCGGCCACTTCGAGTTGGAGTCGTGCGGCGCGCAGTCGTTCGGTCAGTACTTCCTGCCTGGTCATGGTGTCTCCCTTCGCGGCTCGGCCGCGTACATCATGTGCGACTTCGGCGGCTCGTCGCCAAGCGCCAGTCGCAATGCCCGCGCTGCGATCCGCAGACGAGCAGCGGTTACGTTGGTGTGCTCTCTCATGTGCGCCTGGTACGCCGCGCGCAGCTCGAACGCCAGCACCGCCCTCGCGGATCGAGCCAGTGTCACCTCTGGGCGTGCCCTCACGGCTCGACATCCACGATCGTGCCCTCGAACGGGCCTACCTCGCGGGCTGCGGCGGCAGCGTCTGCGTAGCCTGCATCGCGCGCCATCGCGTCGAGAGCTTCGCTCGCACTGTCCGAGGTGTACACGCTCATGTCCTGCCCTTGGCTGCTGGTGATCTGGTAGGACTTCACTGCCTCGGACATCGTGATCTTGGTCGTCATGATCGTATCCTCCCACCGCCAAAGGCCCGCACCCGGGAGGAGGATGCGAGCCGATGTTGGGGGCGTCCGAGTCGCCCGTCTCCTGGCCTGTCGAGGTCGGCCAGCTATCCTCCGCTCGTCCAGGTCGAGGGTCCCTCCGGCTCAGTCTCAGTCTCGCCGGCTATCTGGTCCGTCGCCGGACGATTAGGGGTACTGCACGGCCCGGGCCAACGCGGCAAAACGCTAATACGAGGCAAAACGGACGTTATGGCCAGCGGCACGCCCGCGCCAGTACGCAATCTTTTCCAGGGCTTTTCAAGTGTCTCGTCTCCTTTTGCCTCGATATCATTAGCATTATGCCTCTATGCAAAACAGTCAACGGGCCGCATCTGTTGCGGCCTGTTGCCTGCCTGCGCGGCGCCTGCAGTCGAGTGCGCGCGCCCAGTTTCCGACCGTGCGAACCGACACGCCAAGGGCCGTCGCCGCGTCGGCGTACGGTAGGACAGAGAGGAGCGCGCGCACTTTCGTGGCCCACCCCGCAGGATCGGACAGTCTCAGGCGGCACGCGTCGGATCTGGGTCTCGCGTTCATACCCACCGCGTAGCACGCGGCGCGCCACTTGCTAGGCGTCTTGCATGGCAAGCGTTTTCAACCTCCACGAGTCTGTCGTCGCCTCCCTCTGGCGGTACCGAGCGACGGCGGCATCGGTGGCCAGAATATGGGCTGCCTATTGCGCCGCCGCAGAGGCCCGTGACGCCCCTCGCCTCGACGCCCTGGAGATAGAGCGAGCTCGGGTCGGGTCGGCCCACGACGAGGCAGCCAGGGCCCTAGACGAGGCGATCCTCGAATGGGCGAGGTCAGACGCCGCCGAACAGAGCGGCCAGGACGGACGCTGAGAAACTGTCCGTCGCGGCGAGTACCACCGCCACGCAGGGCTCGTTCGTCGGCGTCGTCCCGTCCCCCCACGTCGCGGAGAGTGCCGACCTAAGCGCCGAGCCGAGTTGGTTGCCCTGTCCGCTGTAGCTGTATGCGAATATGCCCCCGTCCCATCGCAGGAGAGCCCCAAACGAGGCCATGAACCCCGCACTTGCCTGAATAGAGGCTGCCAGGTTCGCCGTGGCGGAGATTGCTGCGCTGATCTTAGGCGGTGCCAGGCTGAGTTGCGCCTTTAGATTCGCGTTATAGGTGGCGAGGGCGGACAGGGTGATCGCAGGAGTCGGGATCGAGATGCTTCCGCGCGCCCGGAGCGCCGCGGACACCTTCGCTTGCGCTGCCGCCTTGGCCTCGATTGCGACCTGAGCCTGGGTCGATGCCTTGGTGACGAGCTCCAGCATCGCGGACAGGCTCGCGATGGTCTGCTGAGTGTAGCCCGCCCCCCACGTAAGCCCGTCGAGAAACTCTGGCAGGATCGTCATTGCCACGCTAGAGGCTGCCCCCAGGACGATCGCTGAGCACGTCGCCGAGCTCGGCGATCCATCCGGGTACTGGGTCGCCCAGTTCGTCGCGAGCGAAGCCCCGAGTTGGTTCGCCGTGCCCTCGTACGTAGCCACATAGAGCGCCACGTGCGCAGACAAAAACGCCGAGAACGACAGGCCGAGCTCGAAATCTAGCAAGAGCGACAACGAGAGACTGAACGACGCTTCCAGGCTCACCGACACGCTCAGGTCAAAGTTGACCGTCGGCAGGGGCGGGACGTTCGTCACGGTCAAGCCGAGCAGGAGAGCGAACTCAACCTCGGCGGCCAGATAGATCGACACCGTCGGAGGCGACAGGCTCAGCGAGGCGTTGAGCGCAAGAGCCCCGGTCAGGTCCGCGCTGAACTGGATCGACGGCAGTCCGATGCACAACTGCAGTTGCGGGCAAAGCAGCGGGATCGGCAGGTCACCGACGTACGTTAGGGCCATGTCAGGCCCCGAAAATGATCGGCGACCCCTGCGTCACGACTCCCGATATGGGCGCCGACAGCGTCACAACGCCAGCGGACGGAACGCCAGAGATTGTCACGACGCACGGCAGGGTCGGCGGAAGGAAGCACTGAACCTGGTCGCCGAGCCTGGCGATCGGATTCGTGCCCTGCGCCAGCCACGTGCTGGTCGGTGCCGTCGAGCCGTCGAGCCCCCGCACTTCGGGCGAGTACCGATCCCCAGCCTGGAATCCGATCAACACCTTCGACCCGACGGCCGGAGCTCCCACGGACCCCGACGCGTCGGCCCGCAAAGGCAACCCGGTCACGTCTGGCAGGCCGTAGCCCTGTGGCGCCGAGGCGTCGATCGTGACGGACGTTGGGCCGCCGTTCGTCGCCTCGACCGTGTACTCCCACGTCGCCAGATAGATCCACCCTGGCATCACCTGCGTCAGCACCGACTTGATCGCGTCACGCAGTCGGTCCGTTGGCGTCGTGGCTACCTTCGGGATCATCACCTCTGTCGTGAGCTTCCCCGCCTCGAGCAGGTAGGTGATCCGACTCACGGTCCCCGATCCGGTCGGGCCGCTGAACGTCGCCCCAGGCACCCAGTCGGCAAGATACTCGGTGTCGACGTGGTAGATTCCGGGCGGCCCGTCGACGTCTCGCAACGTGAACGGGGAGGCAATCGTCGGCGAGGCTCGAGTGCCGACCTGCGTGACTCCGCTAGAGTCCATCCACCAGCCCGCGCCGCACAAATCCTGCAGCACCGTGGATGCCGGGGTTGCTCCGTCGAGCACGTAGAACGGTGTGACTGTCCGGTCGGTGGCCAGGTTGATCGTCTCCCCCACCGTCCCTGCAACGTCGTTGAGGATCGTACTAAGCTGCGCAGCGGCCCAAAAGACCGGCGTACTCGGTACCTGCGACCATCCGCCCGCTCCACCGACTAGTCGCACCATGCGCTGTCCAGCGAAGTCCACTGCCCTGGTGACGGCGCATGTCCCAGTCCACGGGCCCACGACCAGCGTCTGTGAACCTGTCGTGTCGGCCACGTGATCGAGCCATACGTCAGCATGCCAGATCCCCGTGTACGGCTGCACCACGCGAGCACGCGTCACCGGCGTGCCGTTGAGAGAAGCGAACAGCGTCACGGCAGCCCCGAGGTAGTAGTGGAGAGCGTGCCGTCGTTCTCATTCTGCTGTTGCTGCGCGGCGATCGCCTTTTGAAGATCCGCGTTCGGGTCCGGCGTATCGCCTGGCGCGTTGGGCGACGTCGGGCCCGCTGACCCAGTCGGCGACTGCGTCACGTTTGCCGCGATCGGCGGGAAGTACTCGTGACACTTGACCGTGGCGATCCACATCTTTCGGTCGCCTTGCTGCTCCGGGACGCCGAGCTCGTCGACAAGGATCTGAGAGATGCCCACCATCGCGAGCCCAGGATGATAAACGTCGACAGGGTCGATCGTCGTTTTGGACGGGTCGTACAGAAACGCCGACGTCGACAGCGCTTGCCACGCAACGAAGTGCGCGTCGGTCCAGAGGTGAAATTCGATCTCCCACTCTGGCGGCTTCTTGCCTCGGTATGTCGATACGCCACCGTCCTGCCCCGCCGCGTCCTTGATCTGCCACTTGTACGGGCGCCCCGCGCGGCGCAGGCGCACATAGCCGCTTCCGTCTTTCGGCCCAACCGTCATGCCGGACACTGTGATCGTATCCCAGGCGTTCGGGTCGACGAGCGGAGAGGCAATCGTCCCGGGCGTCAGGTTGTCGACGGGGAGCTCCAGGGGAGCGACAGGACCAGCCATCAGGCACCCGCCTCACTCGCGCATCGCTCGAATATGTCCGCGATCGCACTTTCCAACATCGCCAGTATCTCTGGCGCCGACGTGCCCGCCCCGTCCACGTGGATACCGCCCACGTCGACGTGCGTGTGATGGTCGCCTCCGGTCATCGGCTGAGAGGCCGGTGAGCCTGACCCGACCGACAGTTTGCCCTTCGGCACGATGGCCTCGCCAGGCGCCACCGACGCAAGACCTTCGCCCGATGCCGCCTTGACTATGCCTCCATCGGAGTTGGCCTTCAGCGGCGTAGCGGACGGCCCTTTCATCGGAGCGGCAGGGTTGGCCGCAATGGGCGGCGCTGCAGCGGCCGGACCACCGCGCACGATGTCCGGCACCGACTGGATCGCCTTGATCGTGAAGTTCACCGGGTTGGCGGCGAAGTTTTTCACGACTCCGGCCGCACGTCCGATGGTCGACGTCACACGGTCCCACGCGGCCTCTAGCTGATGTACCATGTGCACCGCGCGCAGGATGCCGAGCTCGATGTACAGGAACACCCTGGTCAGCGAGTGAATGAGATCGGCGGCGACGCGCCCTATGGAAGTGAATGCGATCACGATCACGCTCTGCATCATCTTGCCGCTAGGCGTCGTGGCGTCGAGGACGTGCAAGAACTCTTTGATCGAGCCCGTCAACTGCTTTGTGTCGACTCCCTCGAACATGTGCGCGAGCGACTCCTTCGTCTTCGCGATCATGGTCGGCACTTCTCCCATGCTGCCCGCCAGCGCATCCGCGCCCTTGTGCGATAGGGCCTGCGTCATCGCGTCGATCCCCTTCTGCGCGGAGATCGTGCCCTTCTGGAATGCCCTCTGGAAATTCTCCTCCGTCATGCCGAGTTGGTCTGCCAGGTCCTTTGCCGACAGGCCGGTGCCGACGAGCGAGCGGCCCATGCCCTTGAACCGGCCGGTTTCGAGGCTCTTGGCCATCAACGCCTGCACTTTGCTCGAGGCTTCCCCTCCCATCTGCCCGCCGCCCATGAGCGCGCTCGCCGAGGCCATCGCCTTGATCGATGCCTCGACGCGAGACGGGTCCGTCATGCCGGCCCCCTCGAGCGTCGCGGCCCAGTGTGCGATCTCGACCTCGCTCTGAGGTACTTCCTTGCGCAGTCGCTGGACCGACGCATACATCGCCTCGCCGGCCGCGTCGCCCCCACTCAGGCCGGTGAACATCCTCGTCAGATGCTCTCGCTGCTCGCCCATCTCGACGGCGAGGCTAAGCCCCTCGTACATCATCCGGCCCATCTCGGCCGCGGCCTCCCGAGCCTTCGCAACAATCTCGGTGAGCCCGAAGGTGAGGCCGAGCGCCCCCGCGGCCTCTAGTCCGAATGCCGCGCCGCCATCCTCACTCGCCGACTTGAGGTCCTTCAGCTTCGCCCGCGTATCTGCCGCCTCGAGCCTCAACCCCTTCAGCGTCCCGCCAGTCACCGACGCGGCGAACTTGTCGCCCGCCTGTTGCTGGGCGAGCATCGTCTTTTGCATATCGCGGATCTCGGCCTCTGCGCGTCGGAGCTCGTGCTCTAGCCCCTCGAGCGACTTCGTCATGTGAGCGACAGGAGCGGTCATCCCGTCCTTGATCTCCATGATCCACTCGAAGCCGTCCACGTCAGCCTCCGCCGCTCTGGTGCGCCTCGACATAGGCTATCACGTGGCCTACCAGGCGCGCCACCTCTGTCCCGGCAGCCGCCGCTTCCTCCCCGGTATCTCCCCTGAGCCAGGCTTGCAGCGCGTCCGCCATCGCGATCGCGTCGCCCCGCAGGCGTTCACGGTGCGACGCGATTATTTTGCCGAGTCTCTTCGCCTGTTGCCGGTGACGATATGGAACTCGCCCATAGCGTGTGCGTTGGTCAGGGCGAACGGAAACTCGTCGAGCAGCTTCGCCAGCTCGGCGGGCGCAGGGTGGACGATGCACATCTGGAACAGGCCAGTCATCGCCTTGCTCTTTACTCCCGGGTCGTCGTCGAACATCTGCGTGAAAGCGATTGCAGCCTGGCCTCTCGAGGGCGGCTTGACCACCACGACGCCCAGAGGCGTGTCGATCGGGACCAGCTTGCACGTGCCGAGGTCGGCGCGTGCTCGCAATTGAGCGATCATCTCCCGGACGTCGTCCCGTGCTTCGAGTTGCTCCAATGTCTCCATGTCTCGCTCCGATCACCCGACCGCGTAGGACAGGTTTGACTCGATCACGCTCGGCTGGCCGTTCCAGAGGATCTGGCCGGAGGGGTGCAGTCCGATCTTCACCTCGAGCGGCTTTGCGCCCTGCGTCGCGTCGGCGTCGATCTCTTTGAGCTGGCATCCGGGAATCACATCCGTCACCGTCGGCAACCCTGATGCGCTCGAGTAACTGACCGAGATGTCGATCGGAATGCGCCGCCAGCCGCCATACTGCGCGGCGTACGGAGATGCGACGAGCTGGCCGAGCAGCGTATTCCAGGCCGGTCGCAGGAACGTGATCGAACCCTTCGGCTTGATGTTGGCCGCAGTCGAGCCGATCGGATTGCGGGCCGCGCCGTACACGTACTCCTGCTCCATGTCGTCGCCGTAGTTGATGGCCGTGAAGCCCACCCACGAGAAGCCGAACAGGCCGACCTCAATGTCCGCGAAGCTGTAGTACTGACCGTTGACGAATGCGCCTGCCATGGTGAACTCCTACCCGACTGCGATCAGCGACGGGTTGAGGTATGTGATCGTGGTGGGGATCGCGACGATCTTGCCGAGCGGGATAACGTAGACGGTGCAGTTGACGGTCTGCGTGGACAGGATGTTGTCGGTCGCGTTGATGATGCAGTAGACGTCGGTGACGACGTTGCCCGGGACGAGGATGTTGCGCAGCGCGCGCGTCCCCAGGGACTGCAGCACTTGGCGGTCGGCCTCGAGTATGTAGCCCGTCGTTTTGTTGACGCGCACGCCAGAGCGCAGTCGCAACGTAGCGAACATGTACCAGATCAAGCTGGCAGCGTCGATCACCAAGCCGTGATCGAGGTCCTGGAAATCGCTCCCGGCAGGCGCCATCATCTGCGGGTCGCAGATGTAGAAGCCCGGATAGCCGGGGTACGTGATCGCTGTCATGAACCGCGACGCGTCGAGTCCGCTCGTCTTAGACTCGTCGTGATAGATGAAGCCGTCGGTAGAGCCAGACGCAGATGTCGGAGCAGGCCACGTCTTGACGCTCGGGATTGTGAGCGGCGCCAAAGCACCGTCGAGCACTCGACCCAGGTCGACTTGGATTGCAACCTGCGAGTTGCGCACCGCTGCGAGCCACGACAGGGGCCGGCGATACTGAGACCCATCGATGACGCTGGTCACATTGTAGTGACCGGCCGTTACGCCGACGCGCAACGACGAGTCGTTCAGATGCGACGCTTGCAGGGCTGTAATCCACGTCGCCTCGGTCTCCGTCGAGGTCCCGCCCCACACAGCGTCACGCGCCGCGCACACGCGCCGCATCCATCGGCGCTTGTTGGCCAAGGCGGTCATGTCCGAGTCGAAGCTCGTCACGTCGCCACCTACGGCGGTGCAGCTCGCATCGTAGATGGTGATCGGCGTCTCGCCGAACGGCAGGCCATACAGCGTCTGCACCGCGCTCGAGATGTTCGCGTCGCTGGCGCTAGGCTCGGTCGACACCCAGTAGAACTGGTCGCCTGTGGTCAACGCACCGGCAGCGAAGTTCAGCGTGATGCCGCTGTTAGAGATCGCGTACGTCGTTGCTGTGCCGAGGTTGACCGTCGCGTAGACCGTCCTCCCGGCGTCGAGCGACACTGTGAGTTGGATCGGCCCAGTGCCGATCGTACCGCCGGAGACCACCGTGACGAGCCCGTAGAAGGTATCGTACGGCGCTCCGGTCAGCGTGACGACGCTGGTGGACGTGTTTTGCGCAGCCGTATAAATGCCGGTGTTCGTGCCGACTGTGGTGGTCGCAGCCTGAACGAAGACAACCGGCCCGCCTCCCTGGTTGTTGATCAGCTCGGCGAGTTGCGGCCCTGGGCCGTAGCCGCCGGCCGTGACGAACGCGCCCGCCTGCGCGGACGTGATCGGCGTGTACGCGCTCGAGCCGCCGCCAGACCCCACGCCGACGACGACGAGCAGGTTGCCGCTGCCGATGTTGAACTGGCCGAGGCCATTGTCCTGGACCTTGATCTTGACGTTCGGGGTGGTCATCGAATCCTCATGGCGGGGCGATAATCGTGGCCTCGGTAATCGTGCTCGTTGCGTCTGGCGAGACTGCGTCGATCGGGGTGAACATCGTCACGCCTGAACTTGTCGAGGTAGCGAACGGCTGGAAGATGGTCGGCGCGACGACGAGGTCGTTGATCGGCGTCCATACTTGGAAAGTCAGCACGTAGAGTCGGCCGAGTCGGTTGACGTTGTCCGGCTGCGTCCAGCGTCCGTGTAGCTTCCCGATCTCCGCAACGCCGCCCAGTTGAGCCAGCGCCAGGCAGAACTCGCGGCGCAATTCCAGCGCCGAGTCGTGGGAGTAGTTGACGTTGCCGGTCGTTGCAAACGCGGGGTCCTCGTCGCCCCAGCACCACGCCTCGAACTCGTGCACTCCTCTCCAGTACACGCGTGGAATCGGGGGCGTATTGCTGTCGAGCGATCCGTCGTGCAGGTACGTCGGCTCGATCTCCTCTGACCGAGGCACAACGACGATCTGAGGGGGCGCCAGTCGAAAGTCGAGATACTCCTGTCCGATGGCAATCGTCCCCGTTCCGACACCATCGGGACCGTTCAGGGACGGCAAGCCCATGGACAGGCGGAACGACACGACGCTCGACTGCACCGGCTGCATGAAGCTCGCGAGCGTGAATATGAGCGCCATTCACGCGTGCCTCGCTTCCTTCATCGCCTGCACGCTTGCTCGACGGAGGGCGTCTGCCCAGATGCGCGGCATGCCGCGAAACGGCAGCACTTGTCGAGCGACCATGTGCCTCGTGCCTGTCTGGTGGAACGCTCCCGGCCGCTCCGGCAACGTGATGCGAATGCCAGGGCGACCGAGTCGAGGCGTCACGCGCGTACGCGCTCGCATCAGCCCCATGTCGGTCAGCGGAGGCGCGTGCCGCCCCTTCGCGATCGTCGCCGGCTTGAGCGGCTTCCAGGGCGTGCCGTAGGGGTCTCGGCCGTTCGCGTACTCGCTCTCGATCGCTGCCTGAATCGTCGGCGATGCCAGCACCGCCACGCGCGGCGCAACGGCCCCTAGCCGATTCAGTACGCCAACCACGTTCCGGCGCATGGCGGCGATAGCAGCGTCGAGCGAGGTCGTCATGAGGACCCTGCCGCTCCGACGTATTCCACGAAGTACGACGACGTCCCAGAGAACACAAGTTGCAACTGCGTCCCCGTGCCCTGCACGATGCGCGACATGTGGTGCTCGGTCATGCTGAACCACTGGCCCGTGACGCCGGTGATCGTCTGCGTCGTTGTGCCATCGCCTGTGGGCAACACGCACGTTCCGCCCACAAACTGGATCTGCAGGATCCTAGCGCCCGACGGAAGGGTTACCGTGCCGGACGTTCCAGCCGATGTCAGTACCTTACCTTTGATCTCGTACCAGCTCATGGTGTTACCATCCGCGCGCCGAGTTGGGCGAATTGACCTGCGGCAGGATGTAGTTCGCCGCGGGTTGAGAAAACGTCACGTCCGGGTGCACCGTTTGCCTTTGAACATCCTTGAACCAAACTATCGCCCGGTCGTAGTTCTTCTCGAGGCTCTCATCGTTGCAATTCATTGGCGAGGCGCCCCTCGCCTCGATCATGAGCTTCGCTGCGATGTACGACGTCATCATCGTGACGTCGATCCCCCAGCTTAGGAGGGGGAGCGGGTAGCGGCCTCGAAAGTGCGAATCCGCATGCTCCGAAGCCGCCACACACGCAGCGGTCTGCGCCACCATCGGGACGGTGGACAACGCGATCGGATTGAGCGCGTAGTTTCCAACGTCCGTCGGCGTGCAGTACTGCGTGCCCATTTAGGGGCCCGACCTAGCGCACAGCCACGCGTAGGACCATGCCGCCGCGCCGCGGCCCCAGTTGCCCCACGTGTACTTGTGGTCCTCGAAGACCGTCTGGTCGTTCTCGTTGACGCGCTGAACGAAGATCGGCGCCTGACGGAGGCCCCACGTGAAGGGCTTCATCGACTTGGTGGTATCCATGAGGTACCACCTGGTCGCCGTCTTGAGCAGCGGGTTCATGAGCGGCTCCACGCCGAAGCGCTTGAACACGTTGTCGGCTGCTCCGACCTGGCTCCCGATCGTGCCCCATGCAGGCGGCGCGAACGACAGGTTTTTGAGCACGAGCTCCACCTCGGTCTTGAGCTGAGGAGAGTGCATAAGCAGGCTCGGCGTGACGCCGAGGGCTTCCTGATCCTCGCCCTGGAGGAGCAGCATGTACTCATAGAG
>Ga0187878_1004004_pt1 | contig 11652 bp, 8 predicted proteins | sample June2016WEW_17_1_FD_132979 | JGI IMG/M metagenome (GOLD analysis project Ga0187878, IMG submission 132979) | Peatland microbial communities from SPRUCE experiment site at the Marcell Experimental Forest, Minnesota, USA - June2016WEW_17_150 | ecosystem: Environmental > Terrestrial > Soil >...
ACGTTCGCCCAACAAAGTAACATCGGGCGAACGTCTTCTTCCAGGTATTCGCTGGTCTTCTGACGACTTTCGCCCTTACTTCTTTGGGCGAAAGTCATTAGGGAATCCGAGTGACCCCGACGAAGGTGGAGTATCGGCGTGGGCATGGACTGTGACGGCTGATCTGCGCAGATCAGCCATCCCTGCGAAGCGGCAGTAAGCGGCAAGGCAATACAGAGTGTGAACGGCGAGATCAGACCCTATGCGCACCTACCAGTATGAGGCACGGCGGGCCACCGGACAGCTCGAGCGCGGCGTGATGCAGGCGGCGGATGAGGAGGTGGTGTCGATGCAGTTTCGGGCGAAGGGCTACCAAGTGATCGCCGTTCGGCCAGCGGGGTGTCCGGACGCGTGGCTCGATAGGATGCAGCGCGAGGTGCTGGCGAGCAGTCGGGCATGCTGGAGATGGTGCCCCGGCGGCCAGGTCAGGCCACTGCCTCGGCCAGCATGCTCGGCCCAGCCTACTCCGCCTCGATCAGAATGGAGTCGAACTGTTTCATGGCGCGGTGATACGCACCGGTGTAGGTAACGGTCTCGTGATGGGTGATCTGATGGTGCTTGTCCCACTGCGTCACCGCGATCGTGGCGCCCTTGGCGAGCTTCGGGATGACCAGGTCGAGATCGGTGTCGTGGGTGGCGAGCAGCACCGTCACCTTCTCCCCCGCGATACCCCACACGTCGGAGGAGGCGCGCACGCCGCAGCCAGCCAGCAAATCGCTGATGGGCCCCATCATCTGCCAGCGAATACAGTTCGCGGGGATGAGGTGCTTGCTGCCTCGGCTCACGATGAGCGGAACGCCCTCACCCTCCGCCGTCACCGTGCCGGTGACCCCGGCCCGCGGGATCAGCGTCCCGCGGGGGCGTTCCCGCACTTCATAGGCGGTGAACACACCGGTGTACCGGAAGGGCATGCCCCGGTACGTGCCCTGCGTGGGCATGTCGCCGGGAGTGAAATCCCCGTCGGGGTCCACGCCGCAGGCTGCCAAAGCGGCGCGCCAGTTGGGGGTGAGGTTAGTGCCACTCGGGAGATCGAACCCTATCTGCACGAACACCGGCTTCTCTCCTGCGAAGAGCGCGGCCATCTCCGGCGTGAGGTCCAGCGTCCCCGCGTCGTCGTGCCCTGCGGTATAGATGTAGTATCCGTCCGCATCGGATCGCGGCTCCGTGCTGGCCACCACGTCCCAGCCGGCGTGGAAGGCTCCGGAGGTGATGGCATCACCGGAGGCGGCGAGGTCCTGCCAATGCGCCCGGTCCCCCCGGCGCAGGTGGGCCACCAGGTTCAGCACGGGCCGGTGCTCCTGCGCGTTGCGCGCCACCAGACCGGAGACCCATCGCTTCAGGCCGGCGACGTCCATCCGCCGGGCTTTCTCGTCGGTCACGCCGATGGGCATGACGTCGTCCACCCGGAACTGCAGCGCGCGAATAGCGACGCTCGGCTTGAAGATGCCCTCCCAGTACTCCGGCAGCTCTCCCCAGTCGTGGCCGACGGTGTAGACCATGGCGGTCGGCATGCCCCAGCCGCGCGCGAACGCGTAGGCGAGCGAGCCCTCCTGCGCGAGGCTAGCCGACTTGCCGAGCTCATCGCGCCGGTACTGATAGTGGTACATGCTCATCAAGTGACCGCGACGGTAGACGTCGACGAACCCGCGCTGGCCGGTCTCCTCGTCGGAGTAGTAGACGTAGGAGGGGTCATCGCCCTCCTGATACTCCATCCCGATCCGGCGCCCCGTGTCGGCCAGCGCGAAGAACAGCGACGGCCATCCCGCGACACATTCGGTGAACCAGCGATCCGCGCCGTCGCGGTGCAGGTCGGTCATCACCTCCCCGATCAGCTCAGGGGTCCACTTCACCCGTCCGGCCTTCCAGTGGTAGGGATTCACGCCCTCCATGTTCACCATTACCTTGAGTCCGTTCGCGTGCGCCTGCGCGGCATACTGAGTCAGGTTCGGCCGCTCTTGCGTGGCCCACTGGTACCGCTGGAGAGCGGGGGAATCAAAGAAGTACCGGATGCCCTCGCCCTCGCGGTCGGCAGCCCAGTAGGTGACGCCCATGAAGCCCAGATCGTGCATCAGCTTCAGACGGTCGGACTCCACATCGCCGAAGATCCAGAACGACGGATCGTACGTCGCCACCTGCGTCATCCCGTTCTCCTTCGTCGGCCGAGACGGCTTGGCCGTCTGGCCTGCGTGCACTCCGGCCGCCAACGCGGCCACTACCAGGGCGAACAGCACAGTCCGCGTCCGACGCATAGCGCCTCCTCGCGGCCCACCGCGGGCCCATGCCTCTTCATACGGCTTGCGGGTGTCTGCACCTGCCGGCCAGCACGGGGGAGGGCAGGGCAGGCGCCAATGACCTTGCCCCAAGAACGGGTCCAGGTGGTATGTTAGGATTCCTTTCCCCTGTCGGACAGCGCTGACTCAACTACCCGGGCCCGCCAGCCTGCCGGCGAGGTAGGCGTCAAGCGACCAAGGTCCGGCCCCGACGATGACCAGGAGCAGCACGCTCATGAACATGGAGTAGTCGGTTCGGGCTGGATCCTCCATCGCAAAGAAGCCGCTCTTCAGGAGGATGGGCACCTTGGTGGTGGCGATGGCCACGCTGATGTCGATGAGCAGTGCAAGGGCTCCCAGCCGGGTGAGCAGCCCCAACAGGAGTAACAGCCCACAGACGATCTCAACCACTCCAACGAACGGGCCGGTGAACTTCGGGAAGGGGATGCCAATCCGGGCGAAGCGCCCGGCACCCCACTGAGCTGCAAACAGAAACTTCTTCACCCCCTCGGTGAAGAACACGCCGCCGGCAAGAAACCGCACGAGAAGGACGGCCGCGGGGGCGTCGCTGCGCAGAAGCTTGGACAGCATATACAACGGAGTCTTCATGATGTCACCCGCCTGAGATCGTCGCCAGCAATGACGCCATTCTACCGGGGGCAAGCCAGGCATCAAGACCGTCTTCGGAACATCTGTGGAGCAGGGCCGACGGGGGTAGCCTAAGCCGGAGGCGCCCAGGGCCGCCAGCCGGGATGCTTTGACGATCAGTCTACGGCTTCCCGGGGGTCTACTCGCCGAGCCTACACTGCGCAACGCAGGCATAGCAGGCACCGGACCGCGAGTCAGCGGCAAGCTCCGGGTAGAGCGGGATCGGGTGCCAGTAGAGCGATCTCTGCGACGCTGGAGAGGGAAGCCCCTACCCGGGCTCGACTCGCTCCACTCCGAACAGCACCGGCCGGTAGCCATCGGTGCAACAGGCGACGGTCACGCCTGTACGAGAGCCGAGGAAGTTGCCTCCGCGGCAGAGCGTAAGCACGTACTTCTGTATGTCCGCCCACGCCCAACTGCAGAAGCCTTCGGGCATGTTCGCACCCTTGGAGACGAATACCTGACCCTCTGTGAAGCGCTCGCAGAGCGGCCAGATGGAATCGGCGTACTGCTCCAACGCGTCCCGCTGGAGGGTGCGCTTCAGGACGGTGATCCGAACGTCGGCATCCATCCCTTCATGGCCCTCTGGGTACATCGCTGATCTTCTCCTCTGGCAGTCTGTGCCGGATGTCTCGCACTGTGCAAGCCGGAGGACGCCCGCCTCGCACAGGCCAGACTTCCTACGGTCAGTCCGGCTCGATTCGTTCGATAGCGAAGATCACCGGTCGGTATCCATCGCTGCAGCAGGCGACGTTCGTGCCGGGACGGCGGCCATCGTGGTTGCCGCCGCGAGCGACCACGAGCACGTACTTGTGAACGTCTGCCCAGGCCCAGGTGCAGAAGCCGTCAGGCATATTCGCACCCTTGGAGACGAACACTTGCCCCTCAGTGAGACGCTCGCAGGGACGCAAGGCGCCCTCGGCGTACGGCGCTGCTACGTCCGGGTGCAGGGAGCACCTCAAGACGGTGATTCTGACGTCGGCGTTCACGGCCATGGCTGTCCAGGTCAGATGGGGTTGAGTGTCCGCTGACAGGCCGTTGGACTTGTCTGCGAGCCTTGCGTATTCTACCATATGGGGCCAGTGGCAGCGCGTCCCGGGGTCGTTGTCCTCCCCAGAAACTCTCTCGGGGACTCCTGGCCGGTTTCCCTCCTCGCTGCTATCCCTCCTCTCATGAGTACCGTTTCGGGCTACCGGTTCACTGCTGGATGAATGCCACGGTGCGATCAGGCCCATTCGCGAGGAAACCCGGCCCACCGACTCCCAGCCGAGGAGAAGCCGGCGTCAGGAGGCCCTCAGGCCGGCTTCACGGGCCCGTGACACGAGCAACTCCGAAGATGCCGGACTCGGGCATGTCACTCTCCGGATGCGACGGGTTGGGCCGGCGACACGGTTCGCCGACGACATCGCTAGCCCCTGGCCCTATGGTGCTTTCCGAAGAACTCCAGCGTCAGCCGCATGTACTGCTCGGCGTGGTAATCGTGGCCGTAGGTTGGGAAGATGTGGAGTTCCACAGTCTGGCCGAGTTCCCTCATCCTGGCGGCCACGGCCTTGGCGCCGTCTGGCGGCACGACTTCGTCGGCCCCGCCCTGCAGAATCAGCAGGGGCACGTTCTTGAGCTTGGGGGCCAGGCTGACATCGCCGGTGCCGGATACGCAACAGACGGCGGCGAACTTTTCGGGATATGTTGTCGCCAGCCAGTAGGTCCCGAAGCCGCCCATCGAGAGGCCGGTGCAGTAGACGCGGTCGGGATCGATCCGCGCGTACTCCTTCATCGCCAGGTGCAGCAGTTGCGGCACGTCGACCTCCGCCGGCCGCTGACGACTGTGCCACTTGGGCATGACGGCGACATAACCCCCCTCGTTCAGCATCCTCATCAGCAGGCCGTCGGCCAGTTCGGGCCACTCGTTTTCGTCTCCTCCGCCGCCATGCAGCATGTAGATGAGGGGCACCTTCGAGGCCTTCCAGTAGTTATCGGGCACCAACACCCGGTAGGGGATCAGGGCGCCGTCCTTGGCTGACCGGTAGGCGCGGCGGAACTCGCCGGTCCGGCCCTCATATGGGTCCCTGCCGGCCTTGAGACGATCGACGGTTTCGAGCGTCTGGACCAGGGCGCGGCGGATGCTGCTGACGACGGGCCCGGCGTTGGTGATGCCCTCACGCTCGGCCAGGCCCTGCTCGAGAGCGCCGCGGTCAGACGTGCTTTCATCGAGCCTGCTCTGGCTGTCCTTCAGGTACTCAGCCGCGTGCTGAAGGTCGGCCAGGCAAGTAGCGCGATAAGGGCTGTCGGAGGCGGCAAAGGATCTGGCGAACGCATCGATGCCGGCGACCTCCTTCGCTAGCGCGGCCTCAAGCTGGCCGATCAGTGTTGCGCTCGTCTTGACGGCGGTCTTCGGCCGGTCGCAGATGATCGTCAGGGCGTAATCGCCGTCGGACAGCTCTGGCCATGCGAACTCGGAGATGGCGGCCCCGTGATCGTCCTTAGCGGTTTTCTGCGCGGGCGTCAGTTCGATCCTCTTGCCGGCTGCGCCGGCGACGACCACGCGCACGCCCCCGGGCTCGCCGACGAACGCGCGGGCAGCCACGCGCAGTTTCGCCCCGCCGGTTTGGTGGATCACGGTGGAGTTGGCCAGCAGGCCCACGTACCCATCGGAGGTGATCTGGAGTCGTGCGAGCCGCGATAGCTCCTTCGCGTCGATCTTCACGTTGCTCGGCGAAAGGAAGAAGCCATCAACATTCTGGTCGGCCTCCTTGGTGACGGTCAGCGTCAGCGTGGCCTTTCCCCCCTTGAGGTCGCCGAGCCTGGCCGAGGCCAGGGCGTACTGGTGCCGCTCCCGGCCCCAGCCGCCTGTGTTGTCGCAGGTGAGCGTGGCCCTGGCGGGCTTGCCGGCGCCTTTGACTTCCACCTCAACCGTGCCAGGCGTCATCGTTTCCCGCCAGTGGAGCCGCGCGTAGCGCAGGAGGATCTGCGCGTCGGGGATGTCCGACGGAAGGGTCAGGTCGTACGTTACCACGTTGCCCACCTCGCGCATGCAGCTGTAGAGGACCTGGCCGCCCGAGGCAGGGTCGCGGGCGTCCACCGTCCTGTCTTCAGCGGGCCGCGGCGCGGTGGTGTAGACTTCCGCCTCCCGCCAGAACACAGGGCTGGCGGCGGCCTGGCAGCCGACGGCGCAAGCCAGCGCAACTGCAGACACAGCGAGTGCGCACATGCTCCACGCAGTGGTCATGAAGTTCTCCTTTCGGGCGAGGCGGCGCACTCCACGGGATCGGACAGATCCGCGTAGCGGCTCTTTTGGCCTGTGAAGGACGCTGTTCGCGTCAGGTGGTGATGGGACACCGCCGACAACCCTGTTACTTGTCGGTGAGTCCTGGGCATTCTACCATATGGGACCATTCGACGACGGACTCGGATACGGTTCTGTCCGGCGGAGTAGGCCTGCATGCAGGCGCAACGGAACCCCAGGCAGTTGACTCCGAGCTTGAGGGGGAAAGCCGGAGCCAGGGGGTGCCTGGGGCCGTCGACGGGCATGATCTCGCGGGAGGGGCGGCGGTCCTGCTCCGGGACAACCTGGGTCGACACCTGTGCTACTGGGTCACGGCCCGAGCGCGAGCTGGGCGAACCCGCCAGTCCTGTACCGGTCCTTCGCAGCCGACACGCGGAGGCGGTTCCCGCCAGCATTCGGATCGGAAGCGGCCACCTATGCGCGGCGATCGGGTTCAGTGCCGGGGGCGCCACCACCGTGTGCACCGCGGGCAGCGCTATCGCAGTAGGATAGGTACGCAGAGCGGAAACGGGCGAACTCCTGAGGCCCAGAAGCGGCCAGCATTGTGAGCTGCTGTGCGAGCGCTACAACCTGCGCGTTCAGGGGCAACTGGTCGGTTCGCTCGAAGGCATCGCGCTCGCCCTTCCAGCGGAAAACCAGGCGATGCGTCTCGCCTTCCCGGTCACTCTCATAGATAGCAGCAACTCGCCGACGATATCCTCCGGCATCTCGGACGCTGCCTCTGTCAACGTGCATGAAAAGTATGAGGTCGATTGCGAGCAGCGCCGAGGATGGCACCGTCAAAGGGCGAGCGCTGAGCTTGGCGCGCAGTTCGTCCATGGCGTCTGCGTGCAGACACGAGGCCACCATGTGAGGACCAGATGCGAGCTTGAGATAGCGAGCCACGATCGGCCCCCAGAGATAACCGTACCAGTGGCCGGCGCCAATCTCATGGGCTAAATAGCAGCGGGGTGACGGTTCTGCTTCAGCATCGGCAACGGTTTCGGCGCTCTCCACAGTCACTATGCGCATTCCCCTGGGGGCGAACCCGAGGAGAGCGGCCAGAAGGGCGGTCTTACCCGCACCTCCGGGATTGGCCGCGGTGAGTACCGAGGCGCCTTGGCTGATCCTGTGGCCGACGTATGCGGCCATCTCCGCACTGATGGTGCCGGCGCGAATGAGATCAGCGATGCTGAGAGTACGGCCGCCGCGCTGATTCAGGGCTTCGATCTGCTCCAGGTTGGCCCGTTCCAGCCTCTGCACACGGCTGTAGTTCTCTGGTTCGTTGTGAGCGACCTGCCTCACCGATTCGAGCGCGCCGGCTTCACTTCGCGGGCGCGCTGGTGACGATTTCCTTGGCGAGCTCGTTGAGCGCTAGCTGTGGATCTTCAGGATGCCATTCTTCGCCGACTTTGGTCATGAGCACCTGATAGCCGCTGAGAGTGGCCTTCGTCGGGTCATCGGCCGATACCTCCAGGACGATCCTTCTCAGACTCACCCCTTCGGGCGTACGCTGGTCGATCTGAAATCGCCTCGAGCCGAGCGAGCCGATTCTGACCGCCGTCTGGTAGTTGGCCAGGTGGCGGTCGACCATCAGCTTTGCGACCGCTTCCGGAACGGCCACAGTCGGCGGAGTCTCCTTCGAATCATCGATCTGGACCCAATCGGTCTTTCTGAGATGTGCGCTCATAAGCGCTCCCTTCTTTCTTCGAGATCGCTCGCCAGCGGTCCCATGCTGTCCGAAAACATCATCTGCCCCGTGAGGCTACCGTCGCTTCATTCTTGGTATTCTCTGCGCTCGTCGACGCCCCTGTTCTACGGACGTTCGCCCAACAAAGTAACATTGGGCGAACGTCTTCTTTCAGGTATTCGCTGGTCTTCTGACGACTTTCGCCCTTACTTCTTTGGGCGAAAGTCATTAGGAGGCCACGGAGGACGGGGAAGCATGCCGGGCGGGGGATTCGGCTCGCTGGTGCTGCCGGTGATCGTCGCCGTGGCGCGGCTGCTTCGTCGCTCGTGGCGGCGCGCTTTCAGGCACGATTGTCGCTGGCGCGCGACACGTGTGCGAAGCAGGGGGTAGTACGACACATTCCACCTCTTTACAGTGAGCGTACGATCTCTCCAGATCGTTTTCGGATGACGGAGCCCCGGGGATACTCGCCATTCTTTCGGGGCTTCGTCGCGTCTGTATGGAGGGATCGCTTGCCGGCCTGCCAGCAGCGGTCAGCCGTGGTGCCCGGCAGGCCGCGCGTGTCGTGTGTTGCGCCTGCGAATGGACGACCGCCGCCGTCGGTCCGATGTACCCGCGGCCCGGCCAGAGCCGATGCCGTATGGTAGCGCCGTTCACAGAAATACCATGCGCGCTACGTGATCTCTTCGTGCCTTGCGTGTATAAGAGAAGAGCGATCAGTACCAACAGTTCGATAAGGGTGAAACCGCGACAGCCGCCCGCAGCCACCGGGCGGTTGCTCGCGTCTGGATGCTGGCCGATGCCGGTATCAGACCCGTGGGAAGCGCGTTTTCACTCGCGGCGGAACCCCGACCACTGACTCCAAGCTGAGGCGGGTAGCCCGAGCCGGGGGTGGCCTCAGGCGGACTTCACGGGCAGTTGACAGGGACAGCGGGCGGAATCAGTTCTGGGACCCTACGGCCTCAGATTGGTGTTGGTACACTACGACAGGCGGAGTGCCCGGACGGTCGAGTTGATCGTCACCCATAGGCCACTGCTGACCATATCGCCGACGATCAGACCGATCGCCATCGGCATCGTCCGCCGGTAGAGACGGAGGCCGCCATAGCGGATCGTCAGCGTCTTCCACAGCCAGCCCACGAATAGCGGCATCCAGTACCAGTGCATCCCCCAGCAGTTCGCCGCGAGGTAGCCGATGGGGTGCAGCGGCCACCACCAGAACCGCAGCCGCATCACGCCCAGTATGATCGCCATCACTGCGCCGGCCGCGATGCCTATCGTGCCGTCAAGATCGAACTTGGTTGGATTCGTGATCAGCACATAGATGCGCTCGCCAACGTACCGCAACTGCGACCCGAGCCAACCGGATGTTGACGCGCTGAGGTTGAAGAACCCGTAGTGATACATGCCTGTCAGCACGACGTAGACGCCGAATCCGACCGACAGGATGAAGCCCGCGATCGTCGCTGCGAACAGCGGCCGCGACGCGATGTGGGCCGAATCCGCAATCTTGAACGACTCCAGCGCGTTGCCCGTGCACACTTCATATGATTCGCCGAACCCCGGGAAGTAGGTCCAGCGCAGCGAGATGAGAAGGAGCGATTCACTCGGGCGCAAGGCCGAACTGCCAAAGGGCACGAGGATAAAGTCCTCAGCTCCCAGCGGGAACGGCAGAAACCCCAGACCCGTCTCGGCCCGCAAGCGCGCCCACATCACATAGTACGCAACCACGATCGTGATGATCGCCAGAGCGACGATCAAGCGCGCGCCCGCCGCCCAGCAGAAGTACAGCAGGAAGCTGAACGAGATGAGGAACCCGATGAAAGCCCAACGGTATGAGAGCGGCTCATCTTCATCGCCTTGGCCGCGGTCCAGCCCGAATGCGAGCCGGAAGCTTCGCGCCAGGTGCCTGCGCCCGGTCCACACCACCCACACCCCGAGCGCCAGCACTGCTCCACCCCCCTGGTAGTACGGCGCAGGAAACGTGCTGCTGTACCATCCTTCGGGCGCCTCCGGTGTGGCGCCGCCCGCAATCGCGGCGACAGTCAAACCCACCCGGATGAACCAAAAGAGCCAGCACGAGAACGACAGCTCCTTCGGAATCAGGAATGCCAGCGCGATCATCCAGAAGTCGAGCACTAAGTCTATCTCGCCGACCCCTGCGAGAGGCCCCGTTGCCTGGCGCTGCATCAGCACCTTGCCGCTGTAGGGGATGGATGGGATCGCCGGTATGAGGCCGGCCAGGCCGTTGTTCAGGCCTATCGCCACCGGGATCAGAAAACCCACCCAGAAGGGCCATCCTCGCGGGAGGCGAGTCGAGCGGGAACCCTCTCCTGACTCCTGTACCATCTCCAGCGGCACCTGTGCCAGCGGGAAGCTGAGGCGCTCGTTCGTGATCCACTGGCGCCGAAAGAGCACGATCAGGAAGACGGAGGAGAGGAACAGCGCGATCAGGAATGCGGACCACGCCAGCAGCGGAATCGCCCACACCCCCCATGGCACCGATGCCTGGCCCTGGAAGTAGTTCTCAACCGCCACCATATCGGTGGGCCCGAACCAGCGCGGGATGTACGCGAAGTAGGTCGTGACCCAGTTCGGAATGGCGCGCGCGAGGTACTGCTGCACAATGTTGTACGGGATCATCCACGCGAGAATGCCGTGAGTGACGAGCGGCCCACCGACGATCACGATCCCGTAGACCGCTAACAACTCAGTGCGCGTGAAGCGTCGGATCCGGACTGCGCTCAGCAATGGGTTCAGGGCGGCCAGCAGGAAGAGGATGACCAGCGGCGCCATCGCCGGCACGCCTGACGCGAACATGTATGTCGTGCCGTAAACGAGTTCTCCGAAGTACGCCGCTGGGGCAATGAGAACGAGAAGAACGAACGAGATCAGGAGCACCCGCAGGCTGATACCGGCTCCGCCGGCATGGGTCTCCGCGGTCATGGAATCGGCGCCTCATCTCTCAGCATCGTCCTTCCTATCCAGGTGACGTCTGCTCCTTTTCGCTCCCGTTCGACTCGCACCCTAGCGAACGCTGGCGATGATGGCCGCCAATGCCGACTCGACCTTCCGGCGCACTTTGCTGAACCCCGCCGATCGCTCGCCGGTATCCTCATTCATGTAGAGCGCTCGGCTTACCTCCACCATGATTGAGTGGACGCGCGCATCCTTCCGGTAGACGCTGCCTGGCACCATGCTGCCGGCGAACGGACGGTTCAGCTCCACGCGCCACAGGAGATCGCTGAATGCAGCCACCGCAGTCCGCTGCAGCCACTCAGGGGTATGGAACGGGTCCGTCCCGATGCAGATCTCTGGACGAAGTGGCGCCTGGTCCATGTCGCAGGGCAGAGGCGATGAAGGGAAGCTGTGAGCATCGATGATAAGGACACGGCCCTGAGCGACCAGAGCATTCTCCACCAGACGCGTGAAAGCCTCATGATGAGGGAAGTAGTAGGCATCAAGGAGCCGTTCGCGCTCTGCAGCATCCAGAGATGGGCGCAGCAACCGACCATCGGATGTCCGCGTGTAGACAGCGCCCATGCCCTTACCGGCCATTGGCTCGCCCGCATCATCGGGGAACCGTTCGGGGTCAACAACCAGCCGACTGACGGGGAAGACAAGGTGGGTCGCCTCCTCCCCGAGGTCGAACAGCTCATCGACATACCGGTCAGTCATCCTGAGCAGTTCCTGAGCGAGGGTCTCTCCCGAGATCGCCAACTTCGCGGCCTCGTTGGGCGGTA
>Ga0187878_1004010_pt1 | contig 11644 bp, 7 predicted proteins | sample June2016WEW_17_1_FD_132979 | JGI IMG/M metagenome (GOLD analysis project Ga0187878, IMG submission 132979) | Peatland microbial communities from SPRUCE experiment site at the Marcell Experimental Forest, Minnesota, USA - June2016WEW_17_150 | ecosystem: Environmental > Terrestrial > Soil >...
CCTGGCGGACATCGCGGCGCCCCAGCGGATCGAGCCCGGACATAGGCTCATCCAGGAATATCACCTCCGGATCGTTGATCATCGCCTGGGCGAGGCCGATGCGTTGGATCATGCCCTTGGAAAACTTGCGAAGTTGAAGCCTGCGCGCATCGGCAAGCCCGACATTCTCCAGCAAAGTGCGCACCCTGCCTGCCAGCGCCGGTTGGCGCATGCCGAAAAGTTTCCCGACATACAGCAGCAGTTCCTCCGCGGTGAGGTAGTCGTAGAAATATGGGTTTTCGGGTAGAAACCCGATGCGCTGACGCAGTGAAACCGATCCGACAGTCTCCCCGAGAACCCGGGCGGATCCCGCGGTGGGCCGGATGAGGTCCATCAGGATCTTTAAGGTAGTTGTTTTGCCCGCGCCGTTGGGGCCGAGGAAGCCGAAAACCTCCCCCTTGTCCACGGACAGGCTCAATCCATCCAAGGCCCGCACAGGGCGTTTCTTCCAGAACCCAACCTGAAAATCCTTCGTTAGCTCTTCAATCTCGATGATTGCCATAGGCTCTTATGCTAATAAGTTCGCTGGTATACTGACGTTCGACAATTCCAAAAATCAACAGAACACCAGATCCATCGGGGTCGGTATCGGTATCGCAGTCGCAGTCGCAATCGCAGTCGGTTGTGGCGGTCTTCAAAAACCGATAGCGATTGCGACTGCGATTGCGACCCCGATACCGATACCGATACCGACGACCGCCCCCAGAGCGGTCATGACCCCCGTCTAGCCATTCATTTGTTGATCCAAGGTCCACCTATTCGTGAACTGCTTAGTAAATCGTCAATTGTTAGGACTCGCCATTCGTCATTTCAGCTATAATCACCCGCTATGCTTAGAATCGGAATCGACACAGGCGGAACTTTCACGGATTTCATAGCTCTCGACGGCAAGAACATTCGAACTCTCAAGCTTCTTTCGACGCCTTCCAACCCGGCTCTGGCCATCTTGCAGGGTCTCCAGGAGCTTCTGGACGGCCGCGAGTGCGACATTCGTCACGGTTCGACCGTGGCGACCAATGCGCTGCTGGAACGGAAGGGGGCTACAACAGCCCTGATCACGACTGCCGGGTTCGAGGACGTTCTCGAGATCGGCCGGCAAAATCGTCCAAAGATATACAGCCTCTTCCCATCGCGACCGGATCCGCTGGTTCCTGCCCGTTTGCGTCTCGGTGTGGTGGAGCGAGTCCTACACGATGGCAGCGTGCTGATCCCGCTAAAACCCGGTGAACTCCGCTCTCTGGCCGGGAAGCTTCAACGTGCCAAGGTTCAGTCTGTCGCTGTCTGCCTCCTTTTCTCATTCGCCAATCCGGCTCATGAGAAACAGATCGGCAGCGCACTGCAAAACTTGAAGATTCCGGTCAGCCTGAGCCACATCATACTGCCTGAATACCGGGAATACGAGCGCACCTCGACAACGGTCGTGAATGCCTACCTTGCTCCGGTCATGGGCCGCTACCTCGGCGCTCTCGCGCAAGGCCTGCCGGCAAAGCGGGGTCGCGGAGGCGCAAGCCTGCGCATCATGCAATCCAACGGCGGCACGGTTTCGGCGCGCACGGCTATCCGGGAACCGGTGCGGACCATCCTGAGCGGCCCTGCCGGCGGGGTCGTCGGCGCCTGGGAGATCGCACGGCTGGCCGGCTTTCCCAACATCCTGTCTTTCGACATGGGCGGCACTTCCACGGATGTGTCTTTGTGTGAGGGCGAGATCCGCATCACGAGCGAATCGGTGATCGCCAACTGCCCGATCGGCGTGCCCGTCATCGACATCCACACGGTCGGCGCCGGCGGCGGCTCCATCGCGCGTGTCGACGAAGGCGGGGCTCTGCGGGTAGGCCCGGAAAGCGCTGGTGCCGATCCTGGGCCGATTTGCTACGGCAAGGGAGAGCGCATCACGGTTACCGATGCCAACCTCTATCTCGGCAAGCTTGATACAGGTTACCCGCTGGGCGGCACCCTGCGGCTGGAGGATCACCGCATCGAACCCGCATTCCGCGCCCTCGCGCGCAAGATGGGCGCCGCGAGCCCCACCGCCGCGGCCCAAGGCGTTGTGGATGTGGCGAATGCGAACATGGAGGCTGCCCTGCGCGTGATTTCGGTCGAGAGAGGATATGACCCCAGAGACTTCACCCTGGTCACGTTCGGCGGAGCCGGCGGGCTGCACGCCGTTCAGCTCGCGGCCAGCCTCTCGATACCACGAGTTCTGATCCCTGAGAATCCAGGACTGCTGTCCGCGCTGGGTGTTCTGCTGTCGGACAGCGTACAGGATTTCTCTCGAACCGTGATGCTGGCAAGCCAGGAGGCCGGTACGACCGCGCTGGAGGAGCGCTATCAGGAACTCGAGCGCAAAGCGCTGGCGTCGATGGCCGCCGAGGGCTTTCCCCGCAAGCGGATCCGCCTCGAGCGATGGATCGACATGCGGTACCACGGCCAGAGCTACGAGCTGAGCTTGCCCTATTCGCGGCGCTTCGTGCCGGAGTTTCACCGGCGACACGAACAACGCTACGGGTATGCCGACCCGTCGAGGGAATCCGAGGTCGTGACGATTCGGGTCCGCGTCCGCGGCTTGTCCGAGAAACCACGTATACCCAAGAATCGCCCGGGCTCGAAGGATCCGAAGCGCGCGCTCATCAAAGAGAAGGACGTCCATTTCGAGGGCAAGGTCTGCCGCACCCGAATCTACGAGAGATCACTGCTGCGCGCGGGCAACCAGATTGCCGGCCCCGCACTCATCTTCGAGTACAGCGCCACCGCCGCCCTTCCGCCGGAGTATTTGTGCATTGTGGACGTTTACCGCAACCTTCTCATATCAGACCTCAGACATCAGACCTCAGACCTCAGACCTCAGACATCAGACCTTTCTGAAGAGCGGCAGCGTCGAGGCAGATGGGATCCAGACTGAAATAGGAGCTTCGATCCGATACAGAATCCGCCCACACCAACATCATTGTCGGTCGCGGAGTGAAAGGCATCTTGGAATTCGTCCGCCAGGGCGGGTACGACCTGCTCCTGGTAGGCTATACGGGACACTTGAAGATCCATGTCCACATTTGGGGCGGCACTACCCAAAATCTCGCCCGCATCGCTCCATGGAGCGTCCTAGGTGAAGTAGCCCGCGCCAAGGCAGGAGGAAAATCCCGGCGCCGCTCTCGCTGAATTGCTTGCCATTGCTTGCCTCACTGCGCTAACCTCAACCGCGTCACACTCGCATGGAAAGAAGCGCTGATGCCAACGCTGGAACTCAAGGCGGCGCACAAGCCGGTTCAGAACTACTACGCGGCGCTGCGCCAGTTCGAGGAACTGGGCGTCCGGCACGAATCGGCAGTCCGGTCCGCATTTCAGAACCTGCTCGCTCACTGCGCCCGGCAGCACGATTGGACGCTGGTGCCGGAATGGGAAATTCGCCGCCAACGGCGGATGCCCCTGCGCGTTGACGGCGCCCTGGTCGACAATTTCCGCCTGACCCACGGCTTTTGGGAAGCCAAGGACATCCACGACGATCTGCGGCGCGAGGTCCGCCGCAAGTTCGAGGCCGGTTACCCCCGCGACAACATCCTGTTCCAGACGCCGCGCCGCGCGCTCCTGTACCAGAACGACACGCTTGCCATCGATGCGGATCTCACCAGGCCGCAAGCGCTCATCGACACGCTCGCCCTTCTTTTCAGCTACACCGCGCCGGAATACGACCAGTGGGAGCGCGCCGTCAGCGAGTTTCAGGAGCGCGTGCCCGAACTCGCCCGCGGCCTGGTCGAGATCATCGAGCGCGAGCGCAAGACCAACCAGCGCTTCATCCGCGCCTTTGCCGATTTCTCCAGCCTGGCCCGGCGCTCCATCAATCCGAACCTGGCCGATGCCGCGGTCGAGGAGATGCTCATCCAGCACCTGCTCACCGAGCGGCTGTTCCGCACCATCTTCAACAATTCCGACTTCGCCCGGCGTAACATCATCGCCGCCGAGATTGAGAAGGTCATCGACGCCCTGACATCGCAGAGCTTCAGCCGGGCCGACTTCCTCAGGAAGCTCGACCGCTTCTACGTCGCGATCGAACAGGCCGCCGCCACCATCTCCGACTTCTCGCAAAAGCAGCAATTCCTCAACACCGTGTACGAGAAATTCTTCCAGGGCTTCTGCGTCAAGGTGGCCGACACGCACGGCATCGTCTACACGCCGCCGTCGATCGTGCGCTTCATGGTCAAGAGCGTGGCGGAGATCCTGGAGAAGGAATTCGGCAAGACGCTCGGTTCCAAAGGCGTCCACATCCTGGATCCGTTCGTCGGCACCGGGAACTTCATCGTGCACCTCATGCGCGAAATCCCGCGGAGCGAGCTCCCGTACAAATTCGCCAATGAACTGCACGCCAACGAAATCATGCTGCTCCCGTATTATATCGCCAGCATGAACATCGAGCACGAGTTCTATGAAGCGACCGGGAAATATGAGGCGTTCGAGGGCATCTGCCTCGTGGACACGTTCGAGATGGCGGAAGCCAAACAAATGGACTTGTTCACCGAAGCAAACACGGCGCGCGTGAAACGGCAGAAGGAATCGCCTATTTTCGTGGTTATTGGAAATCCGCCTTACAATGCGAACCAGGCCGACGAAAACGACAACAACAAGAACCGAAAATATCCTGTGATCGACAAGCGGATTGCCGCTACTTATGCCGCCGACTCGAAGGCAACTCTTCGAAACAAACTCTCGGACCCTTACATCAAGGCTTTCCGTTGGGCCTCCGATCGTATCGGCAATGAGGGCATCATCGCCTTTGTCACGAATAATGGATTTCTCGATAATATCGCGTGCGACGGGATGCGGAAAAACCTGGCGCAAGAATTTGATGCGATCTACGTGGTCGATCTCAAAGGGAACATTCGGAAGGATTCCATGCGCGAAGGCATTCCATTGGGGGAAAAACACACCGTCTTTGGACTGGCGGCTATGGTCGGAATTTGCATCTGTTTTCTCATCAAGAATAGTAATCGTGAATCACGGCAGATTCTTATTCACGAAGTACCCTTTCGTTCATCACGGACAGAAAAGTTTGGGTTATTGGATAGGTCAGAGAGCCTCCTCACACTTGAATGGATCGAAATAACGCCCGATGTGCGGTACACCTGGCTTCGCCGAGGTTTGGACAATGATTTTGAATCGTTTATTCCGCTTGGCAGCAAGATAGCGAAGCATGCCGAGGTTGAAGGCGATGGGGTCATCTTCAAGACATACTCGCTCGGCGTGGCAACGAATCGGGACGATTGGATATATGATTTCGTTGAGACCGCTTTAGTGGCGAAAGTCACACAAATGCTGGCCAATTACAATACCGAGGTTGCACGATTCTCTGCAGCATCTCGCAAGAATCGCAAAGTCAGTGTTGATGAGTTCATAAACGCTGACCAGACATATTTGAAGTGGACCGATCGCCTCAAACATGCAATGGCGGCAAGGAAGGAAAAGGACTTTGATAATACGCTGGTACGCGATGCATTGTATCGTCCATATACACGTACCTTTCTTTACTTCGACGACCTCCTCGTTCATCGGAGGTATAAGCAACACCATTTCTTCCCTAAGCCCGAATCCAAGAATCTCGCCATTTGCTTGACCTCTATCGGTTCGGAGAAACCGTTCATGGTCATGCTTTCGCGGTTCATCTGCGATTTGCATTTTACTGGCCCAGCGACCGGCGCTCAGAGCTTTCCTTTTTATTCCTACGCCGAGGACGGCAGCAATCGGAGGGAGAACATCACGGATTGGGCATTGAAGGAATTCCGGACGCAATATCGCGAGCAGAAGATCTCCAAATGGGAAATTTTCCACTACGTCTATGCCGTGCTGCATCACCCGCAGTATCGCGAGCGGTACGCCGCGAACCTGCGGCGCGAGCTGCCGCGCATCCCTTTCGCGCCCGACTTCCACGGCTTTGCCGCCGCCGGCAAGCGGCTCGCCGAGCTGCACGTCAACTACGAGCAGCAGCCGGAGTATTACTGGCACCGCATCGAAAACCGCAAGGCGCCGCTGTCCTATCGGGTGGAGAAGATGAAGCTCTCCAAGGACAAGACCTCGATCGTGTACAACGAATTCCTCACCATCGCCGGCATCCCGCCCGAAACCCACGAATACCGCCTCGGCAACCGCTCCGCGCTGGAATGGGTGATCGACCAATATCAAGTGAGTACCGACAAGCGCAGCGGCATCATCAACGACCCGAACCGCCTGGACGATCCAGAATACATCGTCCGGCTCATCGGCCAGGTTATCACCGTGAGCCTGGAAACGGTGAAGATCGTGAAGAACCTGCCGCCACTCGAGACTGAGCAGCACGGAACAGACGTGTGATTTTCAGATCTGCCACACCTGCGTCGCCTGCCAGACGCGGACGATGCTCCTTGACGTTTCGATTCCCTGTGTGTACGTTCTAATCAAATGATAAATCTGGAGATCGCGCATCAAACAGGAGACAGGCTCAAGTCGGCGGGAGTGGAACTCGTGTACCTGTTTGGCTCCGTAGCCGAGGGCTGCGCGCACCCCCTGAGCGACCTCGATTTCGGGATCGTCTTCCGAGACCCGGGGAAGGTGAATGCTGATTCCTTCGCCGTCTATAACGAACTCTACGACATCCTGACCGATGCCTTCCCGGACACGACCATTGATATCGTCTTCCTACAAGTGGCTGGCCTCGAAGTCTGTTCCGACGCCATAAGGCATGGCCGGCTTCTTTTTGCCTCTTCTGAGGACGCGCGCTACGAATTCGAAGAGCGAGTCATGATCCTGTACGCCGATTTCAAACCGCTTCTCGACGACTTCAACGACGCGGTGCTGCAAAGGATCTGATGCATGGCGCTACAATCGATCAAGAGTCAGTCGGTCATTCCCCGGCTCGACGGCATAGCCAGAGATAGGCTGATGCTCCAAAAACTAAGGGAGTTGCCGGACGCGGAATTTGCAAAGGAAGAAAACTTTGTACGCGCGCAATTCTATCTGCGCAGGGCGCTGGAAGGGGTCTTTCACATCGGCAGCCACATACTCTCCCGCATCCCCGGAGGCCGTGTGACGGAATACAAGGCCATTGCCCTCAGGTTAGGGGAAGTTGGGATTGTGCCTCAAGAGTTTGCCAGCAAGGGTTTGAAAGCAATGGCAGGCTACCGCAACCGGCTTATGCATTTCTATGCCGATGTGAACCCTGCGGAGCTGCAGCAGATCCTCAGGAACGATCTCGCCGATTTCGATACCTTCGCCGCCGCGATCAAGGCGCTTCTCGAGGATCCGGAGCCTTTCGGCCTTTCCGTCGAGTGAGCCGGCATGTCCGCATAAGGGCGCGTCGACCCTTTTGATTTCTTCGCCAAATATTGAATACTAAAGATACGATCCACTTGTGCACCGCGGCGTCGATATGACCGTGCTAGGAGCCAAATCCAGTGAAATCCGGCCCGTCAGGGAGGCAACCGATATGAAGCGAAGGCTCCTGTCCGGCACTGTTGTTCTCATTCTGGCGATTGCCTGTGGCTGCACGATTGTGAGCGAGGCGCAGACTGGCGATGCGCACGACCTCCAGTTTTCCGCCCTGCCGCGCGTGTGGGATGAGGGGCTTCCGCTTGGCAACGGCATGGTGGGCGCGCTCATCTGGCAACGCGAAAACGTCCTTCGAATGGCTCTCGACCGGGCCGACCTCTGGGATCTGCGCCACGTCAAGGAACTCGAAAACCCCGAATTCCGTTTTTCATGGGTCGTCAGCCAGGTGCTCAAAGGTGATTACAGGCCGGTCCAGGCCATGGGCGACTTGCCGTACGATCGCGATCCCGCTCCGACCAAACTTCCTGGCGCCGCCCTCGAGTTTGCGATTCCGGATGTGGCGAATGTGACCGGCGCGCGGCTGCGTTTGCATGACGCAACCTGCGAAATCGGGTGGAAAAGCGGCATCAGCATGGAGAGCTTCATCCATGAAACCGAACCACGCGGCTGGTTCAAAATCTCCGGTCCAATCGGGAAACTGCGTCCTGTCCTCGTGCCGCTGCCGTATGGGACGGCGCCGGTGCCAGGAAAGGGCGGAGACAGCGGCGCCGACGGAAATGACCTGCGCCGTCTCGATTACCCGCCTGCGCAGGTGAGCGAAAACGCGCATGAAATTTCCTACCATCAGGATGGATACGGCGGTTTTTCGTACGATGTCTGGGTGGGCTGGAGCAACGACACGGACGGCGCCCTGATTGGCGCCTGGACGATGCGCACAAATCATCCCTATCCGCTCGCAAAACCGGCGGCCGCGTTCTCAATCAAGGATGTGAATGCGGCCCGTTACCAGCGTGAATACCAGAGCCACGCGGCATGGTGGCGGAAGTTCTGGGATCAGTCTGCCGTCAGCTTGCCTGATCCGCTGCTGGAAAAGCAGTGGTATCTCGAACAGTACAAGTTCGGCAGCGCTGCGCGACGAGGCGCTCCGCCGGTCACGCTGCAGGCAGTCTGGACCGCCGACAACGGCCGCCTTCCCCCGTGGAAGGGAGATTTCCACAACGACTTGAACACCGAACTGAGCTACTGGCCCGCCTACAGCGCAAACCACCTCGACGAGGAACTCGCCTTCCTGGATTGGCTCTGGCTCTGCAAACCCGTATCGGAGAAGTGGACCAAGGCCTACTTCGGCACTGGCGGGCTGAACGTGCCGGGCGTCGCCACGCTCGAAGGAGAGCCCATGGGCGGGTGGATACAGTATTCCTTGAGTCCGACGACCGGGGCCTGGCTCGCGCATCATTTCTATTTGCACTGGAAATATTCCATGGACCGGCAATTCCTGAAAGAACGTGCGTATCCGTGGCTTTCTGCAGTCTCACGGCACATCCTGGAGCTTTCGGTTGCCGACGCTTCGGGGATACGATCTCTGCCGCTCAGCTCATCCCCCGAGATCAACGACAACCGCATCACAGCCTGGTTCCGGACGCTCACCAATTACGATCTTGCGCTCATCCGCTGGCTCTTCGGCGCCACGGAGGAGATGGCGCGTGAGCTCGGGCTTGGCCGCGAAGCTGAAGCATGGAAGAAAGCCTTACATGAATGGCCTGAGCTGGCAGTTGCCGAAGCCGATGGTAAACTTTTGGTCGCTCCGGGAGTGCCACTGGCTGAGTCGCACCGGCATTTCTCGCATTTGATGGCGATTCACCCGCTTGGCCTTCTCGACTGGGACCGCGAATCCGACCGACGCACGATCGCGGCGTCCCTCGCCGACCTCGAACGGCTCGGCCCGGATTGGTGGTGCGGCTATTCCTACAGCTGGCTGGGCAACCTGTGGGCGCGCGCGCAAAATGGCGAAAAGGCGGCCGCGGCGTTGCGTACCTTTGCCACGAGCTTCTGCCTGCTGAACAGCTTCCATGCCAATGGCGACCAGTCGAAAACGGGAAAATCAAAATACACCTACCGGCCCTTTACGCTGGAGGGCAACTTTGCTTTTGCTGCCGGCATCCAGGAAATGCTGCTGCAGAGTCAGGGAGGAGTGATCCGGATTTTTCCCGCGGTTCCCGCTTCCTGGCGAAACATCGGTTTCCGCGGCCTGCGCGCTGAGGGCGCCTTTGTGGTGAGCGCCACTCTTAAAGACGGGAAGCTTGCCACAATTCAGATCAGATCCGAAAAGGGCGGCAAGCTGCGCCTGCAGAATCCATTCCGCGGCGCAGCGTTCGTGGTCCAGGGGGCCCGGGTGTCGCCGGCATCCGCCGTGTTCGAAATCGACACTTCACCCGGCCGCACCATCACCTTTCAACGGAAGAGTTAGCGTAAAGGGGGACGTATATTCAATATTTGGCGAAAAAATTGAATATTGAAGATACGACCCCCTCACCTAGGCATCGCTTTGAGATGGCAGGTTTCGTTCATGAGGGAGAGTGCGTACCTTCCGTCTTTGAATCGGATCAGGTTAATGGCCGTTGTATCTTGATCAATTTGCCAGAAATGGGAATTATCCAAACCGAGGATTGCACAAATCAGGACTTTCGTAATTACGCGGTGGGAAACAAGGATCACGGTGCCTTGAGCATGTGATGCGATTACCTCCTCCAGAGCTGCCATGGCCCTGACTCGAACCTCATCGAGAGTCTCTCCTCCAGGCACCTTCAGCAGGTGCGGCTCCTCTTCCCACAATCGAAAGCGATCGGGATCGCTCTTCTCAACCTCCTTGATAGGCCGTCCCTCCCAATCTCCGAAACTCATGTCGGTGATCCCGGAATGAGGCGCAACTTTCAAACCAAGAACGAGCGCGATTTTTTCGGCCGTCTGTATGGCCCTCGATGTGGGGCTTGAGTAGATTGCGTCCACCCTCTTACCCCTGAAGTACTCCGCGGCCAATTCAGCTTCCTTTAACCCCATTTCGTTCAGTGGAACGTCGGCTCGTCCCCGAAAGATCTCTTCTTTATTCCACGCAGTCTGTCCATGTCGAACCAGATAAACAAAAGTCATAGAGCCTCCGGTTTGCATCAATTTATAATTTTTGGAGCTTCCAACAAATATTGAATATCAAAGTTCAGAACCCACTCACCGTTTTCTCAGGCGGCAGATTCTGCCATAATGCCACCCCTTATGAAAAAGAAGCCTTCGCTCGCCGTGCCGGCACTCATAGCAACCGTTCTGTCCTGGGGCAGCATTCCTCTTTTCCTGAAGTATTTCACCTCCTACCTGGACGCTTGGACGGTGAACGGGGTGCGCTATATTGTCGCAGCTCTGCTGCTCTTGCCTGTGCTGCTGGGACCTTCTGGTTCGGATCGCGGACGCTCGAGCCTATGGCACGACGCCCTGATACCCTCATTAGTGAACGGCGTCAGCCAGGCCGGTTTTGCTCTCATCCCATATTTTCTCCCCGCCAGCATCATGGGATTTGGCATACGGGCATCGTTTCTGTTTACCCTTGCCGCAAGCCTGTGGCTCCTGCCCGAGGAGCGCCGCCTGTTTCTCTCCCGTCTGTTCTGGTCCGGCGGTGCGCTTTGCCTTGCCGGAATCATCACACTCTTCTGGGGCTCGATGCGGCAGGCAACGGCATCGGTCCCCGGGTTGCTCATTCTCTTTGGTGATGCCGCTGCCTGGGGATTCTACGGCGTAACCGTCCGCAAATACATGCGAGGGCATCCGCCGCATCGAAGTTTTGCGGTCATCAGTCTGTACACTGCCGGGATTCTCGCGGTTCCGATGCTGATCTTCGGCCAGGTTTCGGCTCTGGCGGAGCAGAATCTGCAGACGTTGGGCCTCATCCTCCTGTCCGCGGCAATCGGCATCTCCCTCGCGCACGTGCTGATGTATTACGTCCTGAGTCATCTGGGAGCGATCATCGAGAGTGGAGCGGAGATGATGACGCCGTTTGTGACTTTCAGCGGGGCCGCACTCATCTTCGGCGAGCGTCTGAGCGCACTCCAGTGGACGGGCGGGCTCGGAGTGATTGCCGGCTGCGCCCTGATGATCAGCGCCCACAGACGCCGCGCCTAACCCGTGAAGAGGGTCATCCTTATTTTTTAAATCTTTCGCAAAATATTAAATATTAAAGATGTGACCCCCTCACGCAATCTGCCAACCTACCGAGTTTCTTAACCCAAGGCGTGGTGGAGCGTTCCGCCGTGAGTAGGGGTTCGTCCAGCTCCAG
>Ga0187878_1004011_pt1 | contig 11642 bp, 19 predicted proteins | sample June2016WEW_17_1_FD_132979 | JGI IMG/M metagenome (GOLD analysis project Ga0187878, IMG submission 132979) | Peatland microbial communities from SPRUCE experiment site at the Marcell Experimental Forest, Minnesota, USA - June2016WEW_17_150 | ecosystem: Environmental > Terrestrial > Soil >...
AGGTAACTTACTGTTTGAGTTAGACTATAGGCTTCGAGAAGTGCAGGTATACATCTTCCAGCGTCAATGCTCCAGTACTGCGTGCTGCCTTCAGCGCTTTGGAACCCGCCATAAGCCTTCTTAGCCTGGTTAGTGCATTGCTGAGTTAATATAAAGTCTGCAAGGACTGTGATTTTATTGAGGATATCCGTTTTGTTGCTTTGAAACTGTGTGCTCGAGTAGGCTTGATAGAGAAAGTCTATAGCGAACGCAGCTGGAAAAGCGCCCTTGCCAAAAGCAGGATCAGGACCTTCAACCACGCCACTCTTAGCCACGAAGTAAGTGTAAGCAAGATTATTCTGCATTGTTAAGACATTGCCGTTAACGGAAGCAACCGTGTTCCATTCGCTATTGGAGTTATCCTTAATCTGCACCGGATAACCGCTCTGAAACATGCTGCCATCTGAAATAGTGACATTTTTCTGCCCTGAAGAAGCATCCTGCGCTAGACTTGTTGGAATAACATAGAAGTACGGCGCATAATTCATCACGAAATCGTAATAGGCTTGTGGAACAGTTCCCGTAATTGACACCTTCCATGAGCGCAATGTTTATTTCCCTGTTTGTCCTCTATATTAAATCTTATTAAATAATATAGAGGTGACAAGATGCTATCTCATGATTGCAACGGATGCGCACTACAACTTTTTGAGTGCAAACGACGTTTCGCTAGAGTTTCTGCCGGCGAGAAAGTCTATTGCCCCGACGGAACCGCACACCTAGTCGATACTGCTTAGGTTGGCAAGACAACTTCCGCGTCATAGCCGTGACAGAGAAGACGCCCAAGCTCAGCACTCGTAAGAGTCATTTTGACACCGTTAACCTTAGCCAAAATGTAATTGCCTTTACCTAACACTTTATCAGGATAACTCATGGATTCATCAACCCGCCTCTCCAAAAACTTAAATTATATTCACCGTATAATCGATATTTATGGGAACTTGGAAGAATGTTGAAGCGCGGAACCGTGCTAACAGAGAACGCTATGCGAGAAACAGAGACAAAGAACGTGCTCGTAGCCATCGTTATTATCTTAAGCATAGAAAAGAGATTGCACAACGTGTAAAAGAGAGGCGGCTCAAAGACCTTGAGAAATACAGAGCGCTTAGTTTGCATTATTATTATGAACATAAAACGGAACAGCGTGAAAGCCATCGAAGATATCGTATCGCACATCCTGATACGTATCATGCTGAAAGACGACGCATGAAACAGAGGAAGCATGATTTTATTCTTCAGCACCTTGGCGACAAATGCTCCAGATGTGGTTTTAGCGACAAACGCATTCTCGAAATTGCCCATATTAACGGAGACCCACTTAGAAGCAAAAGTGGAAAACGAAAAACGCTTACAAGCATGAGTTACGCTGCTATCCAGAAGCTTCTTCCAACACTTACTCTTCTCTGTCCAAACTGTCATGCTTTATCACATCTTGATGAAAACGGTCGTATTCAAAATCATCTGACATTATTCGTTAAGGATTGATAAGACCGCCTCTATATTGTGGGACTTCATCTGCAGCTGAAGCCTCAGCAGTCTTAACAGGAGAAGAAAAGTTGACCATGACCCTGAGCAGGTCGTTGCGGAAGCTCTGGGCTGCACCTTCAAACGCTACCCGCGTGATTGAAGCCTTTGTAATGTATAAATCGCCGAGGCGATAGTCAAAGGCGCCCAGAAGCATACCTCCACTTGCAGCCACCAAAACTCGCAGAGAAGCAAGATTGAACGCAGCCATCCTCGCCCAACTGTAACGAGGATTGTCACTCGTTAAATCAGCGCCTATAATTGAATTTATGTAAAGATTCGCAAAGTCAACATGAGCCTGAAAACTAGCCTGAGAAACAGGCAAGCCGAAAACAGTATAATTGTTATCCGCATCAGGACCTGAAGCGTTCAATTGCGCCTGAACATCCGCAACAGTAATGTAAGTTGTCATCACACCGCACCGTCCTTTAAAATGAAAACACGATTTCGACCATTTCGCTCCTTTGCAACTATCCCCATACGGTGAAGTTCATTCAAACGCATACTTTCGGTGGCGCGAGTACGCCCTGTTACTTGGCATATCCTGGAAGCAGTTCCAGAATTGTTAAGCATTTTAAGCGCGTTGATTGTCGGCAACAAAGCACATGACACTTGGACACTGACCTGCGGGATTTCGTTTAACTTTACAATAATTATGTCAAGCTTTTCAATCACACATTGAAGAATTGCACGAAGCTCTTTATCACGCATTTTCGTCAACCACCCGCACTTATCACGCCGATGTCAAAACTAAACGCCGTTATCCCAGTAATTGTCGACGCAACCTGCAACGTAAACACAACAGGAATTATCTGGCCAGAGCTAAGGGTTGCTCCACTGTAATTCCACGTACAGGCCAAGTAGCCGCTGCCACTCGCTGGGTTAAAGTTGCCAACAGCCATACTCAACGTCACAGGCACATTACTCGTGCTCTTACAGTACAAAGTCACGGTGACAGTTTGCCCAGGGTCAAGCAGTCCCCAATCGATTTGAGACGTCGCAATGGACCCGGCTGAATCAACGTAGAACTGTACGCCGACGGCTTTGATGTTGCCTTTCGTGCTAATCGTCGCTTGATACTGCAAACTAGCAAGCGCAAACGAGGCAGGAACAAGTATAACAAGGACGATAACGACGAGCCACAGTCGCCTGAACTTTTTAGTAACGGGCTGCTGCAGCTTACTTAGATCAGCAGTTCTTCGTCCCCAGAAGCCTCGAGTAGCTGTGCTACTACGCCCCACGGTAAACGCGACCTTCCGCACGAAGTAACCCAGCGGCTCAGCGACGAAGAAGTTAACCATTACGCCAAAAGTGAAGCTGCTCAACAAGACGTAGCCTGGAGAAAGACCACGCAGCACCAGAGGAACAGCACCTGGAACACTCAGCAACGGAGACGCAGCGACAGCGATCAGTATTGACAGAAGCATACTTGCCAGATGCATCCAACTGAAACCTTGACCCCTACGTAATCGCCAAACGTAACTATACGTTGTGTAACTCGCAGCGCCGAAAACTAAACCTACAAAGACAAACAGCATAATGTCCAATTTTTCTCAACTCTTTATTACAGAAAAAAAAGAGGTAATTTTTTGGCTACTTTATCATTTGCAGAAAGATCAGGCGTCTTTTCAGTTTTGAAACTGCCGAAGCTGTATTGGTTGATTTTGCGCTTGATGGCGGAGGCGGAAGATTTGGTGTTGCTGGAGGTTCAACTCCGGCATCTCTGAGGTACTTTATGAGAGCATTGATAAGAACAACGATAACAGCGCCTACGAGCCAAGCAAGAGTAATTTTGTCTGTTGCAAATCCAACATTAGCCCAAAGCCCAAGTATCGGCAGCAAAGCAACTAGCATAACAGCGGCTTCTTGTTTACTTGTCAATCCCATTTTTTGCACCTTAGTTTTTCGTCCGCTTCTCCAAGCCACACCGCTAAAGCGGACCAGCGGTTTCAACCTGGCAAAAACAAAAATAGAAACTGAAATGTAGCTAATCGCAAGTTTAACTTGAAGCTAAACCCGTAACCTTCGCAATTGCCTCTCCACACAGCACAACAACACTATACCTCGTCGTCAAAGTCACATCGACAGAATCGAACTCTTTCTTAATTTCAACATCACTCACCAATGGGCGTTTTACTTCGCGACTGCCTTTTAACCTGCAGTCTTTACGAAAAAGCCCATAGGTGAATATGCAGCTGACAAGTTCTGACCAGTGCTCAATATGTAAGCGGTTCCGACTGGGACAACGTTGCTTATGTACACAGCCATGCCGTAGATATCGCCTATTTTACCCGTCTGAATCACGGGCTCACCGTACTGCAAATGCAAGCTGAACTGAGGCAGATACATAACATCACGAGCGTTTACCGGGTTCAAAAGAATCGAGTCAGGAATGAAGTTGTAAGATTCAATAGCTGCCTTAGCCTTCAAAATATCCTTCGTGCCCATTCCGCCGCTAATAGTGAACTCTGTGCCTGTCGCGCCTAAACTTGTACCAGTGCCAGCATTCGACGTTGTCGCACCCGCATCAATAACAGTCATGCAATCCTTGTCAATCGTGTAAGCCATACGCCTCGCTAAACGGCGAAGCTGATCCTCAATAACTGGAATGTATAGATCCTCAATGTTTTCTCTGCTAACGCGTTCACGCAAGCCCTTCTTGTACGGTGTTACTGTAACTGTAGTGTACGGAGTAAAATCCATCTGAATTTCACTGCCTTCACTGATCTCACTTATCGCTGCTGATCTACTACCAGACTGCTTAACGAATGTAGCTGTCTTGCCTGCAACCAACGGAAATTCTGGAAACAGCTTCTTGACAACCAAAGACGGCATCGTAAGCTCAACGATCTTCTTATGCAACGCAGGATACTGAACAGCCCCAGAATCCACCCACGAAAGTGCATCTCTAACGAAACTCATCTCAAATCACCTTTTGCTATGGAATGCAAGAAAGCAACGCGTAAATCACATCGCCATCATTTGTTGCAGCAGTTAAAGCTCTGCCAATCCACTCTTCAGTCTTGTCAAGCTGCGCCTGCATAGCCGCAGTAGTGTAAGTATCGGAACCTGGGGCAGCCATAACAGCGACAGCAGCAACCTTTCCAGCAGTAGAACTTGAAATCCTCGCGCCCATCGAAATAGCGCCTGAAGCAGTAACCCGCACTAAGCCTCTGCAGATAACAGTAATCTTCTTGGCTGCAGCTCCGCCAGTCAAAGCCACACCGATAACGTCTTTGCGTGCACCATCAGTTGGCTTAACAGCCGGAATAAACCCAGCAGCACTAATGTAAACAACTTGCCCAGCAGTAACAGTAGCTCCAGTATCAACAACAGCAGTTATCAGGTAACGGTCGCTAACAAGTGCAGTTGTACCTTCTAAACTCAATTCAAATCACCTTATCGTTCATTGAAAGCCCGTAAGCTTCTTGTGAGCTTTCAGCATATCCTTGAACCAATCGTAATTGCCAAGTGCATCACGCTGAATCTCATCAACTGCAACTATGCCCTTGCCGCTGCGTTTAGCTTCTGCTGCTGCTTCTTCTGCTTGCTCGCCATCACTTTCATCTTCTGGCTGTTGTAGTTGCTTTTGAAGATCACTAAGTTTCTTGCTCAGGTTACGCTTTGTAGCTTTCTTCGCTACTTCGCCCTCAAGATCAGCAACTTTCTTCTTCAAAGCATCCATGTCAGCTTCGCTTCCCTCTGAAGCATTAATCTGTTTCTCGAGCTGCGTCAGCTGATTCATAAAGTCTTCATAGTTTACTTGTTTTGGCGCTGATTCGCCTAGTGCAGTGTTAACTACGCCCTGTGCCTGATGTGGAGAAGCATCTTGCTGAGCATCATGTTCAGACAAGTGCCTCACCTCTTCTTTTGCGTTCAATTTTTGCTTTTCAGGTTCTTGCAACTTACGTTTAGAACCCACATCTTTGTTACCTTCCGATAACTGTGAATCCGTAACAGTTTTGAAAATAGCATCAAACTGCCCTTCATTCATAGCAGCTGCGAAGCCAACGGGCTTAAACGCAGTGTTTTGGTAAGCCGGGCTCGCTACAATGCTAAGTTCGCGAACTTTAGGCTTATGCACAACCTCAAATGCACCAGGACATAAATGTACCAACATTCCTTCGCTACGTGAGTTTTTCTTGCATTTGCTACATTCTACATCATCAGAATCTACTTGTACAGAAACGTGGTTTACATAATTGCGGAGAATTTTTTCTATGAGTTTTTCATCACCTACTTCAGCGGTAAAAAACACTTGGCTGCCAACGCGGTTTGTTTTAGAAACTTTGCCCACAACCATTAACGCGCTCTCAGCATGATCAACCCTGAGCTGAGCCCCAGCTAAACTTTCTGATAAAGCATCAAGGTCTTCTTGAGGTATCTGCCAACGATTTGCGTTCACGCTCGTGTCGATGGCTACGCCTTCAATGTTAATCAGCTTCTCTTTCAGCGCAAGCTGAGCATCAACGCCTTCCTGAGCCTTAAAAGGCACAAAATAACGCAACTGCATCATAGAACACCTTTTTCTTTAAGGAAGAGAAACCGTAAAACAAGTTCCTCATTTAGCGCCTTTAGACTATACTTTATGTTTTCTTCAGCGTTTTTTTTAGAAAGCCCCATTTTCAAATCACCATGAATTCCAAATTACCACGTACATCCAAGGTCCTGTAATGTACGTAGTATGGTCGTAGTAAAGTTAGAACTTAATCAAACCTTGACGTATTCCGATATCGTGCTAAAACACTGGAACACGCTTACCACAACTATTGTACAAGGCCTCTTGCCAAGCACGAAAACTCTGCCAATCCTCAAGCAAACTTTTAGGCTGAGCTTTTACTGCCGATTTTTTGACTTGTTTACTTTTTTGATCCATTTCGATCACCATAAAATTATGTAACTTCTGAAATCTGCACGTAAGCATTAACAAACCTTCGACGCCAATCATTCCAAGCCTTAAAATCCAAAAGCGTCTTAATCTCAGCCTTCAAATGCTCATCAAGCCACTTACGCACCTGCTCTTTAGTTTTGAAGCGTTCTTTTTCAAAAATATAATTCTGAATCTCCCAACGCTGAGAATTCTTAATCCTGCCAACCGTAATCTTCACGCCATGGCCAAGCTCCTTGACTCTAAACTTCTCGAAATCTGCAGGATCACGGATACGAAATCTCCAAATATTCTTGTCTTCATCAATTCCAGGCATAGTTTTTATCTACTCACGTTTTTTGTTTTTTGTTTTTGGCAGAGTTGCAACTTTTGCGATGCTTTCCTTAAGTTGCGTAACCGTTTTTTTCATGAGTTCCTTTTCGACTTTTTGATGCTCGTAAATTATGCGCCTGACAAGCACCGCTACAGATAACCCTTGAACATGCGCTTCTTGACTTAACAGTCTATAGGATTTTTCAGTGATTGTTATTGTTAGAGATTTCATAGTTTTTCAAGTCCAAATTTTTGTTACCAGTAAACATCATAATCCCTAACGATAAGGCAATGACAGTTAGGATGAATATTAACCGCGAAAGTATCCTCATCAAGCCACTCGCCATACTCAAACATATCCAGCAGCTCATCAGGGTCTTCAAGCTCAAACAAGTCGCCATCCCGACCAGCGCAATCCTCACACATATTCGGGCTAGGCGCCAAACCTTCAGCCACATAATGCCAAACAGTATAGCGAATCGCAGGATTAACCACAGCAGCCCTAAACGGCTTAACTAAATGCTCCTTGGCCCAAGCCGCAGCATCAAGCGCCTCTGCAGTTTCAAGAGCTTGAATCAGCACTTGATTCGGGAGCGACGACTTCAGCGACAAGATAATCCTTCCCATCCTTCTTGAAGTATGCCTTGTTTCCAAACTTCTCAGCGGAACCGGCACCTTGCTCATTAACTTCCGCCGGCTGCTTAGGCAACACTCCATTATCCTCAGGCTCCGCAGGAAAACCAAGCTGCATACGCGCTTCAGCAACAGTCAATATGCCGTTTTGAACCAAGCCACTGATATACTTGGCCTTATCCTCAACCGACGCTTCCCAAATCGGCTTCCACTTAACCTTAGGAACCTCAACACCCTCACCGAACTGTTGATCGATAAGTTGCTTGAACAAAACAGTCTCCAAAACGTCACTAATTATCTCCTGAAGCATACGAAGCCGAGTAACATACTCCTGCATAATCACCTCAGCCGTAGCACGATTTGTTCCCTGACTTTCGCCTAAAAATATCTTGGGAACGCCAAGAACCGCTTCCCGCTGCTTATACAGGTAATCAAGCCAAAACTGAACATTCACATCCTTAGTCATGCTCTGAAGCTGATCAACGGCCACATCGCCACGAACAAAAACATCAGTAGCAGCCTTGCGGTTCTGAAAAGCCAACATCAACTCCGTAACTTTATCATCGCCAAGAGGCTTTTCAGGAGTGCCCGCCTTTACCACAAGCATCGGCTTAGTATAAACGTGCATAATGATGCCCATGTCATCTTCAAACTGGTCAATCAACGCTTGAATCTTTAGCAATGGTCGTAGTAAACTCGTGCCGTAGCTGAATTCGTACCACCAAGACTTGGCGCCCCAGCGGAAATGCACCATGTCCTGTGCCTCAAAAACCACAGGTGGAAATGTAAGCAATTGAATGTACCCAAAAATGTCGCCGTACTCGTTACGGCGGACACGCATATGGACAGGATCCAACGGCTTAAGCCACGTAACCTCACCCGTTTTTTCATCTCTGCAAATTTCAATAAACGCATTGCCAAACACAAGCATATCCGTAGCAACAATACGCAACGTATGCAGAATATTCTGTTCATCAAGCCAATCCGTAAGCCACTCACGAACCGCATCATCCCCGCCATCAAGCTCAAAACCGTTGCTGATAGCGAGGTTAATTGTGACATCGATTGCAGCCTTAATGTACGGAGTAAAATTATACAAATCCTTATACTTCGGCAGGTCCTCAATTGGCGTCGCTCCCCAAATTTTATCCCAAATCGCTGAATATGGAGGAGTAACAAAGCCTGCGCCAGAACCCCTAAGCATATACCTGTTAACATAACCGTAAAGATCCGCATCCTTCTTCCAGCTAACAGGGATCTCTTCCTGGATCTGACGTTTGCTGATATCAGGCGGAACCTCACGCTGAGCAAAAAACCTGTTCCTTACTACCTGAAACCCTTTGCGCAAACGATCAGCAACAAAACTCATAACTTAAATCACCATCAACAAGGAAATGCCGCAAGCTTGCCAGGCAAAGGCGCCTGCATGCTTGTAGTTACTGCCAGAGCCAAAGCCCATAGCATGTCATCGTGGCTGTTTTCTGGATGTTTGAACTGTAAGTGTCCGCTTTTGCTGTACTCGTATTGCTGTTCGTTGATTTGTTGACAAAGCTGCCTATGATACGGTATTGCCAAGCGGTTCTGTTCCATGGCGATTTTCAGGCTTGTAAGAAGCTCCTCTTTGGTTTGAACCGTGAACTTTACGCCTTCAACGTTTCTTAAGCCTTGGTTCTGCATTTCCTCGAGCACAGGCTCACCCACGCCAGTTTGATCCACAAGCACGCTGCGGAACTGAAACTTTTGATTAGCTCTCACAAGATGCCCAATAACCTGCGTGTATGGTGTTTCAAGGGGAAACTGATGAACGTAGACAAGCTTGAGGATTTCATCTTCACGTTTTATTACTGCGAGGACGCTATAATCTTGCAATTTACCGAAATCCACCCCAGCGTAAAAATCTCCGCTTGGAAAAGAAACCTCAAGACTTGGGTAAAACTCAGCACCAAGCTTTTGGGCAAGCTCAACACCTGAGCGAATCAGGCTTTGAGGGAAATAACTGTTTAAGGCTTCAACGAATTCTGCTTCATACTCCATCAGATACGCTTCATGAGTCATGTTCTGCCGCATCTCTTCGAGAAACTCTTTGGTTATGAGTGGGCATTCTTCAGATTTTACCCTGTGCACGCTATAAGCTGGGTTGACAAAGGCTCGGTAGAAAAAATGGTTTTTATCCCAAGGTGTGCTCAGGAAAATTGCGTAACCCTGAGTCGTCGTCAGCATTGGAAAAAGAACATCCAAAATGACTTTTTCGGAAACCCAAGAAGCCTCATCACAAATAACCATGTTGGCAGTGTAACCGCGAAGACGATGTTCAGAACACGGCAGGGCAATTATGCGACTGCCATTTTCAAAGGAAACCAGCGTTCTCGTAATCCTTGCAACTTTGTTTCTGAAGCGGGCTGAAGAGTAAACGAATGTGACTATGCGGTCAAACATTATCATGCTCTGCCTTAAGCTTGGAGCAGTTATTAGCACGGTTACAGCAGAATTCATATCTGCAAAATGGATGGCTTTCATAGCTATGGATGTGGTTTTGCCTGTTTGGCGCCCCATGCATGCGACAATGCGTTTGCTTTTATCTTCAAGCAATTTAGCCTGATAAGCGAAAGGCTCGACCCCTAAAATTTTCTTAGCGAAATCCACAGGACCCTTTATTTCAACCTCTTCTTCTGTGAAGATTTGCCTAATTGCCTGCTCAGTTTCTTCAAGCTTTCTTATCGCCCTTCGTTGCCTGTAACTCCGCCACAGCAGCCGAAAGTTCATCAATCTTTTTCTCAATCTTATCCCACTTCTCGTAACCCGCCAACAAGGGCCCATAGTCTTTTGCAGCCTGGAAAACTATTCGAAGTCGTTCAAGCGCTAACTTATCAGTCTGTTTCATTGCGCTGATCTGCTCAAAGGCTGTTGTATACAGTTTAACAACCTTCTCCATGGTTAAAGCGTCTTGAGCAGGCTCAATAGCTACAACTTCGATGCTGGGCTTAGTTGGAACTACACTACCGTAAAACTGCTTAACGATGCTACGGAATGTTCTCCCAGACAATTTGCCACTATCGTAAATCTGCTGAGGATTCATGCCCTTTTCCACCATCTCTTCCAAAAGGCTGATTTCCTGCTCTGTCCAAAGATTTCCCCTAGCCATTCTAACACCTTCTTAAAACTTGTACTCAAAATAGTCAGAAAGCAATAGTGTTGACTATACGCCGACGCGCGAGTATGTTGAAACCATATATCAAAAACCAATAGTGCTCACTATGCCCCAGCAAAAAGTGCTGACTATAAAATCTAGTTTTGAATTTACACCGCAAACTTTCCGCTACAAATCCTCAGTACCCTTCTGAAAACTTCCTCTTCCACGCGAATCAATCAACACTTCGCCCTTTTCAATATCTGGCACAAGATGAACTTCGATTGGCTCATTTAACAGTGCCATAACATCTAACCGTGTCATTCTAGAAACCACTTCGCAGAGGTTTCTGTCGTAGAAGTTTTTGCGAAGTATGATGCCACGAATTTTTCTAGCCTGCAATTTGTTAGCATTTCTCTTGTGCATAAAATCATCTCAGCGCCACTCTAAGGCGGCGAATAAGATCAAGCGACACTCTTTTAATCGGCGAATGTTGACATGTTTAGCTACTTTTGTCCTGCTTATTTGCTGCTAGAAAGCTTCTTACCGCGTCTTTCACTATCTCTGCTCTTGAAGCGTAGCCTAAGTTTTGCCTTTCAAGAACATCGTCAATTTGTTCGACAAGACTTTTTGGGAGCTTGATTGTTATGTAGCTTGTCATTGGTGTGTCACTGTTGACACATACATGTTTAAGAAAGTATTTAGATTTTGCTAACACCAACCACTCAATCGTTTTTTCAAAGAACGCTCCTTTTTACACAGTTAAGCTTAAATCCACGTGAATCACAACTGAATCACGAGTGCATCATGTCCTCCGATAAATCCAACTCTGATGAATACACAACCGTAAGGCTACCAAAGGAGCTTATGGAAGAAATAGACCAAATCATACGGCGCGGAATAAGAGGATACAAAAGCAGGGCAGAATTCATAAAAGAAGCCATAAGAAAAAGGTTCGAAGAACTAAAAACCGCACAGCCCATGCCTGAGCTGCCACCGCTGGAGCACTTTAACCTCAGCGAGCAAGGAGTCAGAATTCTTGACAGAACCCTCGCCAGCAAAACATCAAGGGGAAGAATCATAGACGTTTACTTTAAGCCCGACAACGTTTGGTGCGAT
>Ga0187878_1004013_pt1 | contig 11637 bp, 18 predicted proteins | sample June2016WEW_17_1_FD_132979 | JGI IMG/M metagenome (GOLD analysis project Ga0187878, IMG submission 132979) | Peatland microbial communities from SPRUCE experiment site at the Marcell Experimental Forest, Minnesota, USA - June2016WEW_17_150 | ecosystem: Environmental > Terrestrial > Soil >...
AGGTTTGTTGAAGTGGCAGAGGAGAACGTGCCGGTGGCGAAGACAAGGCCGGAGCCGAAGAGCGATGTGCCGGTGGCAGAAGTATAAGCAAGAAGCCCGGTAAAAGTTGAAGTGCCGGAGACGGTGAGCGAAGAGATAGTGGAGGTAGTGAGTGTTGCCTGTCCGGAATTACTGATGCGCGTGGTGGTCGCAAGTTCCAATCCCCCCGTAACGATATTGATGTCCATGTTGGCGAGCGTCGCATTCCCGGAAGACGAAGCGAACATGATATTGTTCACGATATATTTCAAATTTTGAATGAGCGTGCCGGTCGCGCTCGGCGTGACCGCGCTTGAATCGAACGTGCCGGCTACCGCGTTGTACACGTCCGAAAGCGAATTCATTGTGGATGCGGGCGTGGCCGAGGGCGTTAAACTTCCTGCGCGTGCCAAAGAGAACGTGGCAAAAAGAGATAGGAGAACAACCAAAAACGATTTGGCTAATATTTTTCTAATATTGCTTTTGAATTGCCCCCCTTTAGATTTCTTGGAAAAAGCCTGTTTCAAGTTATGGGCGTTCATTCTTCATTATAGCAAATTCATTTCCCGAAATAACGCACTTACATTACGCAAATCGAGCCAATGAGGATGCTTACATACTCCACGATGGGGGACAAATTGACAATCCCCCGCTCACCCACTCGGCAGGAAGGTTAAGGGGGGTAAACAAAAAAGCGGTCACTTGCGACCGCTTTTTTGCGTTCGGGATTTCTACCGCCTCCGCCGGGCGCGGCGCCGTTTCTCGTACTTGAGCCAAGTCTTGGCCGCAGCCGGCTCCGCCTTGCGCAGTCCCGCAAGAACCTTTGTCCGGATGACCGAGGTTTTCACTGTCTTCCGCTTCGCACAGAATTTCAGAACCGGCCGCGAAACTTTCGAGACCACCTGCTTAATGCGGGCTCTCGGAATGTGGGCATCCTTGCAAGCCAAACGGATGGAATGCTTTATCTTTTCCGCCCGAAAGGGCTTGTGTTTCCCTCCCCGTCTGATGACTTCTTTAGCCATGAGAGAAAAAATATTTCCTCGACCTTTTATTAGAACTCCTTCTAGATTCTATCTATAGCACAAACGGCGGGAAGGTTAAAGAGGAATAACGATGTTAATTAGTTTGAATCCAAGTCCGGTAGCAATGATGGGAATACCGCTCTTTTCCGGAACGGTATTTCGGCGCTATGATGTAGGGAGATACAGGGAATAGAAACTTACTTCATGAAACGAGCTTTCGTAATCATTCTTGTTGGAGCGGCAATCGGGGTTGCGGTTTTTTTATTTCGCGGCGAGCTGGGTAATCTCCTTGCCCGGCTTGAGGGCCAGTTTCTCCCTTGCGCAGAGCCCATTACTTATACCATCGGAACATTTGACTCACGATTCGGCATATCAAAAAGCGCCTTCTTGGACGCGACCGCCGAAGCCGAAAAAATATGGGAGGACCCTGTTGGGAAAAACCTGTTTGCGTATGCACCGAACGGAAATCTAAAAATCAATCTAGTTTACGATTTCCGACAAGAGGCGACACAAAAATTGAAGACGCTGGGCATCGTTGTCGGAAACGATAAAGCTTCGTATAACGAGCTTAAGTCAAAATACGATGCTATGCAGGCTGACTATGTACGGCAAAAATCCGCATATGATGCCCGGGTTACGGCATTCCAAAGCCGAGAGAACGCATACCAGGCGGCAGTGGCGCATTGGAATAAAGGGGGTGGCGCGACACGGAGCGCATATGACCAACTGAATGCCGAGAAAGCATCACTTGTGGCGGAAGCGGCGGCGATTAACGCGCTCCAGGCGAATCTCAACGCCGAAGCCGCGAATATCAACGCGATTGTGGTAGCTTTAAATCGCCTCGTCGCCGAATTAAACCTAAACGTCAACCAATTCAACGCGATCGGGCAAGAACAGGGCGCGGAATTCGAGGAAGGCATATATAAAAGCGACGCGAGCGGCGAAGAGATAGACATTTATCAGTTTGATACGAATGCGAGGTTGGTGCGGGTATTGGCGCACGAGCTGGGCCACGCCTTGGGGCTGCCGCACGTTTCGGATCCGAAAGCAATCATGTACCGACTGAACGAAAGCATGAACGAAAAGCTCACTGCGGCTGATCTTGCGGAACTCAAGGCACGCTGCGGATTTTAAATAAAAACACATTCTTTTTAAAGAAGGTGTTTTTATCTAAAGATTTCTCTTCAGATGTTTCCAGGACGCCTGGGCATTTTTCGCGAGATGCTGCGCTTCCGCATGGGAGAGTTTTTTGTCTTTGCGGTACCGCTCCATCGCTTCCGCAACGATTTCTTTGTACTCCGCTTCTCCCACCCTTTTCACTTTCTTGATCTGCGGAGCCATATACCGGTAGAAATCCGCCGAGAGATGCTTGGCGTTCTTCCCCAATTGTTTTCCGAATTCCGATTCGGCAAGCAGCCCGGCACTGACGCCAAGCGCCGCGCCAATCAGTCCTCCCGCGAGCGCACCATATCTTTTTCTACTCTTCTTTGCCGATCCGCTCTTTTTAGACTTTTTTGCTTTGTGTTTTTTCATGTTTATCTTATGAAATATGTTACGACCTTTTTCTGTGAGACACGTGCGATTCATGTCCTCCATCTCTCTTCAAAAAATACGAAAGTACCGGAATTGATGAGAGCCGTTCAACCACCTCTTCAATCCGCTTTTTTAATTCGTCGGACGTATCGTCAAGTTTCTCGGAAATATGCCGCAAATTTTTCGCGATGTAGATGAGATGATACATGATGACCACAAACAGCGCACCAAGTACCAAAATAGCAAGAGAAACCACGAGGTAATACAACGTCTGCGCAAAGATGAGCACTCCCACATGCGCAGTATAGCACACGTTTGGAACACTTAATAACGAGGAGAGCTATTGCACCAAATCAGTGAATACCACTAGTCTTTGGCTATAACTTAATTGGGCCGGGTTCCAGGTGCCTTCGCAGGTGATAAGGTTAAGATGAGCACCGCCATCGCTGGATGTAAAAACATCTGTGGCATCCGCCGCCGGATCGTAACTACGGCTCTCGCGGACTACGAAAGCGATGGATTCCCCCTTGTCGTTTATAACATACAGCTTGTCCCCCGCCTGCAAATTACTCAAATTACTGAAAACGCCCGGCTTCGTCATTACTCCTCCGCGTATCTGGGCAACATGTCCAGTAATGATGGAGCTGCCCTTCTCCCCGGGGCGCGGACTTCCCGTAAACCACCCCACGTCAACGATATTGGTCGGTATTTCCATCGTCCCATCGGGCTTGAGACCAGTATATTGAAAGCCCGCATCAACATTAAGTTTTGGAATTTTGAAACGCTCTGGGAGACCATCTCCATTGTTCACAACCGCCATGCTTGTTGTTGCGACCGTCGTAGTCGTTGTTCCGACCGTGCCTGGCACCCGGGTTGCATCAATCGGCGTTGGTTCTAGAGATGCGTTAATTTTTCCCCTTGAAATAGGACCGAAGAAACCAACCGAAGGATAGACGCCTATCGATGCCTGCCACGCGCCAAGAGCAGTCCTTGTAAGAGGGCCAAAGTAACCTGTTGGGGCAAGAATCTCGAGAAAACCGCCGGCAATCAAGAATTGTTGCAGAGCGGATACGTCATCCCCACGAATCCCGAGAGCAAGATTACGCGTGAACGTAAAATCTGCTGTGGGCACGGTGGATAAGGAGGTTCCCCCGCTCGCGCTGGCTTGGACCACAGAAACGCAGAGCACTAATGCAATAAGCAATATTTTATTCGATATTCTCATCTAAGTATCATTATGCCATAGATTCCAATATCACCGTATTTGGGTTAATCCCTCATCTTTGTTAAACTGAAATTATGAAAAAGCAGGTGGTCGTCATTCACGGCGGGGACAACTTCAAGAATCGGAAGGATTGCTTGTCGTTCATGAAGAAGCAAAAGATTGACTTCGAAAGATTCAACGGAAAAAAGAGGGGTTGGAAGACGAACCTGCGCGACGGCCTAGGGAGCAAATTCGAACTGGTATTGCCCATAATGCCGAATGCCTTCGACGCCAGATACGTTGAGTGGCGAGTTTGGTTTAAAAAGGTAATTCCTTTCCTCAGAAACGGCGCAATCTTGGTCGGCCACTCGCTCGGTGGAACGTTCCTTGCCAAATACCTGTCCGAAAACAAATTCCCGAAGAAAATTCGGGCCACCTTTCTGGTGGCGGCTTGTTATGATGACAAGGACGCGGACTACTCGCTCGCGGACTTTACCTTACCCAAGAGCTTGGCGAAACTGGCGAAACAGGGGGGAGAGATATTCATCTACCAGAGCAAGGACGACCCCATCGTACCCTTTACGGATTTCTATAAATATAAAAAGGCCCTGCCCGGCGCCCGCGCCGTGGTTTTCAAGAATAAGCGGCACTTTACCCAAGAAACATTCCCAGAGCTCGCAAGAGCGATAAAGAAGCTTAAATAAAAAGCTGGAACATTTCTGTTATAATTTATAGACCTAAACAAAAGGTCGAATCGGCGAAAATCTTACATCTTAATGAACAAAAATATCATCTGGATAGCGGCCGTTGTTATTGTCGTTGCTGGCTTGGCTTACTACATGATTTCAAACCAGAGCTCCTATACGGCACCGCAAGCGCAGAACAACGCTAATACCGTGACTCCAACGCCCACTTCCGCACCCGGCGCATTAGCCCTCAATATCGAAACCGATGCGACGCTCGGAAAATATCTCGTCGCAGCGAACGGTATGACGTTATATGTTTTCGCGAGCGACAAGGTCGGGGTGAGCAACTGCACGGACACGTGCGCAGCAAACTGGCCGCCATATACCGTTAAAGACCCGGGCACCGCCCTGGCGAGCGCAGGCATTACGGGCAATATCGGCACGATAAACCGCGCGGACGGCACCATCCAAGTCACTTATAACGGCCGCCCGCTATATTTCTGGAAGAGTGACCTAAAGCCCGGCGATATAACCGGGAACGGCGTCGGCGGAGTTTGGTCGGTAGCCAAACCGTAAGAGTAAGAAAATGAAAGGCCGCTCTCGGTAGGCGGCTTTTTATTTTATTGCGAATTCTTTTCGATGACAATGGGCGCTGGGCTGGACTGGCTGGCCACGAGGTAACCGAGGCCGAAGCTCAGTGAGACGATGATAATGAGACCGAGCCAAAAAGCGACGTCAACCCTGTTTCTTTTTATCCAATCGGAAATGTTTGACATAGGGGGACCGTTTTGATTATTATAATACGGCTAGAAAAATAAGGCATGGCACATACAAAAGCCAAGGGTTCAACTAAATTAGGCAGGGAATCCGAGTCCAAACGGCTCGGTGTGAAGCTTTTTGCGGGCGAGAAGGCCAAGCCGGGCGACATCATCATCCGCCAGCGCGGTACGAAGTATGCCCTCGGCCTGAATGTAAAAAAGGGAAGCGATGACACCATCTACGCCATGAAGAACGGCGTCGTGAAATTCTCCGACAAAAAGAAAACAAACTTCGACGGCTCGTATAGAAAGGTGAAGGTGGTCAGTGTGGTATAGAACATCGGAGCAATCTTTCTCTCTTTCGTAACGCCTCCGAGCGCTAAAATTCTCTTCGCTCGCACTCTGCTCGCCACCCTACTCGCCTTACGGCGGGGGTCCTGGCTCGCAACGAGGCTCGCTCGCGAATTTTCAAGCCCTCTCCGGAATATACTCAATAGAAAAAGATTGCTCTGATGCAATCCTTTCTTATTTCGTACGTTCGGAAGGACAAGAAATCTTTCCGAGTGAGCATTGTCGTAGGGCGTTTAAAAATCACCGAGCGGCTTGCGTTGAATGAGCCAGGCCCCCGAGCGAAGCGAGCAGGGTGGCGAATAGCAATTAAGCGAGGAGGATTTTAACGCCCGGAGACATCGCGAATGAGGGGAGATTTCTTGTCCTTTTCCTATTCCGCCTCGGTAACGATCTTGAGCTTGCCCTTGACCCCCTCTCCGAAATCCACCGGCACGGAGTGCTCGCCGATAGTCTTTATGGATTTTTCCAATTCTATCTTGAGATTTTTGAATCCTTTTCGGGACAGTTCCGCCTCGATGTCCTTTCTCGTGACCGAGCCGAAGGTCTCGCCCTTCTCCCCTGTTTTCATCTTGAAATCCAGAACGATACCCTCGATTTTGGCCGCCTCGGCTTTGAGCTTCTCCACCAACTTTTGGCGCTCCGCTTCCCAGATTTTTTTCTGCGCTTCGAGCTTATCGAGCGCACTTTTTGTGGCCGCCCCAGCCAATCCCCTCACAAGAAGAAAGTTCCTGGCATAGCCGTCCTTGACCTCCTTAACGTCAAACTTCTTGCCGATGCCTTTTATATCCTTCTGAAGAATAACCTTCATCTATTTCGCCATCTCCTGCTTTATTACTTCTAACGCCTTATTCAGCTGAATGTCAGTTGTACTCGTAGAATTGGGGTCAACTTTGACCTCGATATCCGGCTCGATGCCCTTCTTGTTTATCTGGCGTCCCTTCGGAGTCAACCACTCCGCAATGGATATCTTCGCCGAAGAGCCATCGCTGAAATCGAGTATTTCCTGAACGCTACCCTTACCGAAGGTTTTTTCTCCGATGAGCTTAGCGCCCCTGTCGTCCTGAAGCGCACCCGCCAGAATCTCGGAAGCCGAGGCCGAACCGCCGTTCACGAGAACTACGACCGGCAAGCTGACCAGGGCGGCCGGGCCCGCTGCCCGCATCACATTCTCATCGCCCGAACGAAAATCTTCCTTAACCACGACAGCTCCCCGATCCACGAACCAGCCGGCGATCTCCACCGCAGTATCCAAATATCCACCCGGGTCATTTCTCAAATCCAGCACTATCCCCTTCGCTCCTTGGATAGAAGCGGACAGAGCCGCGTTGTAGAAAAGCGAGCCGGCGTTGGCGTTGAAGCTGTAAAGCTGGATATAGGCGATATTGCCGTTCTTCATTTCCCAATCCAGCGTAGGCACCTGAACGTTCGCCCGGGTTATCTTAAAATCCTTGGGCGCTTTCCAACCGTCGCGGAATATTGAAAGCGTAACTACCGTGCCCACATCGCCCCGGATGAGTTTCACGGCTGAGTCAACGTCCATTCCGCTCGTTGAGGTACCGTTCACCTTCAGGATCTGGTCTCCCGCTTTGAGTCCCACCGCCTCGGCCGGATTGCCCTTCAATGGCGCAATGACTACGATCTGGTCGTTCCGGATGCCAATCTCCATCCCAACGCCTCCGAAGTTGCCGTTCAAATCGTCATTGAACTTCTGGGAATCGGCGGGCGTGAAGAAAACGGAGTATGGGTCGCCAAGCGAACCGAAAATGCCCTTAACCGCTCCGTAGAGAATGTCCTTATCGCTCACATCCTTGATGCCGTAGTAATTGTCCTTCACCATCTTCACGGCCTCCCAGAGAATATTGGTGTTCGCATTAAGGTCCGTGCTCGTCGCTTCCGGTGCGGAAAGAACGGCGGAGCCCCGGTCAGAACCGACTCGAAAACCAATGTAAAATATCGCGCCAACTAAAAAGAGAACCGTCAGCAAAAAGGGCGGTATGCGTTTTTTATCCCAAAATGACATATCTATTTATACTAATGAATACCCGTTAAAAGGCAATCTTCCCGCAAGTTCCGTAATATCATGCCCGATACTGCAACTTTCCCATAATAAGATGGATAGAACTTGTAAGAGTTGTAGTACCGGGCATAGAATAATTGAGATGCCGCCCGAAAAGGACTACATGGATATATTGAGGGAGCGCTCCAAGAAAAGCCACATTTATCAGAAACACCAGATGGTCGGACTAATGCTCTCGGAAATGCTCAAGGACGAGGGGCATAAGGCGCTCTACATCAAACTGGCCAAGGAACACGACCAGGAAAAACTCTTGGGGGTCGCCCGAAGGGTGGCGGACAAAATAAACGTTAAAAACAAAGGTGCTTACTTCATGAGAGTGTTTTTCGGCAAAAAAGCGAGAAGGACGAAGGGAAAGAAGAATAACAATGGATGAAATCCTAAAAATTGAAAATAAGAAGAACGAGAAGTTTCTCCGCCAGAAGACGGAGAAATTCAACTTCAAAGAACACTCCCCGAAAGAAATAAGAGCGCTCGTGAAGTCAATGCGGGAAACGATGAAAAAAGCCGACGGCGTCGGATTATCCGCAAACCAAATCGGCTTGCCCCTCCGGCTCTTCGTGGCGCAGGTGCCGGACGCGCAGGGCAAACCGAAGTTCTATGCCGTTTTCAATCCCGAGATAACGAAGATCTCAAAAGAGATGGAGATATTGGAAGAGGGATGCTTGAGCGTGCCCGAGATCTGGGGTCCGGTGGAACGGCATTACCGCCTGACGCTCACCGGAGAAGACATGAATGGCAAGAAGCTCAAGATAAAGGCTTGGGGCCTCTTGGCGCGGGTTTTTCAGCACGAACTGGATCACTTAAATGGCGGGCTCTTCACCGACAAGGCCCGCGAGCTTCGGAAAAGACCCACTTCGGAACGGCTGATCGCCCGCGAGGAAAGATTGAAAAACAAAGATTAAACCATGAAATATATCTTCTTCGGAACCCCCGAGTTTGCCACAATCATTTTGGAAAAACTGATAGGTGCCGGTTTCGCGCCCGCGGGCGTCGTCTGCAATCCCGACCGGCCAGTGGGACGCAAGAAGATAACCACTCCCCCGCCGACGAAACTCTTGGCCCAAAAGCACGGCATTCCCGTCCTTCAGCCGGAGAAATTGAACGAGCCACTCGATACGCTTGGAGCGGCCTTCGCGATTGTCGCCGCCTACGCGAAGATAATACCCGAAAGCGTTCTTAAAATGTTCCCCAAGGGAATCATCGGGATCCATCCGTCGCTCCTGCCGAGATACCGTGGCGCAACCCCAATCCAATCGGCCATGCTCGCCGGCGAGGAAGAAACCGGCGTCACGCTTTATCTAATGGACGAGAAAGTGGACCACGGAGCGATACTCCTGAGCGACAAACTGCGAATAACCGATAACGACACATACGAAACTTTGGGGAGGAAACTCGCGGAACTGAGCGCAGTTCTGACATTAGAATTGTTGCCGAAATTCTTGAGAGGAGAGCTAAAGCCGATGCCGCAGAACGAAAGCCAAGCGACATTCACGAAAAAATTTAATACCGATTATGCCCGCGTTGACCCGGAGAAAGACGACCCTGTTACCGTTGAAAGAAAAATCAGGGCATTGAATCCTGAGCCCGGAGTATGGACGATAGAGAACGGTAAGCGCGTGAAATTACTCAAAGCGGAACTATCCGGAGGAAAACTTATATTAAAAACTATTCAGGTTGAAGGAAAAAAGCCGAAAGATATCCAAAGAAATTAAAATCTCCGCCTCTTGGTGTGAAATCTCGTGAACGTCCGCGGAGTGCTTCTGCGCTTGAATTGGCGGTTCTGCGGCGGGCGTTCGGAGCGGAAAAATTCCTCCTGGGAAATCTGGCTTGGCAGCCCTTCCGGCAATTTTGAAACCGGCAAAACTAACTTCATCAGCCGTTCGATATCCCTTATCTCCTGCCACTGGTTCGGCAAAGCGAAAGAGATGGCCCGCCCCACCTGGCCGGCCCGGCCGGTTCTTCCGATACGATGGACGTAATCTTCGGACTGATTCGGCAAATCGTAGTTGATGACGACCTCGATTCCCTGCACGTCTATACCACGCGCGGCAATATCCGTCGCGACCAGTATCCGATACTGACCGCTCTTGAAACCGTCCAAGGCCTGCTTCCTCTGGAACTGCGAACGGTCAGAATGGATCTCTGAGGATTTGTGACCCAAGTCGCGGATAAATTTGTTTACCTTCCTCGCACCGTACTTGGTGCGGGTGAATATCAATATCGGGCCGTGATAATCGTATAGGATCCTTTCGAGCAGGCGATTCTTCAAGGCCGGCTGGACGAAGAACACCTCCTGCGCGACTTCTTTGGGCGTCGTGCCCGACGGCGCGATTTCGAGCCGAGTCGGCAACTTCATGAAATTCGCCGCGATCTTCGCGATCTCATCCGGCATTGTCGCCGAAAAGAGCATCGTCTGTCTTTCCTTCGGCACGGCCTGAAGGATCTTCTTCAATTGGGGCGCAAAACCCATATCCATCATCCGATCGGCTTCGTCCAAGACCAGAATCCTCACTTTATTTAGTTTCAAGTGGCTGTTCTCGATGTGGTCGATGATCCTTCCCGGTGTGGCGATGATGATGTGCGGATTCCTTTCCAACGCCTTTCTTTGGGAAAACATCGGGGCTCCGCCGATAACGACAGCCATTTTGAGCCCCAGCGCGTTTCCGAGCTTGCCCAGCATCTCTTCCACCTGTAAGGCGAGTTCTCTCGTGGGCAAAACCACCAGGCCCTGACCGCCGCCCTGCATCAGGTGCTGTATCATCGGCACCCCAAAAGCCAGGGTTTTCCCCGTGCCGGTTTGGGCAATACCGATAAGGTCGCTCCCCTGAATGGCGACCGGTATAGATTTGAGCTGAATCGGAGTCGGAACCCTGAAGTGAAGGCGCTCAATCGCCTCGAATATGGCCGGGGCAATACCCAAACCCAGGAATCCGGAAGGAGTATCTTTACTGTCCATTTTTACCATTTTAGCAGGGATATCCCGAAAAAGCGAGGGTTTAATAGAGAAACCGAAATAGTGTAGAATGGGAAAGAATGAAAAATAAATACGCTTTGATGGCCATTGCGGTTATCCTTTTGGGGATATTCTTCCTCCTACCAAAAAAACAAAACGAGCCGCCGGTTAATCCTCTCGCAGTCTACGTAAACGAAGAATACGGCTTTGAAATCCAATATCCGAAAAACATTACACCGACATCCGATTTCGGAACCTTCTATCACCTTCCCGCTCTCTGGCGCTCCGGTGCACTCACGGATGAAAACGGCCAATCCAACGGAAAGCCGATCATAAGCATCCCCGTCTTCTATGCAGAAAGCAATGATTCATATCCGCGTTATTTCTCGGCGCAATTGAGAATCGGCGCCAGCGCCGACCCGAAAGATGTTGCGACCTGCCTGGAGAACGACCAGGGTTATACCACAGAGCCAAAAAGCGACACAACCATTAATGGGGTCGATTTCAAAAAATTCGAATTTTCGGATGCCGCAATGATGCAATATTTAAAGGTTGCGAGCTATCGCATTATCCATAACGGGGCTTGTTTTGCAATTGAACAGATTGAGACCGGTTCCCACTACCGCGATGATCCGCCGAGTGCCAAAGACATTCCGGATGCGCAGTTGAACGCTTATTTTGAAAGCATTGGCGACATCGTAAAAACCTTCCGTTTTACCAAATAAACAAAAGCCCCGCTTAAAGCGGGGCCGTTTTTATTTAACCGAGGATATGAGCACTGGCACGTACTGTTCGCCGAAGACGCCCGGCGCCACCTGGTACTTCGGAAAGTAAAAGGTAACGACGTCATCGTTGAAAACGAAGTTCGAGAAATTTTCTTCCGTCGGCTCAGTACCTTGATTCAAGATGTCGGTCGCAACGTGGCCATTTGAGGCCGCATCAAGCTGGGACGTGAGCGACGAACGGACGATATCGGATATCTTTTGAAGATAATCCGGCACGCCCGGGAAGACGTCGGCTAAGGCAACCTCGCGC
>Ga0187878_1004018_pt1 | contig 11629 bp, 9 predicted proteins | sample June2016WEW_17_1_FD_132979 | JGI IMG/M metagenome (GOLD analysis project Ga0187878, IMG submission 132979) | Peatland microbial communities from SPRUCE experiment site at the Marcell Experimental Forest, Minnesota, USA - June2016WEW_17_150 | ecosystem: Environmental > Terrestrial > Soil >...
GTCCGCTACGAAGACCTGGTCCAGGATCCCGGTCCGGTCCTGAAGGGGATTGGGGACTGGCTGGGGCTGGACCCCCAGGGCTTCCCGTCGCGGTACCTGCAGGCGGACAAGATCGGAAAGCACCGGGAGGGGTTAACCCCTGAGGAGCTTCGGGCGGTGATCGAGGTGGCGGGCCCGACCATGGAGCGGTTTGGGTATCGGCTGTAGCCAGCCGGGGTGGCGCGAAGCTGGGCCCTTTGTCTGGATCGTGCCCCCCGCGTGGGAGTGGTGCGCATGGCTTTGGTGATTGCGGGACATGCCCGCTCGGGAACGACCCTCCTGGCCCAGCTGTTCAACCTGCATCCCGAGATCCAGGTCACCATCGAATTCCAGAACTTCAGAGCTCTTAATGTCGGATACCTGGAACACGTGCGCGCCCTGCGCAAGAACTGGTACTATCGCGCGTATGTGGGCCGGACGGGTCGCGAGGTCCCCCTGCGTGCCAAGCTCCCGAGCGCAGCCTTCTTGGCCCAATATCTCCTGGGACTCTTGCCGAACGCGGGGGGCCCGATCGGGGTGAGGGAGGTCGAGCGCGTCCTGCATGCCATCTTTCCCCAAGCCCGGATTGTGGGAGACAAGTACCCCCGTTACATCTTCCGGCTCGATGACCTCGCGCGTGAGCCCGGCCTGCAGATCCTGGTCATCTACCGCGACGCTCGCGATGTGGTGAGTTCGACCCTGAAACAAGTGCGGACCGTCTGGCGGAATCGCCCGCTGTGGAAGGATGTCCACACGGCGGCACAGGTGGCCCAGGATTGGGTGCGGGCCATCCAGGCGATGGAGAGGCACCGGGCGCAGGCCTACTGCATCCGCTATGAGGACTTGGTGCGCAACCCAGATCGGGAACTGAGCGCCCTAGGGGAGTGGCTGGGGGTCGACCCCCGCGGCTTCTCGACCCAGCGCGTGCACGAGGCCAGCATCGGGAAATACCAGATGGGGCTCTCGGCGGAGGAAGCGGATCAGGTCCTGGAGATCGCGGGTCCGACCCTGAAAACCCTGGGCTACCTATGAACCGGTCAGAGAGTCCGTCGGTCGCATATTCTGGATCCTCCGTCAGGGCGGCATGAGCCTTTCCCCGAGCGGAACGCCTGCGGTGGGGCGCGGCGCCGCCAGGCTCCGCCTGCGCGCGCCGTGGCCAACCGTCCGCGCACTGGCGCTCCTTCTGCTGGCCCTCCTGGCCGGCGCGCTCGAGGCGGGGGCGCGCCTTCCCCAGGTGCGGGAGCATCTGCGGGCCCCGAGCTACGACATTTCCAGCCGACAGTTCGAGATCCAATGGGATCGATTGGACCGCTTCGCGGGCGAGGCCAGCGGGGTGCGCTGTGTCTTCCTGGGGAGTTCCGAGGTCTATCGGGGCCTCGACCCCGAGTTATTCCAGCAAGTGTTCCAGGCTGAAACCGGCCGGAACCTGCTCTGCTTCAATTTCGGGGTCCAGGGCCTGGATCCGCTCAATGCGGCCGCCGTGGCCCGAATTCTGGTCGATCGCTATCACCCGGCGCTCATCCTCTACGGGCTGGATGTCCCCAGTTTCACCGCAAGCCGCGCGCAAGGAATCCGCGGGGACCTGGAACAGCATGCGTGGATTCAGTACGAGCTGGGAAAGCCCAGCCCGAGCGGATGGTTGATTGACCATTCCTATGCCCTGCGAGACTACCTGGTGATCCGCAATTGGCCGCGGACCAACTTTTGGGACCAACTCACGCAGGACCAGGTGGCCGAGGCCGGAACCAACCGCTTCGGGTTCGGACCGGTCGACCGCACGATGACGGGACTGAATGAGCCTCCCAGCCCGAACGAAAAGGAGGCGACCTTTTCCGGCGCCCTGTCCCAATTCGAGGTTTCCCCGGAGCAGCTGGACGGCTTTGAGCGGCTGCTGACGACCGATCCGGCCACCCAGATCCTGGTGGTCGAAATGCCCCTTCACCCGGGCTTCATGCAGTTCTTCGGCAACGGGTGGAGCGATTATGACACGGGCCTGCGCGCGGCGCAGCAGGTCGCCCAGCGCCATCAGGTGATTCTCCTTCCGACCACTCGCCTGAGCCTGGTCCCCGACAGCGGATGGTTCAGCCGCAACCATCTCAACCGGTCGGGGGCCGCCCTCTTTACCCACTGGTTCGCAACCACCCTGGCCCAGCTCGTCCAGCAAGGGAAGGTCGCCCTGCCTCCCCCGGGGCCCGGAGGCACTCCTTGAGCATTACCTCCTGGTCCTTTGCAGGGTTTGTCCTTCTGGTTCTGGTCCTGTATTACCTTCTCCCGGCCCAGGCTCAAATCCCTCTGCTTCTAGTGGGCTCCTACGCCTTTTGTCTGCTGCTGGGGGTCGAGTTCGTGATCGTCCTGGTCCTGCTCACCCTGGCCGGTTTCTGGATCGGCCGGAGGCTGGAGCACCGGGACGACTCTGCCCGGCCGTGGCTGTGGACGGGCATCGCGCTGAACCTCCTGGCGCTGGCCTTCTTCAAGTATGCGGACTTCTTCGTCCCCCGCCTGACCGCCTTCTTGACGTACATTGGTCTGCCCGCAAGTGTCGGTGGGCTGCAGATCCTGCTCCCCATCGGCCTCTCCTACTACACGCTGCAGTCCATCTCCTACCTGGTGGACGTGTATCAGGGCAAGAGTGTGCCCACGGCCGACCTCGTGGGCTTCGCGCTGTACATGGCCTATTTCCCCCGTCTGGTGGCTGGGCCGATCGAACGAGCCGGGGAGTTCCTCGGGCAGCTCGCGCGGCCGCGCATCGTGGACAACGGAGTGGTGACTCGCAGCCTGAGCCTGATCCTCATCGGGCTGGTGCGCAAGCTGGTGGTTGCCGATGTCCTGGCCTCGCTGATCCCCGCCCAGGCGTTCCGGGCACCGGCCCAGTACTCGGCTCCCCAGCTGGCCGGCTGGCTGGTGGCCTTGGTGTTCTCCATTTACAACGACTTTGCCGGGTACACCAGCCTGGTGCGCGGGGTGAGCGGCCTGTTTGGGATCGAGCTCTCCTCCAATTTCAACCTGCCGTTCTTCTCCCGCAGCTTTGCCGAGCTGTGGACCCGCTGGCACATCACCCTCTCGCAATGGCTGCGGGATTACATCTACTACCCCATCAGCCGCAGGATGCTGCGCCGGGATCCTTCGGGAGAGGCCGCGGCCACCCTGTTCCTGCCGCCCTTGGCGACGATGCTGGCCAGCGGGTTGTGGCACGGCGCCTACCTGGGCATGCTCACCTGGGGTGCGGTCAACGGGGTATTCATGGGGGTCGAGCGCGCGATTTCTCTTGCGCGGCCGTCGCTTCCGCTGGATCGGCAGCCCGCGTGGCGCCAGTGGGCGGGCCGGGTGCTGGTCTTCACGCTGGTCACGCTCTCCCTGGTTCCCTTTCGCACGTCTCCGGGGACCTCCCTGCAGTTCTTCCGGCAGCTCCTGACCTGGAAGGCCGCGGTGGTCCCGGACTGGCGCCTGCTCATCCCCATCGGGCTGGGGTCCTTCATTGACTGGAGCCAGTTCCTTGGCCAGGACGAACTTGCTTTTCTGCGCTGGCCCCGTTGGGCCCAGGCGGGGCTGCTGGCCCTGGCCGTCCTGTGTCTCTTCCTGGTAAGCTGGGTGGATATTGGAGCGCCCTTCATTTACCAGGAGTTCTAGAGCCGGCCCCGGGTGCCGGGAGGACACGGCCGATCGGGCGCGGGCAAATGAGGAGAGGCCACCCGGGATCCGTGGGCACGGTGTCGGTGCGCCGGACGGCTGAGGGCGGTTGGCTTGAGGGGCCGGAAGGCCGGAGGAGGCGCGGATCGTGGGGAGAGGAAGGTAGCTTGGCGGACGACGGAAGCCGCCCATCGCTGTACGAGGCGCTGGCCGAGCGGGCCAGGTTGCGCCCCGATCGGATCGCCCTTGTGCTGCTCGAGGAGGAGGGCATGGCTCGCACCCTCACGGCGGGCGAGCTGCGAGCCTCGGCCGAGCGCTGGGCGGCGGGCATGGCGCGCTTGGGGGTGAGGCAGGGGGATCTCATCGTCCTGGCGCTGCCCCACTCGGTGGAGCTGGTCGTGGCCTTCTGGGCCGCCCTGTCTCTGGGCGCCCTGCCGACCATCTTTCCCTACCCGTCCGCCAGACTCGGGCCCGGTGTGTTTCAGGATCAGATCGAAACCCTGGTCGTCCGGGCCGAGGCCCACTTCCTGCTCACCCAGCCGGACCAGCAAAGCGAGCTTTCTTCGCGGCTGGAGCAGCTGGGATGTCGCGTGACGGCGGCTGACTCGCTCCTGGGGCAAGCCGTCCCCATCCGGGATCCGCTCGGGGCGCGGGCAAGGACCGACCCCCGGGCGGCCTATGTCCAGTTCAGCAGCGGCACCACGGGACTGCAAAAGGGGGTGATTCTCTCCCACCGTGCGGTGCTGAACAACCTGCAGGCGATTGCGGGTAGGGTGGGGCTCACGGAAGAGGATGTGGTGATCTGCTGGCTGCCGCTGAACCATGACATGGGGCTGGTGTCGGGGGTGCTCCTGCCCGTGGTCAGCGGGGCCCTGGGGGTGCTGATCTCTCCCTTTCAATGGGTACGGGACCCCGGGGTCCTTTTCCGTGCGATCCGCACTTACCACGGGACGATCTGCTGGATGCCCAACTTTGCCTTCAACCACTGTGTCCATGGGATGCGGGAGCGGGACCTGGAAGGGCTGGACCTGCGCGGGATGCGGGCGTTCTTCAACGCCAGCGAGCCGGTGAGATACGACAGCCTGATGCTCTTCTGGGACCGCTTTGCTCCCTACGGCCTGCAGCGGCGGGCCCTGGGCAGCTCCTACGGCATGGCGGAGGTCACGGCCGCGGCCACGATCAGCCCGATGGAGACGCCCCCGCGCGTAGACTGGGTCGCCCTGGAGGATCTGCAGCGAGACCGGCGGGCCACGCCGGTGGAGGCGCAGAGCGCGGGCGCCACGGCGCTGGTGAGCTCGGGCCGGCCCGTCCAGGGCGTGGAGGTCCAGATTGTGGATGGCCAGGATCGACCGCTTCCCCCGCGCCGGATTGGGCAAATCCTCGTGCGCAGCAATGCCGGCCTGATGGGCTACCGCGGCACCCCACCCCCGGATGCTCTGGATCTGGAGTCGGGTTGGCTGCACTCGGGGGATCTGGGATACCTGGCGGAAGGCGACCTGTTTGTCACGGGACGGATCAGGGACCTGATCATCAGCGGCGGGAGGAACATTTACCCGGAGGATCTGGAAACCGTGGCCGGCGGGATCCCCGGTCTCCGCCCGGGCCGGGCGGTCGCTTTTGCAATCGACGATCCGGAAGCCGGGACCGAGGCGATCGTGCTGGTGGCCGAACTCAGGGAGACCGTCCCAGAGGCCCAGCGGCTGGAGATCGAACGCGAGGTGCGGCGGCGCATGACCCAGACGCTCGATGTGACCCTTTCGGACCTGCGCCTGGTTGGACGCGACTGGGTCATCAAGACCTCCAGCGGCAAGGTGGCCCGATCGGCCAATCGCGAGAAGTACCTTAGCGAGGCCTGAATGACCAAAGCCGAGGTCCAGCGACGGTTGCGCGACTACATCCTCAAGGATCTGATCCGGAATCCAAGCTATCCGCTGGCGGATGATGAGGCGCTGATCAAGGGCGGGCTCCTGGATTCCTTGGACATGGCGCGGCTGGCGGTTTTTGTGGAGGCGGAGTTTGGCGTTTACCTTCCCGACAGCGACCTGACCGTCCAGGCCATGAACACCCTGGAGCAGATGGCGGATCAGGTCCTCAAACGGGCGGCCCCATGAATCTCGCCGATCGCACATCGCTGCTTGAGCCTCTTCTCGACCGGGGGACTCGCGACCCCGAGAATCTGGCGCTCGTCTTCGTGGGCGAAGAGGGTTTGGCGCAGCGCATCACCTGGGGCCGTCTGCTGGAGGAGGCCAGCGGGTATGGGTTCGCCCTGCAAGAGGCCGGCGTCGCGCGTGAAGACCTCGTGATCCTGGTGATGGATCACTCCCCCGAGTTGATCTACGCGTTCTGGGGAGCTCTGCTCGCCGGCATTGTGCCTACCATCTTTCCCTACCTGACCGAGAAGCTGGATCCGGCCCTCTACCGGGGGCGCGTGCACAAGCTGGTCGAGCAGGCCCAGGCTCGTCTGGTGGTCACCTTCCCGGCCTTTCAACCCAGCTTGGCGACCCTGCTGGCCGACCTGGACTGCCGAGTGGTCAGCCTCCAGGAGCTCGAAAGCAGCCGGGAGCAACCGGATCCGCACGGCTGGCCCCCGCCGCGGGCCGAGCAGCCCGCCTTCGTTCAATACAGCAGCGGCACCACCGGATTGCAAAAGGGGGTGGTTCTGTCCCATCGGGCCATCCTCAACAACGTGAGCGCTATCGGCCAGGCCGTGGAAATCCGAGGCGACGACGTGGTGGTGAGCTGGCTGCCCTTGCATCACGATATGGGGCTGATCACAGGTCTTATGTTGCCCGTCCTGGCCGGGATCCCGTCCGTTCTCCTGTCCCCCTTCCAGTGGGTGCGAGACCCGAAGACTCTTCTTCAGGCGATCCAGGACTACCGGGGCACGGTCAGCTGGATGCCGAACTTTGCTTTCAATCACTGCGCCAACAGCATCCGCGAGCGCGACCTGAGCGGCTTGGATCTGAGTCGCTGGCGCGTCCTGATCAACGCCGGCGAGCCGGTGCGTCTGGACAGCCTGCGTCTCTTCGCCGGGCGCTTTGGTCCCTGCGGCTTCCGAGAAAGCGCGCTGGGCGCAGGGTACGGGATGGCGGAGATCACCGGGGCGGTTTCCATCACCCCGATCGGCCGGCCGCCCCGAGTCGATTGGGTCCAGCTGCGCCGCCTGCAGGAAGCGCGACGCGCCGAGCCGGCCGCGGCGGAACAGCCGGGAAGCACACCCCTGGTCAGCTCCGGCCGGCTCCTGGCGGGGGTGGAAGTGCGGATCGTGGACCCTGCCGGAGGGCTGCTGCCCGAGCGCCAGATCGGTGAGATCCTCGTCCGCAGCAATTCGATGCTCTCGGGCTATCGCCAACGTCTGGACCTCACCCGCGCCGCCAGCCGCGAGGGCTGGCACGCGACCGGGGACCTGGGTTACTTGGCCGAGGGTGACCTGTTTGTCACCGGCCGGCTGAACGACCTCATCATCACGGGCGGGCGCAACTTCTTCCCCGAGGACCTGGAGGCGATTGCCAGCAGGGTCCACGGGATCCGACCGGGCCGGGCGGTGGCCTTCGGGGTTGAGGATGCAGCCTTGGGAACGGAGATCATCGTCTTGGTGTGCGAGCTGCGGGAGGAGGTCCTGCCCGCGGACCGGCTGGCCGTCGAGCGGGAGTTGCGCCGGCGAGTCGCCCAGGAGTTGGATGTGACCCTGGGCGCAATTCGGTTCGTGGAGAAAGGCTGGGTGATCAAAACGCCCAGCGGCAAGGTGGCCCGCTCCGCCAACCGGGACAAGTTCCAGCGGCTGACGGCCGCGGAGGCAGGCGCGGGCGCGGGTCCGGACGCGTCCCAGGTCTCGCGTCTCTAGGGCCCGCGCGAGTGGCGCTCCCCAAAGCGCCGCAGCGGGGATGCCCAGGGCCGCATCGCAGGAAGGCAGGAGGCTGGATGGAAAGCTTGAATGTGGCCAACTTGTTGGACTTGCGCGCCAGGCTGGACCCGGAGAGGACGTTCTTTACCGCTTCCGGGGAGGCCCGAACCTTCAGCCAGGTGGAGGCGGACTCGCAGCGCTTCGCCGGGGCGCTCGCGGAAATGGGCGTGCAGCCTCGCCAGAGGGTCGTGCTGATGCTCCCGAACACGGCTGACTTCCCGACGGCGTACTACGGCGCCTTGAACCTGGGCGCGGTGCCGGTTCCGATCAATGTCACCTCCCCCTCTCCTGAGGTGGCTTATTACCTTGCGGATTCGGACGCCGTGGCGCTGGTCGCCGCGGAGGGCGTCCTGCCCGCGGCCTTGGAGGGATTCGCGCAGGTGGGGACCTGCCGGCACCTCATTGTGGCTGGCGAGGGCGCCCCTCCCGCACGGGCGCATCGCCTGCGGGATCTCCTTGGGCGCGCCCGGCCTCTGGGGGAGATTGCCCGGACCGGGGCGGCGGAGGAGGCGGTCATCCTCTACACGGCGGGAACCACGGGCCGTCCTCGGGGGGTCGTGCTGACGCATTTCAATTACTACTTCTCGGCCAACTTCATTAGCCGCGACTTCTGGCGGGTGGGCCCGGAGGATGTCATCCTCATGGTCTCCCCCGCCGCGCACATCTTCGGTCAGATGCTGCTGAGCGCGGCACTGGTGACCCGCGCGCGCCTGAGCCTGCTCCCCCGGTTTGAGCCGGAAGCCTTCCTGCGCACCATCCAACAGGACCGCGTGACCTTCTTCGCCGGCGTGCCCACCCTGGCGCACCTGATGCTGCATTCGCCGCAGGTCGAGAACTTTGACCTCTCCTCGCTGCGCGCCGTCATGTTCTCGGGCGCGCCTCTCCATCCGCAGGTTGCGGAGCAGTTCCGAAAACGTTTCGGGGTGGAACTCAGCACGGGCTATGGAATGACCGAAGGGGTTCCTTTCACCTTCCTGACCGGAGACCGTTTCGACTCCGCGCCTCCGGGTTCGGTGGGGCTCCCCGCCCTGAACACGGAAATCCGTATCGTCGATGAGGGGGATCAGCCGGTTGCGGCCGAGCAGCTGGGGGAGATCGTCGTGCGCGGCCCCCAGGTCTTCCAAAGCTATCTGAATCGGCCCGAGGAGACGACCGCCGCGATGCGCAGCGGTTGGTTCCATACCGGGGACATCGGGCGCCTGGATGCTCAAGGGCATTTGTACATCGTCGACCGGCTGAAGGATATGATTAAGCGCAGCGGCTACGCGGTCTCCCCCGCTGAGGTCGAACGCGTTCTGGCTGCTCATCCCTCCGTCGCCGAGTCCGCGGTGGTCGGCGTTTTCGATGCGAAGGTGGGCGAAGAAGTCAAAGCGTTCGTGGTCCTGAGGCCCGGGGCCCGTGCCACGGCGGAGGAGTTGATCGCCCACTGCAAGACCCAGTTGGCCGCCTACAAGTATCCGCGGCTGGTCGAGTTCCGCGAGGCCTTGCCCAAGAACGCGGCAGGTAAGGTTCTGCGACGAGCGCTGCGCGATCCGGCCTAAAGGGCCGGCAGGAGATGCCGTCATGCCGAACTGGAGAATGATCTCAGGCCTGTTGGTCTCAGTCTGGTTGAGCGCCTGCGCAGCGGCTGCGAAGCCCGTCACCCCTTATTCGCCCGGCGCGACCTGGATCCCCTTCACCCAGACCGCTCCGCCCTCCGAAGGGGCCGGAAGCCTCACCCCGGCGGCCACGGCTCGGATGACCGGAGCGCCCAAGGGGCAGTTCTCCATCTTCGTCGGCGCCCTGGAGGAGACCGGCCTCGCGGGTCGCCTGCGGGCCGGCGGCAGCTATACCATCTTCGCTCCCCCCGACGCCGTGATCGACCAAATGCCCGAGGACATCCGCGTCCCCCTGTTCCAGGACCAAGCCCGGCTCACCGAGGTCCTGGAGTATCACATCGTCGAGGGCAAATGGACCTTGGATGCACTTCGGAATGCCAGCTCGCTAGCCACCCTCCTGGGGAAACCGCTCACGGTGACCCAGGGAGAGTCACAGATCCCGTCCGTGAACGGCTTGCCCATCCACCCCTCCAACCTGAAGGTCGGCAACATCATCGTTTACTCGATCGACTCTCTCCTCATCCCGCCCGGTTAGGGTCTCTGCCGTGCTCGATGTGCGCGCCCGGACGGGAAGACCGATGAGCGATCATTGCCTCTCTCTCGGCGTGAAGAAGGGACCCGCGGTCCTCCCAGGTCTTGGGGGCCGCCCGCTCCCGGATGCGGGAGCCGAGGCCCAACCCCGGCTCCTTGCGCCCCGGGCAAGAGTCTGCGAGGCTTGGGAGGTGCCGGTGCCGGTTGAAATCCGGGGGTCTCCGGAACCGGCGGACGAAGCGGGGGCCCCAGCGAGTCCGCCCGATCGCCCGCGTGCTCGGCTGTCCCGTCCTTGGTGCACGAGCTCCTTTGGGAGTGCTTTGCTCGTGCGGAGGGTCGCGTGAGGCGCCCTTCCATACGCGGGGCCGAAACCTTGCAAGGCCTGGACCGTTCCGCGCGGCTGAAACGCTCAGGAGGTGAGACCATGTCTCCCGGCGCTTCCCATGGGTTCAGGGGTGTCCTTCCCATGACCAGCAGGGCCGGGGCCGCCCTCGCCCTCGCTCTGCTGGCTGGCTGTGGGCAGATGTCGGCGGCCCCGCCCTCGGCGTCGCCCGCTCCCTCCGCCACCGCCTCCCCCACGCCCCTTCCGCCCCCCTCTCCAACCCCCACGGCCACGGAGACTCCCACCGCGACCGCCACGCCGCGCCCGGCGGGTCTAGGCGCCCTGGCCGATGCGATCGGCCTGGAGCTGGGGGTTCAGATGACCGGGGACCTCTACCAGACCAATCCGGCCTGGAACGAGATCCTGCTGAAGGACTTCAATTCGGTCACCATCGACCGAGGCCTGTATTGGCCCGGCAACACCGAGAACCCCAATGCCCCGTTCGACTCTTCGGTCGTGGATCCGCAAGTGGCCTACGCCCTTTCCCAAGGGATGAGGGTCCGGGGCCACCCCCTGCTTTACCCCACGAATCCCGCCCTGCAAGGGGGATGGTCCCAGGATGGGAACTTCTCCAGCGCCGACCTCAGCCAGATCATCACTCATCATGTTTCGGAGGTGGTCAGCCACTATCAGGGCGTGGTCAAGGAGTGGGTGGTGGTGAATGAGGCCTACAAACCCGGCCACATGACCTACCTGTTCTTTCGAATCCTGGGGCCCAATTACATTGACCTGGCCTTTGCGGCGGCTCGGCGGGCGGATCCCACGGCCGTCCTGCTCTACAATGACGGGGACAACGAAACCTCCCGCGGGCTGACCACGGCGGCCACTCGCGCCATCGTCGCCCGGCTCAAGGCCAAGGGGCTCATCGATGGAGTGGGGCTCCAGATGCACCTGGGAGGCAACGACCCTCCCCAGAAGGCGGATGTCATCGCCACCATGCGCAGCTTTGGGGTGCCCGTGTATGTGACGGAGTTTGACGTCAACCTGGGGGAGGTGGGCGGAGATCAGACCCAGCGGTTTGCAATCCAGGCCGAGATCTACCGGAACATGCTGCAGGCCTGCCTGGAATCCGGAGTCTGCAAGGGCTTCACCTTCTGGGGGGTGGGGGACCGGTATTCCTGGCTCGAGACCCGGCTCGACGCGGTGCCCAATGCCGACCCCACCCTGTTCGACAACCAGTTGCAGCCGAAGCCCGCCTATTTCGCCGTGCGCGACGTACTGCGGGCCTGGAGCCAGACCCCCGTGCCCACCCCGTGAGGCGGTCTGCCGACGGAGGGCAACCGTGCCTCTCTCCGCTGGCTGGCAACCGCTGGACTACCCAAGTCTAAACGCATGGGCATGTCGGCAGGGCCCACGGGCCTGATCTCCCGGAGAGGCGGCCCGCCGACCGGGGCGAGTTGGCCCTTTCCGCCCGCCGCCATTCTCTTCGTGTCAAACGGTTCTTCGCCGCTTTGAGGATCTTGATCGGGAAGGGCCGCGCCGAAGAACGTGCGAGGCGACCGAGCCCGCCAGGAGCTGGCGGCCCTCACGGAGGCCGGGAAGGAATGGGTGAGTTGTCCGACTGATCCA
>Ga0187878_1004020_pt1 | contig 11627 bp, 15 predicted proteins | sample June2016WEW_17_1_FD_132979 | JGI IMG/M metagenome (GOLD analysis project Ga0187878, IMG submission 132979) | Peatland microbial communities from SPRUCE experiment site at the Marcell Experimental Forest, Minnesota, USA - June2016WEW_17_150 | ecosystem: Environmental > Terrestrial > Soil >...
GGCCTCGAACGCTGAGATGAGGAGCGTATCGACATCGAGGTGGAGCTTATCGCACTCCGCTTGGACCTCGGCGAAGAGGAGCCGCGTCGCCTTATCGGTCGGGATATCGACCGGGACGGACGTCTCCTTCGGGAGCGTCTCGCGAACCCGCTCGAGGGCGAGACGGAGGACCTCGAAGTTCTCGACGTTCGGGTCCTTCCCCGCTTCGAACGCCCGGGTCGCAGTCGAGTCGATAAGGCTCTTCGGAAGGTCGACCGCCCAGAACCAGACGTCGGGGGGCTCGGTATAGCCGTCGGCGTACCGCGCCCAGAACGCCCGGAGCGCCGAGTGGAGCATATTCGCGAGATGGCTCGGCTCGTATTCCGCCCGGTAGTTCCGCGAGAGGTGTACGTGGATTTGCGGGAACGAAGGGAACGTCGGGTCGTTCGGAACGCCCTTCTTAATCGCCCACTCGAGGGACCGTTCGACGGCGATGGCCTTCCCGCCGAATATCTCCGTAAGGCGGTCGAAGACCCGGCGGTCCTCTCGCTTGAGGGCGATAAAGTGCGATACGTTCACTTCGGACATCGTTAGCTCCTAGGGTCCCTTCGGGGCCCGCCGAAGGTCTACGAAGATATCGACGATATCGAGGATACTCGCGATTCGCTCGGCCTGCGTAGCGACCCGGGCCGTCCGCTTACGGAGCGCCTCCCGGTCCTCCCTCGAGGTATCGAGGATAAGGCGAACTAGCTCCTCGTCGGTCAGCCCTTCTATCTTCAGCTTCTCGGGGATAGGCCGGCGGATATGCCCGTCGTCCTCCTCCTCTAGCTCGAGCTTCTCCGCGTCGCGGGTAACCCCCGACCAAGTATGGAGCGGACGGACGATATGCGGGACCGGGCCGTAGAGACCGGTATTCGCGAAGAGTTCGGAGTCGGACGGCGAGGCCGGCGGAGGGGGCGCTTCCCCTACGACGGGGATAATCGGCGCCTCGTCCGTCGGGTGGGGTCCCGTATCCTCTCCTTCGGGTTGCCCCTGCTCGTTATAGGGCGGCGGTTGAGGACCCGGTACGTCCGCTGAGGGCGTAGGGCGCGATGAATCGGGAACGGGAGGTTCCTCCTCCGGTACGGCGATACCTTCCTCTAACGGGGTCGGCGCCTCGGGCGCTTCGACCGTTACGAGGGACTCGGCCGACGGAGCTACCGGCTCGACCTCGGCGGGACCCGCCGGCGGGGACGGCGCTTCCTCCGGAGCCGGCGCTTCGCCCTTCGGGGCCTTAAACGTCAGCTTCGCCCGATGGTCGACGACGACCCGGAGGATACGACGCTCCGTCTCGGTAAACTCGACGAGGGACGTCCCCTCCGTCCGAGCCCGTAGGTACTCGGCGACCCGGGGGGCGTCTATCTTCGAGCCTCCGGGTAGGGGCGAGGCGAGCCCTACAATCTTCTGGACGTACTCTCGCTTGTTCTCCAGCGGTAGGGAAGGCCAGTTCGGCACGAACCGGGTAGGCCCTCCTAGGCTAAATAAGTTAAGCGCCGGTAGCGCTCTTCGAACGATTTCCCGTTTATACTAGGGACGGCTTCGGAGGAGACGATGAGTGCTATACCCCGCGAGTACCGAGAGACGATAACCGAGAGAGAGTTCCTCGAGACGGTAGCGAAGTACGGGATTCTCTGTTACCGAGGGGGGAACCGATTCTTCTTCATCAACCCGAACCGCCCGAGCGACGCGAGGGTAAGTCCGCGGGCCGAGCTAGTCTCCCCCGCCGACGTAATCGAGTTCGTCCGTAACGACCTCGAGAAGGGCGAGCCCGCTCTCAAGTTCGTTCGCGATAAGGGCCAGCCGGACCGGCTCGGTCTCGCGAATACTCCGGCGGGTCGGAGGAGGGCCGCGGCCATCCGCGAGGCCGAGGAGCGCGTCCGCCCTCCCCTCCCGTATCGTTGGACCCACCGGGGGAAGAGACGGCGCGCCTCTGCTAGTTAATCGGGAACCGCGATTGTTCGGTGCCACGGCGTTAGGCTTAAACCTACCGAAGCGAGAACGCGCGCACGTAGATGGTTCGACGAACTAAAAAGTAAGTTACCTTACACTTCCCCGACTGAATCCAATACGGATTCCAACCGAAAGACGTCCTTTTAGGGTGCGAGGACCTCGGGGAGACCGATGGGAGCGCCCGAATCGGCCTCTAAACAATCTGATACCCCTCTGTCCAGCGATGCCGGCTCGTCCGGAGCCCCGTCCCCGACCCCCAGACCCTCCGGGAACGCTCCCTCAGAGCCTAGGCCCGACGCCCTCGCGATTCTCGAGCGGTCGCTCCTCGGGAAGTCAGAGCGGACGAAGCGGAACTACCGGAGCGTCGCCCGTCGGTTCATCGATTACTGCGAAAGCCTCGGCGTACCGGTCGAACGGGCGGGGTCCGAGGAACTCGTCGGCTTCCTCGTCGCGTACTCGGCTCGATTCCATGAGAAGAACCCCGACGCGAAGCGCGACCCGAACGGTTCCCTAAAGACGTACTCGACCGCAGTCCTCGCACTCTTCCGGGCGCTCGATATCGTAGTCCCCCCGAAGGAGATTCCCCGGTTCGCTCCGGGGCAACACGACCCGGTAGTCCTCTCGTCCGAAGACGTCGAGGACCTCGTTACGTTCGCCGAGCTGACCCGGAAGGGCGTACGGGACGGGGCGCTCCTAAAGGTACTCGCGTACGGGGGGCTCCGACTCTCCGAGGTCATCTCCCTTACGAGAGAGTCCCTCCTCCGCGACGAGGGGGCGCTCTTCGTCAAATCCGGGAAGGAGGATAAGGACCGGCGGGCGTTCCTTCTCCGGCCCGAGGTCGTCTTCGGAGCTATCGACGCCTACCTCGCCGAGCATCCCGAGATTAAGTACCTCGACCCGCTCTTCCCTATCGAGGCTCGACGGGTCGAACGAATCCTTACGGAGGTCGCCGAGCTCATCGACCTTACCCGGAAACGCGAGGGACGGGAATCGAACCTCGCCGCGACCCTTACGCCACATCAGCTAAGGCACTCGTACGCCGCCTCGCTCCTGCGGGGAGGCGCGAACCTCCGCGCTATCCAGACGACGCTCGGCCACGCCTCGGTCGCGACGACCCAAATCTATACCCGGGTCGTCGACGCCGACGTAGCGAACGCCGTTCGGAAAGCGAGCGAGAACCTATTCCGGCCGAAGGATACGACCGGCCCGGCCGGCGACGGCTAGCCCGACCGACCGGAAGAGAGCGGCGGCCGGTCTACCGCCGCCTCTATTACGTATTAGAGACGCCGGTCTACCGGCCTCCGGTCTACCGCCCCTTACCTAGTAGACCCACTTCCGACAGCCCCGATTCCACGGGCGGAGTAGAGCGAGGGCTACCTTCCCGATTAGCCATCCCGCGGCGAACCAAAGGGCTACGAGTTCCACGAACCCGAGCAGCGTACCGTAGTCCGTACCTACCGCCCCTTCCCCATTAGACGCAGGTCCTTCGGGCGGTAGATAGAGCAGCCGCAGGAGGTCTTCCGGCAAGGGCCTATCTCCCCCGCGATTAGGTTATGACCCTCGCCCCCCGGCTTCGTGACCCGGTGCCCGCACATACAGGGCGCGTACTTCTTCTTCCGTTTCGACTCCCGGAACCGGACGACGCTCTCCGCGGCCCAAGTTACCGCTCCGACGAACTTCGGGTCGGCCGAATCGAAGATACCCGGAGGTACGGCTCGCATACGGAGCTTCTCCGTCTAGAGCTTCGGGAGTACGTCCTCTAGGAGACCCGAGTAGGAGACCGGCCCGAGCGACGAATCGTTCGGGAGGAGTATTACGGTCGCCCGGGAAGACCGCGCCGCCTCGATAGCCTCGTTCCACGAGGGATGGTCGATCGGGGTCCCGACCCGACGGTCGACCACGTCGACGTGAAGGTCCGACGCTTCGATTAGCTTCAGGAGGGCGACCTCCTCGGCGGTATCGATAGGGTAGTACGAGTAGAGGACCGCTCGACCGCGGGGAGCCGCGTTAGCGACCGCTAGGAGGCCGATACCTTCGGGGTTATCGCTCATCCCCGGCTCGCCCGTCGCCTCGCGCGTACCGAGGGCGCCTCCCCGATTTCGTCAGGGAAGTAGACGTGGAGCGCCGAACGGACCGAGACCTCCGTTATCCCGAAGACCTTCGCGAGCCGGCTCTTCGTAAGCGCGAGAGGACGACTCCAGACCCTCCACGCCATCGCCGCCGCTACCGATACGGGACCGGCGCCCGTAGGCGCGTTCTCCGTCAGCTCCTTCGCGAGCGCGATAGCCTCATCCCGGAGGACGCCGGAGACCTCTAGCTCGAACGCCGCCTTTCGGATATAGTCCTCGGCGGTCGGTATCTTCGCATCGACGAGGAGTTCCCGCCGTACCTTTCGGTAGAGGCTCGCGATTCGACGCCAGTTCTCGTCGGCCCTATCGCCTAGGTCGTGGAACGAGAAGACGATTCCCTGTTCCCGGGCGGCAAGCATAATCGCGACGGCCGCGCTCGCGTCGACCGGGTACCCCCGTGCGAGTCTTCGCCGGAACATCTCCCGCTCGAGGACGACCGCGCGTACCGCGATATACCGCGGGAGGCCCATCAGTCCCGTAATCCGGTAGATTACCGGGATATAGGCGAACGCCCGGTTCGTCCTAAGCTGGCGCTTCTCCTCTTCGAAGAGCCGCAGGAACGAACGGTAGCTCTCGACCCGCCTCCCCGCGTAGTCCCTCGGCGATATCTTGCTCGTCTTCGTCGTCCGGATAGGAGCCGCTTCGTGCGTAGCGGCGAGCGAGAGCGGGACGGCGCTCGGGTTCGCGTACTCCGACTCGATAGGCTGGTCTTCCGCGACGATTCCGCAGGACGAGCAATAGCGTTCCCCGTTCGCCGAGGCAAGAGGAGAACCGCAGGCCGCGCAACGGTCGTTCTCCCCGCCGAGGAGGGAACGGCCGGCGCTCACTTCGGTAGCCTCCGGAAGCACCTTCGGCAGAGCTGTCGGCGGTACCCGTTAATCCGGCCGGTCTCGGTCGAGACCTTCGTCTTACAGAGGAAGCAGGCGAGACGGACCCCGTAACGCCGGTCGAGACGGGCGTTGTACTTCGCCGGGAGACCCGCCTTCTTCCGGTACCGCTCCCACGTATTCGACCGAAGGGCGATTCGCTTCCGGCGCTCGATTTCCTTCGAGTCGAGCTTCCGCCAGCCGACCGGCCGGCCCTGCGGGCGAATCGATACGCCGTTCTTCCGGAGGAGCCGCTTAACGGTATCCTGCGAGACCTTAAACTGGAGAGCGAGGTCCGACGGCGGAGAACCCCCTTCGTAGAGGGTGACGAGACGACCGGTATCTACTCCACGCACGGCGGGATTATAACGAGCCTAGTATAAGTAACGTTACGGCGAGCGACGAGACTTACGGTATTTTACCTAGGCGCCGCTCTTCGACCCGTTCGTGCGCCTTCCGTTGGTGCGAGTTCGGGAGCGACCGGCCGCAGTACCGGCACCGGACCCACTCCGAGCAGGGAAGAAGGCCCGGGAGGTTAACGGGGCCGGCCGAAGCCGGCCCCGAACGGGTCCCTCCTATCTCCGCGCCTATTCTAGCGGAGGGTTCTCGCGACCCGTTGTCGCGCGATGACGCCGAACCGGAGTGGGGTACCGTAGGTGGTGGGACTACGGTATCTAACGGACTCGACTCGGCGCGGAGCGTCATGGTTCGGGCCTCCGAACGTAGTGCGTACACTTCCCGCAGAGGCGGGCGCCCCGGGGCCCGTGACCGGGAGCGCACTTACGGGCGTACCCGCAGGGGCACTTACAGGGCTTATAGGAGGCGCACCGAACGCACATCGCCTACTCCTTCATCCGGTCCTGTTCTTTCTTCGCGTCGATAGGTCCGCCGAGTTCGTAGCCGTGGACGTTCTCGGAGTAGCCGGCTTGGTCGAGGAGATGCTCTAGCTCCTCCTCGGCGGCCTCTTTGCTAACGGCGCGAACGAAAACGGAGAAGCCGAAGACCTCGGTCGGCATCTACTTCACCACCCGCTTTCGTCGGCCGTTAAGCATCGCGCGTTCGATGACGTCGACCATAATTTCGGAGAGGAGTTCCTCGGCCTTCTCGTCGATAACGATACGGAATACGTGGGTCTTTCCCGGGAGGACGAGCTTATGCTTGACCCACGTCTGACCCTCCGGGCCGGACGTACGGTAGGCCCGGGAGAGGACCTTCCCCTCGTCGAAGACTACTCCGTCTATCGAGATAGACCCTCGGAGCTTCGCCTCGGTCGTATAGACCTTCCGCGCCATCTACTCTACCTCCTGCGCGAGTTCCATCGCCCATCGCTCGTCCGGGTCTAGACGCTCCCCGGGGTCGCATCCGAGTTCCTCGGGCGTAAGGGAGCAAATCGTTGTATCGCGGGTCTGGAGCGTAGACCCCCACCACGCTACCGGAAAGCCGCCCTCGCCGCCGGCGGGGTAGACCGGGAACCCCTTCGCGTCCCGGTACTCGGTCGGTCGACCGAGCCCGCCAAAGGCGCCTCCCGTCTGCGGGTCGAGACGTTCGAGGTATTCGGAGACGGTCTCGACGGCCATCTACGCCGCCCCCTTCGTAGCCCGTTCCTTCCACGCCGCGAGCGCCGCCTCGGACTCGGGGTTCTTGTAAGCGAGTAGGACGTTCCCCTTCGTCGGGAAGTCTACGGCCCGTAGGACCGTCCCCTTCTCGAGGCAGAGGTCGACCGCCTCCCGCGTATCGTCGTGGTCGATAGAGGGGTCCCACGTCCAGTAGTGAATCGGCCAGAGTCCCGCCTCGACCAAAGGTGGCAATTGACGTAGTCGTCCTCTGAATGATGGGGTTTCGGGCTCTTCGAGCCACTTCGCGAGCGTTTCGGGGCGATGGAAACCCATAACCAATCGACTTCGAGGTTCGGGATCCAGACGATTGGTGAAGTGAGTCTCCATCCCGGTGGACTCATACAAGAATGGTAGTGGGGACAAGTAGCGGGGAATCTGGTCAGGGAGACCCGCTCCGTACTTCTCGGATTGTCGCTCCACGCCCGTAAGAGTGGTTCCTGCGGGTTTTGCCTCGATTGCCCCTGCGGCTTTGCCATCAACGAAGAGAAGGTAATCCGCCTCGCCGTGGCCCGCTTTTAGGGGGAACTCACGTATCGCGACGCCACGACCCGCGCGAACATTGGCCTGATCCCGGTCTTGGAGAACCCACCCAGCGTTCTCTAGGGAGGAGTCGATTTCCCTACGCGCCTCCTCTTCCGGTTCCAAGACGATCCTCGAACTCGGTCAGCAGCTCGGACTAACTTAGTGATATCGAATGGCCCAGCCTTAGCACACCGGGCCCCGCCGGGGGTGGTTGGGGACTCGCGAGGCCGTGCAGAACGAGCGGGTTATAGTCCTCGGGCCAATCGAGCGCGCTAGGTGGGCCCTCAGTCCGTCTACGGGCGAGGAATCATCATGCATCAACTCGTCGTAGGAATTGATCTCGGCTCAAGTAGGCGGCGGAGATCAACGGCCCTCTCTATTCTGGACATTCGAGACAAGAGCCTGGTAGCTTTGCATTCGCGCATCTCTCGTGCTGATGGGCTCCATGAGCTGCTCCCTCCAACCGAAGAGGTCGCTACAGTCGCAATTGACTGCCCGTTGTCGAGGCCGCAAGGTGGAGGCGTGTGGCGAGCTTGCGAAGAAAGTCTCCATTCTGAAGGAATGTCAGTCTTTCCGTCTGGAGCCCCGTGGACGCGCGATTGGGTCGACTTGGGCATCGCGCTCGCCGATCGACTCACGACCCTCGGGTATCTCCCAATCGAGGTCTACCCCTACGCGTCGCGACTCGGCCTGGGAATCGGGATCGACGACAAGCGAACCTTGGACAAGCACACCCCTGAGGGAAGGACTGCCATCCTCGCTGACCTAGAGCGGTTAGGCGTGGCGCTCGGTCAGAATCGCGAAATGCTCACCCGTGACCACGATGCACTCGATTCTGTCATCTGCGCCTACACTGGCCTTCTCTGGGCCAACAAGAGCGACCTCATCAGGGACATCGGGGAGAGCCGGCCGTTCGCCCTACCGCGACCGCCGTGATGATCTGAGTCGGGCCAGACGTCACCGCCGGCCGTGCCGATGGACCTTCCGCGTAGAACAAGACAGGGCGAGTGCTCCTCGAGTTTGGTGGGAAGCCCTCCTCTATAACCGGGTAGAAATCGAAACCTTGCCAGAGCAATGGCGGCGGCGGGGACTTTCTTTCTTGCCGTTTCGGCGAAGCTGGTCTTTAGTAGAGGATGCGATGTAGTGCCGTGGCTGCCACAGCCAGCTTGCCCACGCCGATCCAGCTGACCCAGTTGGAGAGCGCCGAGAGGAAGAGGGTCAAATCGCTGTATGAGGCGCTCGGCGCTCACCCGGACAAGGAGCTGCGCGTTCTGTTCGAGAAGTCTCAACGGGTCTTCGACGAGATCGCGACCCGACATCTCCCCCGCTGGGTTGTCACGTTCTCGGGTGGCAAGGACAGTACTCTTACCGCTCTCTTGGCGGTCGACTACCTCGCAACCATGGATTCCCCTCCCCACTTGGATATCGTGTACTCGGACACACTGCTAGAGATTCCCGCCATGCGCCGGGCGGCGGGTTCGTTCCTTCACTACCTGCGAAAGTTCGGCACGATGGAAGCCCTTCCCATTCGCGTTCGGGTTGTTCGCCCGAAGGTGGACGACCGTTTCTGGGTTCGGATGATCGGCAAGGGCTACCCGCCGCCAAAACCAAAGTTTCGATGGTGCACCCGACGGTTGAAGATCACGCCCGCTGCGTCGTCCGTGACGAATGGGAAACCCACGGCGGTCCTCACCGGCGTCCGGTACGGGGAGAGCACCCAGCGGACAGGTCGACTTGTGGCCTCATGCACGACTGGAGGAGAGTGCGGGCAGGACTACTGGGCCCAGAGCGGCCCGACAGGCTCCAACATCACTTACTTCGCTCCAATCATCGAATGGAAGACATGCAAAGTCTGGGATTTCCTCCACTTCGTTGCTCCGCGGGCCGGATGGCCGACACAGGACGTCTACGCCCTGTACGGCGACACTAGCCTCAGGTTCGGTTGCTGGACTTGCACTTTGGTTAGGAGGGACAAAACCATGGAAGCGCTCGTGGCTCGGGACCCCAGGTCACCGCTTGCCGAGCTCAACAAGTTCCGCAATGAGATCCTGGTGGAGTCGGCCCTGCATAAGAACCGACTTTGGCGGAGGAACCATTGGGCGGGCCTAAGGATCGAGTTCAGACAACAGCTTCTCGGACGGTTAAAGACCCTCGAGCGATCGACCGGGATGCAGTTGCTCTCACGAGAGGAGGAGTTCGAAATCCGCCGGCTGTGGGTGGAATACCTGGCGCATAAGCGAGGCCCCAAGCCCAAGGGGAGTCACAAGAGTGCTCTCACCCAGCGGGTGGCCTCCTCAAACGGCTTGCCGTGGCCTAGCCCGACCCGAACAGGTCACGCAGACGTTTGGCGAGCTCAACCCGCAGTCGAGGACCATCGGGCAGCTCCGATAGGAAACGATCCACTTCCACGATGATCCTCGCGATCCGCGGATCTTTCTCGTTAGAATCGACTGCGATAGTTCCGTCTTCGTCGAGGATAGTTACAAAAGGATATCGAATCGCACCCGACCTGCGCTCCGTCTCCGGAGCGCGTACACGTACCTTGAGCTTTAGACCAGACCTCTGGACCTCACGTTGGATAACCGCCTGAGCCTCCCTGGCCCGGTAGTTCGACTTCACCTCTTTCACGCGTTCGGATTGCTCCTCGGTCCGTCGCTTGACATCGGAGAGGATCATTCCTGGAAGCGATAGCGCCCCCTCTAGTCCGTCGAGCAGCTCCTGGAACTCCTTCGCCAATTCGTTGAATCCGGACCGATCGAGGTTAATTGCGTCGTCCAAGCCCTCGATATAGATCTCGCCCGACAGACGGACGCGAATGATTGGGGCCTCGCCCCGGAGGGTCCGGAAAAGGGTGTTCTCATACTGGCCAATCCCCATACCCCGGATTCTCGGGTACAGGCCTTGGATCTCTCTTGGCTGGACAACGTGCGGCTGGTGTACCAGGTAACCGCGCGCCTTGACCTTCGATTTTGAGCTCTTAATATCGATCGGGTAGACATCGACGTTCTTGGATAGTGTTGGGTCCTCCCGGTCGACGTACGACTCGCGCGCCTTTGGTGTCGGGAGAAGGATAGGTTTCCGCACTTCGATCCCGTCGAAAAAGACGGTGAACGAACTGCGATCTGCTTCCTCGACTAGACTCTCAACAATCGCCTTAGCTTTCCCCTCGAGATACTCTGGGTCTACAGGGCCCGAGGGAAGATACTTCACCGGACAGATCAGTCCGAGTTCCCACAGGAGTTTCTCTCGGCCGTTCAATCGATCGATTGAAGGAAGGCCCTGTTCGCGAAAGGCGCGGACAAACGCGCCCATTCCTTTGCCTCCGTCACGAACTCGAGCGGGCATTTTCGGCCACGCCTTCACGAATTTGTGTTTGCTAGACTTCGTAATCGTACGGTGAAAGTTCGAACCCTCCACGATGTGGAGGAGCTCGACGGTCGTACCTGAGGAATGGCCTGCTCTAGGAATCTCGCGGAAACGAACCGTCCCGAGCGCGACCTCCTCGAGAGTTTTGACCGCGTTGACCAGGTCGAAAAAGGGTTCCAGGTCGAGCTCGCACTCGAGTCCATGGTCAGACTTCTGCGGGTAGGTTGTGAACTTAATCTGGTGGCTAATGTGGGCGGCGGCAAGCATCCCGATCCCGAAACGGCCAATAACTGGCCGGTTCGGGTCCGTGGGGTAGATTCCTGAATCGGAAACCTTGACACTGGCGCCGATGTGAGAGAATGACCGGCGGATCAACTCCTCATTCATCCCGATTCCGTCGTCCTCGACCACGAAGGTCCGATGGCGTGGGTAACCGGTATCAATGCTCACCCAGGAGGCCTGCGCGTCGAAGCTGTTGCTGACCAGCTCTTTCACCGCTCCGCCTGGTGTTCTGTATATACCGCTGCTCAGGTGCTGGATGACCTTCGCGGCGACGGAGAGATCGAATGCTTCCCAGTCTTTCGTCGGCATCAGGACCATCCGTAGATGTCAGTAAGCATTCGCTCGAAGAGGGTTACGCAATCGGTCACGGCGGAGGGCTCTAAGGGTACACGACGTGACTCGTCTGCAAGACGATGATGCGCGGCGGAATCCCCTAGATTGTGAATCTTCTCGAGGCAGGACCGAGTCGATCCCTGCTTGTAGTGCGGGAGCGCCTGGAAGCCCGGATAGGTGTGCAAGACGGGGAGGACGTGACCTAGGGTGGATGGGCTCTGAGTCGGTGGCGCCTGTTTGAGCGTGATCGAGGAGAAGGTCTCTGCCGCCGCTCGCAAAGCGACGGCTCCAGCGCGCACCGATCCGACATACCCAGACTCACAAGCCTGGTCGACCAAGCTCGCAACAGGGGTCATTTCATTCCCGACCCCCCTGAGTCGCGAGCTGAACTTGAACACTCTTGGGGCAACGATTCCAGTCGCCCGCCCTCCTATAAACGTCACTCGAAGCTGACGGAGGCAGTCGTCTTTGGGGCAGGGTATCGTGGATAATCGAGCTAAGGGTCTCGGGGTAGTTCCCGTCCTTCCGAGGAACGCCCGCCTCCC
>Ga0187878_1004021_pt1 | contig 11626 bp, 12 predicted proteins | sample June2016WEW_17_1_FD_132979 | JGI IMG/M metagenome (GOLD analysis project Ga0187878, IMG submission 132979) | Peatland microbial communities from SPRUCE experiment site at the Marcell Experimental Forest, Minnesota, USA - June2016WEW_17_150 | ecosystem: Environmental > Terrestrial > Soil >...
CTTATTCTTGCGCGAACCCTTAGTCGATGCGGAAGGTCCTCAGTGCTTTGCGGAGCTTTGATTCGTGGGTTTCCAGAATCTGCTTAACTTCTTGAGTGTCACATCCCGATTGGCAGGCTATTTCCTCTACGCTCTTTCCCGCATAGTGGACCTGCATAAAGACCCGCCTGGGTAGGTCTGCCCACGACCGGATCTCCTCCACGATAGCCTCGTACAGAAGATTGCGCGGGTAGTTGAGATTCAATGCGCTGGCGGCCATATCCTTCCCCCCGATATCGAGTGCCTGTTGCCCTGCCTCACCCCATTAGACACTAAACATCCTTAAAAGGTTGTCTGACTGGATAATTATGTATGTGCGTGTTCTGAAGCGCACCAAGCCTGGAGCTTCGCTCGCTCTCAGTCCCGCACAAAGTGTGGCACTTCCGCGGGGAGCTCAATCGAGAGTTCGACTATGCCCGAGAATGCCCCGTCGCGATGCCATGGTGTCTGGCAAATCAACTTCTTTATCCCCGCCTTCTCGATGGTATAGACGTTGGCCTTTGGTTCCCGAAGCTGCTGCTGGAGCTTCGTGCGCGAGGGTTCAGGGTGGCAGTCCAAGACGTTCTTGCCTACCAACTCCATCCCGCCATCAGCAGCGAAGGCTGCGGCCGATTTTTCATTCATTTCGAGAAGGATACCTTCGGAATTCACCACCGTTATCGCAATGGGGAGCTCTCTAACCCAATCGTGGTTGGTCATGTCCTTTTCCCTCAAGAGCCTCGCCGGGATAGCCCGCTATGCGCCTCCGCAGTCAAAACTCGATGTTTTCGACCCCACCTGCATCGCCCACAGGCGGAACACGGCAAAGGCCCTCAAGGTAAAACACTCGGGCCTCTTTGTCTACCCGTCTGATTCAGAATCTGTAATCGGCCGGTTTTCCCCAAACCTTGCGGAATTCGTGCCACTCCCTCTGAAATCGCAGTGCTCATGGAAAGGACCGATCTTCACCATTTACCACAAAGACTCGAAGACTCAAAGACTCAAAGGAGGTTTCAAAACCTAGGATTTCTTCGAGCCTTAGAGTCTTCGAGTCTTTGTGTTGGTCCGATGATTCCCTACCTGGTTGCACAGATCCCAAAACGTGTTCTGCTTTCAGCCTCAGCATATCTTTGTTAAGATACTTCCCCTAATGGGATCATGATGCGTGGAAACTAAGAGTTGGGGTAGAGGACTATGGCGAAGATGGCAGTGACGGGTGGAGCCGGGTTCATCGGCTCTAATCTGGCGGAATATCTCTTGAGCCTGGGACACAGCCTGGCAATCGTAGACAACTTCAGTACTGGCAGGGAACAGAATCTTGCCGGGTGGGCGGATCGAGATTCCGATAAGGTTCAGGTGCTCCGGTTCGACGTCAACGAGACCGAACTGCTGAGGCAGGCATTCGACGGTGCACAATATGTTTTTCATCAGGCCGCGATACCTTCGGTGCCGCGCTCCGTCGCGGATCCCCAGGCTACCAATCTGGCCAACATCAGCGGCACGCTGTCGGTGCTGGTCGCAGCGCGTGACGCCCATGTGAAGCGTGTAGTGGTGGCTTCGTCCTCATCGGTTTACGGGGATGATCCCGGCCTCCCCAAGACGGAGGCGCGCACTGGGCGCGCTTTATCCCCTTACGCTTTGAGCAAGGCAGTTTCCGAGGAGTATTGCAGGCTCTTCTACCATCTCTATGGCCTCGAGACCGTTAGTCTGCGCTACTTCAACGTCTTCGGTCCACGCCAAGACCCCAAATCCGAGTATGCCGCCGTGATCCCGCGCTTCGCCACCAGGCTTCTTGCCGGCATCCCCCCGGTCATTTATGGTGATGGCGAGCAGACCAGGGACTTCACCTATGTCAGTAACGTGGTCGATGCGAACTGGGTTGCCGCAACCCACCCCCTGGCAGCTGGCGAGGTCTTCAACATAGGATGCGGAAGCCGGACGAGCCTGAACCAGCTCGTTAATGAGATGAGTCAGATTTTGAAAGTCAGTTGCAGACCAAACTACGAGCCGGCACGCCCGGGTGATGTGAGGCACTCTCTCGCCGACACTGATAAGGCCAAAAAGATGCTGACTTATGAGCCCGCCGTCTCGCTGAGGGAAGGTCTTGTCAAAGTAATTGACTGGTATCGTGTTCATGCGGCGCGCGCTCCGGCGCCGAACGGTGTAAAATCCTGAAACCCGGCTGATACCTTCGATGATGTCGTTTCTGTTCGTAGACAGCGAGCCCGTTTGGAGGGGCGGGCAGGATCAACTGCTTACCCTTCTACGCGGTCTGATTGTGCGTGGCCACCGGCTGGACATGATCTGCCACCCGCAGACGCTCCTCGAGGAACGCGCGCGCGAAGCCGGCGTCACCGTCCATCCGCTGGCAATCAAAAGCGAAGTGGGTCCGATCGGCTTTCTCCGTATCCTTGCTATCATAGCGCGAGTCCGCCCGCAGATCCTGGCTTTCAACACGCCGCGTCCGGTTCTCTTAGGCATCCTGGCCTCCCGGCTTTTCCGCGTAAAGGCACGCATCGTCTTTCGGCGCGTAAATTTCCCTCTGAGAAAGAACTTCATCACGCGTCTTAAATACAATTGGGGGAGCGATTGTATTGTGGCCATCTCCGAAAGCATTCGGCAACAGCTGCGGACGGATGGCGTACCAGGCTCACACATCCGAACCATCTACGAGGGAATTGATCTGACCCCATTCCCGAAGCGGGAGACCTCCATCCTGCGGCGTCCCGGTGAGCCGACGGTGATTGGCACAGTAGCCCATTTTAGCTCGGAAAAGGGTCTCTGCTATTTGATAGAGGCCGCGTCACTGATCCCCGACGTGCACACCCGCATGCGTTTCGTTCTGGTTGGGGACGGGGCCTGCCGCCGGGACCTCGAAATCCGTGTGCGCGACCATGGCCTTGAGGATTGTTTTCATTTTGCCGGATTTCAGAAACAGCCCATCCCTTATCTAAGTTCGTTCGATTGCTTCGTGCTGCCTAGCCTCTCCGAGGGTTTGTCTTCCGCCATTCTTTCAGCGATGGCAGCATCACTGCCCGTCATCGCAACGAATGTGGGAGGCATCCCTGAATTGGTGCAGCATGGCGAGAACGGGTTGCTCGTCCCTCCTGCGGATCCGGTTGCCCTCGCTCAGGCGATCCAGCGGCTTGGGAACGATCCTGCTGAGGCATATCGCATGGGCAGGCAGGGACGGCTGAGGGCGGAGAGACAATTCACTCTGCAGCGCATGATCCTTCAGATGGAGCAACTCTGCTCCGCCTTTATCAATCGCTCTGCGCCTGCTTCAGGGATCGTCGATGTCTAAACAGCCGGCACACTTTTTCCCATCATCCTTGACGGACCGGCAACAACTGGTGAGCTTCCTGCTGTTGGCTGGGGGTGTCTCACTGGTGCTGGTTTCGATCGCTGCCTCTCAGATACTTCTATCATTGGCAATCCTTGCAGCAATTCTACAATGGAAAAAACGGGACCGAGGAGCTGCTCTACCGCCACCCATTCTGTGGCCGTTGCTGCTGTTGTTACTCTGGACCATCACCGCGACGCTCATCGGGGGCGGCAGCTTGCGCGACGCCCTCATCAAAAAGCTCTGGTTGTTTTGCGTACTCATCATCGTGCCTCTTTTTGCCCGAGGCGAGGGGAAGGTCAGGTGGATATATCATGCTGCATTCGCGGTGGCTGGGGTTTCTGCTGTTGACGGGCTTGTCCAGTTCATCATCAATCCCCACCGCGATCCGATGAATCGAATCAAAGGATTCATGAGCATCTGGATGACCTACTCCGGATTGCTCATGCTGGCCCTGGTCGCGCTGGTCGCATATTCGCTGATCTACGGCTGGAAGAACCACATCTGGGTGATTCCGCTCGGGTTGGTTTTGGCTGCCGCCATCTATCTCTCCGAGACACGCAGCGCGGAGCTGGGCGCCTGCATCGGCGTGGCACTGGTCCTTTTGTTGAAGCGTCCACGTGCCATCCTTGGACTCGCCGTGCTACTCCTGGCGCTCTACCTGGTCTCGCCGGCAAGTATCCAGCAGCGGCTGCGCAATAGTCTGAACCCGGCCGATAACAACACGAGAAACCGCATCGAGATTTTTGGCGCCGCATTCCGCCTGATCCAGACTCACCCATGGATCGGCGTAGGACAGAGAGTCAGTACTGAGGCGCCGCACTATCGGGGCACATCCGAATTCCCGGACTGGATGTATATCCATATGCACAACAATTTTCTGCAGATCGCGGCCGAGCGCGGCATCCCGGGTCTGGTGCTCTGGTTGTGGTTTATGGTTCAGTTGGGCTGGCAGGCGTTTCTGGTATTCCGCTCTTCACGCGGTGGGGGAGAGGCCGGCTTCGCCGCCGCCGCGGCAATCGGAGCTTGGGTCGCACTGCTGGCTGCAGGTATGTTTGAGTACAATTTCGGCGATTCCGAAGTTCTCACCCTGTTCCTGTTTATGATGAGCGCCCCTCACGCAACCCAAGTGATGAGTACGGAGTGACAAGTAATGGGCCGGTCCAGGAGCCCGTTCAAAAATCAGGAGAGGCGCCCAGGGAACAAGCGAGTGCATGTTGTTTTTGGACATACAAATCAGTTCGCAAATACTAATCAGTTCATAAACAGGTGGACATCTGATCAAGAAATGAGGATCTGGACGGAGGTTGTGTTTGCTTTGGGTGGCGATCATCGGTATCGGAATCGGGGTCGCAGTCGCTATCGGCTTTTGCAGACCCACACAACCGATTGCGACTGCGATTGCGACCCCGATTCCGATACCGACAGATTTAGGGTTTTCCTTTATTTTCGGAACAGCCAGACATCAAAATATTTACGAACTGATTAGTTTCCCGGAACTCGAGACTCATCGCGTTGCTTGGAGTTTTGGATGATGGATGGAAAACCTTGAAAATCGGAATTCTGGGAACGAGAGGTATTCCTGCAAATTATGGAGGGTTCGAGACATTCGCGGAAGAGTGCGGCGCTGGGCTGGCTGCCCGCGGCCACGATGTGATCGTTTATGGCCGTTCCCACTACATTCCGCGCGGGCTGCGCCGCCACCGCGATGTCACCCTGGTTGTCCTGCCGACCCTGCGCTGGAAATACGCCGACACGGTAGTCCACACCTTCATCTCCGTTTTGCATGCACTCTTCCAGCGGTTCGACGTGATCCTTATCTGCAACGCAGCCAATAGCATGTATGCCTGGTTGCCCCGCGTCTTCGGCACTCCCGTGGTCGTGAACGTCGACGGCATTGAGAGGTTGCGCAAGAAATGGAACTGGCTGGGGAAAAACTTCTATCGGCTGTCGGAGCACTTCTCCCTCTGGTTTCCCAACGTCATCGTTACCGACGCCCGGGTCATTGAGGATTATTATCGGGAGAAATATGGTGTGCCGTCGGTCTTCATACCCTACGGCGCGATCATGGAAAAACCGCGAGGGCGGGCAACCCTGGATGGTTTGGGCCTGGAGCCGGGGCAGTACTTTCTTTATGTAAGCCGTCTCGAGCCTGAAAACAATGCCCACCTGGTCATCAGGGCATTCGAACGGGTCCAGACTGCCCGACGTCTGGTCCTGGTCGGAGATGCGCCCTACGCCGCGGACTATATCCGTGAACTCAGGAAGACCCGGGATCCGCGCATATCGTTCCCGGGAGCGATCTATGGCGAAGGTTACCGAGAGTTGATGGCCAATGCTTTCTGTTACATCCACGCAACGGAGGTCGGTGGGACACATCCGGCGCTGATCGAAGCCATGGGGCTGGGAAGCCTGATTGTGGCGAATGAAACTCCGGAGAACTGCGAGGTCCTTGGCGACGCCGGCATACTCTATCGCAAAAATGACCTGGAAGATCTGGCGCGCTGCCTGCAGATCGTTGCGGACGGCCCAGCGAGGTACGCCGGATTGCGGCAGGCAGCCCGTGCCCGCACAGAGGAAAACTACTCGTGGCCGAGCATTGTCACGCGATATGAGCAGCTATTTGCCGGCTTAATCGGAAAAGGACCTCCGACATTAGACCTCAGACCTTCATCCAATAAGCCAAAGGTCTGATGTCTGAGGTCTGATGTCTGAGGTCTGATGTCTGAGGTCTGATCTGCTATAATGCCCGGCTTCAGGGAGGTTTGGCAATGAAAGCAGGGGGGAGGATGAGTCTGGCTCTAGCGCCGTGGATTATCCTCAGCAATTTTCTCCATAAGATCTATCTCCAGCACGACCTGATCCGCAACCTCGTGGTGCGCGATCTGAGGGCGCGATATATCGGATCTTTTATGGGGTTCTTCTGGAGCGTGATCAATCCGGTCGTCTTGCTCACCAGCTATTCCTTTGTTTTCATGGTGATCTTCAAAGCGCCGTATGAAGAGGACAGCGGCACGAAATACTTTCCGCTGTTTCTTTTCTGCAGCATTCTGCCGTGGCTCTTTTTCCAGGATACGCTCCAGCGCTCGAGCACGGTGATTATCGACAATGCCAACCTGATCACCAAGACCCTCTTCCCCACGGAAATCCTCCCTCTGACGATCCTGCTCGCGGGGCTGGTCAATCACCTGATCGGGTTCGCGATCCTTTTGGGAATAATCTTGCTTATTCACAAGATCAGCATTTTCATTCTGTTGGTCCCGGTTTATCTGTTCTTCATGATGCTGTTCACGCTCGGGCTGGCCTGGTTTGTTTCCAGCTTGAATGTCTTCGTGCGGGATGTTTCGCAGGTTCTCAGCGTGATCCTGACGTTCTGGTTCTGGTTTACGCCGATTTTCTATACCGGGAACAAGATCCCAGCAAGGTATTCGTTTGTCATTCGGTGGAATCCATTGGCTTATGTCGTTACCGGGTACCGGGACTGCCTGCTGCGCCTGAAAATGCCGGATTTGCACTCGCTCTCGTGGCTCGCAGTGGCGTCCTTGGTGGTGTTCGTGGCCGGCGGCCTGTTCTTCCGCCACACTAAACGTGATTTTGTGGACGTTCTGTGATGCCGGCAATCCGGGTTGATCACTTACTAATCAGTTCATAAATAGGTGGACATTGGATCCAAAAATGAAGATCTGAACGGAGGTCGTGTTCACTTCGGCGGGGATCATCGGTATCGGTATCGGGGTCGCCATCGCAGTCGCTATCGGCTTTTGCAGATCCCTACAACCGATTGCGACTGCGATAGCGATTGCGACCCCGATACCGATACCGACGGATAGAGTGTTCTCCTTTCTTTTTGATGCCGCCAAATGTCAACCTACTTATGAACCGATTGGTCTCCAAGAAGTACGCCCTCAGGATTTCGTGTATTCCAGGTATTTCGTGATCTAAGAGATTCATTCTGATGCCTCGCCCGATACTGGCAACCCTGACCTTGCTGTTAACGCTCTTCCTCGCGTTGCTGGCAGTAGTCTTGCTTGCATTGAACCTCATCGACCGCATGGTACATTTCCGCAAACGGCCTGCGCCAGCTGAGGAGCTACCTCCCGACAGCCTCGCCTCCATCGTCGTTTTGAATTGGAATGGAGAGGACCTGCTCGCTCAGGGCATTCCGTCGGTCATCGAAGCGGTGGCCCGGGATGGGCGGCCTCATGAGATTTTAGTAGTTGATAACGGCAGCAACGACGGCTCGGTCGAGTATCTCCACGCTACATTCCCGCAGGTCCGCGTTGTGGCTCTTCCCGAGAACCTCGGGTTCACAAAGGGAAACAACGCCGGCGTTCGCGCCGCGCGGCATGATATTGTCGTACTTCTCAACAACGACATGGTCGTGGATCCCGGTTTTCTCCGCCCCCTGCTGGACGGGTTTGGTCCGAAAACCTTTGCCGTGTCGAGCCAGATTTATCTTCAGGATCCCTCGGCAAGGCGCGAGGAAACAGGGAGGACCACTGCGCAGTACCGCCGCGGCTTGATCGATTACACTCACCGAGATGTTGAAAAAAATAAGATGTCCCGTCCTCGCTACCCTACTTTCTGGGCGGGCGGCGGTTCTTCTGCTTTTCATCGCGGGCGCTTCCTCGCATTGGGCGGGTTCCAGGACATCTTCTCCCCTGCCTATGTTGAAGACACCGACCTCTCCTTCCAGGCCTGGAAGGCGGGGTGGGACGTGCTGTTTGCTCCCGGGTCGATTGTCTATCATAGGCATCGCGCAAGCACCAGCCGTCGCTTTACGCCCGCAGATCTGCAGACGCTGATCCAGCGCAACCAGTTTCTCTTTATCTGGAAAAACATTCGAAGCTGGAAGCTGCTTCTCTCCCATTGCGCCTTTCTCCCCTGGAATTGCTATCGTCTGGCTCGTGATTCCGGCCTGACGATCTGGCGCAGCCTGCCCGGAGCCGTCGTCAGGCTCGGCAGGCTCCAGGTTGCCAGGTTGCGCGCGCCTTTCCGCGAATCCCGGACCGATGCAGAAATCTTCCGGCTTTTCGCCAAGCCGGCCCTCTACTTTGCTCGCCCGCGTCCGGCCGTGACGCCCCGCCGGACGGAAGGCGCGAATTCCCCGCGCGTGCTCTGGATGACCGCATATCTCCCGCACCTCGGGCGCCATGCGGGCGCCGGCAGGATGTATCAACTGCTCCTCCGCATGGCCCGGCGGTATCGCGTCACATTGTTGACATTCATCGAAACCGAGGATGAAAGGGAATACCTGCCCGAACTCGAATCGATCTGCGAGAAAGTCGTCGTTATGCGGCGCATACCGCCGCGGCGCCTGCGGTTTTTCCCTTATGAACCCTTCGACGAATTCCTGACGCCCATGATGGAGAAGGCGATGCAGGACTGCCTGGAAGATAAGGATTTCGACCTGATTCAACTCGAGTACACCCAGATGGCCTGCTATGCCGACAAGGCACTGGGAATTCCTACCCTGCTGACTAAACCCGAGGTTGACTTCGCGGCTTGCGCCCGGCGGGCCCGCCTGGAATCGACTCTCCTGGGCAAACTGCGCTGGTTCTACAACTATCTCCAGGTCCTCGACCGCGAGGTCGCGCTGCTGCGCCGGGTCGATGCCGCAATCTGTATGACTGAGCCGGACAGCCGGGAGTTGAAACGATTCTGCACATCGGTCCCGATCCATGTGATCAACACCGGTGTCGACTTGGACTACTTCAGCCCTCCGGAGCGGATGGCAACCCGAGCTCGTTTGGTTTTCGTGGGCGCCTTTCAACATGATCCCAACGTCGATGCGATGGTTTATTTTTGCAGCAAGATACTCCCACTTGTCCGGGCCGAGGTTCCGGAAACCGAGCTCTTCATCATCGGCAGCCAGCCGGCGCCCGCCATCCTCTCCTTGGCAGAAATCCCCGGTGTCCAGGTGACCGGCTTCGTGCCGGACATCCGGCCCTTCATGGCCAATAGCTCGGTGTACGTTGTGCCGCTGCGACTCGGCGTGGGCATTCGCGGAAAAATCCTGGAGGCATGGGGCATGGCGATACCCGTTGTGGCTACGAGTGTAGCCTGTGCCGGTTTGCGTTATCGGGATGGCGAAAATCTCATGGTTGCGGACACAGCCCAGGACTTTGCCGCGCGCATCGTTACCCTTTTAAAGGATCCCGCACTTAGAGAGCGCATGGGGCGAGCAGGCCGGAAGGTAGCCGAGGAGTTTTATAGTTGGGACGCCGCGGCCTCTCAGCTGGACAACCTGTATCGGACTCACATGGGCGTTTCTGAAACTGCACGAACACTGATGCTGAAGGAAACGGCATGAGTCGGACGCAAGGTCTATCGGTCTCTCACGTCAAACCAGGGCCCGAGCACCCTTCTGTTGAAAATGTCCTTGTAATCCGATCAGCCCACCCCAACCGAGTTCTGCGCGCGCTCGAACAGTTGAGGGAGAGGCCTACCTTTGCCAATCCGCGGGATACGCTTTTCTGCCGCAATCGGCCGGAGATTCTGGAGTTTTTCAAGGACTACCCGACGTTTGCCGCGATCCGCGGCCACTCGGGAGTTGGGGCCGCCTGGAAGAACCTCCGCAGCCTGAGGCGCGAACGTTTCGTACGACTACTTACCCGCAAATTCTTGCCCAGTTGGCAAGGATTTTTGCCTCAAAGACTCAAAGTCTCCACGACTCGAGAAATTTGAATTGTTGATTTCTTAGAGTCTTTGAGCCTTTGGGTCTTGAAGGTAGATTTTGGTTGCGGTTATGCTGCCTCATGTATTTCGTGGTTGCTTAAGCGGCATGACAAATGCTCTATAATCCGGGGATGAATTCAACGCCGGACGGCCCGCTGATCTCAGTGGTTATCCCGAACTATAACGGCGCAGTCTGCCTGGAGACCTGCCTGCAATCCCTGATGCGGCAGACTTACCCTGAGATTGAGATACTCGTGGTTGACAACGCATCATGCGATCACTCGCTCGAGGTCGTGCGGCGCGTGGCGCCCCAAGCCAGAATCCTGCCCCAGCAACGCAATTTGGGCTTTGCCGCCGCGGTTAATCAGGGAATCAAGGCCGCCCAGGGTGAGTGGATCGCGGTCCTGAATAACGACACGGAGGCGGCTGCCGATTGGCTGGTCGAGTGCGCCGCCGCGATCACCCGACATCCGGACATCTCATTTCTCGCCTGCCGAATTCTGGACTACAACTGCCGCGGGCAAATCTACAGCGCCGGAGACTGCTTTTTGCGCGCCGGCATTGGTTATCGCCGCGGTCAGGAAAAGCCGGACGGCGAGGAATACAGTCGAGAAGTCCCGATTTTTTCGGCCTGCGGCTGCGCGGCGCTCTATCGCAGAACCGTGCTCGAAGCAACTCATGGATACGACGAGCAGTTCTTCGCCTACCTGGAAGATGTGGAGCTTGGGCTGCGCCTGCAGGCGGCCGGCGCGCGCGGCTACTATGTGCCGCGTGCCAGGGTTTTTCATTTCGGGGGCGCGACCAGCGGCGGAGAGTTCGCGCCTTTGGCGGTTCGCCTGCGCACGCGCAACGCGATCCTGCTCCTGCTGAAGAGCGAGCCCGCGCGAATTCTGTGGCGTTGCCTGCCGATGATCCTGGTCGCGCAAGTCTTCTGGCTTGGACGCGTGGCCGCGCACGGCAGACTGCTGAGCTATCTCCGCGGCCTGGCTGGAGTGGTCCCGCTGGCGCCAGTCATGCTCGGCCGGCGCCGCGATCTGCGCCTGCTCTGGAAGAGTTCAGGTAAGGGGCTCTGGCGCTCCATCCTCGAATCGGAGAACATGGCGCGCCGCGATTACGTGAGCCCGGGTTCGGGCACCTCTCGCTTTCTGGCATGGTATTTCCGGCAGTTCTGATACAGGACTCCGAATGGTCTCCATCGTGATCGTCAACTGGAATTCCGGCCCGCTCTTGGAGAAGTGCGTCGCTTCGATTCGAAAGCATGCTCCAGGCTGCGAAATCGTGATCGTTGACAACGCATCAACAGACACCAGTCTCGAATTTGCCGGCAGAACCAGCCACTTTTTGATGCCGCTGCGAAATGAGCACAATGCCGGATTCGCGGCGGCCTGCAATCAGGGCTGGCGCGCCGGGCAAGGGGATAAGGACCTGTTTCTGAATCCGGACGTCGAGTGCTTTCCGGACGGGGTTGGAATCATGGCTCAGCGGCTGGAGAGCGATCCAGCGGTCTGGGCCGTGGGCGGGCGCCTGCTCGGCGCCGCGGGAGCCCCGCAGGCCGGGTTTAATGTGCGCGCTTTCCCCAGCATCGGC
>Ga0187878_1004026_pt1 | contig 11613 bp, 8 predicted proteins | sample June2016WEW_17_1_FD_132979 | JGI IMG/M metagenome (GOLD analysis project Ga0187878, IMG submission 132979) | Peatland microbial communities from SPRUCE experiment site at the Marcell Experimental Forest, Minnesota, USA - June2016WEW_17_150 | ecosystem: Environmental > Terrestrial > Soil >...
CAGCAGGGTGAGTTGCCCGAAACGGAAATCTTCGAGCCTTCTCCTTACCTGCGCATCGTCCCGAAACTCTTCGAGCACCTGCGCGCGAAACTCGGCGACGAGGTCGAGTTGTTGCATGACACCCACGAGAAGCTGGCGCCCATTCAAGCCGCGCGCCTGGCCCGCGAGCTCGAGCCGTACCATCTCTTCTTCCTCGAAGACCTCTTGCGGCCCGAGCACAAGGAAAGTTTCCGGCTCATCCGCCAGCACTCGACCACGCCGCTCGCCATGGGTGAGCTGTTCAACTCGATTTGGGATTGCGTCCCGCTCATCACCGAGCAGTTGATTGACTACATTCGCGTTGGGGTATCGCATATCGGGGGCGTCACGGCAGCGCGCAAAGTAGCCGCCCTGGCCGAAGCGTTCCAGGTGAAGACGGCCTGGCACGGCCCTGCCGACCTCGGCCCGCCCACGCATGCTGCGCACGTCGCCCTGGACATTTCCATTCCCAACTTCGGCGTCCAGGAAATGGTCTTCTTCCCGGAGGCGACGCGCGAAGTCATCCCCGGCGGCCCGACGTTCAAGGACGGCTACATGGATGTGAGCGACGCGGCGGGACTCGGCACCGACGTCAATGAGGAGCTGGCGAAGAAGTATCCCTATCGCCGCTCCTATCTACCCACGGCGCGCCGCCAGGATGGGGCGGTGCAGGATTGGTGAATCTGCTGGTGCGGCGATGTCCCCACCACCGCAGGATTGGTGAATCGGCTGTAGCGGCGGTGTCCTCACCGCCGCCTTCGGACTCTCCATCAGTTCGGCGACGAGACCTCGCCGCCACAGAAAGTGGAGGTTTCATGAACGGCATACCGGTCCTGCACGTGGAAGCGGACTCGATCGCGCGCGCCTGGGAAGAATCGCTGATTGAGCTCTCCCGGCGCGGATGCGACGTCAAAACGCAGTACGACAAGCCCGACGATCCTCCCAGCAAAGACGCCACGATGATCATCACGGTCACCGACCCGCTGGGCGAGCCCATGATTCACAAAGATTTCCCGGGCGGGCCAGAGGAATTGCAGGAGTACGTGATGGAAGTCTGCGAGGGCATCAAAGACCACCTGGTCCGCGATCCCCGCGACCCCGAGGATCACCGCTGGGAGTACACCTACCACCAGCGCCTGTTCGCCTACGAGGTTCCCACGCTGAAGCCGTTCGACCAGATCGAAGCCCTGTGCCAAAAGCTCGCGAAGGCCCCCCACACCCGGCGGGCGCAGGCCGTCACCTGGAAGGTCTGGGAAGACAACGAGTGCTACGACCCCGCCTGCCTGCAGAGCCTCTGGTGCCGCGTCACCGAGGAGAAGGGCGAGCCGGTGCTCAGCATGAACGTCCGCTTTCGGTCGAACGACGCTTACAAGGCCGCCTTCATGAACATCTTCGCCTTGGTCGAGATGCAGAAGCGAATTGCCGACCGGGTTGCGGAAATCTCCGGCCGGGCGGTCAAGCTCGGCCGTTACTGCCACCTGGCCGACAGCTACCACCTCTACGGTTCCTACTTCCGAGAGTTTGAGAGCCGCTTCCTGGGCGCGCTCGAGAAACGTACGTTCGAGCAGCGTACCCTGCGCTACGAGGACGTGCGCGAGATCATGGAAGGCGCCCGGCCGGCCATCCTGGAGAAGGCGAAGCAGATGGGGAGGTAGTTTTGGCGTCGAGCCTAGTCCGGCCACGATCTATGGCGATCGCCCGCCTCGCCCCGCCGAGGATTCTTGCCTTCCTGCTCGCGCTCAGCCTCGGGTCGCCGGCGTTGTGTCGGGAGAAGCTGGCCACCGACACTCCTGGCATGGGACCGGCAGCAGCCGTTGTCCAGCTTCTCGCCATCGGGCCCGGGCAGCAGGGAACGAATCGCGAATGCGCGGCGACGGGCTTCCTGGTCAACGAAGAAGGGTACATCCTCACCAACGCCCACGTGGTCGAGGATGCCCGACGCTGCCTCGCAGGGAGTCCAGGAACGAAGATCGTGGCCAAGCTGGCCCGGCCGGGAGCGCGAACCGCCACGGCGGTCTCGTGTGATCTCGTTGGTTTGGATGACGTCCGTGACTTGGCTGTGTTGAGGACCGAGCGGCCCTTGCCGGCGGAGGGGCAACCGAGTTTCGTCCAGCTGAATCCCGCAGAGGTCGCCGAGGGAACGTCGGTCGCGGTCACGGGACATCCGGCGTTTGTCTGGAGGCCCACTACACAGAAAGGCAGAGTCATCCGGCGAGGGACCTTGGAACTTTCCGAGAGGAGCGCGGAGAAGAGCGAGGTGATCATCCTGGACGTTCCTCTCGGCCGGGGGGCGAGCGGCAGTCCCGTTTATCTTGAGTCAGGCGGTGTGGTCGGAATCGTCGAGCGGCAAAACCCCTCGCACCCCTCGGAAACCGTCGCGGTGCCCATCCGCTGCGCCATCGAACTGCTTGATCGCCTGCACGTGCGCTGGCAAGCGGCCCCGGAATAGGTTCGTCTTGGGCCTGTTTTTCTGCAAAAGCCCTTGTTTTCAATAACGTACCAGCTTCGCCTCGTTTGAGGCGTGCGAATCTTTCCGTCCAGGGTCACCGATTTCGCTCTTATCCTTCTGGAAACACAAGTGTTAGAGTGCAAGGTGGTTTTGGTTCGTTCTCGACCCAAAACAGGCTATAGTCTCTTGTTTTCAACAACATACTAGCTTTCGCGTGCGAATCTTACCTTCAAAAGCCGCCAATTTGGCAGCTATCACATTGAAAGCACAGCTGTTAAGCCTCTTAGGTTCGTTTTCACCCCAAAAACTGGCATTTTCTTTTGTTTTCAATAACATACTAGCTTTGCTTTTTCCTATATATAAGGGGTAGATTCTCGTTCCGATGATCCGAGCCCACAACCCGCCTCAAGTCACGACAGCACCCCCCCGCAAGGGCGACCAACTCACGCTGCAGCCTTCCATTCTAGAGGCTACTAGTATAGCATACCTTGTCGGATTTGTCAAGCGAAAAATGCACGAGAGGGCACGACTTCAGTAGGGGCGTCCCGCCTTGGCGGGATGCGCCCTCCGGGGGGGGCGGACACGTAGGTCCGCCCCTACTTCAATGCGTCGATGTTGTGAATGACGCAGATGTTTGGGTGATTCAGTGCGGACGCGGCGCAGGCTGTGCACAGGTGGGTGTGTCGATATTCAGCGTACCGCCGGAATTCGTGCTGCCCCACTATGCCGCGCGCAGGAGTTGTGGTATATGTCTGTTGCGAGGCGCAGCGGAAGAGCGAGGCCGGGGTCGTCTCCGCAGCGCATCCCGGAAATTCTTCCGCCTGAGCAGCCTACCTGAGAAACGCCTAGCAGAGAGGACGGCGTAGCTCCGTGGAAATCCGTTGCCACCACTGCGGACATGCATTTGAGGTCACGGGCGACATCTTCGTCACGAATCGTGAGAGGGCGGAGCTGGTGTGTCCGGCCTGCAAGGGGTCGCTCCAAGTAGTCAATCCCAGGCTAGCGACGTTCCGTGCCGGAAGTACGAACAAGAAGGTGAGTTCCATTACATCGGCGGTCACGGACGATGGGCGCCTCTTGCACCTGCCAGAAGATGAGGAAATCTCCCTGAAGGTCCTGGAGGGTGAAGAGAAGGGCACGGTGTATCCTGTCTCCAAACCACGCGTCACTATTGGGCGCGCCAACGCCGACATCACCGTTAGCGACCGGATGGTCTCGCGTGTCCATTGCGCGCTGGAAATCAGCGATGAGGGTGTGTTGTTACGGGATCTCGAAAGCACCAATGGCACGTTGGTGGACGACAGGCCCATCCAGACGGCGCCGCTCTCTCACGGTTCCACCTTTCGCATTGGCAGTCACCTCTTCCAACTAGTAGTTACTCCCAAAGAGTCATGAAGAAAATCGGGCGGTACGAAGTGGTCGAAGAGTTGGGACGTGGCGCCATGGGCGTGGTGTACAAGGCCTCGGACCCGACCATTGGCCGCCTGGTGGCGATCAAGGTCCTATCGCTCGATTCGCCCACGGAGGCGGGGGTCCCGGGGGCGCGCGACATCTTCATGCGCGAGGCGCGTGCGGCCGGCCGCCTCTCCCATCCCGGCATCGTGACCATTCACGACGCGCTCGAAGACCCGGAATCACGGAGCAGCTACATCGTGATGGAGTTCATCCCGGGCCGAACCCTGGAGAGCGTCCTTCTGGCCGAGCCCTCGCCGGGAATTGAGAAGGCACTCGATATTGTTCGCCAGGTCGCGGAAGCGCTGGACTACGCGCACCGGAACCAGATTATTCATCGCGACCTGAAGCCTGCGAACATCATCTTGACCGAGGATGGGCGGGTCAAGATCACGGACTTCGGCATTGCCAAGATCGTGGCGCGCGAGGGGGCGGCGCGCACCGTGGCCATCATGGGCACCCCGGCTTACATGTCTCCCGAGCAGGTGACGGGTGGGGAAGTAGATGCCCGCAGCGATTTATTCTCCATGGGCATCCTTCTCTACCTGATGCTGGTGGGACAGAAACCCTTCGCGGGGGATACCGCCGCCGTCATGTTCAAGATCGTTTACGAGGACCCGGTCTTGCCCAGCCGCGTCAACCCGCAGCTCACCGGCGGGCATGATTACCTGGCTCTTCGTTGCCTGGCCAAGGATCGTGCCAAACGCTACGCGAGCGCGCGGGAATTCCTGGATGACCTAGAGGACGTTTGCCAGGGTCGCGCGCCGCGCGCGGAGGCGAAACTCCCCATGTCGCAGCTTCGCGCCGGCGAACGCACGGTGATGGCCCAGAGGCCTTTCATCACCCCCCAGGAGGGAGCACGCGAGGAACGGAAGAAGCTGCGACACGTCCTGACGGGCGCCGCCGCGGGCGTGTTGCTGGTGGCTCTGTTGGGGATGGGTGGCTGGCTGCTCCTCGAGTGGAGAAAATCAACCGCGCCACCGGCCCCGTCTCAGCCAACCTCTCCGGCGCCTCCTCGGCCTCAACCGAGGGGCGCATCATCGGTGGCAGCCAGCGGGGCAGCGAAACCTGCTGCCGCTGCTTCGCCCGCTCCCACCGCGGCCGCAACGAAGCCACAGCCGGGGAGAGTCATAGCCCTCCAGTGCACCCACCAACTCAAAGAGGCAACCCTGCTCGTTCTGGATGGGAACACCACAATTTTCCAGAGCAGGTTAATCGGCAAGAAGAAACGTGGATTCGTAGGGATGGGGGGAGGCTACTCCGGATCTCTCACGGAGTCGCTGACCATTCCCGCAAACACTCGGCAACTAACCGTCCGCGTCTATTCGGCGGATGGTTCGGTCAACGTGCTCAACAAGATTTCCGCCGTCCCGCCTTCGAGTGCCGCGAATACGCTGCGCGTTGCTCCCACCCGGCAGCAGTTGACCCTCCAATGGACGGAGGGAACGCCCACCGCCCGGTAAGCGCTCCGCCGCTGGTTGTTCGCTGGGCCGCTCTCCAAGTCCGCCCGGAGTCGTCGCCTATCGCTTGAGCGTGACGGTGACGGGGGAAGTGAGCTTGGTCTCCGGCGCGAGCTGGATTTCCTTTTTCCCGGTGGCCGCGGCCACTCCGGTCCCTCCGCCGGCGCCCGTCGGCCGGAAAGAGGTCGACGCAGAACGAGCGCGCGTGCTAACATTTCGTGGGCTGCACTTCTCCTCTGGCAGCAAGAGAGAAGGCCGGCCCGGATGTCAGACTTCGGGCTCTGCGCGACGGATGTTCGTGAACCCGCCAGGTCCGGAAGGAAGCAACGGTAGCGAGCCTCTCCGGGTGCTGCGGATCACCCGAAGTCTGGCCCAATTTTAGGGGTTAGGGGCTGGGGGTTAGGGACTGGCGGAGACCTCTAACCCCCAACCCCTAATCCCCAATCCCTGCTTTCATGTCTTACCAGGTTATCGCCCGCAAATACCGGCCGCAGGTCTTCGATGAGGTGGTCGGCCAGCCACTGATTACTGAGACTCTGAAGAACGCCATCCTGCAGAACCGGGTAGCGCACGGATACATCTTCTCGGGCGCGCGCGGCGTCGGGAAGACGTCCACGGCGCGGATTCTTGCCAAGTCTCTGAACTGCGTCCAGGGGCCCACCCTGACGCCGTGCGGACAGTGCCCCTCCTGTGTGGAGGTCACGGCGGGCAATTCCGTGGACGTCTTCGAGATTGACGCGGCTTCCAACCGCGGCATCGACGAGATCCGCGAGCTGCGCGAGACCGTCCGTTACCTTCCGGCGCGCGATCCGTACAAGGTCTTCATCATCGACGAAGTCCACATGCTCACCACGGAGGCCTTCAACGCGCTGCTGAAGACGCTGGAGGAGCCTCCGCCCCGCTCTCTTTTCATCCTGGCGACGACTGAGCCGCACAAGCTGCCGGCGACCATCCAATCGCGTTGCCAGCACTTCGCGTTTCGCCTGCTCGACTACGCGGAGATCTATGCCCGACTGGAAGCGGTCTCGGCGGCAGAGAAAATCCAGGCCGACGAGGGCGCGCTCGGCGCTCTCGCCCAAGCCGCGGAAGGCAGCCTCCGCGATGCGTTCTCGCTCCTCGATCAGGTCATCGCGGCCTGCGGCGAACAATTGGAAGACAGCCGGGTTCGCCAACTGCTGGGGGTGGTGCCGGTCCGGTTACTGCGCGAGATGACGGAGACCATCCACGCAGCGGACCCCCGCCGGGTCCTCGAACTGGTCAGCCAACTGGCCGCCGAAGGCTATGAGCTCGCCCACTTCTGCGGGGAATACACACGCTATGTCCGCAACCTGATGGTCGCGAAAAGCTGCGGCGTGGAAAGCCCCCTGCTCCAGGTCCCGAACGATGAGCGTCAGGCCCTGGGGGAGCTCGCCCGGCTTTTCAGTGAGGAGGATCTCACCCGCTTTTTCCAGATCCTGCTGCGCACGGAGGGCGAACTGCGCTACTCGCTCGAGCCGCGTTTTCACTTGGAAATGGGACTGCTGAAGCTCGTGCACGCGCGGAAGTTGACCTCACTTGAGTCGCTACTAGCGGAACTCGGGAGCTCCGCGCCCGCCAAAAGGCAGGAGAGCACAACTCCTCGAGGCGCCGCAGCCGCGAGCCCTGCGCCCCCGGCTCCTGTGAAGGGACAGGAATCCACGAAGCCTGAACTGCCGCCGAGTGAGCCGGCGGAGAGACGCGCCGCGCCTGCTACGACTGTCGGCCTGCCCGCCACCGGGTCCCCGAGACTTGCCGAGGACGGCCGGCTCACCTCGATCAAGGCCGTGCTGTTCGAATCAAAGAAACTTCTCAGCTCGTGTTTGGATCACTTGTCGGGATGGCGCTTCGAGAACGGGGAAGTCCGCTTCCTGTTTCCCAAGCACGCCTCGTTCTATGCCGATCTGGTCAGGACTCGCGAGCAGCTCGAAACGTTGCGTACGGCGTGCGTGCAGGTGCTGGGACAGCCTGTGAAGATTTATGTTACACTCGAGACGCAAGAAGGGCAGCCCGCGGTGACGCGACCCGGTGCGCGGGAACGGGTGGGTCGCGACCCCATGGCAGAGGCTTTCCGGAAGAAATTCGACTGCACCTTGGTGGACGTGCAAGACCTAAGCCAGGAGTGAGCGATGAAGAATCTGCAACAGATGCAGCAGATTATGAAGCAGGTCCAGCAGATGCAGGAGCAGCTCCAGAAGCAACTGGACGAGCTGGTGGTGGAAGCTTCCGCGGGCGGAGGCATGGTGACCGTCCGAATGAATGGTCAGAAACAGTTGGTGGCCGTGCAGATCGACCCGGAGGTTTTTGCCTCCGAGGACACGGAAATGCTGCAGGATTTGGTCATGGCCGCCGTGAACGAGGCCACCCGGAAAGTGGACGAGCAACTGGCCAGCCGGGTCGGAAACCTGGCCAGCGGCCTCAACCTTCCTGGATTGCCCTGAGGGGCGAAACTCGAAATTCGATTCTCGATATGAAAGATTTCGCCGAGCCCCTGGCTCGCCTGATTGATGAATTGAAGCATCTGCCCGGCATCGGACAGAAGTCGGCCCAGCGAATTGCCTTCCATCTGGAACGGGCGCCGCGCGAGGACGTGGAGCGCCTGGCGACCGCCCTCCTCGACGCCAAAGACAAGCTCCGGCTCTGTAGCCTGTGCAACAACCTCACCGAACAGGACCCCTGCGAGTATTGCACCGACCCGCGCCGTGAGCAGGACGTCATCTGCGTCGTGGAGACGCCGTACAACGTTGTCGGCATCGAGAAGACACGCGAGTTTCGCGGACTTTATCACGTCCTGCACGGGGCGCTTTCGCCTCTCCAAGGGATTGGGCCCGACCAGTTGAAGCTGAAAAATCTGTTCGAGCGGCTGAAAAGCGGCAAGGTCAAAGAGCTGATCGTAGCGACGAACCCCAATGTCGAAGGGGAAGCAACCGCCATCTACCTCTCCAAGCTCATCAGGCCTCTGGGCATCAAGGTGACGCGCATCGCCATGGGCATCCCGGTGGGGTCGGAACTCGAATTCGCCGACGAGGTGACCATGCTCAAGGCGCTCGAAGGCCGCCGGGAGATCTGACCCTTCTCACAACCCCATTGCCGCTCTGTCCGACGCCTGTCTATAATTAGAGTTTAGGGCATCAGTTCTCTTGGGCACCGGATTCAGGTGCAGATAGGAAAGGTTTCGGTTGTTTCGTCGGCTGCTTCCCCTTAAACCGTATTTGGCCCGCTACAAGAAGCGTTACGTGCTGGGCTTCATCGCCCTGGTGTTGGCTCAGGCGCTGCGCGTCAATCTGCCGCTGATCATCAAGGCGGCGATCGACAGCCTGTCGCGCGGCGTCACCTGGAGCGGCCTGCTTTTCTACGCCGCGCTCCTGCTGGTGATTGCGTTGGGGTTGGCGGTGTTCCAGTTCTGGATGCGCTGGATATTGATCGGGATCTCGCGCGACGTCGAGTACGACCTGCGGAACGACCTGTTCCTCCACCTGATGCGCCTCTCCCCGCGGTACTACACCCAGACCCTGACCGGTGACCTGATGTCGAAGCTCACCAACGACCTGAATGCCGTACGCAACCTGGTGGGTCCGGGCATCATGTATTCGGCCACCACCGTCGTGATTGGCCTGGCCACGGTGGGCGTGATGCTGCACCTCGATTGGCGCCTGACGCTGTTGGCGCTGGCTCCCATGCCCCTGGTTTCCGTCGCCGTCAAGGTTTTTGGCCAGAAGATTCACGACCGCTTCGAAAAGATCCAAGAGATGTATTCAGAGATGACCGAGAAAGTGCGCGAGAACCTCTCGGGGGTGCGCGTCATTCGCGCTTTCGGCCAGGAAGAAGCGGAGATGGCGCAGTTCGACGCGATGAATCAAACATTCGTCCGCAGGAACCGACACCTGATCTGGATTACCAGCTTGATGTGGCCGGGCATGGCGCTGCTGTTTGCCATCGCCTTCATGCTCATCATGGTGGTGGGTGGACGGCACGTGCTTTCGGGCGCCATTTCGGTGGGGACTTTTGCGGCGTTCAACGTGTACCTGCTTTACCTGATCTGGCCGATCATCGCGCTGGGCTGGGTGGTGAATCTGCTCCAGCGTGGCACGGCATCCCTGGGACGTTTGAACACGATCTTCCTCGCCCAGCCGGACATCGACGACCGGGATGTCCCTCCCCGGCACCTCACTTCTCTGCGGGGCGAAATCGAATTCCGTGATCTTACCTTTGGCTATAACGGCCGGCTGATTCTGAAGAACATCAACCTGCGGATTCCCGCCGGTAAGACCGTGGCCATCGTGGGGGCTACGGGCTCGGGAAAGTCCACACTGGTCAATCTGATTCCGCGCCTCTACGACGCACCCGCGGGGAGCTTGCTGGTGGACGGGGTGCCCATCCGCCAGATCCCTCTCCAGGTCCTGCGCGAGAACATCGGTTTTGTGCCGCAGGAGACGTTTCTGTTCAGCCAGAGCGTCCGCGAGAACATCCGGTTCGGAACCGCGGCGGCCTCCGATGCCGAGGTCGATCGGGCGGCCGAGATTTCCCATATCTTGCCGGAGATCCGCGGCTTCGCACGGGGATTTGACACGCTGGTCGGCGAGCGTGGCCTGACGCTGTCAGGTGGGCAGAAGCAGCGCACGGCCATTTCGCGGGCCGTGATCCGCGACCCGCGCATCTTGATCCTCGATGACGCCCTTTCCAGCGTCGATACCTATACCGAGGAGAAGATCTTGCGCCACCTCACCGAGGTGATGGCCGGCCGAACCACGCTGCTGATTTCGCACCGCGTTTCCACCATTCGCAATGCCGACGAGATCGTCGTGCTGCACGAGGGAGGAATCGTGGAGCACGGCACGCACGAGCAATTGCTGGCGCTGAACGGCTATTACACAGAGCTTTACAACAAGCAGTTGATTGAAGAAGAACTGGAGAAAGAGGCGTAGCGGCGGCTTTATGCCGCCAGATCGTCCGTTGTCCTTTGTCCGTTATGTGTTGGCCAATGGCAACTGGCAACTGACTTATGTCCGACGGTTTCCACGAAGAAGAAGTTCTCGGCAAAGCCTACGACGCACGGCTGATGCGGCGGCTGCTCGCCTACCTGCGCCCGTACTGGCTGGTGGTGTTGGCGGCCCTGGTGGCCATCGTCCTTTACGGCATCTTGCAGGCCCTTCCGCCCTATCTGCTGAAAGTCGAGGTGGACCGCTACCTTGACCCCGCGTCGCGCGCCAAGCTGCCCGCGGTTCTGGACCGCTTCCTGAGTCCCAATCCCCTGGTCGGGATCGCCCAGATCGCCTTCGTGCTTTTCCTGCCCACCGTGCTGCTGACCTTTTTGCTGGAGTTCGCGCAGTCCTATGCGATGCAACTGGTGGGGCAGAGGGTGATGTACGATCTGCGGAAGCAGATCTTCGCCCACCTCCAACGCTTGCAATTGAGCTTCTACGACCGCAACCCGGTGGGCCGTCTGGTGACGCGCGTCACCACCGACGCGGACGTGCTGAATGAACTGTTTGCCTCCGGGATGGTGGCGATCTTCGGCGATTTCTTCACCTTGCTCAGCATCGTCGTGGTGATGCTGGCGCTGAACTGGAAGCTGGCGCTGCTCACTTTTTCCATTCTGCCCCTGATCGTGCTGGTCACCGTGGCCTTCCGGAAGGCCGTGCGCGAATCCTACCGGCGCATCCGCGCGGCCATCGCGCGCATCAACGCCTACCTGCAAGAGCACATCACCGGCATGGCGGTCATCCAGCTTTTCAACCGGGAGAGCCGGAGCTTTGAGGAATTCGAGAAAGTCAATCGCGTCCACATGGAGGCCTACAAGGATTCCATCCTGGCTTACGGGCTGTTCTTTCCTGCGGTGGAATTTCTGGGTGTGCTGGCGGTGGCCATCATCATTTACCGGGGCGGCGGGATGGCGATCGAGGGCCTGGTCACGGTCGGAACGGCGATTGCCTTCATCCAGTATTCGCAGCGCTTCTTCCGACCCATCCAGGATTTGAGCGATAAGTACAATATCCTCCAGGCGGCGATGGCCAGCGCCGAGCGCATCTTCAAGCTGCTGGATACCCCGGTGACCATCGCGGACCCCCCGCGACCCGTTCCGCTCGAGAATCCCCAGGGGCAGGTCGAGTTCCGCGGCGTGGGCTTCGCCTATCGAGATGACCACCGGGTGGTGGAAAACGTCTCCTTCACGGTCGAGCCGGGCGAGACCGTAGCCATCGTCGGGCACACGGGCGCGGG
>Ga0187878_1004031_pt1 | contig 11606 bp, 10 predicted proteins | sample June2016WEW_17_1_FD_132979 | JGI IMG/M metagenome (GOLD analysis project Ga0187878, IMG submission 132979) | Peatland microbial communities from SPRUCE experiment site at the Marcell Experimental Forest, Minnesota, USA - June2016WEW_17_150 | ecosystem: Environmental > Terrestrial > Soil >...
AAAAACATCATTCAGGAATTGGGTGGTATGACAGGAGAGACGGATGAGCGACCACAGCGCGAACTCATATGATTTATCTCAGGCGCAACAGATTTTGCATGTCCTGAAACAAAATTCGGGCACCGTTTCAAAAGAACAACCGGTTCAAATTAATTCGCCCAGCTATTCGGCAATATCCAAATCTCATTTACTCAAACAAAGCAAACCCGGCGTAACGACAGCAGACATCAGCCAGCGTCAGTATGATGAAAAATCCGATGAGGGACTGCAGACATTTGACAGTTGGGAAAACTGTATCGCCTGGTGCATGTCTTACACACATTCGGAAGCCGCCTTTGTAGTTGACTCCCAAGGTTTTGTCATTGCATGCAGGGGGAGGATTCCCAGTCAGGGATTTGAAGGGTCCGGCGCAGAATTAATTTGCTCGATAGAGCAGTTGGAACGAATTTCTCCGGAGGCGGGGAAACTTTCTTGCATAGATATGGATTTTGACAAGAAAAGATTGATCGGGATTGTTGCCACATCCGAAACCAATGATTTTTTCGTTGTGGGGCTTGTATCACCCGAACCGATAGTTACTTCATCCAAACAAAGAATCGTTCAACAGATTATCCGTAATTTACCAAATATGGACTAATTCCCCCCCAATACAGAAGAAATCATATCGATGGGATTGCTTCAGCTCGGAACTTTTTCTTGAAGGGTTATTTTCGCGAACCTGCGTTTTCCGACCTGGATAACATATTCGGTGCCAGTTGTTATTTCGAGGTTTTCATCAGAAACCTTCTGATTGTCAATCTTTACGCTCCCCTGATGAATGGCGCGCCTGCCCTCGCTATTGGATTTGACCAGACCGGATTCCGCAAGAATTTTACACAACAGAGCCTTGCCTTCTCCAACCGTCAGGGTTACATTCTGCATTTCGTCAGGTACTTGGTGGTCTCGAAAACGCCTTACAAAATTTTCCTCAGCATTAACTGCCGCCTCGGGGCCATGATATCTGCAGACAATCTCTCCAGCCAGCTGTTTTTTTATCTCCATGGGATGAAGTGACTCGTCTTTCAACCCCTTCTTTAATTGTTCCAGTTCAGAATTTGAAAGGTCGCTTAACAGCTCGTAATAACGGAGCATCAACTCATCTGAAATCGACATGATCTTACCGAAAATTTCATCGGCAGGTTCATTAATGCCTATATAGTTACCCAATGACTTGCTCATCTTATTGACACCATCAAGACCTTCCAGAAGCGGCATGGTTATGACAACCTGCGGAGTCTGCCCCCAAACCCGCTGCAACTCGCGCCCCACGAGCAGATTAAACTTCTGGTCCGTACCGCCAAGTTCAACATCTGCCTTGAGAGCAACCGAATCATAACCTTGTATAAGCGGGTAGAGAAATTCGTGAATGCTTACCGGAAGTTGATTTGCAAACCGGTTACTGAAATCTTCCCTTTCCAGCATTCTGGCAACGGTATAATTTGACGCCAGAGCAATTAAATCGGAAGCAGTCATCTTAGAAAGCCACTCGGAATTAAAAACAACCATGGTCTTGTCTGGGTCCAATATTTTGAACACCTGTTCTTTGTAAGTTTCCGCATTTTTCAGCACATCTTCCCTGGAAAGAACTTTGCGGGTTTCGTTTTTACCGGTCGGATCGCCTATCATGCCGGTAAAATCACCGATCAGGAAATAAATTTCATGGCCCAGTTTCTGAAATTGGCGTAGTTTCTGTAGCAGAACTGTATGACCCAGATGCAGGTCGGGAGCTGTTGGATCAAACCCGGCCTTTATTTTAAGCGGTATTCCGGTTTTTTCCGATTTCTCCAGCTTTTCCTGAAGTTCCTTCTCCAGAAGAATCTCTACAGCTCCACGTTTGATAATATTTAGTTGTTCGCTGCTAGTCATGAAATACTCTCTCCACTTAGGGCCTGTCATGGAATAACTGTTATGGTTATTTCATGGCAGACCCTAAGGACATGAAATGGAAATACGCTCGATATTAAGAGCCCTGCCACTTTGCTCATCAATTTCAACTACCACGCCATTCAGTCGGATATCCTTTTTAGCAACCTCAAAACGCACGGGAAGCAGTGTAAGAAATTTCTCGATGGCAAGCTCTTTTTTTATTCCTATAACTGAATCAAAACTTCCGGTCATACCGGCATCGCTTATGTATGCGGTTCCGCCCGGCAGTAATCTTTCGTCGGCAGTCTGTACATGTGTGTGAGTGCCGATTACAGCGCTTACCTTACCATCGAGGTACCACCCCATAGAGAGCTTCTCCGAAGTTGCTTCTGCATGAAAATCAACAATTATGATAGGAGTAATTGTCCGCAGACGTGATATCTCCCTGTCAGCAACCCTGAAAGGACATTCAAGATTGTTCATGAACACCCTTCCCTCGAGATTCAGGACAGCCACTTTAGTACCGGCGGCAGTTACAGAAACAGTACTGCCGCGCCCCGGTGAACCATCAGGGTAGTTTGCCGGACGGATCAAACGGTCTTCCCTGCTGATAAAATCGTATGACTCCTTTTTATCCCAGATGTGATTTCCGCTCGTAAGGACATGAACTCCCTGTTCATAGAGCTCTTTTGCTATATCTTCAGTAACACCGAAACCTCCGGCGGCGTTTTCGCCGTTGGCTATTACCAAATCGAGGGCATAGCGGTCAACCAAACGGTGCAACTCACGAGACAAAGCCTGCCTTCCCGGCTTTCCGACTATGTCAGCAATCAGCAGTATTTTAACGGGCATACTCTATAGCCCTGGTCTCTCTGATGACATTTACCTTAATCTGTCCCGGATATGTCATTTCCGCCTCTATCTTCTTGGCGATATCCTTTGCCAGAACCAGTGCCCGCTCATCGGTTACTTCATCGCTCGACACCATGACTCTTATTTCCCTACCGGCCTGTATCGCAAAAGAATTGGTTACACCTCCGAAGGAAGTGGCAATCTTTTCCAGATCATCCAGACGTTTTACATATGTTTCCATCATTTCCCGCCGGGCTCCGGGGCGGGCGCCTGACAGGGCATCAGCAGCCTGCACCAGCACAGCCAGAACAGTAGCCGGCTTTTCATCTTCGTGATGCGCCATTATGGCATGAACGATCTTGGGGGACTCGCCATATTTCCTTGCTATGTCCGCACCGATTACGGCATGGGATCCTTCAATTTCATGGTCCACTGCCTTGCCGAGATCGTGAAGGAGACCAGCGCGTTTGGCCTGTTTCACGTTAATCCCCAGTTCTTCCGCCATAATACCGCACAAAAATGCGACTTCCAGTGAATGTTGGTATACATTCTGGCTGTAAGACGTCCGGTATTTAAGCCTGCCAATCAGCTTGAGTATTTCAGGATGGATGCCATACACACCAAGGTCAAAGGCAGCCTGCTCTCCCGCTTCCTTGATAGCCAGCTCAACCTCTTCGGCAGCCTTTGCCACAACCTCTTCGATGCGACCAGGGTGAATACGACCATCGGCAATAAGTTTTTCCAGTGACAACTTGGCTATTTCACGGCGGACGGGATTGAACCCGGAAAGGATAACCGCCTCGGGAGTATCGTCTATAATCAGGTCTATTCCGGTCGCTGCCTCCAAGGCTCTAATATTGCGTCCTTCACGACCGATGATCCGTCCCTTCATTTCATCAGAAGGGAGGGTTACCACCGAGACGGTCTTTTCGGCCACATACTCGCCAGCATAGCGCTGGATCGCCAGTGATAGAATCTCTTTAGATTTTTTATCTGCCGTCTCCCTTGCCTCCTCTTCTATAATCTTGATACGCTTGGCAGCATCAAGCTTGGCTTCATTTTCCAAGGTTTCCATGAGGACTTTTTTAGCCTCCTCCGAAGTGAAGCCCGAAATTCTCTCAAGGTTTCTGCGTTGTTCCTCGATAAGCTGGTTTACTTTTTCCTCTTTTTGCACGAGAGCCTGATCTTTGGCGCTGATGGCCTGATCCTTTTTGAATAATTCAGCATCCCTCTGATCAAAAATCATGATTTTTTTGTCAAGGTTCTCCTCTTTTTGTTGCAACCTTTTTTCAAAAGCCTGCAAGTCGCGACGCTTATCTTTGGATTCCCGCTCAAATTCAGCTTTTGCTTGAAAAACCGCATCCTTGGCTTGCAACAAGGCCTCTTTAGAAACGGTTTCAGCTTCACGTTTGGCATCTTCCAGAATTCTTGCAGCTAAATCTTCCGCCTTGGTTATCTTTGATTCAGAAAGTTTCTTGCGCAGCAGATTTCCGACGAAGAAGCCGATACCTGCTGCAACGGCTATAAATAAAATTGCATATTCAATCTTCAATATTTGTTTCCTCCCCTTCCCTATATTTAAAATTTCAGCCCGGAAGCGACTGTATCGCGGCAGTAACGCTCCCAGTCACTATTCTTGCCTCCGGATGATGGTTATGCAAATTTCACCTTAACATTTCATTAAAAACATGCACAAGTCAGTTCCCGGATGGAAACCAGTTATCCTCCCACCGCTGATGTCCTATCCTGTCAAAGCAGAGGGCGGACTACTCTTTTTTCTGTAATTATCATGTCCACTTTGACATCATGAGGTTCACCAGCTATTTTTTCTACTAATTGGAAATCGTAGCAAACGGCGATAAGTTTCCCCCGTCCTTCCAGGGAATGCAAAGCCTTGTCATAGTAACCTTTTCCGTACCCTACCCTATGTCCCTGCAGATCGAAAGCAACTCCAGGAATTACAACAATGTCGGCCTGTTCAGGAGAAAAAATCCTGTTATTCTCGTGGGGCTCCATTATACCGAAAGAGCCTTTCCGCATTGCCGATGGATCCGTCACTTCACGAAATATCAGACTTTTATCTGCTACTACCGGCAGAAAGACTTTTTTACCTGAAGTCAGAGCATCGTGCATAACAAGGAAGGAGTCGACTTCATTATGAATCGGCGTATAAAGAACAAGGTGCATCGCCAGGGTATACTCTTTGGTATCCAACAATGCCTGCTGGATGCGCAGGCTCATACCCCTGTAATCTGCATGGGATAGGCTCTTCCTCTTTTCAAGCATGATTCGTCTTAGATTTGTTTTTGGCATTCAGCCTCACAACAACAATAACGACAGAACAGGGGAGAATCTGGAAAGCATCCGGACGGAAAGTCCATTGTAGGAAAGGTTCTCTGGAGAGAAAAAGACTGGATTACGTTGAGTCAGCTAAACAGGTGAGCCGCCTGGCCTATAAACACTTGTATTTATTAACCGGTTATGTAAGCGACTATACAAAACCCCGCAACACTATTTAACTGCATACAGGGCACCATATCAGCAAGCGTGGAAATTACTTGAATACAGAATATTGCTTATAATCCCCACGTAATGGCTGGTAAAGCTTTTCAACACTAAACCGGACTTTATATGTAAATCTCACAGAAGAAACTTTGAATCCCTACTTTGTTTCCATCCGGGAACTCCGGATGAAAAACAATTGGTTTACAATTCGAAAACGAGGATTTTTTCGTCCTGGCCAGGAAATCAAGGGGTTTCGCAGAGGCGTACATCAGTACGCCGCACAAGTAAGCCCGCAGATTGACGCCGCCAGGGCGGAAAAAGACCGTTTCCGGATGGAAACTACTTAAGTGCATCTTCTACACGGTACAGCAACCGGGTAAGCCTATCGTTATCTGCCCTGCCGGATTCAGAGCTTTTCCAGGATATTTCCATGTATGACTCAGCTATATTCAAAAGAGCCAGAATTGCTATCACCTGCTGATCATTAATCCTCGTAGATGCTTCTATTTCAGCTATTGTAGCATTCACAAAGGATTCAATTTGCCGAACCTGCTCGGGAGACGCCGTACTCCTTACCTGCAACTCTCTGCCCAACACCTTGATCCGGTGCAAAGAATTCAAAGGTTTTAGATCCCTTCCAGTTTGTTTAGAATGGCATCAATGCGAACCTTGAAGCCTTCCCGCTCCATGACCAGCCTCTGGTTATCATCCTTGAGCCGGGCTGCTTCCTGTTTCAGCGAAACATATTCAAGCAAAAGGCTCTCCAGTCGTTTTTCCAGCAAATCAAATAATTCAGTATCCATGGAAACATCCTTTATATATACGCGAAAATTCTATTTTATAGCAGTATAAAAGTCAAGGCAATAATCAGAAAATGGCCTCAACAAACTGTTCCGAATCAAAGTCACGCAAGTCATCAATTCCTTCGCCAACCCCGATGAAGCGAACGGGGATTTTCAGTTCACTACTTATAGCCACAACAATCCCTCCTTTGGCAGTACCATCAAGTTTGGTAATAGCAAGTCCCGTTACATCCGCAACTTCTTTAAAAAGTCTTGCCTGGGAAAGTGCATTCTGCCCTGTGGAGGCATCAAGAATCAGCAGGGTTTCATGGGGGGCTCCGGGGATTTCCCGTCCCATAATTCGACGCATCTTTTTCAGTTCTTCCATGAGATTTACCTTGGTATGCAGCCGTCCGGCGGTATCCACAAAGATAACATCCTTATTCCTTGCCAGGCCGGCCTTGCATCCGTCAAAAACCACTGCCGAGGGATCAGCTCCTTCTTTATGTCTCACTACATCGACACCTACCCTTTCTCCCCAGATTTCAAGCTGTTCGGCGGCAGCTGCTCGAAAGGTATCTCCGGCCACCAGCAAAACCTCTTTACCTTCAGCTTTGAACTTTCCGGCAAGCTTGCCTATGGTAGTGGTTTTACCTACACCGTTTACCCCGATGACCATAATTACATAGGGCTTGGCCGAATCAACATCCAAGGGAGCGGCATCCCTGGAAAGACGGGACAGGATCTCCTCCCTGAGGGCCTTTTTTAATGTCTCGCCATCGCGCAACTCATCCCTTTTCAGACGCTGCTCGAGAACTGCTATCAACTCCGCCGTGGTCGCCACACCCAAATCAGCCGAGATCAGTATTTCTTCAAGCTCCTCCAGGGTGGCGGCATCTATCTGCTTTTTTCCCAATAAAAGGGCATCAATCCTCCCAATTATGGTTTCATGGGTTTTGCTTAACCCTTTCTTGAGTCTTTCAAAAAAACCGGGTTTTACGGCTTTATCTTCCGTGTCTGTCCTTACCTCATCTGCAGACACCTCGGTGCCGGCAAATTTATCCACAAGGCCCCTGAAAAAACCTTTCTTTTCAACCGGCATCTTAATATATCTCCTTCGCGAGAAGTTTTACGGCCCTCTGGAAACTGTACTGAGCACGCGCAAGCAATGAGTCTCTTTCGAGCATTACTATCAGCGTGTAATCGGCCCCTATGGCACCAATGATAAAGTGTTGGAATTCCGTTGTTATAACAGCTTCCTGCGCGTCACCATGCCTCAATCTCTCCTGGGCGTCTTTTATCCTGTTCAGAATGATTCCTTTGTGCGCTCCAATTAGCTTCAAATCATATTCATCTGTGTGGCTGCAGCAATAATGCACCACCGCCTCCCCTTCCCAGTCGGTTAAAATCGCACCACTGGCTCCTGGGGTAATTTCTACCAGTTCCCTGAGAATGTCTTTGAAAGGCACCTGCTTCTCCTTACTGTAATTTTACCGATACTAACCTGGAAACTCCCGGATCTTCCATAGTAACCCCATAAAGGCAATCTGCGCCGGACATGGAAGTTTTGTTATGGGTTATCATGATGAACTGGGAGGTATCGCTCAGTTCCCTGATCATCTCATTAAACCTGCGTATATTAGCTTCATCCAGCGGCGCATCAACCTCATCAAGCAGACAAAATGGAGTCGGCTTGATTAGAAAAATGGAAAACATCAGGGCAACAGCCGTTAATGCCTTCTCTCCTCCCGAAAGAAGGGTTATATTCTGCAGCTTTTTACCAGGGGGCTGAACAATGATGTCTATTCCCGTCTCCAGGAGATCCTCTTCGTTTGTCAGCTTGAGTTCCGCAAAACCACCACAGAATAACCGCGGAAAAATCTCCTGAAATTTGGTATTTACCAGGAGAAAAGTCTCTTGAAATCTTTTTCTCGTAGTCCTGTTGATCCGCTGAATGGCCTGTTGCAAAGATTGCAGAGACTCCTCAAGGTCGTTTTTCTGTGCAGACAGAAAATTGAACCTCTCTTCCAGTTCCCTGAATTCTTCAATCGCCATCAGGTTCACTTCTCCCATTTCATCAATGAGTCGCTGCAATTCTTCCAGTCGTCTCTGCCTTTCGGACTCGTCATAATCCACATCCGCATAGGTTGGAAGCATATCGGCAATTTCGACGCGATACTTGTTCAAGAGAGAATCCTCAAGATGCTGCAACATCAGGGAGAACTCCGAAGCCTTGATCTTTTTATCCGCCAGAGACTTCCCGAGTTCTTCATTACAGCAGCGCAACTCTTTCAGCCTTATTTCAGCGGCATTGACGCAACCGGCCTCGGTGTCAAATTTTTCACGGATTGAATTAAGCTGAAGTTCTTCCTCGCCATATTTTACCAGCAACAGACCCAGATGTTCCTCATTCCCGGCAATAGCTGCAACCAGTTTTTCTTTCTCCAGGCCCCCTTTTGCAAGCTCCATCTCGCAGGCTGCATTCCTTGAGCGGAGCTCCTGGATGAGTTCCATTACCCGCTTGATTGCCTTGAGATTCGAATCCCGCTTTTCCGCATGTGCAGCGGCCCTTACCTTCAGACCGGTTACCTTTTCGCGGGCAGTGTCTATCTCGAGCTTTTTCTTCCCAAGTTTTTCATGCAATAAGGCCACTTCTTTTTCCAGGTCGGACTTTCTTCCTTCACGTGCCGACCTTTGCCTGTCAGAGTTGGCAATTTCTTCTTCGAGAGACTCCCTTTCCTCCTGAATCTGGTCATCCTCAATTCCCTTGATGACAAGTCGCTCATCAATCCTTTGGCAATCTTCCCTGGCACGCAGCAAATCCTTATCATTATTCAACAGCTGTATTTCCATCTGGTGAAGGCCCTGCCGGCAATTTTTAAGTTCTTCGTCAACAGCTACAAGTTCCTCGTCCATTTGCCGCCGCAATTGCTCCAGCCCCTGAACTTCTTGAGAAAGCGCCGCCACTTCCGCGGTAAGCTTCTTGATTTCCCGCTTTTTGTGAACCAGGCCCTGTTGCGCTGCATCCGTAGAGCCGCCATGAATAATTCCACCGCCATCCACAACGTCTCCCTGTTCTGTAACAAATGTCAGGGAAGGATACTGACGACAAAGCATAAAAGCCGATTCCAGGCTATCTGCAATGCAAACATTTGCCAGCAAAGGAGTTAGAAATTCAGCATAAGAATTTGCTATCAGAACTTTGTCGGCCAGCTGCGGCATCCCTTGCGGGACAACCTGCACGGCAGGAACCTGCATCCCTTCCATGATAAAGCTGCACCTGCCACCGGTAGTCTCCTTGAGATATGCTATGGCAGAGAGCGCATCCGACCGGTTATCGCAAAGAACATACTGGAGCCTCTCCGCCAGTACAGTCTCCAAAGCAAGTTCATATTTTTCCTCAACCTCTACAAAATCGGCAAGAAGTCCCTTGAATTTTCCCTTGAAACGCTCCGTCAGAAACAGGGATCTAACCCCTTGGCCGTACCCGGCAAATTGAGCCTCCAGTTCCTGCAATGAATGGAGTCGCGATCCCTTTTTATTCAACTCATCGCGTTTTTCCTGCAATTTCCTGTTTACTTCGGCAAAACGTTCTTTCAGCTGATTTTCGCGGCTTCTCAAAACCGTCAATTCATCGGCTAACCTGTCCTTCTGTCCTGCCAGAGTAGCCAGCGTCACCTCCAGTTCGTCTTTCCTCCTGTCAGCCTCCGCCAGTTTTTCTTTGAGCGCCAGCATCTCCCGGGCATTCCGTTCAACAGTCTCCACCACAACTGTCAGCCTTTTCGCTGCGCTGGAATGCTGGTTATTGAACTGGGCTATTTCAGCGAGGACAGCCAAAAGGTCACGGCGAGTCTCTTCCAGTATTCCGGCAACTTCCTTCTCGTGACTTATAACTTCCTCAAGTTCCCTTTCTGCATTAACGAGGTCTTCCCCCTCCCCTTGCAGCAAGGAATCGAGGCTTTCCCTGAATTCTTCGAGATTTCGAAGCTCCGTTTCCGCCTCAAGCAACTGCCTCTGCAGGCCGTTCCCGTCATCAGTAAAACGCTCCATCTGGCGTTCCAGGTTCTGCAGTTCCTTTTTTTGAAACTCCCGTCTGTTCTCTGCCCCCTGGATCTCACTTTTGGTCAGGTATATCTTTTCCTGTGACGCGGCGAGCACCTTCTCTTTTTCAAGCAGGGCAATTTTCTGACCCTCCAATGCCAGTTCGCCGGTTTCCAATTCAGTGCGGAGATTCTCCAACTTATCACTTATGCAACTAAGCTGATCCTCAACCTGTTTTTTTTCGTCGGCAACCTTGATAAAATTCTTGGCTGCAAACAGCAGATCGATCTCCCGGACCTCTTCCCGAAGCTCCCTGAATTTTGCCGCTTTTTTTGCCTGCCGTTGCAAGGCATTCATCTGCCGTCTTATTTCTGCAACAATATCGCCAATCCTGACAAGGTTCTGCCGGGTAATTTCAATTTTTTTCAATGCAAGCTGTTTCCGCGACTTATATTTGACGACTCCGGCAGCCTCCTCGATTAGAAAACGTCTCTCCTCCGGTTTGGAATTGAGAATCATGCCGATCTTGCCCTGCTCGATTATGGAGTAAGCCCTGGCCCCGGCCCCGGTATCCATGAACAATTCGGTAATATCCAGCAGACGGCAGGAAGTCTTATTCAGCAGGTATTCACTTTCACCGCTACGGAAAAGACGGCGGGTAACCTGTATTTCACTGAAGTCCAGGTATTTGGAAGGAACCCTCCCGTCCTCGGTGGAAAAGACAAGGGAGACCTCTGCCATCCCCAGTGGCTTGCGCGAATCACTCCCGCCGAAGATAACATCTTCCATATTCTTGCCACGAAGGTTCTTGGGGGACTGCTCACCCATGACCCAGCGGATGGCATCAACTATGTTTGACTTGCCACATCCGTTAGGGCCGACAATAGCAGTTACGCCCCGCTGAAAATCCAGCACGGTCCTGTCAACGAATGATTTGAATCCTGATATTTCCAAACGTTTAATTTTCATAAATCGTGTAATAGTAACAGAGAGGAACTTTTCTTGTAAAGGCAAAGATTTTGCCGGGTCGACGGGCTCGATGGGCAAAAGATGGCTTGCACCCAATTTAGAGGCAGAGTATACTCGTCCCATGCTGACTTATCGAATATCTGCCCTGGATCACATACGCAGGATAGAGAGTTTCCTGCAGAACCTGATGCCTGCAGCCCCACCTTCTTATCTTCGCAAACTGATAAAAGGTGGGAATGTTATTATTAATGAGCAGATCTGCACACCCGGGTCTATTCTCTTTCTATCCGATACCGTTTCTCTCAAGGAAACGGCCAGGACCAGTGCCTTGCTAACCTGCCGCTGTTCAGCTCCGGACATTCTCTACGAGGACGATCATATCATCATTTTCAATAAACCGGCCGGTATCCCCATACATCGCTCCGCCGAACATTGCGGAGAAAACCTTATGGAACTTGCCTCACTGTTTTTACAGTCCCGGGACAACCTGGAAATTAAACTCCGCCCGGTAAACCGTCTGGATAAGGGAACATCCGGCGCTGTGATTGCCGC
>Ga0187878_1004032_pt1 | contig 11602 bp, 11 predicted proteins | sample June2016WEW_17_1_FD_132979 | JGI IMG/M metagenome (GOLD analysis project Ga0187878, IMG submission 132979) | Peatland microbial communities from SPRUCE experiment site at the Marcell Experimental Forest, Minnesota, USA - June2016WEW_17_150 | ecosystem: Environmental > Terrestrial > Soil >...
CTTGGTAAAGTTCGTGACGAGAATAGCATCGGAATTTTCTATTTTCCGCATGTGTTCGCCGATAAGCCCGAGGCTTTGTTTTGCCTGCACGCGGCCTGAATTATCTTCCGCCCAATAATTGACACCTGGGACCTTGATCGGCATAAAGACGGTGTGTCCCATGGCTTCAAGCTTTTTCTGGACCTCGATTTCTTGATCGTAAAACTTTATTGAGCCGCAGATCGTGATGGTCATGGTTAGATTATGTTCAATTTCTTGAACCAGTATTCCCACACCGGCTCAAGTTTCAATGTTTTGATTTCGTCCTTTTGGTACCAACCGGCGGATTTCGTTTCCTGCTCGTTTTTTTTCATTTCTCCCGAAACGCTGCACTCAAAAAGGTACCAATAATGGGCGCCCACTCCCTTACTGCACCAGTTCCAGCCAAGTTCTTCTTCAAAGAGAAGCTTCGCGCTGTCCGCCTCCAACCCTGTTTCTTCCCTGATTTCCCGCACCACGGCTTGCTGCTCGTCTTCTCCTTCGTCAACATGGCCCGCAACCCCTGCGAATCCGAGGGGCGGTACGGCGCGGTCGATCAAAAGATATTTTCCGTCCCGCAGGATGAGCGCTCCCGCCGAAAAATGCATTGGTTTGCCATCCCTCGTTTCGCCTTTTTTGGGGATTGCCATCCGAATATTCTATCACGAAAAACGAATGCTCGAACAATACTACTTGCCATGCATGTCCGCCGCGCTATTTTCTCCTCCGCCTTTCCCGATGGAGCTGCTTTGATTTCTGCGTGATGGCGAAAACGGAAAGGACCATAATGTAATCCGCAACCACCTCGGGCTCAAGCATGTAGTGTTTGCCGCTTGAGAAAAAAGCGATGCCGGAAAGAAGAAAGACGAGCACCGTCCACGCGACAATGAAGAGCTCCCCGGGGTGGCGACTGTCGTGGATGTCATACCAACGGTCGAATTCCTTCGTGCTGGCGTAAAGCATAAGCACGCCCGCATAGACAGCGCTCAAGGGGAGGGTAAGTGCTTCGTACTTGTTAAGCGAGAAAAAATTCACGACCACAAACACCATGAAGACGATAGTCCACATTGCGCAGAGGAACCGCCATATCCGTTCGTCGCGAAAGGGTCCCATTACTTCACAAAATACTTCTTTTTTATTCCTTCTTCAAGTTCCGTCTCGAATTCATCTTTCGCGGCGCGGGCTTTTTCGGCAAGCGCCTTGAGTGCGGCATCGCCCAATTCGTTCAATTCCCTCATCCGCACGATCAATCCGTCCCGCTCATTTTTCTTCGGATCATCAAGTACCTCTTCCAGGAGTGCGGCGAGGATCCAGCCGACGCGGTGGCCGGGCGCGATCTTCAAGATCTCCATCACGTCGTCGCCGTTCACTTTGAGCATTTTGGGCGAAATCGGGTCGTTCTTCACTTTTTCGATCATAAACATCAAGTGGCGGTTCTTGTACGGAGTGGCTTTTGGGGCGCCCGAGCCGATGCGATCGGCTTCGCGGACCTTGAATAAATCCGGCACCGTTTCCGGTCCCACGCGCGCAAGGAACCGCCGCACGCCGCGCTCGCTTACCTCGCCCACGCTGTAATAGAACATGTGATAACGCACCAAGTGCGCTACTTCTTCTATAAATTCCTTTGAAAATCGCAGACGGTCGAGCGCCTTCGCGGCCATTTTTGCGCCAACGTATTCGTGCTGATAGAAGGTGGATGTTTTACCTTCGCCTTGTTTTGTGCGGGGCTTGCCGACATCGTGCAGGAACGACGCCATCCGCACCGCAAGCGAATAATCCTGCTTTGCGGCGTAATCAAGCGCACGCACGCTGTGCTCAAAAACGGTATAGACATGATGCAAGTTTTGGTCGACGCCCAATCCCTCGCGCAACTCCGGCAGAACATATCGCAAAAGGCCAAGTTCCTCCAAAAGGAGTATCCCCTTCGCCGCGCGGGGCGCCCCTATGATCTTCGCAAACTCGTCGCGGATCCGCTCCTTCGCGATCATTTCAAGTTCGCCGGCCAATCGCTCGATCGCGCGCCGCGTGTTCATTTCTATCTCAAAATCCAATTCCACCGCAAAGCGGACGGCACGCATAAGGCGCAGCGCGTCTTCGGCGAAGCGCTCCGCAGGCGCGCCCACCGTGCGGATGATCTTTTCTTCCAAATCGTCCTTCCCGCCGAAAGGATCAAGCACTTCGCCCTTCAGGTTCATCGCAAGCGCGTTCACGGTAAAATCGCGGCGGCTCAAATCTTCTTTGATCGTCTTTGCGAATTTCACTTTGTCCGGATGCCGCTTGTCCGTATATTTTCCCTCGATCCGATACGTGGTCACCTCAACCACGTGCAATTTCGGATCTTCCGATTCTGTCTTCACGCCCACCGTGCCGAAATCATTTTCATACACGCTCTCCGGAAAAAGCTTCTGGATCTCCTCCGGCCGCGCGTTCGTCGCCACGTCCCAATCCTTCGGCTCGCGGGCCAAGAGCATATCCCGGACACATCCGCCCACAAGATACGCCTCAAATCCCGCCTCTGCCAGGATCTTTGAGATTTCAGCGACCTCTTGAGGAACGGAAGTTTTTTTCATGTGCCCAGGGCCTAACGCACTGTCGCACCGAATTCCTCGGTGGTCCTTTTCTCAAGTGCACGATGCATCACATCTACCTCCGTATTGGTAAGCGTCCGCTCGTTGCTGCGGTAGACCACGCGGTATGCATAGCTTATTTTCCCCTTTCCGAACTTCGCTTCGTTCTCGTATTTGTCCAGAAGCGAAACCTCTTCCACTAGATCGCCGCCGACGTCACGGATAAGATCAAAATAATCGTTAGGGGCAAAATCGGCGCTAACAACGAACGAAATATCGCGGGTGACCGGTGGATATTTGCTTACTTCTTTATAGACGTTACCCAGGCGAAGTTGGCGCTTCACGCGCTCATCTTCCGACCATAAAAGGCGGATGTCCGGAAGTTGCATACTCAAGATCGCGAGCCGTTCCAAGCCGAAGCCAAACGCCCAACCATTATAGAGCTTGGAGTCGACGCCTAAATTATCCAATACCTTTGATTGCACGACGCCGCTTCCCAAGACCTCCACCCAGCGCCCGCCCACTTTTATTTCCATTTCCAGGCTCGGGTCAGTGTAGGGAAACGTGTCTTTGTTGAAACGATACTCTTCTATGTCCTTGCCGTAGACCGCCTGCGCGATCTTCACCAAAACGTCCTGGAGATCATTAAGTCCTATTTCCCTTTCTTCGCGGCGGCACAAATACAACCCATCCATTTGATGGAATATGTTCATATGTTTCCGGTCGATCTCATCCTTCCGATATACTTTCCCGTACGACAAGACGCCGACCGGCTCCCCTTTTGTAATTTTCTCTTTCACTTCCGGACGGCCGAGATAGTAGTACCACATGACCGTCGTATGCGTGCGCAAAATATATTCATCGTTTACATAGTAAGTGTCGGATCGGCTGCGCGCCGGATGATCCGGCGGGAAGTTGAAAAGATCAAAACTCTCCCGCGCCGGAACGATCTCCGGAACCTGCACCACGTCGAACGTTTTGAAATCCGGGAGTGCCACGATCCTCTGGACCAATTCTTCAATTGGGCTCTTTTTCGTGCGGGACAGATCCGGCATGCGCAGGAATCGCACCATGCGCGCCCCCTCTGGATCGCTTCTCTTTTCTATTTCCGCGCGGAGGCGCTTTTCCTCCGGCGACGCAACAACGATTTCGGTAGACATATGATTCTCTATAAATTTGATAGTATCAAAATACTATCGTTATCGCAACGATGAGAAAGCGTAAGATCTCCCCATTTAACGTTTTTACAGATTTTAAAGCGCGTATTTGTTTCGAATCGCGCACTAAGATCTGTGGGGCAAGCGGCTCACGCCTGCCCCGATGTTGAGAAATTCTTGTTCGCGCCTCGCCTCTCAGACGAGAGCGCCGATCTTTCGCAGCCGGCGCAGCGCGAGTAGCGCACAGGAATGCGCACTCGTCTCCACGAAGAGGCCTGAATCGATGACGTCATCGAACTCGCCGAGGGGTACCTCGAGGAGCTCCATGATCTCATTCAGATTCGGCTTTCGGGCCTCTCCCTGCTTCTCGATGCCGGTCGCCAGGTACATATGTGCCGGCAGGCCGTGATCGTCCGGCCCTGCGCCACGAAATTTGCCCGTCTCAATCATGGTGAAACCGAGGTAGGTCCATTCGCCGCCGGCATAGCCCGTCTCGCGCAGATAAAACTCTTGTGCTTTCGCGAGAAGCTCTGCTGGCGCGACATCCGGCTTTACCCGCCCGATACCGCCCGGGGCCAACTCCCACGAAGCGCAATTGATGCCCGGCTTCCACTGCACCAGGGTCGGGACTGTGTTCCCGGAAGTGACGCCGAAGACCACAACCCATCCAAAGTGCCGAAGGAGCGACCAGTAGGGCTCGATGCCGTTTCCGGTTTCGAGGCGATAGTGAATCGCCTCGCCAAAGAACGGGATCTTCGGACCGTGCTCAATCTCGCCCACGAGCGGCCAGCCATTGAATTTCGGATCGGCCGCGATTTCCTTGAAGCGTTCAACTACTCTCATATGTTCTCCTTAGGGGAGTTCTCAAGATGGCCCTTTGGGGGCACTGGTAACATTATTACACATAAATATAAATATGTCAAATCCGTCGGGCACTATTTGGAAAGGGTCTTCAAGACATCAGTCTTTCGATATAAATGTATTCCGTGCCGGCGGCAGGATTCGAACCTGCGACCTTGGCCTTATGAAAGCCCTGCTCTAACCACTGAGCTACGCCGGCGGCACCGTCAATATACAATTTTATCCCCCCATCGTAAAGCTGCGCATAAAAAAAATCAAAAGTGAAAGACGGCGGTGGCAATGGCTTTTGAAACGAGCCCTTCTTAGTACTCGTTTCAAAAGCCATTGCCACCGCCACTCGCTTGGGTGTTGCGGGGGCCGGAATCGGACCGGCTTCGGGAGCTTATGGGGCTCCCCGGAAAACCATTCCCAACCCTCCCGCGCAATCCGCGGCCGAGCCGCAGAGAATGCATACCAATGATAAATAACTTTTTAATGAATTGTCAAAGCGCGCAATTAATGAGATTATGAAATTATGAAGCGCGGACACGCGAAAAAGATAGCGATTTTGGGCTTCGGTCGCGAAGGGCGATCTACTTTGAAATTTCTGAAACGGATGCCGGAATTTCGCGGCGCGGAACTATGGATCCTGGATAAAAACGCTGATACAAAAATACCGCGCGGCCTCCACGCACGGCTCGGGAAAAATTATCTCGCGGATCTTCACGATTTTGATCTTGTCTTCCGGGCACCGGGCATCCCCTACACCCTGCCGTCCCTTATCCGCGCCCGGCGGCGCGGCGTAAGGTTTACGAGCCTCATGGAGCTTTTTTTCACGCACTGCCCGGCAAAAATAATCGGCGTCACCGGCACCAAGGGAAAAGGCACGACGGCGACGCTCCTTTATAAAATATTGAAGGCCGCCGGACGCGACGCCTATTTCGCCGGCAACGTCGGGACTCCCGCACTCGAGATCATCCAAAAATTAAAAAAGGGCTCGCTCGTAGTGCTTGAACTTTCAAGCTTCCAATTGCAGGGTACCAAAACTTCCCCGCCCGTCGCCCTTGTGCTTGATGTTTTCCCCGACCACCAGGACGCGCATAAAAATCTCAAAGAATATTACGAGGCGAAAGCGAATATCGCCCGGTTCCAAAAGCCGCATGACGCCGTTTTCTTTTTCAAAAACAGCCGCATGAGCGAATGGGTCGCCCGGCACGGCCACGGGAAAAAGATCGCTGTGGACGAACACACTTTCCGACGTTTCGGGCCGGAAACCCTCAAAATGCCCGGTTTCCATAATTTCAAAAATGCCGTGATGGCGGCGACTGTCGCCCGTGCGCTCGGCGTTCCCAACCACATCATCGCAAAAACCGCGAAGGCGTTCCCGGGAAACGAGCATCGATTGGAGTTTGTGCGGAAAATCGGCGGTGCGCTTTTTTATAACGATTCCGCCTCTACGAATCCGCAGACCTCCGTTGCGGCCGTGAAGGCGTTTCCCGGCAATCCGAAGGTGCTCATCGCGGGCGGAAAAGATAAAAACCTTGATTATGCGCCGCTCGCGAAAGTGCTTCGCGAATCGCGCATCACGCGCATTATTCTCTTCGGAGAAAACAAAAAGAAAATAGAACGCACTCTAAGGCCCGCTCTCAAAAATTCCGTTTCGCGCGCTCCGATACAACTGGTTTCTAACCTGCAAGCAGCCGTCCGCGCTGCCTATCGCGCCGCGCGATCGGTGCGGCGCGCGGTGAAACCGCCGATCGTTCTCTTTTCCCCAGGTGCCGCAAGCTTCGACCAATTCGAGAACTATGCCGATCGCGGAGAACAGTTCAAGAGGCTCGTGCGGAAACTGAAAGAAAAAAATTGAAATAATCTGCCGGACGCGCTAGAATCCACTCATGGCCGCACAATTGGGCAAGCACGAGCTGGAACACCTGGCGAAACTCGCGCGCATTGAACTTGATCCCAAAGAGGAAGAGAAACTCCTGAAAGACCTGGGGAGTATTTTGGATTACTTTAAAGAATTGCAGAAACTTGATACGGCAAACGTGGAACCGATGACGGGCGGCACGGATCTGCGGAACGTGTTCCGCGAGGACGGCGAGCGCGAGAATACCAATCGCGGCGCGGGCACGGAAGCATTCCCCGAAAAAAAAGACGGTTACCTTAAGGTGCCGCCGGTGTTCGAATAGCTGGTTTTTGAATACTATGGAACCGCTCCAAAGTCTCACCATAAAAAAATTCCACGAAGGCCTGCTCGCGAAAAAATTCTCGGCGCTCGAAATTACGCAGGCATTCTTCACGCACATCAAGGAACACGATAAGCAGGTCGGCGCCTACCTGAGCATAGCCGAGGAATCGGCGGCGCGCGAAGCGGAAGCAGTGGACCTTGCTGTCGCAAAAGACGAAGATATTTCCGAACTTGCGGGCGTACCGCTTGCGATCAAAGATTGCATCCTCGTAAAAGATCAACCTGCGACGGCCGCCTCAAAAATCCTCGAACAATACGTTGCGAGCTACGATGCGACTGTCATACAAAAACTGAAGGCGGAAAAGGCGGTGTTCCTGGGGAAAACAAACTGTGACGAATTCGCGATGGGCAGCTCCACAGAGAACTCTGCCTTCCAGCTTACGCACAACCCACACGATCTTATGCGCGTGCCGGGCGGCTCGTCTGGCGGCTCGGCTGCGGCGGTCACGGCGCATCTTGCGATGGCGGCGCTGGGGTCCGACACTGGCGGCTCCATTCGCCAACCGGCGTCGTTTTGCGGCATCGCTGGCCTCAAGCCGACGTACGGCGCAGTTTCACGTTCCGGGCTTATCCCAATGAGTTCAAGTTTGGATCAGATCGGCCCGCTCGCGAAGACCGCGGAAGATGCAGCGATTGTCTTCAAGGCGATTGCGGGCCGCGATCCGCTTGATGCCACAAGCGCGGACCACGACTACGGCGACCTTACCAATCCGAAACTGGAAAAAATAAAAACGCTCCGCGTCGGGCTTCCCGAAGAATATTTCATAGGCGGCGTTGACCCGGAAGTGATCGCGGGCATCGAGAGCGCCGTCAAAAAAATAGAGAGCTTGGGTTTGAAGGTGAAAGAAATCTCCCTGCCGCACACGAAGCACGCGCTCGCCGCCTATTACATCATCATGCCGGCAGAAGTGAGCTCGAACCTCGCGCGTTTTGACGGCATCCGCTATGCGCAGACCCCCGCGGCAGCGCAAGGCAAAACGCTCCTTGATCTCTATTTAAAACAGAAGGGGGCTGGCTTCGGCGCGGAAGCAAAGCGGAGGATCATCCTCGGAACCTTCGTGCTTTCCTCCGGCTATTACGACGCCTATTACGAAAAAGCACAGCGCGTCCGCACGCTCATCAAAAACGACTTTGATGAAGCGTTCAAGGAAGTAGATGTGATCCTTGCACCCGTCGCGCCGACGACCGCATTCAAGATCGGCGAAAAAATTGACGACCCACTTTCAATGTACCTTTCGGATATTTTCACGATCACCGCAAACCTCGCCGGACTTCCCGGACTTTCCATGCCGGTCAAGCCCTATCCCTATCCCCATCCCGCCACCGGTTCAAAAAAAGAAATGCCAATCGGATTCCAATTGATCGGTAAAAAATGGCACGAGGCCGATATTCTCGGCCTCGGGCAATTCTACGAAAGGATATAACCGGCGGCGCTACTGCAGCACGGTGCCATTCACCGCAGTCACGGTAATATACGGCGAACCGGCCACATGCGTTCCGGTCAGCTGGACCGTGCTTGTGCTCCCCACGAATGGCGTCAAGGCCGCTGCCACTTTTGCGTCCTTTGCGTTAGAAACATAGACCACAACGCCGTGCGCCGTCGTAAGCGCATATGATGATTTTCCGCCAGCGAGCGTCCCGCCTATGGAAACCGTGCTCGAAACCGAGGCGCCTGCCGCAACGCCTACGGGGCCAGCAACAAACGAGAGGTTGTTCCATAAATCCACATTTTGGGAGGCAAGGGAAACAACTTGCGCCGCAAGTATCGTGTTCGAGGCGTTGAGCGCCTGAAATTGATTATTCAGGGAGGAAAGGCGCGAGGTGACATCAACGCTCTCGTTGCTCAATGCGGTAATCTTTGCGGTAAGGCCGCTATTTTGGAAATAAAGAAAGCCGGCAAGGCCCGCAAGCGCAAGAATGACCACTATCCCCACAATCATTATTATGCGGCCTCCTCTCGGGGTCCCCGTCTTTGTGCCCACGCCCATTATAGGATCCGTCATTGGATCTATCTTCGGCCCCATGTTTTTCGGAGACATGCTCGCGAAAGTGGTTTTTGTCGCGGGACCCGCAGCCGTACTCGCAGAGATAAGATCGCTCACGCGGATAGATTGTGCCCCGGAACTTTTCTGCATCCCGCCCATGCTCACGGCCATCGGCTTCGGTGAACCGTTCATTGTTATCTTAGGTGCACCTCCCACGGAAACCGTGCCCGTGGACATGCTACCCGAAGAGGTGCTTGTGAACGCCGAGCTCGTCGGCATAGCACCCGCTGGCGCCGCGGCTGCGGGTGCCGCCGGCTTATTCGCCTCTCCCACTTTTTTCAGGGTATCCTCAACGTCCGCGGCTGCCCAGCCCACGCCCACAAGTGCCGCCTTGATCGCATCGCGCGAAACCCCCGCCTTCATCTGCGACGAAATATATTCAACCAGCTGATCCTGTACCATGTTTTAATTATACACCATCGCATACCACCGCAAAAACCAGGTAATGCACAGGGGGCACGCCGCTTGTTCTTTCCATCATTCAGGGCTACTCTCTAGGCAGAAACACTCACAACTAAAATCGAAAGGAGGCGGACATGCCGCTACCCATCCATCCGCCCCCTGGCGGAAAAACGTTGATCATCCTGGCAACCCTGTCGGACTTGGACAAGGATGCTCTCGTAGATCCCTCTGTTGCCCTCTGCCCGATCGGCGAAGCGTACGAGAATCCCCAAGTCCTGGCATCGGTCAGCCGGGTGATCATTTGCACAAGATTCCTCAGCAAGGGACGGGTGCCAGACCTTATCCGGCATCTCGAAGCCAACGGTATCGTCCCGGAGGCTATCCAACTGGTAGCGAGCGTCGAGGCAATCCAGAAACAGGCACAAAGGGAAAACCGCCTGAATCCTCCCATCGCCCCCGGAAAGAAAGAAGAGGGCAAAAAACCCACCGTCATCCAGATCGTCGCGGACAACTGGCAAAGGACGGGGGGCGACAAGGGACAGCTTCTTGCCCTTGTCCGCGAATACTACCCCGATGCCCCTGAACGGGTGGTCCCTGACGCAAAGCACAGCATAAGGAAGTTAAGGAAATGTGGGGGCCGATCGCCCGAAGGCGTTCCCGAAGTTCCGCCAACCCGATCCTAACAAGGCCCGCGCCGATAACGCCGGGCCTTGAAACTTTTTGCGCGGGCGATGGGATTTGAACCCACGACCTTCCCCGTGACAGGGGGACGCTCTAAACCAAGCTGAGCTACGCCCGCAATTTCAACGCTTCTCGAAAATCTTATATTTTCTCTCGAGAGAACGCAAGGCGCTGTATTTTTGTTATTTCAACAGCTCCAGAAATTCTTTTTCGTTCAGGATTTTCACGCCAAGCTTCTTCGCTTTTTCATATTTTGAACCAGGCTCGGAACCTGCCACCACATAGTCGGTGTTTTTACTCACTGATTCGGAGGCGTCGCCTCCCTGCTCGCGGATTTTTTCTTTCGCCGCCTCGCGGCTCATGGACGCCAGACTGCCGGTAAGCACGAATGTTTTCCCGGCAAGCTTGCCGCTCGTTGCGCTCCGCGGCTCGGCGGTCACGAGAACGCCCGCTTCTTCCAAGTGTTCCAGGAATTTTACGTTGCGCGACTCGCGGAACCAATCGTAGATGCTCTGTGCGACCTTCGGGCCGATATCGGGCACTTTTTGGAGATCGTCGAGCGAGAGTTTTTCAAACATCTTTAAAATATCTTTGATGGCGATGTGGCCATGCGCCGCGCCATGCCCGCCACTCGTCCCGCCGCGCGGAAAGTCAAAGTTTTTAGCAAGGAGGAGCGCGGTTTCCTCGCCGACGTGAAGGATGCCGAGCGCGTAGAGAAACCGCGCGAGCGGCAGTTTTTTCTTGAGCGCCACTTCCTCTACAATATTTTCCGCCGATTTCTCGCCGAAGCGCGGAAGCGCGGCGACATCCCCTTTTTGCAACGTGAAAATGTCCGCCGCATCGGAGATCAATCCTTCGTCCAAAAATTTATCAAGAATCTTTGGCCCGAGTCCCTCAATATTGAAGGCGCCGCGCGAAACAAAGTGATAGAGAAACTCACGGTGTTTCGCGCCGCAATCCCTTGACGAACAGTGGTAAATCACGCCATCGCGCGTGACGCGCGACCCGTCCACCGGGCAACGGTCGGGCATATGGAACACGCGCTCGTGGCCCGTGCGCAGTTCTTTCAAGACCTTCGTCACTTGCGGGATAACGTCGCCCGCGCGCGAAACGACGACGGTGTCCCCGATCTTCAATCCAAGGCGCTCTATTTCGTCGGCGTTGTGGAGCGTCGCGTGCGTGATCGTGATGCCGCCGACGGCAACGGGCCGCATGACGGCAACGGGCGTCAGGGCCCCGGTGCGGCCTACCTGCACTTTGATATCCACGACGACCGTCGTTGCTTCGCGCGGCGAGAATTTGTATGCGATCGCCGCGCGCGGCGCCTTCCCGATGATCCCCGCACGCAGAAAGACGGCGTTGTCGTTCACGATGACGACCGTCCCGTCAATTTCATAATCCAGTTTCTCGCGATGTTTCACCCAATCCTCGCGGAACGAGAAAATTTCCTTAAGGTCTTTTGCGGGGCGGTTGTTCGGATTTGTTTTGAATCCCATCGCCTTCAAAATAAGATGTTCCTCTTCGTGGCTTGTTTGGCCGACAGCGGTCACGATGTCGTACTGGAAGGAATCCAGCCGCCGGCTCGCGGTCACCTTTGGATCAAGCTGGCGAATGGAGCCCGCGGCAATGTTCCGTGGATTTGCA
>Ga0187878_1004033_pt1 | contig 11599 bp, 12 predicted proteins | sample June2016WEW_17_1_FD_132979 | JGI IMG/M metagenome (GOLD analysis project Ga0187878, IMG submission 132979) | Peatland microbial communities from SPRUCE experiment site at the Marcell Experimental Forest, Minnesota, USA - June2016WEW_17_150 | ecosystem: Environmental > Terrestrial > Soil >...
CAAGAACCGGCTGGAGACGCGCCCCGCATCTTTTCTTATAAAAATCATCACTGAACGATTTCAGGTCGACATTTGCCGCATGGAGATATGGCGATATCGTCTCGAGGGCCTCTTCTGTCATGAATCCGTTTGTTACAAAGACATTTTTCAGTCCCTTATCGCTGGCAATCTTCGCAATTTCATAGGCAAATTCAAAATAGATAGTCGGCTCTGTGTAGGTGTACGAAATGGTTCTTGATCCTGTATCCAGGGCCTTCTCCACAACAGCGGCAGGGACAGCATCCCTTCCCATGATTTTCCCGCTTTCCCTCGGTATCTGGGAGATTTCATGGTTCTGACAGAATATGCAGCGAAAATTGCAGCCTACCGTTGCGATGGAAAATGACTTTGACCCCGGATATACATGAAAGAGGGGTTTCTTTTCGACAGGATCTACATTCTCTGCGATCAGCATCCCATAGACGAGGCTGTATAGAATTCCGCTTCTGTTCTCCCTGACCCCGCAAATGCCCCGCTTATCCGGTTTAATCCTGCAATGGTGTGCACAGAGGAAACACTTTACCAGATTGTCTTCTATTTTTTCATAAAGCATTGCTTCCCGGGTCATTTCCTTATCTCCCTCACAATGCCGGTGGCCGGCTGTCTTCTCTGCGGCTCCATCTTGAATGGCTCTCTGATAACATCCTGAAGTGCCCTGTAGGTAAAGGTCACAGGAAACGACATGCCTAAAAAGGCACCGAAGGGATTTTTCATAATGGGGATCGTCTCCTCAATGCCGGTTGCAAATGAATACCACCGATAGGGCAGGAAGATCACACTCCCCCACTGGGTATGGACACCCTGAAGCTGGTTCCTGACCATGCCGGTTAACTGGCCTATATGGAAGAACCGGGCACTTTTATATATGGATGAATAGCCCAGCCGGTCGTACTTCCAGCGTGTTCCTACTATGGACAATCTGTTTGTCCCCCCCAGGAAGATCCTCCCCCGGCATACCCTGATGGCTTCACATATCGCCTTCTGGGGATCATCCAAGAATTCGAGGGAGCTGATCATGGTAACTATATCGAATTCATTATCGGAGAAAGGCAATTCTTCGGCTTTTCCCATGTGAAGATCCGCACCGCTTCCCAGCTTCTGTTTAGCAACATCTAACATAGAGGATGATGGTTCAACTCCTGTTACGTCACAGCCTTTTTTCATGAAAAGGAGGAGGTGTTCACCTGTTCCACAGCCCACGTCTAAAACTTTTTCACCTACTCTGGGTGCGATAAGGTCAAGAATCAGACTTTTTTCTCTCCCGTCAATATATCGACCAACGGGCGATTTAAGCCAATCATCGTAAGATCCGGCGATAGCTTCATCGTTGAAGACCATCAAATACCCCCCATTTCATATCAGCCTCCGATGTAAGACATGTCGGTCATACACTTCTTTCTATGACCTTCATCACAGGAAATATCATGCTGCAATGGTTTTTGGCTTATTGCCGCTTTTATGAGCTCTGTCAGGTCCGAGTCACTGCAACCACCCCGCAACGGTCTCTTCAGATCGACTTCTTTGTCTGACAATAGACATATCCTGAGGTGCCCGTCCGCTGTAAGCCGGAGCCGATTGCATGCATGGCAGAATTTGTGACTTAATGGACTTATAAAACCAATCTCTCCTGCACCCTTGGCAATCCTGTATATCTGCGCCGGCCCATCCATGGCATTTCTTTTGCCATTGACGGGTTCGAGATGGTAGCACCTGCTGATGATTTCCCTGATGACCGCATTGGATAAATACTGATTACCAGGATCGAGGGCAGCATGTCCTATGGTCATAAATTCGATAAATCTGATCTGGTAGGGTTTGAGGAAACTGAGTTTTGCGAAGTCCAGTATTTCATCTTCGTTGAAGCCTTTTATGGCCACAATATTGATTTTAATCGGCGCGAAACCCAGTCTGTGGACTTCTGCGATACCAGCCAGCACAGTGCTCAGGTCACCGCCTCTTGTTATGTGGGCATATTTCTCCGGATTGAGAGAATCGAGGCTGATGTTGATCCTTTTCATGCCGGCAGCGAAGAGTTTCGCGGCAAATGCTTCTAAAAGTGTCCCGTTGGTTGTCAGGCTGATATCGCTCAGACCTTTCAGGGATGCGAGTGAAGAAATAAAATCAACGACACCGCGCCTCACCAGAGGCTCGCCGCCGGTTATTCTTACCTTACTGATTCCCATACCAACGGCGACGCGGACGACCCTCAATATTTCTTCATACCTCAGGATATCGTCATGACCGATCTGAGAGATTCCTTCCCTGGGCATGCAGTAGTTGCACCGAAGGTTGCACCTGTCCGTGATGGAAACTCTCAAGTAGTTAATCTCTCTATTATATCCGTCAAGCATAGGACGCATTATCCGCTGATAAATTTCAATATATGCATTAATGTAAGAATTTTAGCATACTTATGAAGACAAGGCAAGACATTCACAAATCTGTGTTGGAAGCAAATAAACTGTCCGGAGTTGTAGCACATAATCTGTCCGGTTTAAAAGTCACCCTGGAGGTGACAGATGAGACGGACAGAGTTGATGCAGGAGATCCGGAAGATGCGATTTGAGGAGTCTTATGAAGGATGGACAGAGAGTCGCTTGACTCAGGAAGAGGCAGCGAGGCTATTGGGAGTATGTGAACGAACGTTTCGGCGCTACATTAATCGTTATGAGGAGAATGGATTAGAGGGACTGCTGGATAAGCGATTAATCCAGATATCTTCCCGTCTGGCTTCCGTGGATGAAGTTATATCGCTTGTTGACAGGTACAAGAGACGCCACCGTGGTTGGAATGTGAAACATTTTTATGGGTGGTATAAACACGATGGCGGTCAGAGGAGTTATACTTGGGTAAAGAACACCCTTCAATCGCACGGATTGGTTCCCAAGGCGCCGAAACGTGGTACTCATCGTAAACGGCGGGAGCGATCCCCCCTTCCCGGCATGATGGTATATCAGGATGGGAGCACGCATGAATGGGTACCGGACAAAAAGTGGGATCTGATCGTCACCATGGATGATGCAACGAATGAACATTATTCCATGTTCTTTGTTGATGAGGAAGGAACGGAAAGTAGTTTTCGAGGAGTGAGGGAGGTAATCCTAACGCATGGGTTATTCAGTTCTCTTTATACCGACCGGGGAAGTCATTACTGGTTTACGCCTGAGGAAGGAGGAAAGGTGAGTAAAACCCAACTGACTCAGTTTGGACGTGCTATAAGGCATTTGGGGATAGAGATATCCCTTCCTATTCCCCAGAGGCACGAGGGAGGATTGAGAGGGCTTTTCGCACCCATCAAGACCGTCTTCCCAAGGAATTAGCCGCGTATGGAATCACCACGATGAATGCCGCCAATCGCTATCTTCTCCAAACCTATCTGCCGGCATTCAATGTCGAGTTCATGCAACCGGCCGCGGAGGAAGGATCGGCGTTTATTCCTTGGATTGGAACAAATCTTGATGACATCATCTGTGAACACTACGAACGGACAGTAACCGCCGACAATTGCATCAGCTTTGAGGGAAAAACCTTGCAGATTCCTCCTGACAAGTACCGTTGTCATTATGTCAGGGTCAAAGTAAGGGTCCATCGTTATATCGATGGATCACTTGCCATTTTTCATGGCCCTCGCAAATTAGCTGATTACGATCAACAGGGAAAACTCAAAGAAACTAAAAAAGGGAAGGCAGCGTAACTCCACCGCTCTTTCTCATGTGTACCCAAAAGTGGACAATTCATTTGCTACAAAACAGGACAATTCTATTTGTTGACAACAGCCTGTATTCATTTTTTTGCAAGATCATCATATTTTGATTTTGGCTGCATTCCTATGGTAAGAAAATTAAAGAATCACGGTTTCAATCTGGGATATGGCACGGCATATGGATGATAATTCATTCAGACAGCTCCTTGATCGGCTTGGTCTTTCCTGGCCTGGTTACGCCAGGGTGAGAAAGGGGGTCAAAAAACGCATTAGCCGTCATATGCAGGAAATGGGCTGTCAAACTATGGAAGACTATCTTCATGCCTTGAACAACCCCGATATTTTGAATAAGGTTGAATGCCTGATGAGTGTTTCCATAAGTCATTTTTTTCGTGATCGGTATTTATGGGGCGTCCTCGGGGAGGAAATTCTTCCCGACATCATAAGCAGATACAATGAAAAAATTTATGCCTGGTCGGCAGGTTGTGCTCTGGGGCAGGAAGTATATAGTCTTGCAATACTGTGGGATATTCTGAAAAATAAGTTCGACCTGTTGCCTGAGCTTCACATCTGGGCCACTGATGGTAATCCCGATTATCTGAATAGAGCCAGGGATGGGACTTATGACAGAAGCAGCTTGAAAGGATTATCGGACGAGGTCAAGACAAATTATTTCTTTAAATCGGAGGGCGAATCAAAGTACCTTGTAGCCGATTATTTAAAGAAAGATATTCTGTGGGAAGTATATGATCTGATGAGAATGCCTTCCATTGAGCAGAAGTTTCAGATCATATTTTTAAGAAACAGCTTGTTCACCTATTATCGCGAGGAAAGCAGGAGTCCTGCCTTTTTTAAAGTTTTGGATAGCCTTGATAAAGGTGGTTTTTTTATCATCGGAAGTCATGAAAAGCTGCCTTTTCAAACTCACGCACTTTTACCATTTAAAGGCTGTTCGTATATCTTTCAAAAAACATAGACTGCGATATTTCCATTGTCCGATTGAATGTGACTGTGTGAATCCTGCAGATGGTAATAGTTATTTAAGTCTAATCCTCGGGGCAAATCCACAGGATTTGACTTTTGCTGACGAAAACTACCTTTCCACTGAGGCCACCGGGGATTGTAGCATTAAATAAAACGAGAAAAGGGTCTTCACCCGTATTGAGCAGGTCAGAAAGTCTATCATGATGCTTGATATTAACTTGACCTTTGACGTGAGATCCGTCCGTCAGGCGGATATTTGCTTTTTTTATTTTTTCATCTTCGGACATGCTTATACATCCAATCTGCTTCCTGAGTATGCGTTGTTACAAAACATAAAATTAACGGTCATGACTATGCCTTATGCTTAGTCAAAAGCAGGATACCGGAGTTCCTCATCGATTCGATCAGCATCCCCCGCATTGTATTGCATCAGCTTCCTCAGGTGAGAAAAGCTTTCCTCGTCCATGGAGATATAACTGATAGCCGTTTCTTTTTGTCCGACTCTCAATATCTTAGAATCAATCGAAATTTGGAAATCCTTATTCAAAGTAATGATAACTTTACAGGGGTCATCCTTTCGAAAGAGGGGATCAGAGGTACAGAGAATCCCGGTAAGGCTTATATTAAGAGCCTGCAGCTGTATCACTTCCCCTCTGAGTAAAACACTAACGTCAACATGTATGGGAACACGTGTACGCTTTCTCCTCTCTTGATCCATAAACACCCCCTTTGTCTCGGAATTCTAATCTAAAATATTACAGGATGACAGCAGGTTAAATCTTGTACTCTGACCTTTGAATGTTTATTACTGAAGCTGGATATCCAGCGTACTTGCCGTTACCTGCTCGGCCTTCTCGTAAGGCAATTGGTCCATCTTTTCTATTGTTAAAGTTCCCCCGGGGGCGATTTTCCTAAACTGTTACTGACTCGACACCACAAAAAACGAATCTTTATCCTGAAGCTTGTACTCAAGAGAAAAATTGATTTCATTCATCGTTTTGTTTTTCAAAGTCACTCTCCAGGCCCATTCTACTATGTAATTGTCCATTAAATTCTGAAAGACACGTACCATTTTATATCCGTCACTGACAACCTCCAATGGAAAGTTGGGGTCCTTCATATCAGCCTTGCGCTCCGATGCTACGAACGCTCCCTTACCGGGAAGTTTTTCAAGAAGAATGTTGGCTTTGATATCATCCCAGATACCTGCATGCAGCGGATGGTCTGCCAAGACCGATATAACCATAAAAGAAAGTAGTGAAATGACAAAAAGAAAAAAACGAACTTTGAGAAACTGATTCATTTTCATATTCGACACCTATATAACTTTTTTCATTGCTTCAATTGCTATTTCAATTTGATCGTCGGTTGGTTCCTTAGTGGTGATCTTTTGCAACAGTAAGCCAGGCCAGCTCAGGATTTGTACCCATCTCAAGTTCCTGTATTTCCCTGTAAACCGGATAATTTCATATGAAATTCCGGCAATAACAGGAAGAAGCAAAAGTTTATAAAAAATTCTATGCACGAAATCAGGCCGTCCAAGCAGCGAAAACACCAGAATTGCAGTGAGCATGACCACCAGGACAAAACTCGTACCGCAGCGGGGATGCCGGGTAGAGTATTTCTTGATATTTTCCACAGTCAATTCCTGACCGTTTTCCCAGGCGAACACTGTTTTATGCTCCGCCCCATGATACATGAATACACGCCTCATATCTTCCATCAATAGGGTAGCACCTAAAAAACACAGGAAAATACCCAGGCGAATAAAACCCTCCATTATATTCAAAAGCAACGTGCTGGACACAGCGCTTTTTAATAATGAAAAGCAATAGGCGGGCACAACAATGAAAAAGAATAATGCTGCACTGAAACTGATAATTATCGATACGGTCATTTCCCATTTTTGCGGCTTCTTTTCTTCTTCAGTTAAGGCCAGCTCCGCGGAAAACAAAAGACATTTCATCCCGATAATCATCATTTCAAATAAAGTTACCGATCCCCGGACAAACGCCAATCCCAAAAATTTATACCTTTTGGTGAGCGGGACATAATACCGTTCCTGAATGGCTATCTCCTTGTCAGGCTTTCTGACGGCCGCAGCGATCTTGTTCCCGTAACGCATCATGACGCCTTCTATAATCGCCTGTCCGCCAGCTATATCTTCCGGATTTGGTTTTTTATTCATGGGAGGAATCCATCCCCGAAGTGATGAAATGGAACACTGATTTAATAGCCATTCTTACCGGATTTTCGCCCCGGTAATGGGATCTTTATTAAAAGACAGGAGTGTCAGACCATCTTCCGTTTCGGCCGCAAGGAGCATACCATGGGATTCTACACCCATCAATTTCGTAGGTTTTAGATTTGCCACAATGACGATCTTTCTGCCGATGAGATCCTCCGGTTTGTAATCCTTTGCTATACCGGCTACGATAATTCTTTCTTCACCCATATCGATCTTCAACTTCAGGAGTTTGCTGGATTTGGGCACAGCCTCGGCCTCAATGACCTTTGCAACACGAAGGTCCACCTTTTCAAAATCCTCATAATCGATTACCGGTTTTACAGGCTGAATCACATAATCCTTCATTTCCGTTTTTTCCTTTTCTTCTTCGTATTTGACCCTCGGAAAGAGCGCATCGGCTCTATTCAGATTATTTCCGGGAGTGAGTCCCCCCCAGCGTCGGACACTATCAAAACCCTGCGAAGCTGAACTCGTGATACCCAGTTGATCGGCAATCTTCCGTGCCGAACCGGGTATGAAAGGCGAAATTAAGACCGCAATGATCCGTAGTGATTCCAGGAGATTGTATATAACCGTCTCCAGTCGGGTCTTAATTACGGCATCTTGCGCAGCAAGTTTCCACGGTTCCTGCTCGACGATGTACTTATTTGTCACATTGATAAAATCCCATATGGCAATCAAGGCCTTATGAAGGGCGAGATCCTGAAAGCAGCCTTCCACCTCAGTGACGGCCCTACCTGCCGCCTCTATGAGTAGCCGGTCTTCTTCGAATGGTGTACGGGATTCAGGAACCTTCCCGGCACAGTATTTCATCGCCATAGTCATGGTCCTGCTCACCAGATTGCCGAGATCGTTGGCCAGATCGGAGTTTATCCTCTGGACGAAACCCTCTTCGCTGAAGCTGGAATCAAGGCCGAACACCATCTCCCGGAGGAGAAAATACCGGAATGAGTCGAGTCCGTATTTATCCTTCAGCTCCAAAGGCTTGATCACATTGCCGAGGCTTTTGGACATTTTACTCTGGTCAACAACCCAGTAGCCATGGACGTTTAGATGCTGGTACGGCTCAATGCCGGCAGATTTCAGCATAGTGGGCCAGTATATGCCGTGAGGCTTGAGGATATCCTTCGCGATAAGGTGCTCGGCAAGGGGCCAGAACATCCGGAAATTCTCGCCGTCCGGATAACCCAATCCTGTAACATAGTTGATGAGGGCGTCAAACCAGACGTAAGTTACGTAATCTTCATCAAAGGGTAGCGTAATCCCCCAGCGCAATCTGCTCTTTGGTCTCGATATACATAAATCTTCCAAAGGCTCCCTTAAAAATGCAAGTACCTCGTTTTTGTAACGCTCCGGCCTGATAAAATCAGGATGATCCTTGATATGTTTTATCAGCCAATCCTGATATTTGCTCATCTTGAAAAAGTAATTGCTCTCTTCGCGATACTCCGGAGCCACTTGATGATCCGGGCAGAGCCCATTTACCAGTTCCTTTTCCATATAGAATCGCTCGCAGCCGACACAGTAGTAGCCCTCGTATTTTCCAAAGTAGATATCCCCGGCATCATAGACCTTCTGCATGATCGATCTGACTGTCTCAATGTGATTGGAATCTGTAGTCCTGATAAAATAATCATTGGTAATGGCGAGTTCCGGCCACAGGCTTCTGAACTGCGCACTGATGCTATCCGCATATTCTTTAGGCGTTGTATTGGCTTTCTCGGCAGCCTCAACTATCTTGTCACCATGTTCATCCGTACCGGTTAGAAAAAACGTCCTGTATCCGCACAGGCGATGGTATCTGGCCAAAACATCGGCGACAATAGTGGTATAGGCATGACCTATATGAGGTGAGGCATTGACATAGTATATCGGTGTTGTAATAAAATACGTATTCACCACTATTAATTCCTCTCTTTTCAAAAAGCTGTCAGCACAAGCAGAGAGTATCTTACACTTATAAGTTTTCTATCTTGACGGTAATTTCCTTACCGCTTTCCAGCGTTACAACCACTTCCCCTTTAAGTATATTTTGCCTTATGATCTTGCCGCGTCCTTCAGCAGTGTTTATAATCTTTCCGCATTTGGGAATGTTTTTTTTCATATCCTGGTATCCGTCAAATTCAAAGGACAAACAACACATCAACCTGCCGCAGAGTCCCGAAATCTTCTCCGGGTTCAAAGACACACTCTGCTCTTTGGCCATCTTGACAGAAACACGATCGAGATTGGGGATCGAATTAGCACAACATACTTCTCTGCCGCAAATCCCCAAACCTTTTATCATCCTGGCCTCATGCCGGGCGCCAATCTGTCTCAACTCAATCCTTATCTTGAACCGCTGGACAAGATCTTTTATAAGTTCCCTGAAATCTACTCGGTTTTCCGCGGTGAAATAGAAAATTATCTGACTCTTATCAAAGAGACATTCGACATCAATCAGTTTCATGGGAAGATTGCGTTCTCTGATTTTCTCCAGGCAAAATTGACGAGACTCCTGTTCCAGTATTTCATTCTCTTCCTTGATTCTCAAATCTTCCTCTGTGGCTTTGCGAACGACGATTTTAAGATTGACCGGCAGTTGATAAATTGGCACAGTCTTCACATCAGTAATAACTGTACCCAAAGACATACCATTTTCAGTATTAACAATTACCTGATCGCTCTTCTCCAACTGGAGAGCAGAAGCATCAAAGCTGTATATTTTTCCATCTTTCCTAAACTTTATCCCGACAATATTTTTCAGATGGACTTACTCCTTTTTCAATATTCTTGTGAATAATAAAAAAACCAATCATTCACAATATCTATTAAGTTTAAACATCATCGACTCCAAAGTCAATTGTTTATTGGCATTATGATTTATAGCATGGAAAGCCCGATCCACCGATTTTAAGCTGTTTAAAATGTCCCGCCCTGACACACTTTCAGCAACAGACTTTATAATGTCCATGTGATCCTGATTGATAACACGATCCATCTCACCTGTCTCTTTATAAACCAACGCATCCCTGTAACCGGTCATTAAGATGATGAGCCTTTCTATAATTTCTGTTCTTTCCTGTCCAAAATCATTTGCGATGAATAACAATCTGAGAGGGTCTTTCATCATGATTTTTGACATTATATCAAAGATTTCTTCCCTCATTATCAGATAGGAATTATCATTCAAAGCCAGCGCCTTTCCAATGCTTCCACCGGATGACAAAGAAATCAAATCAGAGGACTTGCGATCCAGTGACAATTTTTCCTGTAGGAAAGAAGCAATAGTTTCTCGTTGCAGAGGGTTAAATCTCAAATGCTGGCACCGGGACAAAATAGTCAGGGGAAGCAGATGAGGGCGCGATGTGATCAATATCAGTATATTAGATGCAGATGGCTCTTCAAGCGTTTTCAGGAGGGCATTAGCCGAAACAATATTCATTTTATCAGCATCTACGATGATAAATATCCGCTTTCCCCCTTCAAAGGGCCTGAAGGTCATCTGCTCCTGGAGTTCTCTGATCTCCTTAACTCTTATAACCTGCCCTTCAGCTTTTATTTGGATGACATCGGGATGATTCCCACGGTCTATCCTTAAACACGACGAACACATATCGCATGCATCAAGATGGTCTCTCCCGCTTTTGCAATTCAGTGCCCTGGCAAAGACCTCTGCCACTGTCCTTTTTCCGATACCTTCCATACCGTAAAAAAGATATGCGTGGGGGATACGATCCCTTGCCACTGCGTTTTGAAGGACAGTTATCTGTTTTTTATGACCATAAATATCTTGGAAAGACATATAACTCTAAATCCTAAAACAGAATATTTATATTCCAAATAAATCCGATATCAGAATATTACCCGTCTTAGACGGGAGACTTTATTACGATTAATTTTTCATTTGCTACCGCTTCCAGCGGGAGACAGAGTATTGAAGATTTGGCTTTTGATATTGTTTAGAATTTAGGATTTCGTCCTTAAGAGTTTCTTCTCCATGAATTTCGAAAGATGGACACATACCTCACGGTGGATTGTTTCAACATCTCTTGCACTGTCGATAATCATAAACCGTTCATTGTCCTGTCTGGCGAGGAAAAGATAACCTTCTCTAACTTTTCTGTGAAATTCCAAATCCTCTCTTTCAAACCGATCTTCCGCCGAACCCTCCTTCATATGGGATATTCTATCCATGGCCCTTTTCAAACCAACCTCAACCGGCAGATCAAAGAGAAAGGTTAAGCCGGGTTTTAGACTGGCTGAAGAAAAGTCATTAAGAAGCCTGATAAAATCGATATCTAATCCCCTGCCGAAACCCTGGTAGGCAATCGTTGCGTCATAAAACCGGTCACATAAAACTACCGTATCATCCTTCAGCACCGGAATAATCACATCCTTGACATGCTGGGCTCTGGCCGCGGAGAAAAGAAGAAGCTCCGCTTTGCTACAAATCTCCTCACCAGATTCTTTGTTTAAAAGAATTTCTCTGATCCTTCTCCCGATTGGCGTTCCTCCCGGTTCTTCCGTTATTATATAAGGGATACGACGTTGTTTTAAATACTCTCCGGCAAGCTTAATCTGGGTGGTTTTTCCACAACCTTCGATACCCTCAAATGAAATAAATCGTCCCATTTCCATTAGAA
>Ga0187878_1004034_pt1 | contig 11599 bp, 17 predicted proteins | sample June2016WEW_17_1_FD_132979 | JGI IMG/M metagenome (GOLD analysis project Ga0187878, IMG submission 132979) | Peatland microbial communities from SPRUCE experiment site at the Marcell Experimental Forest, Minnesota, USA - June2016WEW_17_150 | ecosystem: Environmental > Terrestrial > Soil >...
ACGGTAGGGGTCGTGGTCGGGGTGGGGACCGCGGTCGGCATCGCCGCTCACGCCATCACCACCAATATCCGCAAACGGAAAACGATCCTGGAAGGGTTCCAGACCAGCGACCAGCCCACTGATGCCGAGAAAGGAGAATAGCCATGGCAAACCGAATCGTCGTTGATCCTATCACCCGCATCGAAGGGCACCTGCGCATCGAGATCGAAGTGAAAAACGGCGTCGTCTCGGATGCTTACAGCTCCGGCACCATGGTGCGAGGCTTCGAACGCATTCTCAACGGCAGAGACCCGCGCGACGCCTGGGCTTTTACCGAGCGCGCCTGCGGGGTGTGCACGACCGTCCACGCCCTGGCATCGGTACGCACGGTCGAGGATGCCCTGGGCATTACAGTCCCTCCCAATGCCGAGCTGATCCGCAACCTCATGTTCTGCGCCCAATACATGCAGGACCACGTGGTGCATTTCTATCATCTGAATGCGCTCGACTGGGTGGACGTTGTCAGCGCGCTTAGGGCCGATCCGCAGAAAACCTCGGAGATCGCCCAGAGCATATCCGACTGGCCGAAAAGCTCACCCAGATATTTCGCCGACATCCAAAAGCGGCTCAAGGCCTTCGTCGACAATAGCCAGCTCGGAATCTTTGCCAACGGCTACTGGGGCCACGCCGCCTACAAATTGCCGGCGGAAGTGAACCTCCTCGGCACGACGCATTACCTTGAAGCGCTGGAATGGCAGAAGGAAGTGGTGCGCATTCACACGATCTTCGGCGGCAAAAATCCGCATCCCAATTACCTGGTGGGCGGCGTCCCGTGTGCGATCAACCTCAACGACAGCAACGCCTTGAACGCCGAGCGGCTCGCCTACGTGGGAACCCTGCTGGATCAGGCGCAGGCCTTTATCGAAAAGGTCTATCTGCCCGACCTGATGGCAGTCGCGTCTTTTTACAAGGATTGGGGCGCGATCGGCGGCGGGCTGCCGAACTACCTCGCCTATGGAGACCTGCCAACCAACGGTTACGGCGACCCGAGCAAATTCAAGTTCCCCCGCGGCGCCATTCTCAATCGCAATCTCAAGGAAGTGGTGCCGATCGACGGCAAGGATTCGGCGCAGGTTCAGGAATTCATCACGCATTCCTGGTGCGAGTACGCCGACGGCGACAATGCCGGAAAACATCCGTGGGATGGCGAAACCAAATTCAACTACACCGGCCCCAAACCGCCCTATGAGCAGCTGAATGTGGAACAGAAGTACAGCTGGCTGAAAACGCCGCGCTGGAAAGGCAACGCGATGGAAGTCGGCCCGTTGGCACGGCTGCTCGTGGCGTACGCTTCCGGAAGCGCGGAGGTAAAGGAAGCGGTGGATGGCGCCTTGAAGCAGCTCAATGTGCCGGTGGGGGCGCTGTTCTCCACCCTTGGGCGCACAGCCGCGCGCGGCCTGGAGACCAGGCTGGTCGCCGGCTGGTCCAAGGAATTCTACAACCAGCTGCTCGCCAACATCAAAAACGGAGAGACCCGGACGTTCAACAACGAGAAGTGGAACCCGGACCTGTGGCCGGCCGAGGCCAAAGGCGTCGGCCTGAGCGAAGCCCCGCGGGGTGCGCTGGCGCACTGGATTGTCATCAAAGACAAGAAAATCGCCAATTATCAGCTGGTCGTTCCGAGCACCTGGATCGCGTCGCCCCGGGACAGCGAAGGGCAGATGTCCGCCTATGAAGCGGCGCTGATTGGGACTCCGGTCAAAAATCCGGAGCAGCCCCTTGAAGTGTTGCGGACCATTCATTCCTTCGACCCCTGCATCGCCTGCGCGGTGCACCTGTATGACGAAAAGGGGTCCTACGTTCACCAGATCAACACGTTTTAGGAGGCGCATATGGCACACTCGATCATCCGGAGAATCTATGTTTGGGAATTGCCAGTGCGCTTCTACCACTGGATCAATGCCGCCGCCGTCATGGTGCTTGTCGGCACCGGTATCATCATCGGGCGCCCCGCTGACCATACAGGTCATGGGTGATGCTTCCTTCAGCTATTGGTTTGGAACGGTGCGATTCATCCACTTCGTGGCCGCGTTCGTTTTCTTTTTCAATTTCCTGTTCCGCATCTACTGGGGTTTTGTAGGAAATGAGTTCGCCCGCTGGAGCAATTTCATTCCGCACAGAAAGGCCCAGCTGAGGGAGGCGATGGATGTTCTGAAAGTGGACATTCTCCAGGCCAAAGCGGAACCGCTTCCGTCCATCGGCCACAACAGCGTCGCGGGATTCACTTATTTTCTCACGTTCCTGGCTTTTGTTTTCCAGTGCTTCACCGGCTTCGGCATGTATGCCGCCATGAGCAAGTCATGGCTGCCGCGCCTCTTTGCCTGGATTGTGCCCTTGATGGGGGGGACTTCGCGGCGCGCCAGTGGCATCACATGATGATGTGGTTCTTCCTGATCTTCGCCATGATCCACGTCTACCTCGTGTTTTATCACGATTATGTGGAGGGTCGCGGCGTGATCTCGTCCATGGCGGGAGGATGGAAATTTATTGAAAAGCGCTCATCGGAATAATGAATCAGGGGACATTCCGGATTTCGAGGCGGAATGCAGCCATACGCATTCCGTTACGGCAGGCGAAAGTCGGAATGCGCCCTTTTTCGCCGCAACGCCCGCATGACAAACAACAGAGTCCTTGTACTTGGAGTGGGGAATCTCCTGATGGGGGATGAAGGCGTCGGGGTGCATGCCGTTCATCTGCTCGAGCAGAAGAGTCTGCCGCCCGAGGTAGATGTCGTGGACGGCGGCACTGGCGGTTTTCATCTTCTCTCCTATCTCCAGGATTACGGCACGGTCGTCATGATTGATGCCAGCATGGACGGCAAACCTTTCGGGACTCTGTCCGTAATAAAACCGCGTTTCGCAACAGATTTTCCGAGATCTCTGAGCGCCCATGACATTGGGCTCAGAGACCTGATCGAATCCGCGGCTCTCCTGGGTCCCTTGCCCAACATCTATCTGCTTACGGTATCCATCCCCGAGCTCCAGCCAATGAGCACGCAGCTAACCCCGGCAGTTGCCGCCGCTGTCCCACAGGTTATCGCGCAGGTTCAAAGCATCCTGGCCGCGATCTTTAAGAATGAGGCTCTATGAGCCACTGGGGAATCCTGGACGCTCTCCTATTTTGCGGTTCAAGGCATTCGACCCACTTCTTCTCTCAACCGTTAGGATGCTCTCGAAAATGTGTCGAGCACAAGAACGTCCAGGTCCAAGTCCACGTGGGGGAAGCGGTTTAAGTTAGCGGTTATGGGCGTGCGCCCTGGGCTATCCTGCCCGACGCTTTCAGGGTCGCACTTTGATTCCTCATTTAAGTGCCGTTTGTGACTGTCCCGGCAATTCACAACGGCCGCTTGTCGATGGCCATTACCATCCGATACAGGAGTTCGCATCCATTGGCGACATCTTCCCACCGGGTCAATTCCCTGGGCGAGTGGCTGATGCCGCCCACCGACGGAACAAAGATCATTCCCATGGGAGCGATGCGCGCGATCATTTGTGCATCGTGGCCGGCCCCGGAAGGCAGGCTGAGGGTCTTCAATCCCGCGGCTGCCGCTTCGTGTGCGACCATGTCTCTCACCCAAGGGGTGGCCAGGGCCGGTTCGTGCGTGCTGGTTGGTACCATGGCGATTTTTGTGCCGCTCGATGCGGCGATCTCCGCGGCGCGCGCCTCGATGCGCTTGAAGATGCGGGCGATAACCTCCATCGAGAGGTCACGCAATTCAATGACGAGTTCGACCTGCCCGGGAATGATATTGGGCGCACCGGGATGAACCAAAAGCTTCCCCACAGTGCCGACCTGACGGCCCGGCTCTCGTACGGTCTCTTCGCGGACGGCAATGACCAGGCGCGAGGCGGCGATCAGGGCGTCTTTCCGGCCGGGCATTGGCGTTGTCCCTGCGTGATTTGCTTCTCCCGTAATCATCGCTTGGTAGCGCACAATCCCCACGATGCCCTCGACCACGCCGATGGGAATCCCCGCCCGATCGAGGATGCCACCTTGTTCGATGTGAAGCTCGAGGTATGCCGCGATCTCGCCCTTCTTGCGTACTGCCTCACCTATGCGCGACAGATCCCCGCCGACACTGGCGACGGCGTCCCGGATGTGCACCCCCAGCTCATCTTTGTCATCGAGTTCCCCGCGCTCGAACTCTCCCACGGCTGCTCGCGATCCGAACAGACCGCGCCCGTAGTGTGTCCCTTCCTCATTGGACCACATCACGCACTCGAGCGGATGGCGGGTCTCGATTCTTCGCTCTGCGAGGGTCTGCAGGATCTCGATCGCAGACAGCGAGCCAAGCGCCCCATCGAAGATGCCTCCTTCTGGAACGGTATCGATGTGAGAGCCGAACAGGATCACCGGAAGCTCCTCTTTCCCTTCTCGTCTGCCGTAAATCGATCCGGCGGGATCCACACGAGCCTTAAGGCCGGCAGCCGGCATGAGCTTTTCCATCACGAAGCGCCTGCCTTCGACATCCGCCTGGGTCCAGGCAACGCGGGTCACACCACCTTGCGGGTTGCGCCCAAACTGCGAAAGCGTTTCCAGGTTTGAGCGCAGGCGGTCCGGATTGATGTTGTGGGAAACAGGACTTGACTGAGCCGCGAACGCGTCGGACTCTTGCAACCAGAATGCGCCCGCCGCACAGGCCGCGGATGCCAGCAGCATTTGATTAAACTCTCTTCTCTTCATCTTCAGTGCTCCTCTTTTTCATTCTGAATGAGGTATCGGCGCAACGGTCGAGCCGCCGCGCGCGGGATCGACACGCTCACCTTGACGCCGTCGGTCTCGTACACCTCATGTAGAATTCTGCCCTGTTCGTGGAGCCGGGAAAGCACTCCGGCATTGGCATACGGTATCTTAAGCTCCAGCTCCATGGCGAAGGATTCGAGTTCCTGGGTGATTTCGCTGATCAACGCCTGCAGCCCTGCGCCGGTCCTGGCTGAGACGAGAACGGATCGATGGCCAGACATCGGGGGCACTTCTCCGGACGCGCCCACGGGCACCAGATCGGATTTGTTGTAGACCGCAATAGTGGGCGTCTTCATCACCTCGAGCTGCGCCAAAACATCCTCAACTGCCTGAGCCTGCTCACGCCAGCCTGGATTGCTAATATCGATGAGGTGCAAGAGCAGGTTTGCTTCCTGCACTTCTTCAAGCGTGGCGCGGAAGGCGGCAACAATGTCGTGGGGAAGCTTGCGGACAAAGCCCACCGTGTCGGAGAGGACGATCTCGAGCCGGTTTGGCAGTGTCACGCGGCGTAGGAGCGGATCGAGAGTTGCAAAAAGCCGGCTGCTCTCCTCCGTGCCGGCCTGAGTCAGGGCGTTGAACAGCGTCGACTTCCCCGCATTGGTATAGCCTACCAGGGCCACGATCGGCACCGGAATACCCTGCCGCCGGGCGCGCTGCAGCTTCCGGCTCGTCCGAACCTGCTCCAAGTCGAGGCGCATCCGCGCGATCCGGCCGCGAATGCGCCGCCTGTCCGACTCCAGTTTCGTTTCGCCGGGCCCACGGGTGCCGATGCCGCCGCCCAACCTTGACAGCATGGTCCCTTTCCCGGACAGTCTGGGCAGCAGGTAATTCAGCTGGGCCAGCTCGACCTGGAGTTGGCCTTCGCGCGTCCGCGCGCGGTGCGCAAAAATATCCAGGATGAGCTGGGTGCGATCGAGGATCTTACAACCGATCTTGTTTTCAAGGTTACGCTGCTGTCCGGGGCTCAGCTCCTCATCGAATATAATGAGGTCGATATTTTCAGCTTCAACGCACAGGCGCAACTCTTCCGCTTTTCCGCGCCCGATGAATAACGCCGGATCGGGCGTCGGACGTTCCTGAAGCATGCGCTCGATGACCTCGGCGCCGGCTGCTTCCGCAAGCGCCTCGAGCTCTTCAAGCGACTCCTCGGCCCGGGCCCGCAAGCGGCTGGACGGATAGCAGCCCACCACTCCGGCCCTTTCGGCCTGCCGGCTGGTTTCGATCGATTTACGACGACTCTGAGTGATACTTCCACCTCCACCAAAATGGTAACCAGGAATTACACGAGGCGGCATAGCCGCAACCAAAATTTAACACTAAGACACAAAGACTCTAAGACGCCAAGAAATCAAGGATTAAACCTCTTGGTGCCTTGGAGAAACTATGACAGAGCGGGCCTCGCGGTGAACTTGCATGGTTGAGCATTTGACGTTGTTTCGAAACAACCATGAAACCGGAGGCCCAAAATGAAGCATATAGGAATGGACATAGATAGTACAAACACTCATATCAGTGTTTTCAGTGATCGCGGTCGGGAGATCAAGCGCACTCATGTGGCGACTCGAGAAGCGGATTTGGTTGCGTTCTTGCTGAGTATCCCGGGGCCCAAACAGGTGGCCTTGGAGGAGAGTCAGATGGCGGATTTTGTGACGCGGATAATGCGCTCACCCGAAGGTGGCGGGCGGGAGTGGAGGCCGGCATCGATCCGGATCGGATGAGACGGAACCTGGCCCGCAAGGTGGCGGTGTTGGCACAACGATCGTTACGTTTCAAAGAGGAGTACAACGATGACCGAGTCGTGACGACACAGTGATCTTGCCCCTGGCATAAACGGTCCCGGCAACGTCGCATAGTGCCATGTTCCAGGGAAGGTGCCAGTCGGGCAGGACAGGGCGGAGTCTGCTGCCAAGACGTAGGCCCGACGTTCCGTTAACGTCGGAGTCTCCACTTTGAGAATAGGCCCGCCCCGCTGATGTCCACATATTTCAATATGCCGCCGCGTTCCTGCAACCGAACGGGGAGAAGAGGCGAAAAGGAGGAAAGTATCCTAGCTGGGTGCTAAGCCCTGTGGAAGCTGCCGGTTGGCTCCGGAGCCTCTCGGCGCCGCTCCCCGCGTCGGTGCGCGTCAGCATCGCAGCGATCGCAACGGCAGCCGCCCTGGCGTTCCCACTGGCCGTGCGGCTCCCGGTGGAGCTGCGCTATCACGCGCAAAGCTACCACGGGCATCCCGCCGAGGCGCTGGCCGGCGCCAACGCCGCTGGGGTTCCGCCCCGCGCCCTGATTTTTGTCGATGGTCCCGACTTCACCCACTCCTCGTTCTTCAGGGCCAACGCCCTCGACCCCGCAAAGGGTGACCGCATTTATGTGCGCGATATCCCGTAGCTGCGCGAGCAGCTTGTGGCCAGATATCCGCGCCCGGAGGCTTGGGTCGCCAAAGTGGAAATGAATCCGCTGCCGGGCCCCAACGATTACTCCGACGCCTTCGTCCTGCGCGGAATCCGCTGGTTCCGAGTTCCTCCGCCCCGCTAGGATTTCGGTGACTGTCACCATAACCCCCAGACTCCCTTGACCAACACTGATGTGGAACATCTTCCAACAGTGTGGGGGTTATGGTGACTGTCCCCGAAATCCGTCAGGATCGATTAAGCCGGCGCCAGTGAAGGGAACGTAATCCACTTCAACACCGCCATATTTCGAAAGGTGAAATAATGGACGCAGCACGGAATTGTGTTCGAGCGTGGTCGTGATCGCGTGATCGCCTTCAGCCAGCATGCCGAAAATGATCAGGTTAAGCGCATCGGTGGCGTTATAGGTGAAGCATAGCCTGTTGAAATCGCTGCCATTAAAGAACCGAGCGAGCAGTCTCCTCGTGTTATCCAGCAATTCTCCGGCCTCCATGCACAGATCGTACCCGGAGCGTCCAGGATTGACGCCGGCGCGGCGATAGAACTGATCCATGAAGGTATAGACAGATTCTGGTTTCGGAAAAGTCGTGGCAGCATTATCCAAAAAAATCAATTGTTCCATGGTTAGACCTCAATTTTTGAAACTTTCCGTGTACAGGCTCTGAGATGGATGACGGAAGACCGATCCGGTTCTTTGCGGCCGAGTCATGCTCTAGCAGAAATGGAGCCGCAATCTCCGGAGCCGGATTCCGCCTCGGATCGGAGTTCTCCACGCGCGAACCGATGGACGACGTCGTCAATGGGGCCCTGGGCGCCGGCCATGACTTCGATCCCCCACCAGTTCATTACGGACCTCGCATGCGCCCCGATCTTCCCAACAATCAGGTGCTTGATTGAGTTCCGGCAGAAGAGTTCAGCCCAGTATTCATGCTTGGATCCCTGGTTGGGAATGATAAAGGTCTCGCGGATAGTCCCATCCTCAACATCCACGATCGTGCACGCCGGACAACAGCCGAAACCGGATGCTACAAAATCCTGGTCCGTAGCGATGGCAATTCTCATGTGATCTCCTTACTGGGGATTGGCACTGCTTTGAGTCCAGCGGGGGTCTCCCAGGCCCAAATTCGCCGAGTTCGTTTTCTGCCAGAATTCTCGCCCCGTCGGGCCGGCACTTCTTGCAGAGCCCGAAGTATTCAATGTTGTGGTCCCTGATGAGGAATCCGGATTTTTGCTCCAGGAGGTCCTCGGTCTTGCCTAAAAGATCAAGTTCTTCCTTCTCGAAATCCCGATAGTCCAGGATCTTTCTGCAGACTGTGCAGATCAGATGATATTGGTGCTCAGACTGGTCGCTTCGCTTGTACTGGTAACGCACCTGTCCACCCGGGCACTGGATCTTGCGAAGCAGACCAGCCTTGTCCAACAAGTCGAGGGTGCGGTAAATGGTCGCGATCCCAATATCATGGCCGGCAGGTTGGAGCAGGACATAGATCTCCTTGGCACTGAGATGCTGCCGGCGTCTTTGCACGAGGAGTCTGAAAATCTCCTCACGCGGCGTGGTCCAGCGCCGGCAAAGCATTCTGACCTGCTCTTGATGCTGCACCGGCTTTTTGTTCTTCATTGGGGTACTATTTTAGTGATAATGATTATTATTACAAACCCAAGATAAACTGTTTAACCCAGGTTTGTCAATAAGAGTTATAACGGCCTGACTGGACCTGGGGAGCATCGATCGTCAAATCGTCGTAAGGGCGCCTTGTTTGCGGCTATGCTGCTTCGTGGATTTCGCGGTATGGATCTGTTGCGGCCGCACCCAGCCCTTTCCGATCCTTCCCGCAGAGGTTCGGGAAGCCCCGGAGCTCTCTCCTCACCAATTCGCCAAGAAGGTGGAGAAGGTGATCGAGGAGCATATCCGGCCATCCTTGAGCGCGAACGGCGGCGACCTCGAGATCATGGATATCAAGGGCAACCTGGTCTACTGCCGCCTGATTGGCGCCTGCACCGGCTGCATGGGAGCGGGCCAGACCCTCAAAATGATGATCGAGCGGACCTTGAAAGACCACGTGGACGAGAGCGTCCAGGTCATCCAGGTGTAATCAGTCGAGCGATCCCATGAAGATCATTTACTTCGACAACAACGCCACGACGCAGGTCGCGCCGGAAGTGTACCGGGCGATGATCCCCTATTTTGGTGAACGGAGCCGTCCCGGCAGGAGATACGGCTGTCTCAGCTCGCCTTTCTGGCGCGGATCGGTCTGCCGGCCTTGAGTTTGTGAGCTGTCTCCACGAAGCGGGTCATCGACATGGAGACATGCGCCAGAACTGTGGCCCATTCATCGAGGTGCTTTTCACCTCTTGCGGTGAGCTTGTAGACGCGGCGCGCCGGGCCGCCGGTTTCGACATCCCATTCCGAGACGACGTTGCCGTTTCTTTCCAGTTGGCGCAGAGTGCGGTACAGGGCCGCACGTTCGATTTCCGCGTCGGTCAACGCATGCTCTCGCAGTTCTCCTGCCAGATCATAGCCGTAGGAATGGCCCTTCTTTCGGAGAAGAAGCAGGACGATAGGTTCGACAAATCGCGACAGGTTTCCCATGGCGCAGGTGCACGGGTAAGGTCGTTCATGCCGCCGGCAAAGTCTGCTGGGCACTTTTCACCTCCTGATGAGCATCACCACTGGAAGAATCTTCTCTCGTACATCATAGCAAAGTGCGGAACAGATGCAACTTGCATCTATTCGGCCTTCATATCCTCCAAGGAGTCTGCACTCCCACTCAAACTGCGCGAGCGCTCAGGATTTCATTGACCTTGGCAAGAAACTGCTCCCGGTCGATCGGTTTTTCGAAGTAGCCGGCGAGCGGGCGCACCTGCTTGCGCGTTTCGATGAAGCGCTTAAACTCGTGGGATACCCCTGTCACGATGATTATGGGAATGCCGGATGTGTCGATATCCTGCTGCAGGTTTCGCAGCAACCTCACTCCAGACTCTTCCGGCATGGTGATGTCGATGGTGATCAGGTCAGGGTGCCAGTATTTCGCTTTATCGAAGCCATCCTTCCCATCGCCGGCGGTAATCACTCCAAACCCGTTATCCTCGAGGAGAGTGCGCAGGTAGGTAACCACATCAGGCTCATCATCTACAATCAGGACTGTCTTCTCTGCATTATTATTTTTCATGTCATGCCCCTATTTCTTTTTCAAGGCGTCGAGTGCGCGCCGCAAAGCCTCCTGGTCGGCGCCGGACATAGCCTGAAAGAGCTCGCGCCGCAGGCCTTCCGGCTCGGCCTCCGGTGCTTCGATATTTTCCAAGCCCAGCAGCCTGCGCACTGCCGAAACATATGACGCCGGACGCACAGGCTTTTCGAGGTACACGCCCGGGCCGGACATCGTCATCTCCTCAAAGTCCGCTTGCCCCGTCTCGTCGCGCGCGTGGCCCGTGACGATCAGGACCGGGATTCTGGAGAGCCTCTTGTCCTTCTGAAGCTCGTGGTAGAGCCTAGCGCCGGAGTGCCGGGGCATCACGAGATCCAGAGAAATCAGATCCGGCGGCTCACGCCTGATGCGCTCCAGCGCCTCAAGGCCGTCTGACGCCGTCTCGACCAGAAAGCCGGCATCCTCAAGGGCCGTTCGCAGGTATGCCCGGACGTCCGGCTCATCATCTACCACGAGAATACGTTTCACCATAGCATCGCTCATGATCTTCCCTGACTTTGCCCGGCTCCGGCGCTCTTCCCGTTTGCGGCCCGGGCCGCCTCCTCCGCAAGCGCATGGAGGCGTTTGCGCGGAAAACGCATGCGGAACAGTGATCCTTCCCCAACTGCGGATTCCATTTGGAGGCGCCCGCCGTGCTCCTGCATGATCTTGCGCGTGGTCAAGAGCCCCAGGCCGGTCCCCTTGCCCCCTTTGGTTGTGAAAAAGGTCGTGAAGACCTTCCCCTTCACTTCCCAATCCATCCCGCAGCCGTTGTTGCTCACTTCGAACAAGAGATCCTTCGCATCGTCCATGGTGCGCAGCACGACCTTGCCGCCCGGCGTCTCGCGCAGCGCAGCAGCATCGATGGCATTCGACACCAGGTTGGTCAGCGCGGTCTCGACTCCGTCGGGATCCAGGAGCGCTTCGGCGACTACCTCACCCGGTTCGAGCACAAGTTCGACTCCCTGCATGCGGGCCGCGTCCCGATAGAATTCGACGACGCTGCGGGCGAGGGCGACGGGATCCGTCGGGCGCAAGTCGGGAACGCGGCCTTTCGCGAAACTAAGAAAATCCTTCACCAGTGCCGTCGTCTTCTCGAAGTTGCGCTGCAGAATCTCCCAGCCGTCCGCAATCCGCCCGGCGTCCCCGCGGTGGAGCCCGCTGTCGACCATGTACATGCCGCCTTCGAGGCCCATCAGAAGGTTTTTGACAGTGTGGGCGAGTCCA